>Ga0207684_10000258_pt1 | contig 78672 bp, 66 predicted proteins | sample KBSK5501metaG_FD_184342 | JGI IMG/M metagenome (GOLD analysis project Ga0207684, IMG submission 184342) | Corn, switchgrass and miscanthus rhizosphere microbial communities from Kellogg Biological Station, Michigan, USA - KBS K5-50-1 metaG... | ecosystem: Host-associated > Plants > Roots >...
ATCACAACTCACCCCTATGGTTACAATGGTGGCGCTCGCGAGAGAACTCCTCCTAAAGAGTGGCGCGAAGTGTCCGCGAACGCCGAACCTTACTCCTAGTCAAGCGATAGCGCGCTGAGTTAGCTAAAGGAGAAAATTCATGAAGATCAAGAGCACAATCAGGGCTGGTGAATAGGTCGTGGTGGTGAAGGGCAGATTGGCCGCCATCAAGAAGGACAGGACACATACAAGCGAACATCGTAAAGCCACAGAGCTTCGCCCGTCCGTTCCGTGCGGATGGCAAGGACGAATGAAGAACGTTTCAGTGTAGTTTCGCGTACTCGGCCTTGGCTTGCTTGAGGATGGGGATGTTGGGATCGGCATCTTTCCACAGCGCGAAAAACTCCTCATACTTGGTTCGAGCTTTTACGATTTCGCCAGTCAATGCATAGGCTTGTGCTAGGCCGAGGTGCGCAAGCGCGACCGTGGGGAAATTCAGCACAATTCCGGGATGATCGATGATCTTCTGGAACTCTGCACTGGCCTCGCGTCCTTGTCGGGAGAAGAGGTGCGTTCGCCCACGAACATAGATGGCATACAGATACCCTTCGCCGCCCAGCTCATAAGGAGCCGCCGCTTCGAGAAGCTTGGTTGCACGTGCAGAATTTCCCCGGCTCAGTTCAAGGGAGGCTCGAAGCGTGGGCAACCAGTAGCTCTGCACGATTGTGTTCAGTGGGAAATCCATATTGAGCTTGTTCACCAGCTTCTTGGTCTGCGTGGCATCGCCGATCCGCGCCAGCGCCGCGGCGGCCAAGATTGCTGCGTCTCTGCTAGTGGCAAGAGCTATTGCCTTCATGGCGTCATGACGTGCAAGGTCTGTATTTCCGAACTCCGCCTCTCGCAATGCGGCATTTGCCTGCCAATTGGCAGCCGACTCTTTGAAGTCTGCGTTCAGCGCCGATTCAATTGCGCGTCGGGAGAACTCGCGAGCCTTGAGCAGGTGCCCATGATGGGCTTCCGTGTCGGCCTGGGTTGAAAGAAACCCGTCTTCGTACCCAGGCTTCCCCGTCACCTGATCTAACTGGCGCTCCATTTCTGCCGTGTCATTTTCCAAGAATGCGAGATAATAGCGCAAGCCGACACACCCCCCCTTACATATTGCCGACTTCTCAACTGTGGCTTTGGCATCATCCAGGCGATTTAGCGCTATGTAGTTAAAGCCCAGGTTACTGTAAGCCTGAAAGCCGCTGTTTGGATTCAGCCGAAGAACTTCTTGGTTTTCATGGAGGGCTTTCTCCCAACGGCCCTGATCGGAGTAGATGCTGGCCAGGTTGGTATGAGGTATGTCATCCTGAGGATAGCTCTGCGCCCATAGTTCAGCTGTCTCGCGTACCTTCTCCAGTATTCCGGCAATGAGGTCGTAATACAGGGCTTCGATGCGGTACTTCTCGCGTTCGGTTACTCTCGACCGTAGCTCATAGGCTTTCTGGGCATTGTCGGCAGCTCGGCTGGGCTCGTCCATGTTCCTATACGATACTGCTAGAGCCGCGTAGGCCATCGCGAAATTGGAATCAAGTTCTACAGCACGCCTAAGAAATGGAATGGCGTCGATGTCGCCCTTTTCAAAGTGGATTTTTCTGCCCAAGGTGTAGGCCTTAAGTGCTTCCAATGACGGCGTCGTGGCTTGCTCCAGAGGCGTGTCGAACCTTTGCACAGTCCCGAGAGATTCACCCAGCTGCGTCCGTAGCCTGATGGCTGCCTTGTCAAGCGCCGTCAAAACCTCTTCCTTAGCAGCCGCCTGTACCTGCTGCTGGGCCAGCGGATGCCCGGAGCTGCAGTTGACCGCCTTCAGGCCAATTACGTACTGGCTGCCTAACATGGAAATGGAGGCCGCCAGCACGGCCTTGCTTGTGCTGCGCAGGCAAACCTCGCGTGCTAGCTCCTCGGTGAGCCGGTCCCCCGCGCCGCGCCCCATCAGCTTTAGCGTTGCGTTGACTTTGTCGTCCGCCAGGAGGTTTACAAAAGGAGACTGCGAAATCGCAATAGAGAGGCCCTGCTTGAGCGCGTCATCAAATACCGGGTCGCCCGTCTTATTGGCAAAATCAGCGAGGACCACAGTATCCTTGTTCGTCAAGGCCTGCCCGCGATGGAAAAAGAAGAAAGCGCCCGCGGCCAGCGCAACCGCTAGCACAGCAATCGAGCCGAGGATTCTCCAACGCTTTTTCGAGGCCGGCCGCGAGTCTGCCTCTGCAATACTGGACACTGCCGCTCGTCGCGATTCCGTGTCGCGCTTCAGGCGCTGCAAATCGGTGCGCATGTCAGAGGTACTCTGATAGCGCAAAGTGGGGTTTTTCTCCAGCGCCTTGCTGATGATCGGTGCGACTGCGGGCGGCAGAGATGGATTCAGGCGCGTCGGGTGAGGCGGGACGCCCTGCAAGACCTCGCTAATGACGGCACCGAAGGTTTCGCCCAGGAAAGCCCTCATGCCTGTGGCCATCTCGTAGAGGACGGCGCCGAACGAAAACAGGTCGGTGCGTGCGTCCACTCGCTCGCCACGGATCTGCTCGGGTGACATATAGGGAACGGTGCCCAGGAGCACGCCGGGGGTGCTGAGCGACTCTTCCAGGTTTAGAACCTGACCGGTTTCCAGTCCTACCTCCACCCGGGGCAGCAATTTGGCGAGCCCGAAATCCAGAATCTTGGCTCGACCGTCCCTTGTGACAAAAATATTGGCCGGCTTGATGTCGCGGTGCACGATTCCTCTGGCGTGAGCGGCCTGCAGCGCCTCGGCCATTTCCAGGGCTAACCCGAGGAACACTTGCGTTTCGAGCGGGCGACCTGCAATCCGATGTTTCAGTGTCAGCCCATCCAAAAACTCCATTACGATATAGGGCTGATCGCCAATTTTGCCGATTTCGTGGATCGTGCAAATGTTGGGATGGTTCAGCGAGGAGGCGGCACGGGCCTCGCGGCGGAAGCGTTCGAGCACCTGTTGGTCATGAGCTAGGCCTTTCGGCAGGAACTTCAGTGCCACAAAACGCCCAAGCTCGACGTCTTCGGCCTTATAAACCACCCCCATGCCGCCACCCCCAAGCTTCTCGACGATCCGGTAACGGGCTATGGTCTGGCCCAGCGTAACGGGACCAGTCTGCTGGTCTAGATTGTCGGACACCTGGGCGAAGGCTTTGGCGAATGCTTCCAGCGCCGGGGATTCCAGGAAATCCTTGGTTTGCTGGTCATGAATGAGGAAGGATTGGACTTCTTGGCGCAGAACCTGGTCGCCCGAGCAGGCCTTGTCGAGAAAGGCGCTGCGTTCGCTCTCCGCATGCCCGAGCGCTGCGTGATACAACTGCTCAACTTGCTCTAAGCGCTCCGGTTTCATCGCCCTTCTCTCCACTGAGCGCACGATGGAGCCACGCTTTTGCAAATCTCCAGTCGCGCTTCACCGTTTCCGGTGAGACCTTCAGTACTTCGGCAGTTTCCTCCACGCTTAATCCACCAAAAAACCGAAGCTCCACTACCTGGCTTTTTCTCGGCTCCAGCGCGGCGAGCTCTCTCAGGGCGTCATCGATTGCCAGTATTTCTGCATCTTGCTCCTGGGAGACGGCCAGGGCTTCATCAAACGAAACATGCAGCGCAGTGCCTCCTCGCTTTTGATAATTGCGTGATCGGGCAAAGTCCGTGAGGATACGACGCATCATGCGCGCCGAGATGGCGAAAAAATGGGCGCGATCCTGCCAACTCATCTGTGGTATGTCTACCAAGCGAAGGTAGACCTCGTTCACCAGAGCTGTGGTTTGCAGCGTATGGCCCGGCTTTTCCCGGCTCATGTACTTATGTGCGAGCCGGTGCAGTTCGTTTTGGACCAGGGGAGCCAACTTCTCGAGCGCGGCGCTATCCCCGGTACCCCAAGCTTTAAGGAGTTGAGTTACTTCGATTCTTGAGGGGCCGTGTGCGGAATCCTTCATGGATTTCGGCTCCTATTTCGGTGTACGGCAAACATAGCACATGAGCCGGGAGCAAGCTACCCCGGGAAAGAACACCTCCGAAAACAAGTTTTTCTGGCTCCATGACCCCTCTAGGAACCCGCTCCCGCTATATGAAGTGACGGGTCATAGGACGAACGATGCTTGGAAGGCCATCCTACAAGTGATTTGTTTTGCGCGCGGTACATATCGCCCAGAGCATGTGGATGCCCTGCTTCGATGCGATGCGGCGGTCCGGTTGCAAGACCGGGCGGCGTACCGGAGGTTCTGAACGAGAAAATTAGAGGTGATTTATGGCCAAGATCATTGAGTTCTACATACCCAGTGACTTCCGAAGAAAGACGAATTGGATCCCTGCGGAACAACGCGGGAAAGTGATCGAGTTCAGGTCACCCACAAGGAAATCGGCTTCAACGGCGAGTGCCTCTCCTGTCCAGGCTGCGGCAAGCTCCCTATGAAGTGAATCTGACGACCTGATTTGTCGCAGGCTCGTTTCAAGCGGACCGCACGCCTTTCCGATAGACCGACCTGGCTATCCTAAAATCTTCTCGTCGGCCAGCATAGGCCTTCTTCACTGAGATCGCGTTGAGAAGTGCTGAAAGCACCTCTTGATCCCGGAGCCTTGCGACGGCACCATCTGTGGCAGTTCAAGTCCGACTGTTGCTGCCATCCATGCAGGTAAATATCAACCCGGGGAAAAAGCCCTCGTCTCCGAAAAATCGGAAGACAAGGGCTCCCGGGCAGAGCGGTCCATTTACTTACGAACGGATGGCCCAAGTTTGAGAAGGGCTCCCCTTGCAAGTCTGCAGAGTAGCCTGCATGCCTATAACACCACTCCCATCGAGGCACAGCCCACTGTAGTAGTTAACGATCTGATTATTGAAGTAATACCACCTGCTGTCCGAGAACTCAGCAGAAGGTGCGTTGCACGGTGCAAGCACAATGCGGGTGCCCACTGCTGGAAACCCAGAAGTCCAGATGCAGTTAAAACCGGTAGTCCCATTGCTGCCTATACCTACAATCTGCAGGCCTTCAAAAAACCACTGCTGCGCAACCCCTGCGTTGCAGGTATAGTTCTGGATTGGCGTACCTGAAGTAGTGGCCGCACTACGGACGTCCAGACAGGGTCCCTGCACGCTAGTGCGGCTATCCCTCACAAATACAGCTGCATTGGCAGATGGAATTAAGCTGCAAAGGCTGAAACCTAGCAGAATGGCAAGTCCCAGGGCGATTCTGGCGCGGGTGAGTACAGAGAACAAACTGCTGGTTCGGGCACATACATTCTTGACACACAAGTTACTTAGCACGGTTGTCATTACAAGCTCTCCTCATAGTGAATTTTGCAGGGCGCTGGTTGTTAAACCACAGTGCAAAGCACATCCATTCTGAATGGGCTTCTGCACCGCCCTTCACTTGCTATAGCGAGAGCCAGCCTCTGGAAGGGTCATGCGTCGAGAAGATCTTTGCTTGACAATTGGCCCCACAGACAAGACATAACTTTCTCGACTCAGAAGCAAACAATATGCACTCACCTTCTTACGAACATTCACCTGCGTCGCGCACAGAAAAAAGAGCCAGGCGCATGCGCGTGGCTCTGTGGAATGAGTATTCATTGATCTGTACCAGCCTAGCATATTCGCTTTTTGTTCGCCTATTAGCGCCGGGGCAAGAAAATCACACCTGTAAGTGTCGTGGGCTCAATTAGGCATTGCACATAAACGTGCAACAGTTATAACATTGCACTGAATCGTGCAACCATAGTGAGAGATGAAGACCAGAGCCAAAACTTATGCGGTGATCACCTGCGACATCGTCGGGTCTCGGCATATTGAGGAGTTCCGCCGCAAACGAGATCAGAAGCTGCACCACGTCTCCAAACTGCATGTTGATAAGAAGTGGATCTTGTCGGAGTATGCCATCACAGCCTGGGATGAATTCGAGGGAATCTTGTCACGGCCGATAAACCTACCGGCTGTGATTTTGGACCTTCGGAGACACTTCCATCCCTTTGAGCTTTGGATCGGTATTGGAATTGGGGAGGTCACGGAGCCGTACCGGAAGCCCGTGAATGTGTACGCAGGGGGCGAGGCGTTTGAGCGGGCTCGGGAGGCAATGAATCACCTTAAGGCCAAACGGAGTAAGGCCGGCATTTTGACGTCCTTCGTCACCGGAAACGAAACTTTTGATTTGATCGCCAATACCGTTTACCACCTGCATGATACTTTGTCGCAAAGCATCTCTCCTAAGCAGTGGCAAACGATCAATGTTCATATGGAGACGAAAAGGCAGGACCTCACGGCGAAGAAGCTGCGCCTGAACGAATCGACAGTTTCCAGGAATCTACGGCGGGGCTTCTGGTGGCAACTCCAGGAAACTCGGCAAGCGATGGAGCGAGTAATTAAGGCCTATTTTCCTTGATGCACTGAAATGTGCAAGCAATGAGGATTGCATAATAATATGCAACCATTCATGAAGTTGGTCCTTACCGTCTTATTGGCACATCTTTTAGGGGATTTTCCGCTTCAATCATCCAGTATGGTTCGAGGTAAGCACCAAGGGAGTGGTGCGTACCTTGCGCACGGGGCTATTCATGTTCTTGTTCTTGTGTTGTGCGTGGCCGCCTTTATCGGCTTCCAATTGCTGACCTCACTGTGGTTTGGGATTATGGCGGGGCTCTATATTGCCGTGCACCTCGGGATTGACCGGGCAAAGCAAGGACTGGTGAGTACTGCAAGACTGGCGGATTCGGCTTCTGTCTTTATTCTTGATCAAGTGCTGCACGTCTGCACCATTATTGCGCTGGCGTGGTTCCTGATTCGGCCGAACTGGGCGACTTTGAAGTCCCAGTTCAGTTGGTCTGCGGCGACGGCAGACAGAATTCTTGAGGCGGGAATTGTCTATGTGACCGTTGTTTTCGCAGGAGGATATCTCATTCGTTATTTGACTCGTAATCTCGTGGCTGGAGTCGAAAAACCGGGTGAGACAGAAGAACAGGTCAAGAACGCTGGGATGTACATTGGGTGGTTGGAACGGTTTCTGGTCGTGACGGCGATATTGGTTCAGTCTCCTTCCATGGTAGGACTGATTCTTGCGGGAAAATCGATCGCAAGATTTCCAGAGTTGAAGGAGCGATTTGCGGAATATTTTCTTATCGGCACTCTCCTCAGTATTGGGCTGGCTGTTCTCGGCGGGCTGGTATTAGTAAAGTTGTGGTACGGAACAATGTCTTTGAAGTGATAAGGTGACCCACCAAACGTTGAGATGTTCTCCCCTCCCATGACACCCGTTCTTAACAGCCTTCGAGAAGGCAAATCAGCTACTGAAGCGGATAACCTTGCTCACCGGGTAGACGTCCGTCAATACGCATGACTTTAATTCCAGGCCGGACATTGGTCCATCGACGAATGAAATGCCGCCCTTATATGGAGGAAACAAAATTAAGAGCAGACCGTCACCAGGGGCAGAATATTCATGGGAATGTAGGACAAGGAGACCCAGCTTTCGGAGCCGAGAGCTGGGTCATCATGTCCGCTTGAGCGGAAACGCGAGGGTTACCGAAGAGCAGCCAGCAATACCTGCTCTTCAGAGACACGCCCCCAGCACAGCCCGAGGCAAGTTTGGGCTTCATTCCCACGCCATTTATGATCGACACGATTCTCTTTTGCAGTGAATGGTTTAGCATGGCTGCATAATAGAGCAGAGAAGTATCGCCGAAGTCATGAAAACGACGAAACTAGTTGCAACGATCACGCTGATCATATTTCTAGGACTCATTGCCTACGGACTGTTTCGAACTGGCAGGTCGATGACAACGTCGCAAATTACCTTGGGCGGCGAGTCGTCCCAAGCGATGCATGGGTCTGCGATTGATCAGACTCCTCTCTATACGGCGCGGCGTTTGGCGCACATGCCGACTAGTGCCGACGAAGTGCCATTGGCACAGGAGGCCCTGCGCCTCGGTGATCGCGAGATGGACCTGGCGTTCGCCGCAGGGGTGCGGGAGGCTCAAGAGCACCCGGCGGTGTTGAACGCCGAAGCAAAACAGAGCCAAATCAGGCTACAGAACGCAGAGAAATCTCTGGACGGCGACAACGCACGCGTCGCGCAACTTACTTCGGCACTGGCAAAAGCTACCGGGGTTAAGGCGAACGGTGTGGCCGATCAACTGGGAGAGGCGAAAGTCCAGGTCGAGCTTGATCAGGATGAGGTGGATAACGCAAAGCAGGAGTTAACCCTCGCCGGTGGTGATGCCCAAGGCCGGATTGAACAGTTAATGAAAGAGCACGAGGCCGCATCCCGCGTCGCAGATACCACGACCGTTAACACTGCTACCCCACCCGATCTGAGCGGGCTGGTTCACCACTACCAGCAATGGTCAGAGTTGCATGACAAAAAGTTGGAACTATTGCAGGCCAAGCAAGATTCAGAATCGTCAGCGGTCGCGTTCACAACCAAGCGCGATACTCTTGCATCCAGCATCAAGACCAAGATACAAGAAGTGCAGGGGACACCCAGCGGAGGTCGCACCCTTCCCGCTGCTGCAGATTTCAGCGCCTCTCCTCGTAAAGCTTCGGCCGACCTCGTCAATGCTACAAAACGCCACTCAGCCACGGTGAAAGCACTTACAAACCTTGAGGAGCGTATTGAAGATCAGAAAAACCTGGCCGAAACCTACAGAAAGTGGCTGGAGGTAGTCACAGCTCGACAACGCACTATAATTCATCGAGGGTTGTCAGGTGCTGCTGTAATTGTATCCATCTTGTTGATCGGGATTTTCTTCGATACTTGGCTAAAAGGCCTTCTCAGCAAAGTCAGATTGGATACCCGCCAGGCCGACACCCTGCACGCAGTAGTAAGCGCGGGGTTGCAAATCATTGCGCTGGGTCTGATCTTGCTCGTGATTTTTGGTCCGCCGAACCAGTTAGGGACTTTCTTGGGACTTGCCGGCGCAGGTCTGACGGTGGCGCTGAAAGATTTCATTGTGGGCTTTTTGGGCTGGTTCGTTTTGATGGGAAGAAATGGGATCCGCTTAGGTGATTGGGTGGAAATCAACGGAGTAACCGGGGAAGTAGTCGAGCTCGGAATGTTTCACACGGTTTTGCTGGAAACCGGAAACTGGACCGACTCCGGGCATCCGACAGGGAGACGTGTTACGTTCACGAACAGTTTTGCCATCGAGGGCCACTACTTCAATTTTTCCACTTCGGGGCAGTGGCTTTGGGATGAACTGACTCTGGTCTTGGCCTCCACCCAGAATCCGTACCCGATCGTGGAGGCCATTCAAAAAACAGTGCTGGAAGCAACCGCAGAGAGCACGGGTCAAGCTGAAAAAGAATGGCAGCATGCCGCTCATTCCCGGAGCATGCGTGCGCTATCAGCCGCTCCGGCTATCAACGTAAAGCCGGTAAGCGGAGGCGTCGAAATCGCCGTGCGCTACATCACGCGCGCGAACGAGCGCTATCAATTGCGTTCCAGGTTATATCAGGCGGCTATGGATTTGATCAGCAAGAAGGACGGGAAAGAGCCCTTGTCCATCGCCGAAAAACAAGATCCAAAACCTGCCTAACGGTGTTTTGCCGAAAATGCAGACTTGACTCAACACGATCAGCAGGAGAGCCAGTTACTGCAGGGCCGGAAAGTGCACGCAGGTTCCGAAGTTTTCCATCTTTGCTAATGGTGGCGCACAAAACCACCGTGCCTTCGATGTGGGCCATTCTGGCGGCTGCAGGATCGTTGGGATTGACTCTGTTGATCAGTCTGCCCTGGGAGACATGGTCCTTCGAAACATTGCCTGGGGTCTTAGCGCGGAAACCGCAAGAATTCGAAGCGCGCCCCCGTCGGAGTGGCGAGGGATGTCCTCGCGAGAAGGTCGCATCGTCCACCTCGCCCTGCGCGACCAGACCGACCTCCGCAGCGAAAGCGATGGCGAAGGCTTCAACCGCTGCGTCGTCCTCTATCCAGCTGACTACAAACCCCGCTGGGAATAAGCCCGCCCGTCGCACCTTCCTCTAATCGGGCCTGTCATAAACGCTGTCATCCTGAGGCCCGCGTCTTTTGCGGGCCGAAGGACCTGGGCAACTTGCCGGCCGCCAGCACTACCCAGCACTACGGCGCTTCTTGCTTCTTGCTCGCGCCTACAGGCAAAATAGATCGCTTCATCGATTCGTCCCAAGAGGCTTCTCATGCATCTAGCTCGCCACCCCACAATTCTGCTCTGGCTCCTACTCCCCATGCTGACCCTGCTTTCCCCCGCCCAGACGTCGCCGCTCGCCTACCCCCAGCCCAAGCGTGGCGACCAGGTCGACGACTACCATGGCGTCAAGGTTGCTGACCCCTACCGCTGGCTCGAAGACACCGACTCCACCGAAACCCACGCCTGGGTCGAGGCCGAGAATAAACTAACCTTCGGCTACCTGGAGCAGATCCCGTACCGCCAAGCAATTCGCGACCGCCTCACCAAGCTCTGGAACTTCGAACGCTATACCGTTCCTGAGAAAGAGGGTGGCCGGTACTTCTTCCAGCACAATAACGGCCTGCAGAACCAGAACGTGCTCCTCGTGGCCGAATCCCTCAACGCGGAACCGCGCGTGTTGCTCGATCCCAACCTACTCTCTTCCGATGGCACGGTTGCCCTTGCCGGCATCGCCATATCGGACGATGGCAAGCTCCTGGCCTACGGCATCGCGACCTCCGGCTCCGACTGGACCGACTGGCATGTGCGCAACATCGACTCTGGAAAAGATCTCCCCGACGATCTCAAGTGGGTGAAATTCTCCGGAGCTTCCTGGACCAAAGACAACAAGGGTTTCTACTACAGCCGTTACGACGAGCCCAAAGGCGCCACCATGCGCGACGCCAACTATTTCCACAAGCTCTACTATCACCGCCTGGGCACGACGCAATCCGAAGACAAGCTTGTCTACGAACGCCCCGATAATAAAGAGTTGGGATTCGCGGGAAGTGTCACTGATGACGGCCACTACCTGATCATCCACGTCTGGCAAGGCACGTCGCCCAAGAATCGTCTCTATTACAAAGACCTCACTCAGCCGGATTCGCAAGTCGTCAAGCTGCTTGACGAGTTCGACGCGCAATACCAGTTCATCGATAACGACGGTCCCGTCTTCTGGCTTCAGTCCGATCTCGATGCTCCGCGCGGACGCGTGCTAGGGATCGATACCCGTCATCCCGAGCGTGCGAACTGGAAGACTCTCGTCCCCCAGGGCACCGACAAACTCGAGTTCGCGAATGTTGTGAACAACTCATTTCTCCTGGGATACCTGAAAGACGCTCGCACCGAAGTCCGCGTTCACGACCTCAACGGCAGGCTCCTGCGCAACGTCGATTTACCCGGCATCGGCACGGCCGAAGGTTTCGGCGGCAAACGCAAGGACAAGGAGACTTTCTACGGGTTCACCAGCTTCATCTTCCCCAACACTGTCTATCGCTACGATCCCGTGGCAGGAAAGAGCGCGATATTCCGGCAGCCCAAGGTGGATTTCGACGCCAGCCGTTACGAAACCAAACAGGTTTTCTACAACAGCAAAGACGGCACCCGCGTTCCGATGTTTCTGACCTATAAGAAGGGAATCAAGCTCGACGGACAAAACCCGGTGCTGCTCTACGCTTACGGCGGGTTCGATATTTCTCTAACCCCATTCTTTTCCGTTCCCAATGCTGTCTGGCTTGAGATGGGAGGCGTCTACGCCCAGCCGAACCTGCGCGGTGGCGGCGAATACGGCGAGGAGTGGCACCAGGCGGGAATGAAACTGAAAAAGCAGAATGTGTTCGATGACTTCATCGCCGCCGCCGAGTGGCTCATTGACAACAAGTACACTTCAACTCCCAAGCTGGCGATTCGCGGCGGCAGCAATGGCGGCCTGCTTATCGGCGCCTGCCTCACTCAGCGTCCGGAGCTCTTCGGCGCAGCCTTGCCCGAAGTCGGCGTCATGGACATGCTGCGCTTCCACAAATTCACCATCGGCTGGGCCTGGACCTCGGACTACGGCTCCTCCGACGATCCCGCCGAATTCAAAGCCCTCTACGCCTACTCGCCGCTGCACAACCTGAGACCAGGAACCAAGTATCCACCGACGCTGATCGCAACCTCCGACCACGACGACCGCGTAGTCCCCGGCCACAGCTTCAAATTTGCTGCCACCATGCAAGCCGATCAAGCCGGACCATCCCCGGTCTTAACTCGCATCGAGGTGAAAGCCGGCCACGGTGCCGGCAAGTCCATCACCAAGCTAATCGACGAAACCGCCGACACCTGGTCCTTCGTAGCCCACAACCTGGACATGAAGGTGGCGTTGCAATAGGGACGGCAATCCTAGAAGCTATCTCGCAAATGGTTCGCTTTCGAGCTACATCCCAATCGCCCTGAGCGCAGACCGCCAATATTGTTTGAAGATCCTTTGGGCATAGATAAAGCCTCCGCAGATAGGCGGTTTACACAAATGCCGCTGTTTCGTGTGGAAAGAAATGATTTAAGCGCGCTTGGCAACTGGTAGTGTAATTGGAAGCACGGCAGAATACCGCGTCGTGGCTGGTTCGAATCTTGCTCGCTCCACCTCAGGGACACGCCAGTGCCGGAAAGAAAGGTTTTTGTCAAAAGCTTAGAGTAGCAGTAAATTAACCCTTAATTAGCGCAAGCAAAATCGGCCTGACGACGGTCGGCGGGCCGCATCCGGAGGTGTAGGTATGCCAAGGAAGGCCAGGCTCTTTACGTCGAGTTCCGGTTCTGCGGCTCGTGCATTTTTGAAGTTCCGGGCGAACATCCCGCCTCGATGGATAAAAAATGCTCAGAAGTCACGTAAAAGAATTGAGCCAGAGATTGTTGAGGCACTGCACTCCGTGATCAGCATGAGGAGAAATCGCCCCCGCGCGCTGGTCGCTCTAAAGAAAGCCAACCACGCATTCAAAGCAGTGTTGAGCCGTTGGGAAACAGCTTATAACAAGGAAAATTTTTATCGGGGAATACGGATCCTTCTGGAGCTTCAGCGCAACGGTTCCTCAAAGCTGTGACTCTCCAGCCCCTTATTTCAAGTGTTTGTTGACCGCTTTGGTCATCTGAAACATGTCCAATTTCTTACTGCCAAAGATCGGCTGCAACTTATCGTCGGCCAGGATTTCTCGCTTATTCTTTGGATTCTGAAGTTTGTGCTTCTTAATGTGCGCCCAAATCTTTTTTGTGACTGCAGTTCGAGGCAGTGGTTCCGTGCCAACAATTTTGGCCAGGTGCACTGACGGCTGCATTGGTTTCATAAAAGCGCTGTTCTTTGCTTTAAGGGTTGTCTTTGCCATTTTCGCTCTCCATCCTTGTCGCAAGCGTGCCTAAATCCGCGATCACAGGAATTGTAATGGATCGGGTTGGCAGATGTGCGTAAAGACAAGAATTTTACGCTCAAGCTACGAACGTCGACAACTTGGCGGTACAGATGGTGAAATCCCAGTTCAGTGAGTCTGCAGCGACAGGAGACCGAGTCCTTGCCGCGGGAATTGTCTACCTGGCCGTTGTTTTCGCAGGCGGATATCTCCTCCGTGTTTTGACTCGTAATCTCACGGCCGGAATGGACAGGCCGGGCGAGAGTGCAGAACAGGTTAAAAACGCCAGGATGCAGGTTGGTGGGAACGGTTTCTGGTCGTGACCGCAATACTGGTTCAGTCTCCCTCGATGGTAGGACTGATTCTTACCGGAGGTCGATCGCACGATTTCCGGAGTTAAAGAAACGATTTGCGGAATTCTTCCTTATCGGCAGGCTCCTCAGCATTGGACTGGCTTTCTCGACGGGCTGTACGGGTACACGTATGGTACGGAACAATGTCTTTGAAGTGATCAAGGGATCTTTTTCGCCAGTGAGAGACGCGAAGTTCTCGGTTTTCAGTCTCAGGTCTTAAGTCTTGGGTTTCGGCTCTCCAGTTCAGGCCGCTACGCCGAGCTCCTTTGCAACTGCGGCCAGTCGTTCATAGGATCGCAGGCGGTCGGCATGGTCGTAAGTGTCCGTCACCACGATCAGCTCATCGGCTGCTGTTTCAGACACCAGCTTTTCCAGGCCCGCCTTGACCGTCGCGTTCGATCCCACGATGGCGGCGCTCAGTTTGGTCTCCACCGCGGCCCGTTCAAAATCATCCCATAACTCATCCATCGAATCGACCGGCGGCAACAATTCCACCGGCTGGTGGCGGATCAGTCGCAGGAAGCGTTGCTGGGGGGTTGTAAACAAGCGGCGCGCCGCGGCATCGGTCTCCGCCGCAATCACCTGCACCGCCACCATCATGTAGGGCCTGGGCAACACGTCGCTGGGACGGAAACGCTCGCGGTACAGGCGGGCGGCCGCGCCCAGATACTCCGGGGCGAAGTGCGCCGCAAAAGCGAAGGGCAGGCCCAGCGTCCCAGCCAGTTGTGCGCTGAAGCCGCTCGAACCCAGAAGGGTGATCGGGACATTGCTTTCCTGTCCCGGAATCGCTTTCACCGCTTGCTCGGGCTTTGGTGGGCCGAGGTAGGTGCGCAGCTCTTCCAGCAATGCGGGAAATTCATCTCCGGTCTGATGCAAATCCCTCCGCAGCGCCCGCATGGTTTGGAAGTCGCCCCCGGGAGCTCGCCCTAGGCCCAAATCGATTCGTCCGGGATATAGCGCTTCGAGTGTTCCGAACTGCTCTGCCACCACCAGGGGAGCGTGGTTGGGCAACATGACGCCACCGCTGCCGACGCGGATCGTGCTCGTGGCGGCCGCGACATGGCCGATCAACACAGGCGTCGCCGAGCACGCCAGCCCTGCGATCGAATGATGTTCTGCCAGCCAGAAGCGGGCATAGCCCAAACGCTCTACGTGCTGGGCTAAGTCCACCGATCGAGCGATGGCACTGCCTGCGGGCTCGCCGGTGTGCATCCCAACCAGATCCAGAACGGAAACTGTCAATCCCTTGGTCATGTTTTGTATTAGATAACTCAAGCGGGGTGAGCGATGCGGAAGCACGAGGAATCACGGCGGGCAGGCTCGCGGCAACCAAAATGACTCTGGCTTTGCTTCCTAGGGAAGCTTGGCAAATGAAATTCGCCTACTACCGACAATCGGAAGAATTGGCTCGAAGACCAGGAAGGTCATCTGTCGACATTGACGACATGCCGGAGGTTCCCGACATGCAGTGGTGCTTGCCGTTTCGCCGACAGCACACGGAAGGGGCCGTTCTCGTTATTCCGAAGGTCAACGGAGCGAGGAAGCTCCAAACCGTTGAGAGCACGAAACCGGCGACGGCCCGCCGCATAACCTTGCACGCCGACACTCACAGCCCTACGTGACAGATGAACCACCGCGCTGAGGCGCAGGGCCGGTGAACTCTCCGAGGGCGCCCTCCTCTGTTCTCCTTCACGGCCCCGTATAGCTGATTCTCCAGATCGAGTTGGAACCATCGTCGCTCACCAGCAGTGCGCCGTCGGAAGCGACAGCGATGCCTACCGGCCGCCCCCAAACACTGCCATCCGGCAACACGAAGCCGGTGACGAAATCCTCGTATTCGCCGCTGGCGTGACCGGTCTGATGCAAGGGCACGCGAATGACTTCATAGCCCGCGCGCACCGACCTGTTCCACGAGCCGTGCTCGGCGGCGAAAATGTCCTCGCGATATTCCGCAGGAAATTGCTTGCCCTCGTAAAAGGTCGGCTGCAGCGATGCATTGTGCGCTTGCAGCAGCACGTCCGGTACGATGACCTTGTCTTTCAGTTCGGGATGTTTACCCTTTTGTCTGGGATCCTGATGCGCTCCGATGTACCACCACGGCCACCCATAGAAGCCGCCTTCCTGGACGTGCGTAATGTAATCCGGCACCAGGTTGTCACCGAGCGCATCGCGCTCGTTTACCGAACACCACAACTCGCCGGTTTGAGGATGGATTGCCAGCCCCCCACCCGGGTTGCGAATGCCATAGGCATAAACCTTCATCCCCGAGCCGTCAGGATTGAATTCCAAGATGTCGGCGCGATTTTTCTCCTGCGGATTGGTATCGATGTCATCATCATTCGACTCCGAGCCCACTGCAACAAACATCTTTTTCCCATCCGGAGAAAATTCGATCGAGCGCGTCCAATGTCCACCAGTGGCAGGCAAATCGGCGATGTGCCCCGACGGGCCGCTCGCCTTCAAATCGCCGTCACGGTACGGAAAGCGTACAACTTCGTTGGTGTTGCCGACATACATCCATTGAGGATCTTTTCCCGGGGGGTAAAACGCGATTCCGTAAGGGCGCTTCAATCCGCTGGCGAAGATCTGCATCTGCTCAGGCTTGCCGTCGGAAGTCAGGCCACGAAAAACGCGAACGCGTCCGGCAGCGCTTTCCGCGAGGAAGATGTCGCCATTGGGAGCAGTCCGCAACAAGCGCGGATCATCCAGGCCAGTGGCATATTGCTCAACCTTGAAACCTGCAGGCGCGATGGGCCACACATTTGCCGGTCGCGCAACCACATCGGGACTATTTTCCGCCGATTTCGTTGCGTACGGTTGGGGAAGATCATTCACAGTGATCTTCCGCGTCGTTCCCGGTTTTTCGTATCGGAAATCAGTGAACGGCGGTTGTGGCGGTGGCGCCTTGAGGCTTGAGGCAGTGACGCCCGGAGCCGGTGGATGCCTGTTGGCCGCAGCCTTCATCAATTCCGGTGACCGCACGAAGGTGACGATCTGCCAGCGCTGCTGCTCCGGCAAGAAAGCCCACGACGGCATACCATTTTTCTTGCTGCCTTTTGTGATGAACCAAAACACTTCGCCGGCAGGCACGGAATCTAACTTCGCGTCAGCTAGAGAGGGCACATTGCCCGAACCCTGTCCGTTCTTGCCATGACAAGAGAGGCAGTTGCGTGCATACAGCCGTCGTCCCGCTTCCATCGCTTGCGGTTGGCCTTCCACCGGATCCCTGAGCGCCTTGGCCGAGTCCGGGGCATTATGAAAATTCGTGTCTACGGCTGGAAGCGCGGCGGGAAGAAGCACCACGATCGCAAGTGTCAGGCCATGGAAGCAGGGGAAGCGTCGCATAAGTATCCTCGCCACGAATATTTCTCGTTATAGAGCCGGCATTGCAGGAAGAAGTTGCGTTGTTTTTAAGACTGCGGCTTCGTAATAGCGCCTTCCGACGCCGACAAGACCAGGGCAGCATATTTCGCGAACACGCCCGCAGGATAGCGTGGCTGCGGCGGTTTCCACGCGCTCATGCGCCGTCGAATCTCTTCATCGCTGATCTCGGCCTCCAGCTTGCGCTGATTCACGTCGAAGAGAATCATGTCGCCATCGCGCAGCGCTGCGATCGGGCCGCCCAGCGCAGCTTCTGGCGAGACATGCCCCGCCATGAGCCCATGCGTGGCGCCACTAAACCGGCCATCGGTCAAGAGCGCGACCGTCTCTCCCAATCCCTCTCCCACAATCGCCCCCGTCACGCTGAGCATCTCCCGCATGCCCGGACCGCCCTTGGGGCCTTCATTACGGATCACCACGACGTCGCCCGCTCGGATCTTCTTGCCTGTCACCGCCGCCATAGCATCTTCTTCCGACTCGAAGACCCGCGCCGGGCCGCGATGCTGCAATCGTTCATGGCCGCTAATCTTCGCCACGCAGCCCTCAGGCGCAATATTGCCTTTCAAGATCACGAGCCCCCCCGTCTTCTTCAGCGGTTTTTCCAATGGAGCAATGACTTCCTGCCCCGGAGTCTCAATCGCACGCTCGCTTTCCGCCGAAATGCTGAGGCCGGTCACAGTGAGTGTCTTGGGGTGCAGGTGCTCCCCCCGGAGCAGCCGCCGGGTGAGCAGCCGCACGCCACCGGCGCGGTGCATGTCCGTCGCCACAAAACGTCCGGAAGGTTTTAGATCTGCCAACAGCGGAGTGCGCTCACTCACGGTTTGAAAATCATCAATCTGAAGCTCCACCCCCGCCTCGCGCGCAATCGCTAGAAGATGCAGCACCGCGTTGGTCGATCCACCAGTCGCAGCTACTGCTGCAATCGCATTCTCAAATGCAGCGCGGGTGAGAATATCTCGCGGCCGAATTTGCCTTTGCAGCAGGTTCAGCACGACCTTGCCGCAATCGAACGCGACCCGATCCTTGTGCGCGTCCATTGCCGGCACACTATTGAATCCCATCGGTGACAAGCCGAGCATCTCCATCACCGTAGACATGGTGTTCGCCGTATACTGTCCGCCGCACGCACCTGCTCCCGGACATGCCACGTTCTCCAACTCGTGCAATTCCTGGTCGGTAATCTTGCCCGCCGCGTTCGCTCCCACCGCTTCAAAAACATCCTGGATGGTCACATCTTTCCCACGATAACTTCCGGGCGCGATCGTTCCTCCATAAAGCACGAGCCCCGGAAGATTCAGCCGTGCCAGCGCCATCGCCGCCGCCGGAATCGTCTTGTCGCAGCCAACCACGCACACCACGGCGTCAAACAATTGTCCGCGACAGACTAGTTCAATCGAGTCGGCAATCAACTCGCGGCTCACCAGCGACGCCCGCATTCCCTCTGTGCCCATGGTCTCGCCGTCGGAAATTGCAATGGTATTGAACTCCATCGGAGTGCCGCCCGCCTCGCGGATGCCTTCTTTCACCTTGGCCGAGAGCCGCCGCAAATGAAAATTGCAAGGCATGGTCTCGATCCACGTATTGGCTACGCCGATCAGCGGCTTACGGAGGTCCGCGTCGGTAAAGCCAATGGCTTTAAACATGGCACGCGACGGGGCGCGGTCGCGCCCGTCAGTAATCCCACGGCTGCGATGCTTGAGGTCCATAGATGTAGGAAGATTACGAAGTTGAGGCCCTCGCCGTCAAAGAGGTGTCGGGAAACAGCGACAAGTTTGGATGTACGACAGAAATAAACCAAGAAGTCCAAGAACCGGGGACTAAACCTCGGAGCCCTCTGTGGCTGTTCTCAGCGAACTCGGCGAAATGGCAGAGGTCACGAAGAAAATCCGCAGAGAACGCGGAGGAATCCTACGCCAGCGCCGCCCTCGCCGATTGCCCATTAGCGCTCTCCGAAGCTGGCGGATGCGGCCCGGTCCACGTCGGCCCGCCATCGCCCTGCTCCCTGAGGGCCGCGCTCGAACACACATCGGTCACATCCACGATCGAATACCACTCGCGGTAAAGCTGGCCCATCTGCTTCGGATTCACCTCCAGCACCAACGAGACGCTGTGATCGCGCTCCGCCGCCTGCGCCTGCACTAAAGGCAAATCAAGACCGCGCCGCGAAACCGCATTCAGAATACGCATCAACGTTCCCTGCGTATTGCGATAACGAATGTGAAAGACTTGCATAATCGTTCGCTCCCGGTTTAAGACTTGTCATCCTGAGCGGAGTGGCAGTGAGCAAAGCGAACTGCCACGCAGTTGAAAGCCTGCCCTGAGCCTCGAAGGGGATCGCTTTCTCCTGCCCGCTACTCCCAGCATCGAGAGGAGTTCCTAGCCCGCTCTCGATGGCTGGCTCACTCTTCTTCAAACAACATCTCCGACAACGCCGCTCCCGCCGGCACCATCGGATAAACATTCGCCTCGGGATGGCAATCGAATACCAGCAGTTCCGGCTCCGGCGAGCGCAGGAATCTCTCGAGCAAATGCCCCGTCTCGTCCGACACCGGATACTTACGCAAAGCGTCCTCATTCAGCCGCCAGGCGTGGATCTTGTAAGCCTTGGCAATCTCCACGAAATCCGGATTGTCACTCAAATCCGTCTCGGCATAGTTGCGCTGGTAGAAAAGCTGCTGCCACTGCCGCACCATGCCCAGATATTTGTTGTCCACGATCACCAACTTGATGGGCAGACCAAGCCGGTGTACGGTGGCCAGTTCCTGAATATTCATCTGGAATCCGCCGTCGCCGGAAACGCACAGCACGCAAGTTTCCGGCTTCGCCAGTTGCACTCCCACCGCCGCCGGCAAAGCAAAACCCATCGCCCCCAGCCCGCCCGAAGTAATGAAGCCTCTCGGCGACGACGACTGATACCGTTGCGCCGCCCACATCTGGTGCTGGCCCACGTCCGCAATCACCACGCTGTCTTCCGGCAAACGGCGAAAGAGCTCATCAAGAAAGCGGATGGTCGGCTGCGCCAGTCCAGTCAGGTCGAGTTTCGCCCGCTCCGGCCCGCAAGCCACTGCCCGCCAAGGATTCCAGTTGGGAAGCGCAGCCTTGCTAAGCTGTGCCAGAAATGCCGGAATCGTTTCCGCCAAATCACCAATCACTGGCAGCTCACAGGCGCGCACCCGATCGAGCTGCGCCGGATCAATCTCAAAGTGGACGATCTTTGCCTCAGGCGCAAACCGCGTGGGATCACCGGTGACGCGATCATCCAGCCGCGCTCCAAACACCAGCAGCAAATCAGCTTCATGCAGCGCCATGTTCGCCGCCCGTGTTCCGTGCATGCCCACCATGCCCAGGTAATACGGAGAATCTGGCGGTACCGCGCCCAGCCCATGCACCGTGGCAAATGTCGGAATGTTCAACTGATCGAGCAGCCGCCGCAGTTCCTCGGTCGCACCTGAAAGCTTCGCTCCCGCGCCCACCAGCGCAACCGGCTTCTTCGCCTGCTGCAACATGGCCACAATCGTGTCGGTGATCGAACTCGCCGCTTCGGCCGGCGCAGGCTTGTCCGGAGGCGTGAACTTCACCGGCCCTGAAAATTCCTTCTTCGCCTTCATCAGGTCGGTCGGAATGTCGATCACCACCGGCCCCGGCCGCCCACTGCGCGCCCAATGGAATCCTTCGGCAATCACTTCCGCGATCTCATCAATGGTGCGTACCAGCCGGCTCCACTTGGTCAGTGACAGGGTCACGCCAAAGACGTCAGTTTCCTGAAACGCATCCGTGCCAATCATCACCGTCCGCACCTGCCCTGTGATGCATACCAGGGGAACCGAATCCATCTTGGCGTCAGCAATGCCGGTCACCAGATTTGTCGCCCCCGGCCCGCTCGTGGCCATGGCCACGCCGACTTTTCCGGTAACGCGCGCGTAGCCCTCGGCGGCAAACACCGCTCCCTGCTCGTGTCGAGTAAGAATATGCCGCACGCCGCTGCCGTCGAGCGCGTCATACAAGGGCATGATCGCGCCGCCGGGATACCCAAACACCAGGTCTACCCCTTCAGCTCGCAGGCACTGCAAAACGATGTCAGCCCCCTTAAGCATTCACGACCTGTTTGGTAGGTTTCGGCGTTTCCGCCGGCTTCTTTCCTTGTTTGGGCAGCCAGCTCATCATGCCCCGCAGCTGCGCTCCCACAGTCTCGATTGGATGTTGCTGCTCTCGTTCGCGCAGGGACGCGAAGTTGTAGCCACCGTCTTTGTTTTCCTTGATCCACTCCCGCGCGAACGTTCCGTTCTGAATGTCGGCCAGAGTTCTCTTCATCGCAGCCCGCGTCGCGTCGCCCACCACTTGCTCACCGCGCGTAAGATCTCCGTACTCGGCCGTGTTCGAAATCGAGTGTCGCATCCGTCCCAGCCCACCTTCATAAATAAGATCCACAATCAGCTTCATCTCATGCAGGCACTCAAAGTAAGCAATCTCGGGCGCGTAGCCGGCCTCGACCAGCGTCTCGAATCCCTTCTTGATCAGCGAAGTCAGCCCGCCGCACAGCACCGCCTGCTCGCCGAACAGATCGCTCTCAGTCTCTTCCTTGAACGTAGTCTGTAACACTCCCGCACGAGTCGAGCCAATACCGTGCGCGTAGGCCAGCGCGTACTCATGCGCCCGTCCGCTCGAATCCTGCTGGATGGCAATCAGCGACGGCACGCCGCGCCCTTCGCTGTACACCCGGCGCAGGAGGTGCCCGGGACTCTTGGGCGCGATCATGACGACATCCACATCGCTCGGCGGAGTGATCGTCTTGAAATGAATGCTGAAGCCGTGCGAGAAACCCAGCACCTTGCCCGGATGCAGATACGGCTGTATGAACTCCTCATATACCGCCGCCTGGGTCTCATCCGGCGTGAGCATGTGAATCCAGTCGGCGCGCTTGGCAGCTTCGTCGGGCGCCACCACCACCATGCCGTCGGCTCGCGCCTGCTGTGCGCTGGGCCGCGCGGGATCAAGCCCCACAATCACTTTGCAGCCGCTATCCCGCAGATTCTGCGCCTGCGCGTGACCCTGGCTGCCGTAGCCTAAGATGGCAATGGTTTTGCCCTTCAGGGCATCGGGATTAGCGTCATGTTCATAAAAAATTGTAGCCACCAGCGTTCTCCTCTCGTGCACAAGGGGAGGAAGCAAAGCCCTTGCTTGTTGGGGATGTGCGCTCACGACGCCCTGAAGCTCATGAGGGCCCGCAAGCGATCTGCAAACCGACCGGTCGGTCGGCCACTGGAAAAGGTTACTGGTATTGGGTAAGGGGTGTCAAGGGATAAGTGTGGTTCATTGTGGTTCATGGATAAGTGTGGGTTCAGCGCCCACCACCGCCCGTGTAGGACAGCCGCCCTCGCTTAGCTTGCCCTGAGCGGACTCGAGGGGTCCGGCGGCCGAGGTGTATCGGGCCGCTGGCCTTGGTTGTTTGCGTTGTCTTCCCGAGGAGGCGCTCTTTACCCGACGAAGGACCTGAAGGAGCCGATATGAGGTCCTGAAGTCGGGATCGGCGGGCAGAGTTGGGAGGCGGATTACTGCCCGAGAGGTATTCTGGTGTTGTCCTGGCTATGGCGTTAGTGGGGCTGCGGGCTACGTGGATTCCAGCGCGCCGCGCACTGTCGCTTGATCCTTGGGTACTGCTGGGCGAGGAGTGAATCAGCTTTATTGAAAGAGTTTCAGCGCCTTGAGCACGTTGTAATACACCTACGGTGAGGCTTTGGGCGGACTGGGGCAGGCCCAGCCTTTTCCTGCTACTCCAAGTGCAGAGAGCAGCTTCGGAGACCGCGAAGGGTAGCGCAACCTCACTGGTGGTGGCGCAGACCAGTTAGGCCCAAGTACAGGACCGCGAGATTCTGGTGCTGGGGTGATTGTTGAGAGGTTCAATCCATGGCCCGACATGAGGACGACAGGGATCCTACTCCGCCGGCTTCGCGACCAAAAACCGACGCATGGTTTTATCTTGGAGCCGCGCTTGCCGGAACTGCCACCGCGTGGGCGGATTTGAGGATCGATGATCTGCTTTTTACCGCCCTGCTGGTGCTGGCCTCCTGCATGCTCCTGGGCCTGCTGCGGCCATCGAAGCCGTGGCGCTGGGTAATCACCATCGGCGTCTTCGTTGCTCTGACCGAGTTGGCGGCCTATGTGTTCCTCCCCGTCAAACCCTCTAGAGCGCAAGTCTATGGATCGTTCCTCACCTCCCTGCCGGGAGTCGCCGGAGCCTATGGCGGATCGCTGATGCGCAGAGTGCTGGATCACCTGCGTCAGGGGGCGTGAGCAAGCTGCGATCCCTGCCCGATGCAACACGACGGGAGCTCACGAAGGTCCCGGCCAGCTAGGGCCAGCTAGAAAGTTACTTCCGATCCACAGGGCGGACGCGTATGCTTGCGAACATGTGTGTCACTGTCTCCATGCTGGCCAGCGGCAGCCGGGGAAACTGCGCCCTTGTGGCCAGCACGCGCACCAAGATTCTGGTCGATGCGGGAGTTTCCTGCCGCGAGACTTTCAAGCGCATGAAGACACTTGGCGAAGAACCGCATTCCCTCTCCGCCATCTTGATTACGCACGAGCACTCCGATCACGTTTACGGATTGGCCACTCTGGCGAAGAAGATACACATCCCCGTGTTCATGACCGGAGCGACGCACTCGGCCTGGGCACGGGTGATCCGCGATGAGAAAGGCGAGAGGCCGCAACTGGAGAAGATGGAGCGATTCGAATCCGGCCACAAGTTCCAGATTGGCGACATCGAAGTAAAGCCCTTCACCATCCCGCATGACGCGGCTGATCCAGTGGGCTTCACTTTTCGGGTTGAGGGCAGCAAGGTCGGCATTGCCACCGACTTGGGATACGTGCCGGTCAGCGTGCGTGATCACCTGCGCGGCTGCGACGTGCTGGTGATGGAATCGAATCACGATCTCGAAATGTTGCGGGTCGGGCCTTATCCCTGGTCGGTCAAACAGCGGGTGATGAGCCGCGTCGGGCATCTCTCGAACGTAGCTCTCGCGGATTTCTTCACCAACGACTATGATAATAGTGCAGCGTTTGTAGTGCTGGCACATCTATCCGAGCAGAACAATCACCCCGAGATAGCCCGGAGAGAAGCCGAAAGGGCGTTGGCCAACCGGGGCGGGCTGTTCCAGAACCGCGTGTTGCTGGCGGCGCAGTCTGAGGCTTTAGAGCCCATCCGTTTGTAGCTTCATTATGAGTCAGCAGTGTGTTGATCCCATCGTAGGCAAGATCCTGGCGGGCTGGCGTTACGATATTTCTGGCCTGGCGGCGGAGATGCGCGGCGACTACGAACAGCATCTGGCCGCCTGTGAGCGTTGCCGCGGCCGGCAGCGCGTGCATCGAATCATCGACGTGGGGCTTATTGCGCTAGCCTCAGTTTCCGCCGGCGTATTTCTTTTGGCGTTTGGCGTCATTCGACACTTCGGTCCGCGACACGCGTTTTGGCTCGAGATCGCAGCGTTGACGGGTTTCGCTTTGTCGGCGCTGATCTGGTTGGTCGTGGCAGTGGCCACGCCCGTGCCCGTCACCGTGATGGACGCGGCCAAGGAAGGCGCGCGGCGGGTGCATGATCGCTTGCCTGAGGAAATTCGCCAGCGTCTACCGGAAGAGCTGCGTATCAAGATCACGGGAACGTAAGCGGATCGTAAGGGAATCGGATGCCACGTTTTTCGCGCGTCATCGGCGGTCCCGCTCGTAGCGATCGTAGCTGCGACCGCGCTATCCGGACAGGTTATTCACATGGCTCAGCCTGCGCATCTCGGTCCTGCCCCATGTCACCGCCATAGCCCCCGCACTTCCCTCGCCTTAGCCGGTCAATGATCAGTGCTGCCGGACCGGACATTACTCTGCACTTTTGCAGAGTTCCATTTTCCCGCGTCCCTCATGGACCAACCTGTATCACGGGAGTGAGATTGCTTCTGTATCCTCATTGCCAATCCTGTACTACACCCTCCCGATTCTGAGCGCTCCTTCCAGTGGTCCACCGCGGACTGTCTCTTTTCGAATCTGATCCAGCACGAACCTCTCCTCTGCTGTACTCGCGAAGTGCGCGGAGCCTGCGCTCGGACCCCGTGGCCTACATCCACCGGACTGAACTTCCCATGGCGTCACTCAGCCAGCAGACGTAACTTTCTATTCGAAACCTGCCGCACTCGATGCCGCATATGGCAATCGTCCGGTTTCGTTCAGATCGTTCTGCGCCAGCGACCGGCAAATGATCAGAAGACATAATCACTAGAGAGCGGCGGCTTCCGCTATTGCCGACGAAGATTCTGCCCAAAAAAATTCATCCGTGAGGTTCGAATTGGAGGAGAATCCGGGCATGCGTAACGCCTTAAAGCTGCTGCGGACCCTGCAACTGACGCTGCTGGGAAGCGTCGTACTCTATGCCATTGTCGGAGAAGTCGTGGGCCCTCTCCGAGGAAGCGCGAATCCTACGTTGAGCTACGTTTTGACTACCGTCGGCGTCGCTGTGGTGGGGATGATCCTCGTGGTGCGCAGAACTCTAGTCCTGCGTTCGGCGACAACGCTGGCGGAGAAGCCGGAAGACGGTCTGACTCTGAATCACTGGAAGACCGGATACATTGCAACCTACGCGCTATGCGAGACCCTGGCTTTGTTTGGGCTAATCCTCCGTTTCATGGGCTTCGGCTTTCAACAGAGCGTGCCTTTCTACGTGGGCGGCTTCGTCCTGCTGTTTTTCTTTGGGCCGCGAGCGCCCTCGCAACAGACCGCTTAGAACGGATCGGAAGACTTCGTGTCTATCACCAGCCCCCAAGAACTGGAAGTCCTGCAAGCAGCGGGAGCTGTGGTGCGCCGCGTGTTGGAAGCCATGAAGAGCTGTGTGCGGCCAGGAATCACTACCGGCGAATTGGATGCCGTGGGTGCGCTGGTAAGCCCGAGCAAGGTCGGCGCGCCGCCCCCGATGGTTTACGGCTTCCCGGGGACGAACCTGATGAGCGTGAATGACGAGGCGGTGCACGGTACCCGGGCGACCGGCTCTTGCAGGACGGCGACTTGGTGAAACTCGACGTAACACTCGAGAAAGACGGCTTCCTGGCTGATGCTGCGGAAACCGTGGCTGTGGGCGACGCCTCGGACGAAGCGCTTCGTTCGATCGCTTGTGCGGAACGCGGCTTTGCCCGGGCCATGTTAGTAGCGGGGGCAGGGATTCCGTGCTTTTGAAATCGGACGGGCCGTAGAGCGCGAGGTACGGCGCGATGGATTCTTTGTCATCCGCGAGCTCGGAGGTCACGGCCTAGGCAGACATATTCCTGAAGATCCGCGCGTCCCCAATTTTCCCCATCCTTCAGCCAAGCAGACTTTGACTGCCCGAACGAGCACACAATGGTGATTACACGGGAAAAACCAATCCTTTTGACGGCAGCGAACAATCGCTAGCCTAATGCCCAGTAGGCCTTCGCGATTCAGGCTTCGCTCGGATCATTGGTTGATGTGGCAACTGGCCAGGCCGCGCTTTTCCAGATATTGCTGGTGGTAGTCCTCGGCGGGATAGAAGGTCTCGGCGGGTACGATCTGGGTGACGATAGGCTTCGAGTAACGGCCAGCCTTTTCCAGCGACTCTTTGGAAGCGGCGGCGGCGGCTTTTTGCTCCGGCGTATGAAAAAAGATGGCGGAGCGATACTGCGTACCCCAATCCGGCCCCTGGCGGTTGAGTTGGGTGGGGTCGTGGTTCTCCCAGAATACTTTCAATAGGGCGTCGTACGAAACCTTGGCGGGATCGTATTCAACTTCGACTGCCTCCGCATGACCGGTCCGGTCGGTGCATACCTCTTTGTATGTCGGGTTGTCCGTGCGTCCGCCTATGTAGCCAACTCGGGTGGAGATCACGCCCGGGATCTGGCGGAAAGTCGCTTCCACTCCCCAGAAACAACCTGCTGCGAATGTGGCTTTCGCCATTGAAATCGCTCCTCTAGATTTGCCTTCGACAACCTTCAAGGTATTGCCGCGTCTAACTGTCTATTTAGATGACGAAACCTCAAGAAAGTTACGCGGCGACAAGACGACGGGCCACGGAGTGGCTTTCCGTGGCTTTCCGTGGCAATTGACGCTCATGTTAGTTTCGGGATAAAGTCCGGGCAGGTTGTTTGGTTCGCTGGTTAGGAGAAAAGTTCTGTGGGTTGCGGAGTCAAGCGCACTGGGAGTGCGCTTCATTTTGCTGTTTTTCTGCTGCTACTGCTGGCCGCCCATGAGGCCTCGGCAGCAGGTCCGGGATTCACACCACAGAAGCGCATTGGCCACACAACCGGCGACCAGTGGGAACCCACCCTCGCGGCCGATGGCCACGGTCATGTGTATGTGCTCTATCCGCAGTATGGCGCCGTACGGAATTGTCCCGGCTGCGCTGTGCCCACTATCACTTTTCTGGTAAGCAGCGATAATGGCGCTACTTGGCAGTCGCCAAAGTCTCTGATGCCCTCGTCTACCGGCCAGTTCGATCCGCAAATTGTTGTTGACCCGGCGGACCGGCAGACGCTCTATGCTTCCTGGCTGCAAAATAACCGGCGCGACGTGATGGTCGCGAGATCCGTGGACTTTGGTCGGACCTGGTTTCTGGCCGTGGCCGATCGCGGACAGGAAGATGCGGATAAGCCGGTTCTCGCCGTGCGTGGGCTCGATGTCTATGTGGGATTCAACCACGAGCGAAAGTTCCTGGTCGCGGCTTCGCACGATGCCGGAGACACTTTCACTTCGGTCAACGTGAATGCCAACGCAGAACCGGGGTGGTCGCTGGCCGGGGGCGGTACCGTAGATTCAACCGGCAATGTGTACTTTTCATGGACCGCATACGCGCGGCAGGACATGGCTAAGCGCCCGATGAATGTGTATATCAGCCGTTCACGGGATGGCGGCCACGCATGGGCCACCACGTTGCTGGATGTTTCCGCCGCTCCCCCCGATTGCGCCGAACAGGTTTGCGGGACCGGGTATTTGAGCGCGCAGGCCGCTTTGGCTTCCGACTCCACTGGCACGATTTATGCCCTGTGGAACGCCGGCAGCACGAATGGCGGCCCGGAACGCATTTATTTTTCGTCCTCGACCACCGCCGGCGCAAGCTGGTCGGCCAAAACCGATGTCTCCACTGCTGACCGTGGCGTCGAAAGCGGGTTCCCGGCGATCACCGCAGGCGCGGCGGGCGATGTGCGAATTGCCTGGATGGACGCCCGGATGGGGGATGCCCATGGCCAGCCCCTGTGGAACACTTTTTACCGTAGCTCCACCAACGGTGGCGCTACCTGGTCGGCTGAGTCGCAACTTTCAGGGCCTGTGCGCGGCTACGACTATATTCTGTCCGGCGGCTTTCGTTTTCCTTTCGGCGATTATTTCGGCATCGCTATTGACAGCGAAGGAGCAACCCACGCAGTTTGGGGCGAAGGCCGGAATTACAAATCGCCCGGCTCGATCTGGTACACTCACGGCCGATAGCGACGTTCCTCCTCTGAAGCCTTCCAGCCTTGCTGAATTTTGAGTTGTAGCGTGCTCCTGTATCGCCCACAACTGCTGGAGCTCGGGCCAAGCTGTGGCACCTCACATTGCTGCATAAACGTGTGGGCGGCGCCGGTGGCCGCGCTAGCCACTCTGGTGATTGGCTTCTTGTGGTATTCACTGCTGTTTGCCCGCCCCTGGATGGTCTTGATGGGCTACGATCCCTACGACAAGGCCAAGCTCGGCGAGGATGCAGAAGGGTGCGGGCCCGATGTATCCCCTATCACTGGTGGCCAGCGTGCTCTCGGCGGCCGTGCTGGGAAAATCATCGCGATTGCGACAGTGGATACTGCCCTTTACGGAATGAAGATCGGGCTCGCCGTATGGTTGGGATTTGTGACCACGGTGCAGCGGACCAACGCCCTTTTCATCAAGCAGCCAGCAAAGCTTTGGGCGATCAATACCGGTTATCAGCTGGTATGTTATCGGGTGATGGGCGCGATTCTCGGAGCTTGGCGATAAAGCGCCAGTGGCGGGATCGCTACTCCGTAATCAAGCCGCCGGTCAGGTCTGCCAGCCGCGAGATGTCGTGTTCAACACACCAATTGTGGAGCTCGTCCACGATCTTCTCTGTGGAACACGGATCCCAGTAGCTGGCTGTGCCAATCTGTACTGCGGTAGCTCCGGCGAGCATGAACTCAACGACGTCGGCGGCAGTCGAGATTCCTCCCATGCCCATCACTGGGATCTTTACGGCATGCGCCGCGTCGTAAACCATGCGCAGAGCAATGGGCTTGATGGCGGGGCCTGATAGGCCCGCCGTGACGTTCGCGATGCGTGGCTTGCGGGTCTCGGGGTCAATGGCCATCGCGACAAAAGTATTGATCAGCGACAAGGCATCGGCACCGGCCTCCTGAGCGACGTATGCCATTTGCGCAATGCTGGTCACGTTGGGGGAGAGCTTGACGATCAGCGGATATCGCGCCACGCGCTTCGCCGTGGTCACGACCTCATCGAGCAAGCGCGGATCGCTGCCGAATTGAATTCCTCCATGCGTGGTGTTGGGACAGGAAACATTCAACTCGTAAGCGGCGATTCCCTCTCCTTCGTTGAGAATCTGAATAGTGCGTTCATAGTCCTCACGGGCATAGCCAAACACGTTGGCGAAGACCACGATATTTTTCATGTGCTGAAGCTTGGGTAGCTTTTCGTCGAGAAAGGCGCGCGCCCCAATGTTCTGCAGCCCGATGGCATTCAGCATGCCGGCCGCAGTCTCCCATAAACGGGGCGGGGGATTTCCAATCATCGCTTCCTTCGATAGCCCTTTCACCACGAACCCGCCCAGCTTGTCGAGATGAACTACGTCCTCGAACTCAACTCCGTAGCCGAAGGTGCCGCTGGCCGCGAGCACAGGATTTTTGAGCTGAATGCCGGCGATGCTGACACTGAGATCGGGATCGGAGCGTCCGGCGGTTGCGGAAGAAGCACTCATTTCCGCGGTCCCCCGGAATTTTCCCCATAGTGTGGCGGCGCCAGAGCTTCAATCAGCACCCGCCCCACAGCGTGTGTGGGGGCGTTGATCCCGAGTAGCGATGCCAGCGTCGCCGCAAGATCAACGGGCTCAACATGGCCGCGGTAAGTTCCGGGCTGAAATGGCAGTCCATAGAACGCGAGGGGCACATGCGTGTCGTAGGTGTAAGGCGTGGCGTGGTCGGTACCGTTGGTCGAACCCACCGTGTACGGCTGGGGAACACCGATCACGTACCACCCGGCTTCGGGAGAATAGCTGTTTAGATATTTGTGGCCCAGGGCTGTGTCAGGAACCGCCGCTTCAGCGAGTTGAGATTTCGTGTAATAGTCGCGCAACCCGACCTGCCTCATAGCCTCGCCCACAGCGGTTTCCGCGTCGCGTTCCTTGACATGCGCGGCAGCAAAAGCCTCCTGATCGAGCCAGGCCATGGGATAGGAGAACTTCACGTAGGTCGCGGAATGACTGGGGGAAAACTTTCCCCTCAGTGCGTGGTTGATTTGCGCCTCAAATCTGCCGAAATCCAGATTGGCCGCGGGGAGGCGCAGCTTCTTGGCAACGTCTGGCAGCGCGGAAATTCCGTGATCGGCAGAAAGCGCGATCCACACATTGGCCAATCCCATCTGATGACCGAGAAAATTGAAGAAATCGGCGAGTTCACGGTCCAGGGCCAGCGCCATTGCTTTCATCTCCGGCGCATCCGGACCGACCTGATGTCCGAGAATGTCGTTCGCCGAGAGGCTGATGGAAAGCAAGTCCGTGGCACCGCTAATACCCAGATTCTCGTGGACCACCAACTCCTTGGCAAATTCCAATGCGTACTCATCGCCGAACGGCGTGGAACCAACTACCTCGTAAAAGCCTGCGTCCAAGCCGTCTTCCGCTTTGCGGTGTGCGGTGGACCGTAATATGTTTCCTTGCGCGTCTTTCCAGTCGCGATCCCAATATTTGGCGGCGTGGTTGCTGGCATTGAAATCCTGCGCCCAGTTGGGCAACTCATTGCGATAGTAGGTGGAGGTTACCCAGGCGCCGCCTCTGGGATCAATCCAATAGGCGGCGTCCCCGGCGAAGCCGGCAGGCAAAACGGCGGCACGATCCTTCAACGAGATCCCAAATATACGGGACTTGCCTTGCGTGGCCAGCTTGAGTTCGTCTCCCAGAGTGTCGGCCATCAGGTTGTGAGGCGAGGCGCCAATCTGGTCTCCGGACACCCCGACGGTCTTCGTGTCCTCATCCTCGACCGATGTAACCATGCGCTTTTTCTTGGAGTCCCACCAATCATTGGCCACAATGCCGTGGCCGTTGGTGTAGGCGCCGCTTAAGAGTGTGGCGTGACCGGGCGCAGTGTGGGCATTGGAGTAGTTGTAGTTGCAGTCGGAGAAATACGCACCATGATCGAGGAAGAGGCGGAAACCACCGTCGCCGAACTGCTCGCGGTAGCGCTCCAGATAGTCGCCGCGGAACTGGTCAATCACAATAATCACGACCAGTTTGGGATGGGCGTTGTAGGCGGAGGCAAAACTGGAAGGCGACAAATTAAGGGCGAGGACAAGAAGCAATCCTGGAATGAATAAGAGGCGGGTGCGTGTGAATCGGGGGAAGGATCTCATCGCGATGGTAGTTTACACAGCCAGAGGCTCCATACCAAAAGGCGCACCCGGAACTCTGACCTGAGCGCGTCGGTTACGTGCATTTCTTGCCTTGTTTCCGATACATTAGTTGTTCCTCATGCTTGATCTGAATTTCGTCCGAGACAATCTGCCGCTGGTAGAGGAGAAGCTGCGCCAGCGTGGCATGGATCCTGCTACGGTGCTGAAGGATTTTCGCGAAGTGGACAGGCAGCGCCGGCAGGCTATCACCGAGGCCGAAACCCTGAAAGCCCACCGCAACCGGGCCTCGGAAGATATTGGCAAGCTGAAAAAGAGCGGCCAGGATGCGAGCCCGCTCATGGCCGAAACCAAAGAGCTGCGCGAGCAAATCCAGACACGGGAGAAAACTGCTGCCGACCTCGATGCCCGTCTGGGAGAAATCCTCTCCGGAATTCCCAACATTCCGCAGGCCAGCGTACCGGTGGGAAACAGCGCGGAGCAGAACGTGGAAGTTCGCCTTTGGGGCCGGACGCCACAGTTCGACTTCACTCCGAAGCCGCACTGGGAACTCGGCGAGCAATTAGGTGTGCTCGATCTGGAGCGCGCCGTCAAGCTTACGGGCGCACGATTCGCGGTTTACTGGGATCTTGGGGCAAAGCTGGAGCGCGCTCTGGCGAACTTCATGCTTGATCTCCACACCCGCGAGCATGGATATACCGAAGTGTTGCCGCCGTACTTGGTGAACTCTGACTCTATGTATGGTACGGGGCAACTTCCCAAGTTCGCTGCAGACCTGTTTCGCGTCCCGCACGGAGACAAAGATCTGTGGCTCATTCCAACGGCGGAAGTCCCGGTCACGAACTTGTACCGCGACGAGACCCTTGACGCGGCGCGGCTTCCAATTTCGCTCACGGCTTACACTCCCTGCTTTCGCAGCGAAGCAGGGTCTTATGGCAAGGATGTGCGCGGCATCATTCGTCAGCACCAATTTCAAAAAGTCGAATTAGTGAAGTTTGCGCGGCCCGAGAATTCCTACGACGAGCATGAAAAGCTCACACGTGACGCGGAACAGATTCTTCAAAAACTCGGCCTGCATTACCGGGTAGTGACACTGTGCACAGGCGACATGGGACCGTCGGCGGCGAAGACCTATGACATTGAAGTATGGCTGCCCGGACAAAAGTTGTTCCGCGAGATTTCTTCGTGCTCGAACTTTGAAGCGTATCAGGCAAGGCGGGCCAACATTCGTTACCGGCCAGAGGGAAAGAACAAACCAGAGTTCGTCCATACACTGAACGGCAGCGGCCTGGCAGTGGGCCGTACCTGGATCGCGATCGTCGAGAACTATCAGCAGGCGGATGGCAGTGTGGTGATCCCGGAAGTCCTGCGGCCTTACATGGGCGCGGAGCGGATCACGCCGAAGAAGTTCTAAGGCTCCAGTTTTGGCCCTGGAGCGGCCGAGGAAAAAGCGCAGATCAAGAGAGAACTAAAAGCTAAGACCAAAAGCTACCAAAAGCTGCGCGCCATTGCCAAGGAAAGGAGCAGTCACTAGACTTGCAGAGAGCAGAAATCAGCAGCGCTGCCAATCCTGCGCCGTTCCTGCCGATGAAGGCCATTTGGCGCACAATTCGCGGATACATCCTGTGGTCGTACGAGCGTGGCACACTTCATTACGACATCATGGTCACGCTGATTCTCCTCTTTGTCTTCTTCTCACCCTACTGGATTAATTTCAATGACAAACCTGTGCAGCGTAACCCGCATCCTACCGGGGTAATCGTCACATCCGACGGACATGGAGGGCTGCTTTACCAAATCGAGGCAGCGGCGATTACGCCGGGAGACGATCTGTCAGTTCGCGATCAGTTGCTGCACATTATCGAGCCCATTTCAGGCGAGGTCTCGCTCGTGAGATACGAGACCTTGCCCGACAAGGAAGGGCGGGTGCAGGTCTATAGGGTTTGGGTACACCGGGAATAAACCCTCGCTGGGAGCGAGAATCGGGATATTTATAATTTCGACGTCCGTTTAATGTCGCGGCAAGATCTTAGGAAGAAACCAATGAGACCCACAAGACAAAGCCTCGGAGTTTTCGTGATCCTGCTGGGATTGGCATGGGTGAGTGCGGTTGCGACTCCTCAGTCACCGGAGTCCAAGTCGTCCGCCAGCCTGGAAAGCGTTTTGAAAAAGATGGATGCGGCCGCCTCCAACTTCCGTACTACGCAGGCCGATTTCGTCTGGGAGCAATACCAAAAAGTCGTCAACGACAAAGATACGCAAAAAGGTACTGTGTACTACCGCCGTGCGGGTAAAGATATCCAGATGATGGCCGAGGTCAAAGAATCCGAGCGGAAATATGTCCTGTTCAAAGACGGCAAGCTTCAGGTCTATCAGCCAAAGATTGAGCAGGTGATGAGCTATGCCACGGGCAAGAACCGCGAGGAAATTGAAAGCTACCTGGTCCTCGGCTTTGGCGGCAGCGGACAAGATTTGTTGAAGGCCTTCGAGGTGTCTTATCAGGGTCCGGAATCTATTGACAACGTGTCCACCGCCAAGTTGCAGTTGATCCCGAAGTCGGAAAAACTGCACAACACATTTAAAGAGATTTTTCTCTGGATTGACCTGGAGCGCGGCATTTCGGTGCAGCAGCAGTTCTTCGAACCGCAGGGAGATTATCGTTTGGCCAAGTATTCTTCGGTCCGACTAAACGAGAAGATCCCTGGCGATGTGTTTCAATTGAAGACCACGGGCAAGACGCAGTTCGTTTCACCGCGCGGTTAAGTTGTTGAATCTAATATAGAAGAAGGTGTGCTGGAATTTGCACTTCGGGCGCTATACTTGCCGGGCACGCTGGGAAGTAGGATTTTCTTCATGGCCAAGGTCTTCACCATTCCGGTTCCTCCAAAATTTGGCAGCAAACGCAGAGAACGAACTGCCGATCCCCGATACGTCGACGGACAACGCCTGCTGGTTGACGCCATGAAGTATCTGGCCCAGTCCGATCCCGTCTCCAACCGCTCCGCGATCGAATTGATCTCTGAACACGTGCGCACGCGCTTCCGCATGAGCGACTCGCCGTTGGGATAAGGGTGATGAGTGCCTGTCCGGCAGGCAGCCCCATTCGATAACCTTGCCGGTTCGTAAAGAAGAAAGGGCCGGCGCTTCCGGCCCGCATTCCCAGAGCTTCAGATCAGAACGTAAACCGTAAAGCAAACTCCATCAGTCGCGGCTTGTTCAGCGTGCTGGTAAATACGCCGAAAGCACCGGCGGTCGCCAGACTGTTGTTGCCGATAAATTGCATCTGCCCAACATCAAAGCGTGGAGTGTTCGTCACGTTAAAAGTCTCCCAACGAAACGTGAGCTCTTTGCCCTCGCGGACCTTCCAAGCCTTGGATAAGGCGGCGTCGATGTCGAACGTACCCGGCCCGCGCAGATTGTTGCGCTGGCCCGACTCGCCGGCAAGAGCGACACGGAAGCTCTGACTGGCTTGCGATGGATTCTGGAACACGTCCGGCTGTGGCGTTTGACCGGCGGTAGGCGGTACCACAAAGGCGCCGGTTTTGGGCTTGGGGCCTGTCATGACAGTGGCCGAGGTCAACTGCCAATCCGTGGACCAAAAACCGAGGCCCGGTTCAACGGTGAAGGGGAAGCCGCTGGACCACCGCCACAGACCCGCAATTTGCCAGCCTCCCAAGATGGCATTCATGGCGCTACCCATGCCGCCGCCGAAATGCTTGCCCCGTCCCAGCGGCAGATCGTACACCCAGTTCGCGTTGATCTGGTGTGTGTTGTCGAAGTCGGAGACCGAGCGGAGCTGCTTGGGTGACCAGGCATTGATGATCTGGCTGGCGAAGCCACCGCCTTCGAATTCGTTAATGCGCTCCGCATTCGATCCCACATCGATCGATTTGGAGTAGGTGTAGTTCACGTCGAAGGTCAGGCCAGCGGCCATCCGTTTGCGCAGGCTGACTTGCAGTCCGTTGTAAACGCTATTTCCGATACTGCGCCATGCGTACAGCGACGACCACTGCGCGTCGAAGAAAGCATATCCGTTGGTCTGGTTACCATTCAGCGTGGCACAGGCCGGGAAGCAGCCTCCTGGGTTGGAAAACCCAAGGGGCACGTCCGCCAGAAATAGGGCAGTCGTTTCGTTGCCCACGTTGCAGGCGTACGAGTCATACATGGCTTGCGTAGCGGTGTAGTTGCTGAGGACGAAGTTGCCGCCAGAATCAAGCGATCCGGGAGCGCAGCCTGACCCTTGACTGGCCGTAGGGCCTGCAGCAGTTGGGAAAATGTTCTCCCAATACGGGATCGAACCGATGCTCTGGACTGGCACACCAGCCAAGGCGGCCTTTCCCAATGTCTGCGCGGCGGCGAAGTAATCCGAGCCCGACTTTGGATCGCGGAGGTTCAGCGGCATGGCGAGATCCTCTTCCTGGAGCAGACGGTGCGCGAAGCGACCAACGTAGGCGGCTTCCAGGACGAAACCGCTCGACAATTCGCGCGTGATACTAAGGTTCACTACATGAGAATATGGTGTCTTTAGCTTGTCGTCCAAGCCCCAGGTGATGGCGAACCCGCCGGCTGCCAGGTCGGTGGGCGGAACCACGGGGAACGTCCCGCTCGGCGCCTGCGGAAGAATATTGCAAGGCGGGGTATTGCAGCCCGCCGCCGCGAGGGTAGGGATTGTGTTCACCGCTGTGAAGCGTGGTGCGGTGTCCACGTCCTGAGTACCAGCCGGGTTATCAATCAAAGTTGTCAGGCCGAAGGAACCGTTACGGTCAAAGGTATTCACGATTCCTTCCCCGAAGTGGTCATAATACAGACCATAGCCGGCGCGAATCGAAAGCTTAGGAGAAGGACTCCACGCCACGGCGAAGCGCGGAGCAAAGTCTTTGTAATCCCAGGCCCAGTAGGGATTCTTGCCGTTTGCCTGGCCCGAAATGTTTAGCCCGATCAAAGGATTGTAGGCTTGACCTGCATTCATAGCCTGTGCCCGCTGCTTGAAAAACTGATTCAAGCTCACATCAGGAGCGATCTGGTTGCCGTGGGTTTCATAGGGTGGCTGCAGCAGGGTATATCGGAGTCCCATGGTGAGAACTAGACTGGGCTTCACACGCCAGCTGTCTTGCACATACCACTCGCCTTCATGTGCTCGGAAACTGCGTGGAACGAAGGAACCTTCGGGGAGAAGTGCACCGGTTTTGTTCTGGTTGTACTCTCCTTGCACGAAGGGCACAATTCCTGTCAACGCCGCCACAGGCAGGTCGTATGACTGGCTGAACCCTTGCGAAACGCAAGGCAGGTTCAAACTGCTGAACTGAGACGCACACGGATCCAGGCTCGTACCGGAATTGGCGATGCCCGCTTTGTCCAGCCAGGAGACATTGGTCTGCCCAAAGTTGAAAGAGTCAATGTTGCCTAGGCGAGCATCGTTAATGATTCGGAGATTCCCGCCGAATTGCCAAGTGTGCTTTCCCTTGGTCCAGGTGACGTCGTCGACGAGGTTGTGCACGGGCACGATGGCACGGGTGGTTGAACTCTGCCCGTTAAGATCATCCATCCCGCGGAAGTTCACGAAATGTTGCGTTTGCAGACCTACATTGTCCAGGCCCTGGCGGATGTAGCCATAGCGGACATTGTTGATCAAGTTGCTGCGGAGAAGGGCGGTATACCCAACTGCAATCCCCTTGTTGTTGCTGAAAGTTGTTACGTCAGGCGCATCCCCAGGGAATTGCGGCCCATTGCTTCCCAGCCCTGCAAGACTGTCGTTCTGCAGGTTGCCACGTACAAAGAGACGATGATTCGCATTTCTTGTGAGATTGTAGTCAAGCTTGAGAATATAAGTATTGATCTTCGCGGGAGCGGGAGCATTGAAAGTGTAGCCGCGAAAGTTGAACCCGTCGCCGACGACATCAGTGTTGGGGTGAGGGTACTTCTGGAAGACCTGCATGACCGCTGGGTTTGCTCCGGGTCCCTGCGGGCACGTACCCCCGGCCCCAAACCCCGGGGCTGTGCCGCAGTTTGGATCCAGAAGTTGCAGTTGCGCAGTTGTCAAAGTCATCACACCGCCCGCTGGGCAGTTCGGATCGGTGCTGTCGCACAAATAGCTCACGATTCCGTTGCGCAGTTTGTCGCTGGGAACGGTACGCGTGACAATCGTATCTTCACGCCGCCGTTCTCCCTCGTAACTCGCGAAGAAGAATAGCCGGTCTTTTTGGATCGGGCCGCCTAAAGAAGCCCCAAAAATGTTTCGGAGCACCTTGCTGGGAATATTCGGTTGACCGGCTGCGATCTGGTTACTCTTAACGAACCAGTCATTGCCAGTGGTAAATGTGGGACGCTGGTACTCAAACAGAGAGCCGTGAAAGTTGTTCGTCCCGCTCTTGGTGACCAGCACGACCTGGGCACCCGAAGCGCGACCCTCGTCTGCGGTACCTCCCGCAGTTGTCACGCGGAATTCCTGAAGCGAATCTAGAGTTGCCCGCAGCACACCCTGGAAGGCATTACCCAAGATGGGGTCGTTGTCATCAACCCCGTCAATTGTAATGTTTGCCTGATCGCTTCTCCCCCCTGCCACCGATCCGCTCCGGCTGTCGGTAGAGGGATCCATCGCCGCTGTGTTGTTGCCGGTGTACGCAACCCCGGGCTGCAAGCTGAGAATCCCCGCCGGATCCCGGCCCTCAAAGGGCAAGCTCAAGACCTGCTCGGTATTGAAAGCGTGGCCCAAGCTGGCGTCCTGGGTGTTGACCAGCGGTGCTGCACCGCTTACCTCGACGATCTCCGACGCGCCTTTCACCTGCATGGCGAGGTCTAAGGTCGCTGGCAGGCTGACTTGCAGGGTGACCTTATCCTCCTTGAGCGTCGCGAATCCGGGCGCGGCTACGGTCAAGGCATAAGTAGCCGGCGGAACTTCGAGGAATTGGTACACGCCGTCGTTGCCTGTCTTCGTTGTTCGCGAATATCCGGTCGCAGGATTGTCGAGGGTGACGGTCGCGCCCTGCAAAACCGCGCCCTTGGGATCGGTGACGGTGCCGCGCAGCGATGTGGCTGCAGTCTGAGCAGAAATCAGAGCGCTAGCAAGGAAGAATTCAACCATCAAAGTAACTGCACGTGAGCGTAAACGCATAGGAGAGCTCCTTACGCACGGGGCGTCACATCTCAAAGTTATGTTACCCAGGAATTAGGAATCTGCGGGGAGACCCTGGAGACCTAATGGGGCGTTATTGTGCAACTGTTAGACCACGATGTTCAAGCTTAATTTTCAATACGTTGCGATTTGTTAAAACGTTTGAATTTGGGTTTTCACACACTAGTTTCCATATTTGGAAGCGGATTTGATAGGTTTTCTGCTGAACAGACTGGAGGCCAGGAATATGACCACGGGATAACATTCCAATGTGTAGCGTGTTTCGGGATTCTCCAGTGTGCCCAGAAACAAGGAGCGGACGATCAAAAATAATAGGAGCAGTCCGATGCCGGGAACCATTCTGGCGTACCAGGTTCCAGCCATCGCCATCCCCACATAAAGCAGGTTCACGAGCCCGAAGCCGATAGCAACGGCCAGGGGTAGCGGGTCGTCGTTGAACTCCCACCAGCGCGGATCGGGTGGGAGTAGCTCCGTCCGCGGACGCAGCCACATGTCGGCGATGCGCACCGCCGGCAGCCGGACGTAGTAACGCCGCGGTGAGGCGTGAATGCGTTCGGCGGCCAGAGCCGCGAAGTGGGCATCGAGTTCGGGCGTCATGTCATGATCCTGGTTATAGTCTGCGAACAGCGCTGCCGTTTCCTCTCGCTGTTTCTCGGAATCAAATGCGCGGCGAGATAGCTTGGTCACGTCAATCGCATCCCCGGGTACGCTCCAGTAGATTTCCTGTACCGACACATAGTCGGCTATCCAAGTCTTGACCCAGCGGTTGAAACCGGGCATGACCGGTTCGTCCGAATCATTGGCATAGCGGGGCGCCAGAGGCTCGAAGCGATGCAGCGTGTGCAGATTTCTCAGAGTCCAAGGGATTAGCGGGGCGGTAGCGCTTACGGCTACGATGATGCCGGCTCGCAGAATCGGAAGCGAGGCTAACAAAGCCGATTTCGTCTTCAGTCCCGCCCGTACGCGCCTGACCAGAAGGAACAGTAAATATCCTTCCACCGCAGCGAGGACGATCCCGCCATCCGGACGCAGCAGAATGGCGGCGCCGATGGAGAGTCCGCAACCCAGCCAGACGAGAGTGACCGAACCCGCGAATAGTCCCGTTTTCAACCGCGAAGAACTTGGCTGTGCGGCACTAGCGTTCGCCGCCGGATTTAAAATCTGTATCCCTTGGGCAGCCAGGTTCAATACCAGAGCGGTGAAGAAGATCTCCAGAGTTTCCGTGAGAGCGGCGGCAGCATAATTGGCCAGGAAGGGACAAAGAGCCGCTAACGGAAAAGCTGCCTTGGCCGCACCGTCCGACAGCAGACGCCTCGCAAGGTCGGCAAGCAGAAAACATGTGCCTATGTCGAAGAGCACCTGAATCAGCAGAACCGCTCGAAAGTTATCGACTCCGAAGATCGCGAAAACAGCCGCGAGAAACGCCGGGTAGCCAGGCAACCGCGAGAGTGTGGGAACCACCTGACTGGAGTCAGTAACCCCATAAATTCCGTAGTGAAGCCAATTCTTGGCGATGTTGGCGTAGAGGCGGGAATCGTCGACCACGGCTGGAAAACGGAACACAAAGAACAACCGCAGCCCGAGGGCCGCAAGGGTCGCCCAGAGAAAAAACCGCGCATTGCGACGGAGCAGTTCGCGCACGCTGCGAATATAGCGCGTTTGCGGTAATCTCCAAGCTGAGAAATTGCATCTTAAGACTCAGAGCTGCCACCTCCGCCCTGCCTCGCCCAGAATTGACCGCCTGACGCCCGCAGCATAGGATGGCGAGTTAGTCCCCCATGTCTGAACCTGTCTTTTACGATCCGAGGCGCGCGCGCTGGAAGCGCCTGCGGCGCTTGTTTGACACCCTGGCAGTGGTGTTTTCCGCTCTGATCGTCTTCTTTGTCTACAGTGCGCTTCGAGATGAACGGCTGCCCGAGCTCCTGCTGTCCCCTCAAAAGCGAGTCTTCAAAGCTCTAAGAGAGAACGAGAAAGATAAGGCGCGCGATCGTCAACGGCAATTGGCAAAGCGCTCCCATCGCAAGTCCAAGCTGGCCCCGTCTCAAGTCGTACTCAACCAGGAAGAAGGCATTCGGGCAGCGTTTTACGTCCCTTGGGACGCTGCCAGCTTTTCGTCTCTACAAGATTTCGCCCGGCAAATTGATCTGCTTTATCCCGACTGGCTTCACGTACTAACCTCAGACGGCCGATTGCAGGCAGTGGACGACCAAACTAATAAGTTCTTTGACGTCATCCACACGGATAGCGCCCGCGGATCCACAGTGCGCTCAGTGGATGATCGCGTCATGCCGCTCATCAAATCGGAAGAGACGCCCATTGAAGTTTTCCCTATGGTCAACAACTTCAACGGAACCGACTGGACGGGGGAAATCACCGGCTTCCTGAACAATCCCGAGGCGCGAGCTCTTTTTCGCCGGCAAGTAGCGATGTTTCTTGGCTCTGACCGCTACCGGGGGCTCATGGTGGATTTCGAGGCTTTCCCCAAATCGGGCCAGCCCGGCTATCTCGCTTTGCTGCGAGAGTTGTCGTCGGATCTGCATGCTCGGGGCATGAAGCTCTACGTCAGCGTGCCTGCCCACAATGAGGACTTCGACTATCCCGCAGTCGCCGCCCCGGCTGACGGAGTCGTGGTCATGAACTACGACGAACACTACCCCGGCGGCAAACCCGGTCCGGTGGCTTCGCAGGATTGGTTCGTGAAGAATCTGACCTTCGCCAAGAGCGTCATTCCGCAGAACAAGCTGATCTGTGCGATCGCCAATTACGGTTATGACTGGGTGCTTAAGCCCAAAAAAGGCAAGCTGCCGGCAGACGCGCACGACACAAACGTCTCGGTACAGGCGGCCTGGCTGGCCGCACGAGATTCGGACGAAGACTTCTCCTTCGATGACGACGCTCTGAATCCGCACTTCAGTTATCTGGACGAACGCAGCCTGCGCCATGACATCTGGTTCCTCGACGCGGTTACGGCCTTGAACCACATGCGCGCCGCCGCTGCTCTCGGCATTCGCACATTCGCTTTGTGGCGATTGGGCGCGGAAGATCGCTCCCTGTGGCGCGTGTGGGATCTTCCCCTTGACGCCGGCGCCGCCGACAAGCTGCGCGATGCTCCGCCCGGTCAGGACGTAGATATGGAGGGTCAGGGCGAGATCCTGCGTATTGAAGACAAGCCGGCGCACGGCACCAGGGAGCTCACGATTGACCCCGACACGAAACAGATTACGGACGAGAATTTCCAGTCCTTACCCGAGCCCTACCGCGTGGCTCGTTATGGATACAGTACGAACCAAGTCGCTCTCACCTTTGACGACGGACCGGACCCCGAATGGACTCCCAAAATTCTCGACGTCCTGAAGCAAAAGAACGCATCCGCAACCTTTTTTTTGATTGGCATTCAGACTGACAAGTTCTCAGGATTGGCGAAACGCATCTACAAGGAGGGTCACACCGTCGGGAACCATACTTTTACCCATCCCGACGTCAGCAACATTTCCCCGAGCTATTTTCGGCTTGAGCTAAATCTGACCGAGCGCCTGTTCGCCAGCCTGCTGGGAATCCGTACCACGCTGCTGCGCCCGCCCTACGCGATTGATGAAGAGCCCGATACCGCCGACCAAGTGCGCCCGCTGGAGTTTGCGCAAGAGATGGGCTACACCACGGTGGGCAACAAAATCGATCCTAATGATTGGCGCGACAACCCCCGCCGGTCAGCCGAGCAAATTACTTCCTACGTTGTTTCCCATTTGCCGCCTTGTGGCGCGAACGATTTGCGCTGCGGCAACATCGTGCTGCTGCATGACGGCGGCGGTAACCGGCAGGAAACCGTGCGCGCCCTGCCCATGATCATTGATGGCATTCGGGCTCGCGGTTTTCAAATTGTGCCGGTCTATCAATTGTTAGGCAAAACCAGGGCGGAAGTGATGGCGCCGCTGCCCGCAGGGGAGCGCTGGGTCGCCCGTCTCGACCGGCTTGGATTCTGGCTGTTCAATGCCGCCGTAACCATGATTACCTGGGTCTTCTTCCTCGGCGACCTGCTCATGACCGGACGTCTGCTCTTTATCGGGGCTGCCGCCGTCTATGATCGCGTGCATGAGCGCATCTTGGGCAGGCCCGCCGAGATCGCATCCTACAAACCGCGCGTAGCCGTGCTCATCCCGGCCTACAACGAAGAGAAAGTCATCGAGCGCACGGTGAAGGCAGCGCTCAACTCCGACTATCCCAACCTGCGAGTGATTGTGATTGATGACGGCTCCAAAGACCGCACCTTGGAAGTGGCGCACCGCGCCTTTGCAAAGCAGGAAGCTGCGGGAAGGGTTCTTATTCTAGCGAAAGCGAACTCGGGCAAGGCGGAAGCGCTCAATTATGGCATTGCGCATCTGCGCGATGCCGAGATCTTCGTGGGCATCGACGCCGACACAGTCATCGCCCACGATGCCATTGCCCGCCTGGTGCCACACTTTATCAATCCGAAAGTCGCCGCTGTGGCGGGCAATGCCAAGGTAGGCAATCGGGTGAATTTGTGGACACGCTGGCAGGCGCTCGAATACATCACCAGCCAGAACTTCGAGCGGCGGGCTTTGAATACGTTGGGCGCCGTAAGCGTGGTTCCGGGCGCCATCGGGGCTTGGCGCGTTTCCGCGGTGCGTGAAGCGGGCGGCTATCACATTGACACCGTCGCGGAAGACGCCGATCTCACCATGGCTCTTTTGCGCCGCGGCTACCGCGTGGAATACGAAGACATGGCGTTGGCTTACACCGAGGCTCCCACCAACGCCAATGGACTGATGCGGCAGCGCTTCCGCTGGTCGTTCGGAATCCTACAAGCGGTGTGGAAGCACAGTGCAGTCTTCGCCCGCAAGGGAGTGCTGGGTCTATTGGCGCTGCCCAATATCCTTATCTTCCAGATTTTGCTGCCTCTGGTATCGCCACTCATCGACATTATGTTTGCCGTGGGCGCGCTCTGGTATTTTGTTCAGAAGCACTTCCATCCTGATTCCACCGATCCCGCCAGCTTTCACAAGCTGGTGGCTTTTTTCTTCGCGTTTCTGGTTATCGATTTCTTCACCTCGACCATCGCCTTTATGCTTGAGCGCCGGCGTCCGGACGACAGGGAAGGTTTCTGGCTGCTCAGTCAAGTATGGCTACAGCGCTTGGCCTACAGGCAGCTGTTCTCGGTTGTGCTGTTCAAGACACTGAAACGCGCGCTCGAAGGCCGCAGGTTCGCCTGGGACAAACTGGAGCGCACCGCGGCGGTGAAGTATGTGCCGTCGGAGAATAAAGAGTCGGTGAAGGTGCCGTGACGACCTTGAGGTCGGGAACCGCCGGAACCCAGTCCGGGCGTGACGTTCGGCCAGGACGTGGCCTACTGGTCGTCCGGTTTATCTTCTTCTTTTTCTTCTTTTCTTTTGTCCGGGGAACTCTTATCCAATGCAGGCTCGAATAAATTGAGCTTCTCTAACTCTTCCTTATGATCGCGAACGAACTTTATGTTGGTCGGATTGACATAAGCCGGAGGCTGCTTCTTTGCATCTTCTGCCGCAATTCCAATCGCCGCCGTAAACGCTGTCAACGGCGTGAAGACAAAGTCGCGAGCCGCCATGTCATTGCGGTTCAGCGCAGCGGCCACGTGGGGCGATTTTTCCATCATGGCTGCTTTGTCCACGTTGTAGACGTCGGCGTCTTCGATCTTCTTCATTTCCGCGGCTATGGCGGGGTCGGACTTGGCCGCCGCTTCCAGTCTCTTGGCCACGTCGGCATACTTCTTGATCTTGTCCATGGTAAGGACGTAATCGTGAATGGCAGGCTCGTCGGGATTTGGCCCTTTATCGGGATGACCGGCGCCCTGGGCGAGCGTCAATGACGACAGTGTTACGAGAACTGCGGTCAGGCAGCTCCACCGCTGTTTTCGCAGACGCATAGTTGTTCCCCTTGCGGAAATTCGGGATCGAAAACCGTCTGCTATGTTAACTCTTGCCCGCCACTCGAAGCCGTACTTCCGCGCGATGCAGCGCGTGCAAAGCGCGTTCCACATCCACTTCAGTGTGGGCGCTCGCCAACCATTGCTCAGCACGTTCTTTGGCCTTGCGGGCGCGCTCCACGTTGATTTCTTCAGCACGTTCCGCAGTTTCCGCGAGAACGGTGACCTTGTCGGGCAGCACTTCGGCAAAGCCGGAGGCCACCGCTAAGCGCTGTTCCCCGGCATCTGATCGAAACGTGATTGCACCCACCGCGAGCTCAGTGATCAGGGGCGCGTGTCCCGGGAGGACGCCCAGATACCCGTTTTTGCCTGGAATCTGAGCCTCTGTCGCCGCCCTGTCGACCACTCTCTTCTCTGGCGTGACAATCTCGAGTTGAAACACTTCTGCCATATACCGGATCTGACCTGCTATCAGTTCACTCCAACGGCAGCCACGGTTACGAACCAGCTGATGGTTGACGGCTGAAAGCTGACCGCTGCCGTTACGCTGCCGCCTTCATCTTCTCCGCCGCTTCCAGCACTTCCTCGATCGTACCGCGCATGTAGAAGGCTTGTTCGGGGATGTCGTCGTACTTGCCCTCGACAATCGACTTGAAGCCCTTCACCGTATCGGCCACCTTTACGTATTTCCCGGGCGTCCCGGTGAACTGCTCGGCCACGTGAAATGGCTGCGAGAGGAAACGCTGAATTTTGCGAGCCCGTGCTACCGTGATCTTCTGGTCTTCGCTCAGTTCGTCAATGCCGAGAATCGCGATGATGTCCTGCAGGTCTTTGTAGGTCTGCAACGTTCTCTTCACAGACTGTGCCACGTCATAGTGCTCCTGGCCCACAATGCGCGCATCAAGAATGCGCGAGGTCGAGCCCAGGGGATCGACCGCGGGATAAATTCCAATCTCGGTCAACGCCCGCGATAGCACCGTCGTGGCGTCGAGGTGGGCAAACGTCGTAGCCGGCGCTGGATCGGTCAAATCGTCAGCCGGTACGTAAATTGCCTGCACCGAAGTCACCGAGCCTCTCTTGGTGGAGGTAATGCGTTCTTGCAATTCACCCATTTCCGTCGCTAGGTTGGGCTGGTAACCCACGGCGCTGGGCATGCGGCCCAACAGCGCGGACACTTCTGATCCCGCTTGGGTAAAACGGAAGATGTTGTCGATGAAGAGCAGGGTATCCGCTCCTTCTGCGTCACGAAAATATTCCGCCACCGTCAGCCCGGTCAACGCCACCCGAAGACGCGCACCGGGGGGCTCGGTCATCTGACCGTAAATGAGCGCGGCCTTGGAGTGCTCCGGATCTCCCGGCTTGATCACGCCCGATTCCGACATCTCCAGCCACAAGTCGTTGCCTTCGCGCGTGCGCTCGCCTACACCCGCAAACACAGAGAATCCTCCGTGTTGTTTGGCGACGTTGTTGATCAGTTCCATAATGATGACGGTCTTGCCCACGCCTGCGCCACCAAACAGTCCGATCTTCCCGCCCTTTAGGAAGGGCTGTATGAGGTCGATGACCTTCACACCTGTCTCGAACATCTCCGCCGTCGTGGCCTGCTCATCGAATAGTGGCGCCGGGCGATGGATGGGCATGCGTTGCTTGTGCTCGATCGGTCCCAGCTGGTCAACGGGTTCACCGATCACATTCATCACCCGTCCCAGCGTGCCGCGGCCCACCGGGACAGCGATGGGTCCGCCCTGGTCAATGGCTTTCATGCCGCGCACCATGCCATCAGTCGCCGACATGGCGATCGATCGCACGCGGCCTTCGCCCAGGTGCTGCTGCACTTCCAGAATGACGTTGATCGGGGACGGTACGGTGAAACCGTCACTGACGACCTTCACGGCCTGGTAAATCGGCGGCAGAGTTCCCTCGGCAAACTGCACGTCCACCGCGGGACCTGAGACTTGAATAACGTGTCCAATGTTTTCTGCCATAAATTCAGCTTCTAGCTCCTAGCTTTGCAAAGCGCTCAGCATTCAGCAAACAGCCTTTAGGTTTCGTTCCAGCGTGCGGCAAATACCACGATCGGCTAAATGCTGAGCGCTTTACTCGTTGCCCGCAACTCGATACCTCCTTACATCGCTGCCGCGCCGCTGACGATCTCGATGATCTCTTTCGTGATCTTCGCCTGCCGTGCCCGGTTCATCGCCAGCGTCAGCGAGTCAATCATGTCCGTGGCGTTGTTGGTGGCGGCGTCCATGGCGGTCATGCGGGCTGCGTGCTCCGCTGCAACCGACTCCATCAGCGCGCGGAATATCTGGATGCCCACATATTTCGGCAGCAGCGCCCGGAACAACTCTTCGGGCGGCTGCTCGTAGATGTAATCCACCGGCGATGTGCCGAATTGCCCGCCCTCGTCCGCCACAATCTCAGCTTTCCGCATGCCCACGCCAGCACTGACGGCGGCGGCTTTGGCCTTTTTCTTTTCTTCCTCCGACAGCTCTTCGGCCTGGCGCACCGCCGCTTCACCAATCTGCTCAATGGGCAGAATCTGTTCCACCACCAGCCGCTGAGCGATTACCGACTTGAATTCGTTGAAGGCCACATAGACGGAGTCGATCTCTTGGCGTTGGTAACGCGCAATCACAACTTCAGCCAGGCGGCGGGCCTGAGAAAACTCCACTTTCCCGAGAATGCCCACATGCTCGCCAGCGATCTGGATCGCTCCTGCACGTTCTTCCGCTTGCCCTTCCGGCTCCAGCATCTCGTCTTCTTCGGCCAAGCTAGGTGTCTGCACCGCCGCGACCGGATAGCGCCTTCGCAAGAAGTCGCGTCCTTTGCGGCCCACGGCTTCAATGTCGATATTCTTGCCCGCTTTCGACTCCAGAAAGCGGTTCGCGGCTTTAATGATGTTGGCGTTGAACGCGCCTGCCAGACCCTTGTCACCAGTGACAACGATCAGCAAAATGTTCTTTTCTTCCCGCTGTGCCAGCAGAGGATGCTTGGGTTCACCCGTCTTCGGGTCGTAAATTTCCACCCGAGAAACCAGCGACTTCAACACATTCGTCAACATCTGCGCATAAGGACGGGCTGCCAGCGCCCGATCCTGCGTCCGGCGCAACTTCGCTGCCGAGACCATTTTCATGGCTTTGGTGATCTGCCGCGTGTTGACCACGCTGCGGATGCGACGCCGAATGTCGAGAATGTTTGCCATGTGAACCAGCTTTTGGCTATTAGCTGTTTAGCTCCTAGCCTTTCGCGCCCAACCCTCCATCGGTCAAAGCCGAAGCACCACCAATGATCTTTCTTGTGGTCTCTGCACTAGCTTGTGCTATCTCTCGTCGAAGATGGTTGCAAGTGTCGCATGGCACCCGACCCTCCGGTCCAAGCCAAGAAGCTAAAGGCTAAGAGCCAAGCGCTTATTTCGCCACCGCTTGCCGCTCTGCCACGAACTGCTGCTTCGCTTCCTTGATCACGCTGGTGAGCTGCGCCTTCAGTTGATCGTCAAGGATCTTCTTCTCCATCACCGTCCGAAGAACTCCGGGATGCGTCGCATCCACGTACTCGTACAGTTCCTTTTCGAAATCGCGCACCTGCTCGACTGGGAGGTCATCAAGGAATCCGCCAGTACCGGCAAAAATGATGAGGATCTGCTTGGAAAACGGCAGCGGAGAGAACTGTGCCTGTTTCAAGAGTTCTACCAGACGTTTTCCGCGATTGAGTTGCGCTTGCGTGGCCTTGTCAAGATCGCTGCCAAACTGCGCGAATGCCGCCAATTCGCGGTATTGCGCCAGTTCGAGCTTGAGCGTACCCGCCACCTGCCGCATGGCTTTGATCTGCGCGCTGCCGCCCACGCGGCTCACCGACAGACCCACGTTCACGGCCGGCCGCACACCCTGGTTAAACAGGTCAGTCTCCAGATAGATCTGACCGTCGGTAATCGAAATGACGTTGGTCGGAATATAAGCGGAGACGTCGCCGGCTTGGGTTTCAATAATGGGCAACGCGGTCAACGAGCCGCCCCCGTTTTTGTCGCTCAGCTTCGCCGAACGTTCCAGCAAGCGGGAGTGCAGGTAGAAAACATCTCCCGGATAAGCCTCGCGTCCCGGCGGGCGACGCAACAGCAATGAGATCTCACGGTACGACGCAGCATGCTTCGAGAGATCGTCGTAGATCACCAGCGCATGCCGCTTGGTGTCGCGGAAATACTCTCCCATGGCGCACGCCGCATAGGGCGAAATGTACTGCATAGGCGCCGGTTCCGATGCCGATGCCGCCACCACGATGGTGTACTCCATCGCTCCAGCGTCTTGCAGAATCTTCACAACCTGCGCAATAGACGATCGCTTCTGACCGATCGCGTTGTAAATACAAATCAGATCATTGCCCTGGCTGTTGATGATGGTATCGAGCGCCACCGCAGTCTTGCCGGTTTGTCGGTCGCCAATGATCAACTCGCGTTGTCCGCGCCCAATGGGAATCATGCTGTCGATGGCCTTGAGCCCAGTCGCCATCGGCTCCCGCACCGGCTGCCGGTCAATAACTCCTGGAGCTAGACGCTCCAGCGCAATGGACTGATCGCTAGCGATGGGCCCTTTGTCATCGATGGGCTGGCCCAAGGAATTCACGACGCGGCCCACCAAAGCGTCGCCGACGGGCACGCTCATGATGTTGCCCGTGCGCTTTACCTCGTCGCCTTCTTTGATCTCGGTGTATTCGCCAAGGATCACCACGCCCACCTGGTCTTCTTCCAGGTTCATGGCGATGCCGGCCACACCGTGGGGGAAAGAAAGCAATTCTCCGGCCATGACTTTGTCCAGGCCATACACGCGAGCGATACCGTCGCCCAGTGTGATGACCGTGCCAGTCTCGTCGACAGAGATCTTCGACTCGTAGTTCTCAATCTGCTCGCGGATCAGTTGGGTAATTTCGTCTGCCTTGATTTGTGCCATAGAATCAGCTCTTAGCCGTTAGCTTCTCTCCGCGACCTTTGCGACCGTTCTCCACCATGCTCTGCGATAAAGATTTTGCCCTTTGCGCTTCACCCACGAACTCGACCGGTGTGGGGTTCCAGCTAGAAGCTAGGAGCTAATAGCTTCCCTGATCTTCTCCAATTGCCCCTTCACCGATCCGTCGTAAATCGTGCTACCCACCCGCACTACAACACCGCCCAAAAGCGACCTATCTTGTTCGTATCGGGCGCGCACTTTCTTGCCGGTTAACCTCCCCACTTTCGACTCCAGAGCACGTTTTTCGGAGTCGCCCAACTCGCGGGCACTGGTTACATCTGCTTCCGCGAATCCCAGCCGGGCGTCAAGCTCCTTCTGCACTTGCTGGATGATCGATTCGAAAAACTTCACGCGTTGATGGTCGATCAACACCGCCACAAGATTCCGCACCGGGCTCGAGATCCGGTCGCGCTCCGCGATCGCGTCGAGCAATCCGCGTTTTTGCTCCGCCGGAATCGCCGGATTCTCCCACACCCGCCTCAATTCCACACTCTGGGCAAGCAACCCCTGCAAGGTACGAAGTTCTGCCAGCGCCTGGCCAGCGTCCAGTTTTATGTCCAAAATCACGTCAGCGAAAGCCCGAGCGTAAACGCTGGCTACTGAAGCCATGATCTAGCGCCTGTCCTTTCGGCCTTGCGGTCCATCCGGCGACGCCGCCAATTGTCCGGCAAACTCGCGCACCAGCGCCTGATCGGTCGCGGCATCCACCCGAATCTGTTTCTGCGCCAGCCCCACAGCAAGGTCGGCTGCATAAGCCGTCAATTCGCGGCGCGCCGCTTTCGCCGCAGCGGCGATTTCCTGCCCCGCCGACTCCACAATCTTTCGCGCATCTTCTTCCGCAGCGGCCTGAATGCGCGCCTCCTCGTTTGCCGCCTCCCGCTCGGCGGCGTCGCGCATCATGCCAATTTCCCCATCCAGTCGCATCAGGCGCGACTCAATCTCCGCCAACCTGCGCCGCGCTTCCTCGCTGGCTTTTTGTGCTTCCTGCATCGCCTTCTGAATGGCAGCTGTGCGCTCGCGGAACAGCCCCGGCAAGTACTTGCGCGATGCCCAGAAAAGTACCCCGCCCATAACGGCGAAATTCAGCAGCACACATAAAAGGTACGCATGCTGCAGACTCAGCCCAGTCTTCTGTGCCATCCACTGCACCGCCGCCGATTGCTTGAATTCCGCCGTTTCGTCCTTCTCTTCTTCTCCCGCGGCTTCACGGGATTCTCTTGCGAGTTGTCCTCCCAACCCCTCCCGCTGCGGATCGGACTGAACATTCTTCTTTTGTTGTGGAGGCTGCTCCTGCGCGCGCAGTGGAACTAAGACTCCCGCAAGAGCCACCCCGAGCAGGGCCAGCCTGCACCCTCGTGGGATTCCGCGGAAGATGGTCAGAAAGAAGTTCACCGCGCATCCCCCGCCGGTTCGAGCACGCGGCGAACGATTTCCGCTGCCAGAGTCGATACTTGCTCTTGCAACCCCCACTTCGCCTTTTCCTTGTCCAGTTCGATATCCTGCTTGGCCGCCTGAACCTGCGCCTGAGCTATTTTGCGCGCTTCCGCTACCGCTGTGGCCCGCGCTTGCAGAGCCGCCTGCCGCCGCGCCTCCTGGCTGCGGAACACCGTCGCTCGAGCCTCGCGTAGGCGTTGCTCATGTTCCGTGGTGCGCGCCCCGGCAGCAGCAATATCGGCCTGCGCCTTTTCCACCGCCCCTTCGGTCTTGCTGCGGCGCTCCGCCAAGACCCGTTGCAGCGGCTTATGCACGATTGCGCTATACAAGCCAAACAGCAACGTCAGCAGAATCACGGTCGGTACTGACCCGAGCAGTAATTCGCCTAGCTGTCGCAGCGTCTCGTCCATGGGTTGCTGATATAAGCCGGAGAAATGAGGGCTACAAAACCTATAAAACTAACATCCGAGGGACTTTATGTCAATTCGACGGCATTGATCTTCTTGCCGTTTCATCGATTCAGAGGGCCGGATTTTAGCGCAAGATTGTCAACCTGCGCGGTAAGGGTTACTGCAAAAAACTGCAACTAGTCCTTGACTTCTCCGTCAAGAAGGCTAGCATAGAAGTATCACCTCCGATCCAATTCAGGATCGAGTGGGCCGGCGGCCAAGGAATGTCACCGCTTCTTGGTCGTCGGCTCATTTAATTTCTGGGTCCGTCCAGCGTTGCCCCTTGTCGTAGGCCGTTCCCCTCGGGCAAAACTAGCCGTTCCGGACCTTCATTCCCTGACCTTCACTGCATGGCTCTGCAGGATTGAGTACGCACCGCCGGCAGAATCCGGTTGACAAGCTCGCGATCTCGAGCAGGATCCTTGAGGATTTCCCATCCCGTAAATACCACAATCAGATCTTCCTCCGGAAACACCATCAAACGCTGTCCGCCAAAGCCTCGAGCCATCCAGACGTACCCCTTTCGATCCGTGCGCGGCAGCAGCCACCACTTGAATCCATACTTGAAACCTTCCTCGGCATCGATGAAAGGGGCCAGCGACTGTTTAACCCACTCTTTCGACACAATCTGCTCCCCTTCCCACATTCCATCGTGCAAATAGAGGTATCCAATCTTCGCCAGATCGGTGGTGCGCACAAACAGACCTCCCTCGGTATCGACCACACCCATCGGTGACCGCTTCCAGTAGTGATCCATGCCCAGCGGCGTGAATAAATACTTCTCTCCATACTTTTCAATGTCCTGCCCGGCCTCTTTCTGGAAAATAAAGGCCAGTAATTCCGACACACCGCTGCTGTAATTGAAAACCTTCCCCGGTTCCTGCGCCATGGGCCGGTCAATCACGTACTGCACCCAATCGTCGGTAGCCTCCATCAGGTCGGCATCGTTTCTGGGATCGTCGTATGCCACCTCTTCATTCCAGTCAAGCCCGGTTGACATGGTCAAAACGTGGCGCAGCGTGATGCGTCGCTTTCGCTCGTCGACATTCTTCACTCTTGCCAGGTCGAAGTACGTGAGCAGCGGCGTGTCCAGGCCAGCCTTGAAGTCGCCGCGGGTGACTGCGATGCCGACGATAATCGACGAAACTGTCTTGCTCACAGACTGCATGCTGTGCAGGTCGGTGCCGTGATAGTAGGGGTGCCATGCGGGATCGAAATAGTTATACGGCCCGGTCAGATGCGCGTTGAGCGGACCACGCGTCTTCGCCTCTTTCGCGTAGATCGTCGCATAGTCGTGAGAGTATGTCCGCTCAAAGATGTCGCTGCCGCAGCGAAACATCGCAAAGCTATCCACCAGCGGATATTTCCCGCTTGCCAGATCAGCATCTAATCCCGCGAGGACTTTCTCATCGACTCCGACGCTGGCCGGCGCAGCCTTCGCCCATCCGTGAGTCGGCCACGCGCTGCCGCGCGGTCCGGCGACCTGGGACTCTCGCGCTCGCAGCGGCGCGTTCTGCACGAACAGGACACAACTCACGAATACCAGGACTGACGCCGTCTTTTTCATTCGGGGATTAATTTCCTTCCGTGAATACTACTCTTCCGCCGACCATGGTGATCACCACTCTGGCCTTCGCAATCTCTTCAGGCTTCGCCGAGAAGATATCTCGCGACAGCACCGCCAGATCAGCTTCCTTTCCCGCTTCCAGCGTTCCTGTCCGGTCGTCAGAGAATCTGGCATAGGCCGATCCTTGCGTGTACGCATTCACGGCTTGTTCCACGGTGAGTCGCTCCTCGGGAACGTACGAGTCCTTGGTCGGGACGGTTCCTCCCTGGCCTGCCCCGTCAAAGACTCCTCCGGGAAAATCGTTCCCACCCTTGGCCGGCCGCCAAATCGTGCGAGTAACAGCCTCCTGGATCGCGACCAACGGGTTCGGCGGCCAGGTACACGGCCAATCGCTGCCGAATGCCAACTTCACTCCGCTTTTTTCCATACTTTGCCATCGATCAGTTGTGGTCCGGTCGCGCGGGTCATAGTTCGAGCCATTCTCGTCGCAGCAGAACGTAGGCTGCATGCTGGCGATCAGAGAGAGCTTGGCCATCCGTGGAATGTCTTGCGCCGGAACAAAGTCCGCGTGCTCCAGGCGAAGGCGTCGGTCTCGCGGCCCGTTGATCTTCTCAACTTCTTCGTAGGTGTCCACTACCAAGCGCGAGGAGTCGGGGCGATAGGTATGCGTCATAATCTGGTAGCCGCGCTTGTCCAGTTCGAGAACCAGCTTCTTGTATTCCGCAGGTTCATAGGTTAGAGGCGGGATCAAACCGGTGCCTCCATCGACGAAGAATTTCACCAGATTCGCCGAAACCCAGTCGTCGTGGTACAAGGTGCGCGCCTTTTCCAGATCAACGAGGAACTCAGGCGTCAAGTGGTGGTTCACGGCCACCGCTCCGAAGGAGGTCCGAGTGCGGACTGTCAGCTGACCACGGTCCCGCAACGCAGCATAAAGCTGGATCTCCGCCAGCTTCCCGGTCGCATTCACCACGCTGGTGACTCCGTAGCGGCTCAGATGCTGCGATGCCTCCCGCAGCAGGGCGAGCTTTTCTTCCTGCGAAAACTGGTTCGCCAGAGCCCGCTCCATCACTGCCATCGCAGCTTCGAGCAAAACTCCGCTGGGATGCCCACTGGCATCGCGGATGATGTTTCTTTCCTCCGCCGGATCGGCCACTGGCTGATCCGTAATTCCGGCGAGCGCCAGAGCGTTGGCGTTTACCCAGAGCGCATGTTCAGCCGTGTTATGGACCACCACGGGACGGTCTGCGACGGCACGGTCCAGCAACGCATGCGTCGGCGTCGATGGCGGAGTGGTGCTGTAGTCCGCCCGAACGAACAGAACCTTATCGGTGGGATGGCTCGCGGCGTAAGCCTTGAGCCGGCTGACTAGAATCTCAGGGTCATCTTCCGGTGTGATGCTCGACTCGGGAGTGGAGAGATTGAGCCCGTGCAGAGCCAGTGCCCCGAACCACATATGGGTGTGAGAATCAGAAAATCCCGGAACCACCGTTCTGCCTTGCAGATCGATGACTTCCGTTTTGGCCGACCGCCGCCTCAAAATCTCCCCGTCCGTCCCCACGGCGTCTATGCGACTGCCGCTAATTGCCAGCGCCTGCACCCAAGGAGCTCTTGGATTGCCGGTGTAGACGTGTCCGTGAATCAGGACCGTATCACTTCCAAACAGCGTAACTCCAGAGAAGAAGATTGCAACAGCAACACAAAAGCTGAGAAAGTGGCGACGTGCATTCATCCTGCGCTCCCGATCTGAGGCCCGCTATTGACCAGCCCAAACAGCGAGTTGAGCTTTCCCAATGCAAGCGCCAAGTCTACCCGATGACAAAATCACGCACCTTCCGTACCACCGACTCCGGCGCTTCCGCCTCCAGCTCCACTGCCCCGTCTTTGTACTTTCGCGAATAGATTCGCGCCCGCGCCGCCAGCATCGCAAGCATCTTCCCTTCCTTCTGCGGAACGCGCAGATGAACGCGGCTTACCCGATCTTCATCAATCTTGTCGTCGATGCGTTCGAGCAGCGTGCTAAGCCCAGTACCTTCCACGGCCGAAACATACAGCGTCGTTGCATGATCGCGCAGAGCGTCAGCCTGCAGAGCTTGGGCGACCTCCACATCCAACAAATCAACTTTGTTCATCACCAACAGCCGCGGCTTCCTTTCCACTTCCAATTCTTTCAAAACCAACTCCACTTGTGCCTCCTGCTCGGCCGAGAGGCGGCTGCTCGCATCAGAGACTTGAAGGATTAACGACGCCCGCTGCACTTCTTCCAAGGTCGCTCGAAAAGCCGACACCAGCGTGTGGGGCAGGTTGCGGATAAAGCCCACCGTGTCCGACAGCAGAACTTTCCGCTTTGAAGGCAAGGCCACAGCCCGAATCGTCGGATCAAGCGTCGCAAACATCTTGGACGACGCCAGCACTCCAGCATGTGTCAAGGCATTAAACAGCGTCGACTTTCCTGCGTTGGTGTATCCCACCAGAGCCACGGTCGCAACCGGCGCCGACTCCCGCCGCTGCCGCTGCTGTGCCCGGATGCGCCGCACATTCTCCAGTTGTTGTTCCACGTGGCGGATGCGACGGTAAATCTTTCGCCGGTCAGTCTCGAGCTGCGTTTCACCAGGACCACGCGTGCCAATTCCGCCTCCCAGCTGGGACATCTCTATGCCTCGGCCAGCCAGCCGCGGCAGCATGTACTGCAGTTGTGCCAGCTCCACCTGTAATTGGCCTTCTCGCGTGCGCGCGTGACGGGCAAAAATATCGAGGATCAGCTGCGTGCGGTCGAGCACGCGCCGCTTTGCGATTTTTTCAATATTACGCTGCTGCGAAGGACTGAGATCGTGATCGAACAACAGAAGGTCGGCATCCATGGAAGCCGCTGCGCCAGCGATTTCTTCGAGCTTTCCCGCGCCGATCAGCGTGGCAGGATCCGGCCGATCGCGGCGCTGCAGAATTTCGCCGATAACTTCCGCGCCCGCGCTTCCCGCCAGAGTGCGCAGCTCGGCCAGCGATTCTTCCGCGTCGAATTCCGGAATGGCGGGTGCCTTAGACGTAGACTTGGCGCCAGAGGTGGCACTGGCCGAGGTTAGCGCACTATCGCGAGCCGCCCGCGCGCCCGCCGTGAGCGCAGCTTTCGCGCCAGAGCGGCGGCGTGAGCGACACTCCAGCCCAACCAGGAACGCCCGTTCGCGCGGCCCAGCGGTCTCGTGGTCTGCGCCATGGCGCGCAGCTCTACCCCCACGCACTACGTTGCGGGCATCCTTGAGATCGGACCTGCGCAAGCGAAGGTTTACCCTTCAGTGCCCGAGGCACTGGCCGCCGAAACCGCTGGCGAAGTTGTAGAGGTCGCCGCCGGTTTCGTATCGGGATGGGTCAGGTGCGTGCCATGAGCCGCCGTCCGGCCCATCACCACTGTAGAAATGGCGTGTTTGAAAATCAGCTGCTCCTGCCCGTTCGCCTCCAACACCACCGAATACTTGTCGAAGGAGCGGATGCGGCCCGTCAGCTTTACCCCGCTCAGCAGATAAATGGTGATGTTCGTCCTCTCCTTACGGGCGGTATTGAGGAAAGAATCCTGAATGTTCTGCGCCGGCTTGTTGCTTTCCATAGCCGATCTCCTTGCCCATTATTGGCCTTCCAACGAACCTAGTGCACATGCAACAGCATGTTCCATGCGGCTTCCCGCCTGCCGCAGGAACAAGGGGGGACATCCTGCCGTCGCGGTGGTGCCGCCAAGTTTCCACAAGGCAGCACCTCGGGCAGATAGCTGCGAGTACCATACGGCGTCTGGCTGCGCTTTTCAACTCACGTTTTCATCAGGTTCCCGATCAACAGGTGGTGCGCAGGTCAAATCAAGGTCAAATCACGAACCTTGACATAACGTGGTCAAAATGCAAGTATTGCCCCGCCCCAGGAAAACACCAGCGGACGAAAACTAGCGTGGCCGATGTTTGCGCTGCCGCAGTTGGTTTTCAGATCTTCGCAACGCGCACCCTTCTCTGGAGCCGGGGAATCTGTCACTTCACGATTAGCGGAGGTACTGAGATGCACGATCTGGCTGCGTTCGCATTTGTGATGCCCAATCACACTGGCACAGAAGCTCTGGCCTTAATTCTGCGCTGGTTTCACTTTCTGGCTGGCATCACATGGATTGGACTGCTGTATTTCTTTAACCTGGTCAATGTCCCCTTCATGAAACAGGTGGACGCCACCATGAAGCCTAAGGTATTTCAATACCTCACACTGCCTACTCTGAATCTATTCCGTTGGAGCGCGCTGATCACGGTCTTCGTGGGCTTCTGGTATTGGGCGCAGATGTTTGTCGGTCCCGACGCGCAGCGCATGGGCGTGGGCGCGGGGAGCACCATCGGATTGTTCTTGCTGATCTGGATTGTAAGTTGGGGAATCCTATTCGCCGTGATCAAAAAGTTGCCCAGCGGATATGTTCTCGGAGCCGTTACAGCCGTCGTAGTCATTGCAGCCGCATGGTTGTTCGTCAACTACACTCCCGTCGGCCAGGACGACAACCACGTCCTCTCCATCGGAGTCAGCGGCGGATTTGGCTTCATCATGCTGTTCAACGTCTGGGGCATCATCTGGCCCAACAATAAAAAAATAATCAAAGGTACCCTGGCCGGTACTCCACCCCCAGACGCCGCCACTCTGGCCCGCCAAGCCTTCCTGGCCTCACGAACAAATCTCTACCTCTCGGTACCACTACTGTTCTTCATGGCCACCAGCTCGCACTACACGATTTTGGGCCGGTAATTTGCGTTATCACCACACGCCGCGGCAACGTCCGTCGCGGCGTGGCGAAACAAGGTGTTGGCCGCCGGACCAATGCCCATTACGATCCCAACGCGGGTGACCTGCTCCCTTCGCTCCCCGGTTGTTAATCCGGGTTCACCACGACTACGGAGCAGTCCGCTCCTGGCCTGCGCATTGGTACTTTCGGCTAAATGGGACTTCCACTTGTGCCTTTTCCCCTTGGCATCGCCGACCAGGTTCTCAAGTTCCGTACGAAGGCCCGAATTAGACTCACGGCTCCTGTACACCCAACATCGCACAGCCAGTAAGTAGGTAACCGCCGTGCTTTTCCCGGAGGTGGCAGGCATCTCCGGTTTTGATGTCGTCAGGGTGGTGTTTCGATGCGTCATCAGAGCTTCATTTGCATTCGTCTCTCTAATTCTCACAAGACGTGTTTGTTCACGCCTCTTAACCGTGACGTTCACCACCGCGGCATTTGACCGAAGCAGCTCACCGCTGTTTGAAGCCTTCTCCTGCAAGACGGCTCCGAGGGGCCCTCCCTCATCTTTCGTACAGCACGACGCCTTCGCGTCTCTTGACACAACCTGCCACACCCTGGGCATTAGCTGAACCGAATATCCGAGCTTCTTCAGCTGGCTGACGAGCCTTTGCTTTCGGCGTTTAAGCGTGAGAGCGGTCACCGCAGGGCCCAGCTCAACGTAGTGGACTCCTTCGTGCAATACCTTCCAAATCAATCGACACAGGCGGTGAGCGATTGCCCAGACTGCCTTCGCATAGCCTAGGCGAGGAGATAAGCGCTTGAACACGATTTGCAGGTAGCAGTCTCGCTTGCCGACGGCGGCGTGGGCTAGTTGGTTCCGTAGGCGACGCATCGCGCGGTTCCCTTTAGCTGACCGGTTGCTGCTGGACTCGCCAGCGCTCTCCTGGAGTCCAGGGCAGACTCCCACCCACGACGCCAGTTGCCCAGCCGATGGAAAGCTTTCCGCACGGGGGCCGATCTCGGCGATGATTTGCTGCGCCGAGTCAACGCCTAAGCCGGGTAGCTCTGAAAGCCGGACGACGGCGTCTTCATGTGCCTTCATGGCTTCCGCGATCATGCCCTCCAGCTCAGCGATTTGTGCTTCGATCAGATCCAAGCGCTGCAGATACAGCATCAACACCTTTCGGTGCCGAGGCTGAAGCTGCCGGTTGAGAGCATCCCTAAGTTCCTCACCCGTAGCGCGCAACCGCTTATCGCCCAATTGTCTCAGCCGTGCGGGATCCGTTTCGCCAGCTGCGATGGCGCGCAGAATGCGTTGCCCACTTGCCCCAGCAAATCGCTGACTCCACTGGACAATTTGATCTGACACTCTTCGAGAAGACTCTCCAGTTGGCTCTGCAGCCGCACCTTATCCCGCGTCAGTTGATACTTCGCGCGGGTCAATGTACGCCAACCCCGTTGCTCCGCATCTGGAACGTAACTCAAAATCAAATCGTCGCTCAGCAGTCGGCTCACGCTGCGCTTCGCGTCTCGAAAGTCGGTCTTGCGCCCCCGAGGACCTCGGTTCGACCGGTTCGACCGTGCTTGTGCCAGCCAGAGCTGGAACTGGCCTTCCATTTCCAATATTGCGCCGTTGATTCCCTCAGCACTTCCTGTACTGCGCGTCCTCGCAACCATGTGGATAGATTCTGCAGTTCGGAGACCGTTGTGCCGAACCGACGGCACTCGAACTGCAAGTCCCGATCTCTGGCATTTGCGACCACAACTGCTAGCATTCTCTTGTGCGCATCGATTCCAGCCACGTAATACGCTGCGTCCATCTTCCACCTCCTGGGCACCGAAGCGGAGAACGCACGCAACCCTTCAAGTGCACCCTCACGTGCTACCGCTGCGAATACAGCGGCGCACACTTATCAGCTCAACCATGCGTTCCTGATCAAACACCACCACGGCCTCGATTCATCCAGTGTCACAACGACCTTGCCGCTTCAGGCCTGGCTGCCATCATACGGATGCTCGCGCGCATTTTCATTCCTATTGGCGGGCCGTTACGGCCCATAGAAACACCACCGTGCGTACGGGTCCGTACACGGCGGTTCAGTGGGTTATGCTAGGTCATCGAAGAGTCGAGGAAGACTGAGAGCGTCAAAGTAGGCAATGTTGCTGAACCTGAACCCCAAGAGCTTCCGCTCGCTGGTCGAGCCACCGCACTCTTGGCCTCGTTCACCTTTCACCTTTTGAAAGACGGAACCCGCTACATTGATTTGGGCAGTGACTTCTTCGATCGCCTCGAACCCGAGCGTCTGTCCCGTTATTACGTCAAACGCCTCCAAAAGCTTGGTCATAAGGTGGTACTCGAACCGAAGGTCACCGTCTGACCGATTGTCAGGGCAGGTTGGGTAGAGGAACTTTCACCTCCAAGCGACCGAACATGTCCTGTTAGGACCTAGCGGCCCGCGAAACCCTATGGAAATCGCTCAGAGTCGAGCAGAATGCAAAGGCTTGGAGCGGCGAGGTCGACCGAGCATTGGAAAAGTCGAGGCCGTGAACATGTCTGATCTGGAGCATGATTGAGCGAATAATTGGGCACCGTCTTCATGGGCGCCGCCAGCCACTACTCCATGTTCGGAAAGTAAGGAAACACCGGCGGCAATCGAACTGAATTGGGTCCTGAGGGCGGTCCCCGGTTCTCGTTCACAATGATTAGTGACACTTCTCCACTTGACAGCCCTCGACCTTGAGGCCACACTTTGCGTAATTATGAAGTCAATAAGGCTTTACGCAGCTACTGTTTTCGCGGTGGCAATTATCGCGAGCGCTCAACAACCCTCCACCGCCCCTGCCGACCGAGAGGGGATTGAAGCCGCTCTGAAGAAGTACGAGTCCGCCTACCAACATATGAGTTTGTACGAGCTGCAAAATGTCTGGCCTGATTTACCTAATCAGAAAAGGGAATACAGAAGGGCCGAGGATCTGCTCAAGAGAGGTGATGTATCCAATGTGCAGGTCTCCCTATACCTTCACGATGTACAAGTAAATGGCGATGGCGCCGTAGCGCATGGCCTTCGCAACGAACAGTACCTCAAGAACCAGCAGTCCAGTTATTATGGGGCCGACAACACCATGGCGAGAGTGGGGACGCAAACTCCCGGTCCCACTACAGAAAGAGATAAAAGAACCGTGAAGAAGACACAGGAGGTCACGATTCACCTCCACCGTCAGGGCGACGCTTGGGTGATTGCCTCTCTCGAGGAAAGTAGCAAGCACCATTGATGGGACGAGTGTCCTTACTTTTGGGCACTACTGTTCTTCAGGTTCTTCATAGCTACCAGATTGGACCATAGGACCCGGATGACATTGCCTGCTATCACTCTGTTCACTTTTGCGATTCTGGCGAACGCACAAGATTCCCCCACATCCCCGGCGGGAACCTGTCCGCGCCGCAGGCGCGGGCTAACGTAGCGGACCGGGCACAGGTTGATGCCGATCTGAAGAGGTATGAGTCCGCCGACCAGCACATGAGCTTGTACGAGTTGCAGATTGCGTGGCCCGACTTGCCAAATCAGAAAAAGGAGTATCGGAAGGCTGAAGATCTGTTCAAGAGCGAGGACGTTTCAGATATGCGAGTGTCCCTTGAGGCCAAGGACGTGCAGGTGAATGGCGATAATGCTGTCGTACATGGCATTCGCCACGAGCAATACCTCAAGAATGAGAAGTTCGAGTATTACGGCAGCGACCTTGGGATGCAACCACTCGGAACACAAAGGCTGGGTCCTGTTGCCGTAAGGAAGAAGAGAAGCGTAAAGAAGACAGACGATGTCACGGTTCACCTCCACCGTCAGGGCAGTACTTGTGTGATTGCATCCATCGAGGAAACTGGCAAGCACCACTGAAAAACTGCTCACCATAAGGTCTGACTGCCTGAGCGTACGCCATTGAAAATACCACCCCTCGCACGGGTGACATATCCTCTGTAGTTATTCAACGCGAACATTTGCTCCGCATAAGCAAAAAGGGCGACCCTTTGGGGTCGCCCTAAACAATTGCCCGAACTTCTCCTCAAGCCTTAGAAGTTCAAATTGGCGTGCAGTTGGATGATGCGACCAGAAGCCGCAGCACCGACGAACGCACCGTAGGGGCTGGTGGGAGGCTCGACCGTGGTGTAAGCCATGCCAGCCAGGGCCCCCTGCGCGATATCGTGGAACGGATTGCCAAAGCTGGGGTGGTTAAAGACGTTGTACATATTAGCCCCAACCCCGAAAGCCACCCGCTCCGTCACTTTGAAGTTCTTCAGCACGCTAAAGTCGCTGTTGAAATAGTGAGGACCGCGGAAGGTGTTTCTGCGGGTATGGCCAAACGTTCCGTCCCACACCGGGCCGGCACCGCCGAAGCCGCTTTGGAACAGGAGATCGGGACTGGCTCCGAAGCAACCTGTGGTCTGATTGTGTCCCGTGCAGTCGGGAATCTTGCCACCAACGAACGTCGGCAGCGGGCTGAAGCCGGCCGCAAAGCCGGTAGAATTCCCAAACAGCCCTATCCCATCGCTGTCTGTCATCGTGAAGGGATAGCCAGAGCGAGCAAACACTGTTCCGGACACCACCCAGCCACCGAGGGCTTGGTTCATGATCCCGTGATAGTGGCTCGGAATCTGCCAGACATAGTTGGCATTGATGTTATGGCGAATGTCGTTGTCGCCGCTGCTGTAGTTTAGGGCTTTAAGATTGAAGGGATTAATGGCAGGGCCCACCGTATCATTGAAGCTATAGGGCAGGATGCCACCATTTGATACGGAGTCGAGGGCGTGGCTGTAGGTGTAAGCCACAGAGAACTCCAATCCATGCATGGCTCTTTCAGTGAAGCTGGCAGTCAAGCCGTGGTAGTTAGAAGTTGAGCCATTCGAAAGACTCTGCAAGTTGCGGATTCGCAGATCCGGGTAGGCAGTCGGCAAACCAGATATGCCGCTGGTGTCCCTTGAGTTGGCCAGATCATTGAAGATGAACTCATCGTAGCCATGGTTGCCGACGTAGTTGATCGAAATGGCGCTCCTGGTTCCAATCGAGTGTTGCAGTTCGAGGTTCCATTCAATATAGGTCGGGTTCTTCAGGTGGTTTACCACGTCGTGGAAGTCCGGCGCACGGCACGGGGTTGTAGCACCACCATTTGCGAGCAGCTGATAAGCTGCGAGATTGCCCCCACTGGCGAAAGTGCTCTGAAAAGACGAGTTACAGTTGGCGGCGGTTGCTGCGGCACTCGACGCACCTTCAGCTGGCGCAAGCAAACCAGCAATCGTGAACGTCGGGTCAAAGGGCGCCTGGGCGGCAAAGCCGTCCACCAGCGTCGCGGGGTAGAGATCGGAGAACAAACCAGCGCCGCCGCGGATTACCGTGTTCCTGAAAATGTTGTAGGCGAACCCGATGCGGGGCTGAGCGTTGATGGCCTGCACCGAGGAGAACGCGGAGGTGAGGCCGGTATGCATCATCTGGTTGAAGGGGATGGTCGGGTCGTGGTTCAACTGGCTGAACTGGGTGGCGAGCCGCGTGAAGCAATGTCCAGGGCAAGTCGCGTTTGAGTTGCGGTCCAGACGCAGCGCCAGGGTCAACTTCAACTTGGGGTTGACGCGCCACTCATCCTGGCCATAGAAGCCGACGCTGTACATGTTGACGCGCTCTTCCAGTTTCTGTGGGAAGCGCTGACTGAATTGGTCGATAAAACCACCCGCGAAATCGCCCAAGGCAAAGATCCGGGCTCGAGGAATGGTACGCACGCCAAAGGTTGCGTCCGTAATATCGTCTCTGCGGAAGTTCACACCGAACTTCAGGTTGTGATTGCCCTTTACTATGGAAACGTCATCCACAAACTGGTACTGAGTCACATTTCGGCCTTGCGGGAAAACGTTTTGTTCTCCGCCCAGCAGAGTGCCAGTGCCAAGATTGCCCCAGTTCCCGGTGAAGTCGTAAATTGCGTACGGCAACGTACTCGCGGAAAGCGCCGCGTTTGACTGTTGAAAGATGGCGCTGTACCAGAAAACGGAACCGATGAACTGGTTGACGAGGTTCGGGGTGAAGGTGTGGGTATTACTTAACTGGCCTTCCCATGCCGGCTGAACACTGGTCGCGTTAAAGGCCGGAGTGAGATAGTCAGTATAGGTGGGCTGCAGGCCGTGGTCGTTTTTCATCCGTATCGACCATCTGTCGTTATTAGTGTGGACCCAATCTACCTTGGTGTACATCAACCACTCCGTGGAAAGCGCCCCGACCGTGGAACGATAGGCTCTCACACAGGGCGAGCCGCCAGTACCGTAGGTGTGAGCACCTATGGTCGCTCCATCGAGGTCCCCACATCCCGCTGGGCCCGCTAACGTCGTAGCTGCAGCTACCCCCGGGGCGTTGTCAAACAGGTTAAACATTTGCTGATAAAATCCCGCCGACTGCGGTGTGCCGTTGGCAGGATTGTTGAGATTGGCGATTATGTCGCCTTCCAGCTGCTGCGTCGGCAACTGGATCGGATTGCTGGTAGAAAGAACGTAGCGCAAACCCTCAGTCCCGATAAAGAAGAACACTTTGTCTTTCACAATTGGTCCACCGATTTGGGCGGCGTACTGATTATTGACGTCGAAACCCGGCTTGGTGTTGGTATTCTTCAGGAACCAGTCCACACCATTCAATGAGACGTCGTTGTAGTAGTACTTGAGAGCACCGTGAACGTTGTTTGTGCCAGACTTGGTCGAGTAATTGACCTGCGCCCCGGCCATCCGTCCATATTGGCCGGTATAACCGTTGCTGGTGACGCCCACCTCTTCAACCTCGCTGGCGCCCAAGAGCAGGTTGGTCGCGCCGGAGTTGTTAAGGTTAAGGTAAGGATCCATTTCGTCATTGCCGTTGACGGTAAAAAGATTCGAAGTGGCGGGCAATCCGAACGCGGTGAAGTTGCCGTACCCGCCGCCGCTGGACGTGTTCATCAGAACACCAGGCGCGCTGTAGGCAAAGGCGGTGATGTCATTGCCACCATTAGGAAGGTTTTCCACCTGGGTTGTGCCGTAGGTGGTCGAGATGTTCGCATTCTCCGTTTCAATCAGCGGAGCAGCGCCAGACACTTCCACTGTCTCCGTCCCCTGCCCGAGCTGCAGCTGCAGGTTGGCCGTCGTCACCGCACTCACAGCCGCGGATACCGTCTGGGTCGTGGTACGAAACCCGGTAGCTGTGACCGAAAGCTTATATTGGCCCGGCTTCACCAGGGGAAAGCGAAACCCGCCCGTGGAGCCGGTCTTGGCCGTTTGTGTCGAGCCAGTGTCCACGCTGCTAAGGGTCACCGTGGCGCCTGAAACCACAGCACCGGACGGGTCAGTGACTGTTCCGACAACGTCTCCCGTCAATATCGACTGTGCTGCCAAGTGAGGCGCCACAACCGCCAGTAGGGCAACCAGTATGGTGGAAATAAACCCTTGCACTCTAATTCGACTACGCATAAATTCCCTCCACTCACGGTGAGCTAAGATTTCTGGGTTCCACTTGTTTGATTACCCTTTGACCTGAGGGCCAAATAACCGGGCGCAGATCACAGCGACGCAACATTGAACGAGAACTGAATCAAGTAATGCACTTGTGTTTCCAGTGTTCTGTCTTGCCAAGTACGTAATGGAATCATGAAGTTATCTCCACGCCTTGGTCCACAGCATCCTGAAAATACAATTTTCCATAGGCGTGGCTCACATTTTCCGTAGACTCATTCCTGCGGAAGTTTTAGCAAATCTGCGTGACGTCCGACATATCCTCTAAACCGCAGGCGGCCGGGGACAGATAGAAAAAGCTGTACAATCCTTGCCTCTTTAACGGATGGAAGACGCGAATAATGGAACAGTCTCCCTACCTTCACGCTCTCGACCTGTTCAACCGCGCCTGCTTCTTCGACGCGCACGAGGTCTGGGAAGACGTTTGGCGCGCCGCACCGCCGGATGAGAAGCAGTTCTTGCAGGGACTGATTCAGATCGCGGTCGCCTTCCATCACCACTCGAGAGGGAACCTCGTCGGCGCACGTTCCTTGCTAAAGCGAGGCACGCGAAATCTGCAAGGCTATCCCGAAGAACATGGCGATCTGAGACTCGCCGTCTTTCTGCACTCTCTGGTCGCGTGGAAAAGGGCGCTGGCGGACGGCAGCCCTCCGCCGCCGCTGCCTCATATCGAGAGGTGCAAAGGCTTAGGTGATGGCCTGCTACAATCCCACTTTCCCGTGACCGCACCTTCAAACCAGCTGCATACCGTGGGCGCGAAGCCGCTGGCCACCGTGCCTCTGCTGGACTTGCAGCGGCAGTATGAGCAAATCCGCTGCGAGGTGCTGGCGGCGGTGGGGCGGGTGTGTGCCTCGCAACAATACATTTTGGGAATTGAGGTGCAGTCCTTCGAGCGCGACCTCGCCGGCTTCTGTGGAGCAAAAGAAGCCGTCGGCTGCGCGTCGGGAACAGACGCGCTTTGGCTCGCCCTAGTCACCGCCGGCGTGCAGCCCGGGGACCAGGTTCTTACTACTCCCTTCAGTTTCTTCGCTTCCGCTAGCGCCATTGCGCGAGCCGGGGCACGTCCGGTGTTTGCCGACATCAATGCCGCTACCTTCAATCTCGATCCCACAAAGGTTGAAGCGCACCTGCGGCGCAGCGGCTACCGGAAGGTGCGAGCGCTGCTTCCCGTCCATCTTTATGGCCAGTGCGCCGACATGGATCGGCTTCAGCCACTTACCGACGAGTTTCATTTGGCACTGATCGAAGACGCCGCCCAGGCTATTGGCGCCTCCTGGCGCGACTGCCGCGCCGGGTCCATGGGCGTGGCCGCGGCCTTCAGCTTTTATCCCACCAAGAATCTCAGCGCCTATGGGGAGGCTGGCTTGGTGACTACGAATGACCCCGAGCTGGCAGCCCACATGAGGCGCCTGCGCAACCACGGCAGCTCTCGCCGATACCTGCATGAAGAACTCGGATGGAACAGCCGCCTCGACGCTATGCAGGCTGCCATCCTGCGCGTGAAGTTGAAATATCTCGAAGGATGGAATCAGGCTCGACGTCAGCGCGCTGCCGGTTATGACAAATTATTTGCGGAGGCCGGCCTCACCGCCGGTCGGCGATCCCAATCGCATGCAGCAGGGCCAAGATCGGAGCCCGCCTCGGTCTCTGATTCAACAATCAACCATCAACCATCAACCATCTCAGCGAGTTCGCCAGTTCAATTGCCGCAGACCTCCTCGAACGCCCATCACATCTTCCATCAGTATGTCGTTCGCGCTCACCGCCGCGACGAACTCCGGGAATTCCTCAGCGCGCGTCACATCGGCAGCGAGGTCTACTATCCCATCCCGCTGCACCTGCAGCCTTGTTTCGCGTATCTGGGATATCGCGAAGGAGATTTTCCCGAGGCCGAGCGCGCTGCCAAAGAAGTCTTAGCCTTACCGATGTTTCCCGAACTCACGGAGGACGAGCAGCGCTGGGTGGTTGCCAGTGTTGCGGAATTCTACGGCTAGGCTCGAGTAGCCACGTCCCGTGCAAAATCGGCCGCCTCGTGCCCGCAACCTTCCCCGAAGCACGCTGGAAGACGTATCACGCCACGTCCTACGAGAATGTGAGGCATGCCACGCGGAAGGTTCCCGGCTAGCGCCGCCGCCGCTTTGGCAGGCTGCGCGCCGGCTCTTCTCCAGGTGCCAGGACTCGCCGCACTATCGGTGTATTCAATTTGTATTTGCGCTCGCTGACGTTTCCGCTGTCGTCTTTCACGCGCAACACGAAAACCGGCAGCGACCCTTCTTTATCGAAATTCTCAGTCGTCACTGTAACCGGGAGCACTCCGTTGAGCTTGTGCTCGCGGTACGCGGTCTCGTAGCGGTGCTTTTTAACGTTCCAGGTAAAGACTCGCACCTGATCGAAGTCATAGGGCAACCCGTCATGAGGTTCGGTGAGCACGGCGAGACATTGCGAAACCTTTTTATCGCCGTCTTGCACCTCATTCAATACGAAGAAAGCCACGAAGCGCTGCCCTTCGGCGTACTGGGCGATTTCGATGGGCACGTCAACGTCCACCATTCGCGCCAGAACCCAGCCCACGCGTCCCGCGCTATCGCGACCCAGCCACCAGTCTTCGAGCGCTGGTGCCGCTGGCGTGGTGGAACCTTTCTTTGGGTTAGGCCTTGCTCCGGACGTGGTCGCGGCGCGAGTCGAGACCACTGCCGTGGGCTGCTTCTCCGCGGTGTCGCGTTTCAGGATGGCGACCTTCGCTCCCTGCATGAGTTGATATAGGTGTTCGGTCTCGCGCCCGGGACTGATGTGCAGGTTGGTGTCGTTGCGCAACACGCCGGTGGCCTGCACCGGGTCGTTCTGATTGTCTTCGGTGAGCTTCTGCACGCCGTCGTAGGTCTTCTGATCTACCAGATAGCGCTGTTCAATCCAGCCTTCGATCCCGCTCGCGGTGCGCACCCGCGCGAAACGCTTTTCATGATCAAGAACTTCCACGCGCTCCCCGTTCTTGACGGTGCCATTCTTGTTGTAGACCGCCGCGACTTGGTCGCGAAGCGTGGCTTGCGGTGCCGACACATAAGCCACCTCCAGCACGCGATGGCCGCTTCTGCAGGCTATAAACACGGATGCGGCAGTAAGCACGCTGGCTAGGACAAAGCGAGGGACGGCGGATTGGCGAAAGCATCGCACAGCAGCCCATGTCTCCTGAAGAACCGATTCCCCCAATATAGCGCGTGTCAGCAGCGGTTTTTCATCACGAGGTTTACCCCGCGTACACCTGTTCCAAGGGGGAACCGCAGTTTACGGAAATCACGGAGCCCTGCCGCCGAGATCACCTGGCTTCTCTGCGTACTCTGCGGAATTTCTCGGTGCGCTCTGCGTATTCGTCTTGGATTCTTACAACCCGCGGAGGCCTGACATGGCTGCGCCCCATCGGTTACCATGGATACAATCCGGGCCGCGAAGCAGGCGACCGCACCGCGGATCGATGCGTCAAACAGTGAGCGCTTTGCTTGGTGGCACATCTGTGTATTTGAGGGCGAGTGTGGAGCGTAATCCAACCCTATGGCACGAATCATGACAAAAAGTTGGACTCAGTTTCTTTTCCTTCTGGCTGTCCTTGCGTTGCACGTTGGCTGGCTTGCCTCCGCGCAGAGCGCGGTGAACTCGGCCTTGCGTCCGCCTAAGGGCGCGACCGTAGCCATCGTGGTGTTTGAGGACTTGCAATGTCCCGACTGCCGCCGCGCCGCGCCCTTGGTGGAAGAAGCATCTAAGACTTACAAGATTCCTGTGGTGCGCCACGATTTCCCTCTGCCCTTTCACACCTGGTCGTTCGATGCGGCCGTTCTAGCACGTTACTTCGACACTCATTCAAAAAGCCTGGGCAACGAATTTCGCGACTACATCTTCAGCAATCAGCTCGAGATCACACCGCAGAACCTGCGCGGCTTTGCGGAGAAGTTCGCCGCCGAGCACAAAGTCGACCTGCCTTTTGTCGTTGATCCCGAGGGCAAGCTCGCGGCCCTGGTCAACGCGGACAGGGAATTGGGCAAAACAATCCCGATCAACCACACCCCGACACTCTACGTGGTCAGCAACAAGCGCGCCGGCAAGCCATTTGTGGAAGTCGTGGACCGCAGCCAGCTTTATGCGCTGATTGACAGCATGCTGAAAGAGTAGGGCGAAGCAATTGCCGATTGCCGAGTGACAATTTTTGATGGTTGGTGGTTGACTAAAGGACTCGGTATTCAATAGCTGGATTCGACCTGCCAAGCCGTTCCTTTCGGCAACCCCGATGGTTTGGCCATTTCCACAATCAACAATCACCTTCCTCAGTCTCCAAATCCAATTCCAATCGCCCGCGCAGTCCGCACCATCTCAGCTTGCGGATCGACGGACTTGAGATGGCCGATGGCGTGAGCCAGATCCACTGCGACGATGGATTCGCCACGCAACGCAACCATCATGCCGAAGCCGCCGGCGGCTATCAGGTCGACCGCAGCCACGCCGAAGCGCGTAGCCAAAATGCGATCGAAGGGCGAGGGTGATCCTCCGCGCTGAATGTGCCCCAGCACGCTGATCCTCACTTCTTTGTTCGCACCCGTGGCGATGGCATTGCCGATTAGGTTTCCCACCGCGCTGGTGCGGCGATTCTCTTTCAATTCCGGAGGCAGCTTGACCCCTTCCGCCACCACTACGATGGTGAAGCGCCGGCCCACTTTTTCGCGTTCCCCAATCTGCTCGCAGACGCGCTTGAGCGTAAACGGAATTTCCGGAATGAGGATGATGTGAGCTCCTCCGGCAATGCCGGCTTCGAGCGCGATCCAACCGCAGTCTCGACCCATGACCTCAACCACCATCACGCGATGGTGCGACGCAGCCGTGGTATGGATTTTGTCGATGGCGTCGGTGACGGTGTGCAGAGCGGTGTCGAATCCGAAGGTCACGTCCGTCGCGGAGAGATCGTTGTCGATGGTCTTGGGAACGCCCACCATCTTCATCCCCTTCAGGAAAAGTTCGTGGCCGATTTTCTGTGAGCCGTCGCCGCCGATGCTGATGATGGCGTCAATGCCTAGCTTGCCCGCGTTGGCAATCACCTGATCGGAAATATCGCGGACTTCTCCACGATTCTCGCCCATCTCGTATTGGAAAGGATTGCCGCGGCTGGTGGTTCCGAGGATGGTGCCACCGCGGGGCAGGATTCCAGAAACGTCCTTGAGCGTAAGCTCAAACGACTTCTCCGGCCAGATGAGGCCGTCAAAGCCATCAGGGATGCCAATGACCTTCCATTTGCACTTTAGAATGGCCGCCCTGGTAGCGGCGCGAATGACGGCGTTGAGACCGGGAGCGTCACCGCCTCCGGTGGCAATACCGATGCAGCGAATGTTGGACATGGTCGGCCAGACTCGTAGATCGGGAACGCTCTCAGCCTCGCGCTTCGGTACGGATCCTGCGTGCGATCATATCCTCCCAGGCTCCAGGACTGCCACATTATGAGTGGACATAGACAAGGAAGCGTTGGGCGACGAGCCCTGCACCTATATCTCAGCGTGTTGACGCCAGAAAACACCGACCCGGTGGCTACGGTGTAACCGTCACCTTCGCTGTCGCTGTGAACTGCGTCGTTCCGCTTGTGTAGGTCGCCGTAAGAGTCTCCTGCTGTCCCGCAGCCGCGCCCGACGTCGTGGTAACCGTTTCGGGTGTTACACCCTGCGTCAGCGTGAAGTTGCTGGTATCGGGGCCGATTGTCCAATTGGCCTGCGCGCTCACGTCAACCGGTGTGCTAGACCCGGAAATTGTTGCCAAAGCACTGAAGGTCACGGTGCCGCCGTTCGTCTTTACGTTCCCACTCGTCGGACTGATGGTGAGCCCGGTCACGTTTGTAAGAGATACGGTGATGCTCGCTGTGCCGGTAATTGTTCCGGATTGGGCCGTAATCGTCGCAGTTCCTGCCGCCACTCCAGTAACTTGGCCGGAACTGCTTACGGTGGCTACATTGCCGTCCGAACTGGTCCAGACCACGCCTGAAGTAAGGGTCTTTGTGCTGCCGTCATTGTACGTACCCGTGGCGGTCATTTGCTGCGTTGAACCGACGGGAAGGTTAAAGCCGGTGGGTCCCACGGTTACTGTCGTGAGCGTGGGGTTTACGAAGAAGCCGCGGCACCCAAGGGTAAACGCAAAGGTTGCGAGCGCGGCGAAGGCGCCGGCCAGGCGGAGTTTTTGCTTAGTAGATGACATGGTGGTTGTGACTCCTTGGGACGCCTGTCCTCACTTCATAATCGATCCGCTGATAAACTACCCGTCGCGCTCCAGCGCGACGCCTGCCAAAAATTGTAGCAGAGAAAATTCCGCTGTCACGCACACTTGTACCCGTGTACGGGGAGCGGAACCAGCGCCGCTACCGTTTCCCGTGGAGTAGAACGGTAGGACCAGACGGGCTTGCACAGATTCTACGCCTCTCCGTGCTTGGCAGCCGTTCTCCGTCTTCCTCTGCGATTTCGTATTCGTCTGGGAGCCACGCCTCTCTGACTTAGGACAGACACTTGCAATCAACAACCCCACACCGTAAAGAAAAGTGGCCAGCAGCTCAAAACTAGCCGCTGACCACTGAACACTATCCCCTGATTCTCACCGTCCCTTGCCCGGAGAATGCTCCGGAGCTTCCTTCCGTTGCGGAGGAGCACTCTCGTGGCGCGGCGGAGGAGCACTCTCGTGGCGCGGCGGAGGAGCACTTTCGCGCTGCGGAGGTGCACTTTCGCGCCGTGGAGGTGGCGCGCTTTCGTGGCGCGCGGGGGGTGCGCTCTCATGGCGCTGTGGCGTTGGCGCAGCCTCCCGTTGTGGCGGACGATTCTCCCGCGAAGGGGGCGCGCTTGCCGGACGAGATGAACTTGGCGCACCAGACTCCCGTGCTGGCGGACGATCGTTAGTCCGGCTCGGGGACTTCTCGGTGCGCGGAGTCGCCGAACGCGAAGAAGCTGGCGGATGGAAATCGTTCCGCGCCTTGCTCTCGTTAGGACGGTTCTCGCTCCGACCATTCTCATTCGGACGCGCCGTTGAAGCGCTGCGCGACGACTCCGGACGAGTGTTGTTTCCACGCGGAGCCGTGTTGCTCCGATTGGGCGGAGTAGACGCGCGGTTGTTAGCGCCGGCGGAGCGGTTGCCGCCAGCACCGCCACGGACGACCGCCTCCCTCGGCGCGATCTTCGGCGGATGATAGGACGCACCCGCAGCTTTTGCCCGTACTATTCCGCGGCTGAATTCCGCAGGTCTGGCAGTGGCAGCAATCGGCGGCCGGCCGTGGTTTGCCGAGGCAAACAACTGACGATTGCCTCGTGCTGCCTGCTCGTGCTTAGCTTGTTCGCCGATCGGAGGTAAGTGCCGTTCATGCGCTGCCGCTTCCTGCTGAGGAGTGGGCCGCGCGCGGACGCCGCCGTTGCCGCCGTTGAAGCTGACACGGGTATTATTGTTCACGATCACCGTCTTGTTATAGACATTGGTCACGTTGGTGACGTTCACGTTAGTGACGCTACGGTTGTAGAAAAATCTGTCCCCTCTCCACTCCCCGCCGAAAAAGCCGACGCCGGTGTAGCCAAAGCCGTAGTTGATGCCACCGTAAAAACCGATGTGAGGACCCCAGTAGCCGCCGTTCCAAACGTAGAGTCCATCATTCCAACCCCAGTAGCCAGGAGTCCAGAGCATCCCAACGGGGGCGAGTACCCAGGTTCCGGGCACCCAGTAATAGCCATCGTCGTCATCCCAAGCCCAGTACCCGGGCGTCCAGAAATAGCCGGGGCCGGGGCAAAGGGGCTGCACGTAAACCGGCAACGCTGGCGGGCCGATCCTAACCGAAATTCCCACCGCAACCTGCGCCGACGATGCTGGCGAAAAAGACAGCATCAGTAACACGGTTACGAGCAACACCAAAAAACTTGACCGATAGAGGTTCATTGTAGGTTCCTTTGGCCTCACCGCCCTCATGTGGGGAGATGATGCGAAATTCTCCAAGCGAACTCCGGACATTCAACCTTGCCAGACTGAGTACGCCAGTCCAAACGCAAGGTTCCCTTACCAGGCATACCAAGCATCCAAAAATGCTCTCGTCGAAGAAGTGGCTTTTACTATAAACCCCTCGGGTTTGAGGATGTTGCTCATCTGAAAGTTGTTTGGAATCTGCTTATTCCGCCCCGGTGGCCTAGACTGCGGACTCTGAAGGCCAAGATAGCAAGCCTGCAATTCACTGCTACTAAGGCACTTGCCCTGGGGAAACGACCTGATAGACACTCATTTCACCTGGTAAAGTAATTCGAACCAGGGGAGGAACAATTCCAACTATGTCCGGGTAGACGACGCTGCGGTCAGGGATCTGTGCCGGCAGATCGCTCAAGAAACGGACCCCGAGAAGGTCCATCAACTGCTCGACTCCCTGCGCAGCGCACTCAAGGAAGAACAGGAAGAAGCGCGGCTCAGAATGAGTCAGATAGCCAGGCATTATCGCCGCCACATCCCCGAGCCAGAGCAGGATTCAACAAGAACAGAATACCCTCGTTTTCGAGGATTGCGCGGCCCGCTCGAGATGGGACTAGGGCTTTCGTTTGCTAGCAATTCCAACCGCTCGGAGGCCTGAAGGCCTCATCTCGCATCTCTAACGCATGCAGCCAGGGTTAGTTTGTTCTCTTGCCCTTGGCGATGCGCTCGTCGATGGGCTTGCGGCCCGCAAAACCTTCTTCCACCCCGTGCCATTGCGTGATGCTTTTCTCGCCCAGCTTCCAGCAAAGCAGAACCGTGCGGCCTTCGACCGTGCAGGGGAAGTCCAACAGGCCGATATCGATATCTTTGACTTGCACCCCGATGGAATCAATTTCTGCCAGCGCATCGCGCACACGCTGCTCAGCCTTGACGCGCTCCGCCTTGCGACGAGCCAGTGGAACAATATCCACAGAAGTTCCGCCGTTGAGAAAGATGCGATGGTTTACGGCCTGCATCTCGGCTTCAACGTCCTGGATCAGTTCCTTACCGGCGATGGCGGTGCGCAGAAGCGATTCAAGTACGGGCAGTAATGATTGAGCTTCGTCCAGAGTGAAGGTGCGGTCGGACATGGAGGATGTCATTATTCTACCGCATCTGCGGCTGGTTGGTGGACAAGTCCATTCCTCCCGATTCCTCCCGAGGCTCCGACAATCTTCAAAAATCTTCACGCATATCCAAGATGCGGACCTTGCCGGGAGGCTCTGCCCCATATGCGTAAGATCGCGAAAAAGTTCCAGGGGCAACCCCTCGTGGTGTTGAGCGTGAGCCTCGACGGCCATGAGCAGAAGTGGAAGGACTTCATCGCAAAAAACGGCATGACTTGGCCGCAATGCTACGACGGCGGTTTCACGGACCGATCTCAAAGATGTTTGGCGTGCAGGCGAGTCCTCACACCTTCACCATCGACGCGGATGACGTGCTACAGGACGAGCACATTCGGCGATGCGTCGATCGAGGGCAAGCTGAAAAAGTTGGTAGGCCGAGCGCGCGAGTTGCAGGCAGCAGAGAAGACGACACAGTAACGGGGTGCTCACTTGCGCACCTGGTATTCGGCGAGTAGTCGTCGGGCCGTAGTCTCCGCCTCGTGCCCCTTCCCAACCACTAAACCGCCGCTACTGAATTTCCAGCATCCGATCCAGCGCCACGTGCGCCCAATGCTTCACATCGTCTTTGACTTTAATCTGGTTGACAACCTTGCCTTCCACCAGATTCTCCAGCACCCAGCACAAGTGCTGCGGGGAGATGCGGAACATGGTCGTGCAAAGGCATCCGGAGTCGTCGAGGGTGATGACCTTCTTAGCCTCCGCCGCGAACTCCTCGCCCATACGGTTGACCAGGTGAATTTCCGTGCCCACAGCGAACATGGCGCCAGACGGGGCTTCACGGATCATCCTCAGCAAGCCTTCGGTGGAACCGACGGCGTCGGCTTTCTGGCAGACCTCCCACCGGCATTCAGGATGGGCGATCACGCGTATGCGGGGATATTTGGCCCGCACCTTGTCGACATGCTCGGGCAGGAAGCGCTGATGAACCGAGCAATGCCCCTTCCAGAGGATGACTCTTGCTGCGCGCAGGCGCTCCGGCGTCAGGCCCCCGTTCAATAAGTAAGGATCCCACACGACCATTGCATGCAAGGGGATGCCCAGGCGGTAGGCGGTGTTGCGGCCAAGATGCTGGTCGGGCAAAAACAGCAGCTTGGGATTTTTGGCAAAGCCCCATTTCATTGCGCCGGGAGCGTTGGATGAGGTGCAGACCACGCCTCCGCGCTCGCCGCAGAAAGCTTTGATTGCGGCGGTCGAATTTATGTAAGTGATGGGCGTGATGCCCGCGCCCTCATCTTCGTTCAGATCGGTCGTAAGGCCGGCGCGAGTGAGCTGCTCCCAGCAGTCTTCCACCTGAGTGATTTCAGCCATGTCGGCCATCGAGCACCCAGCGTTGAGGTCGGGGAGAATGGTGATCTGGCCCGCGCGGGATAGGACATCAGCGCTCTCCGCCATAAAATGCACGCCGCAAAAGACAATGTAGTTGCCGCTGGCACGGGCAGCTTCCTGCGAAAGCTTGTAAGAGTCGCCGCGAAAATCTGCGAAGCGGATGACTTCGTCGCGTTGATAGTGATGGCCGAGAATGACGACCTCACGACCCAAAATTTGCTTGGCCGCGCGGATGCGCTCGTCCATGGTGTGGTCGGGAAGGACGAGATAGTTCTCCAGACTGCAAGCGGCAGTAGCGGTGCCCATGTTGTGACTCGCTTTCAGCTCCAAATAAGCTGCAATAGACCTGCGTTCGTCAGCTTCATCTTGGAACGGGGATGTTGAAAGCTCACAGCGGCTCCAGCAGACTCACTGCGCGTTATCGCTTAGCCGACCCTTGATTGAGATCCGCTATTCGACGTCAGCGCCCAGCCTGCGGGGATGTTGAAGCTGCTGGCGTTTCCTTTCACAGCTGATTGGATGCTCGGAACGATCCCAAAGATACCTTTTCGAAGGCAATCCGCAGGACAGTTGCCCGGCTCCGCGAGTATTGTGCACCGTCGGCACGCCAAGTGGCAAGAGCAGGACCGCTCTCGACCCGTCCCAATTCGATCAGTGAGTCCTGCCCTGGGAAGGATCGGGGCAGGTGGCAGGGTTCAAGCCTTTCAGATTCCCTTGGCCGGGGTAATGGTTGCGCTCGAAACCTAGGGAGTACTGGTTTGAGCCCGCGTCTTCCTTTGCTGGCGCTAAGGAAAATGCATAGCGCAAGGATTGCAACAACGAATACCGGATTTGACGGACTGATGTTGCATTCAGCAAGGAGACATTCGTTCGCGGTGCACTCTGCGATCTCGGCCGGGGAAACGCCTGACTGACCGCTGCGAGCTGACAGCTATCCCCCAATGTGTACCATCGTTCTTGACGCCGGCACAAAATCCGGCTCGCCGATGTGATGGCGTTCCTCTTTTTTCGCCACCACTCCGCAAATAAATTCCGCCAACTCTTGGTCGCTAGCGCCGCGGCGCATCTGGCCATGAAGATCGTGGTCCCACACCGAGAACAGGCAGGTGCGGATCTTTCCGTCGCTGGTGATGCGTATTCGGCTACACTGTCCGCAGAAAGGATGGGAGACGGGCGCGATGATGCCGATCTCGCCGACGCCGTCGTCGAAGCGGTAGCGGCGGGCGGTTTCCGAGCGCGCGTGCGGGATCTCGACCAGCCGCCGATACTCGGCCATGCGCGCCAGGATTTCGTCGAGCGGAATTACGGTGTCGGGCGACCACACGCGGTCCTCTTCCAGCGGCATGAATTCGATGAAGCGCACGGTGACGCCCTCTTCGCGCGCAAACTTTCCAAAGGGGACGACTTGATCTTCGTTGAATCCGCGGAGCAGCACGCAATTCACTTTCACCGGCCAGAGTCCGACACGGCGTGCAGCGCCGATGCCGGCAAGCACGTGATGGTATCCGTTGGGCACGCGGGTGATGCGGGCGAAGCGATCGGCATCGACCGCGTCCATCGAGACCGTGACGCGAGTGAGGCCGGCATCCTTGAGCGGCTGAACAAGGTCGGCTAGCAGGTGGCCGTTCGTGGTCAGAGCGATGTCGAGCGGCTCGCCGCCGCTTCCGCCGTTCGGCGCACGGAGTTGTGCCAACTCACGCACAAAGTTCACCACACCCTTGCGCAGCAACGGTTCCCCGCCAGTCAACCGAATCTTCGTAATCCCCATCCCCACCAGCACCCGCGCCATCCGCAGATAGTCATCGAAGGGCAGATCTCCGTAGAGCGCACCTCCATTCCCGGTGCGGCAGTAAACACACTTGTAGTTGCAGCGGTCGGTAATGGATATCCGCAGGTCAGTGATGGCGCGCCCGAATTTATCGGTGAGAACCACGCTCTTGGCTCCTAGCTTTTAGCTCTTAGGTTTCTCGCGCCCGTGGTCGTGCAGGGACCGAGCTAAGAGCCAAAAGCTAATGGCGAAGAGCTGTTCTTGAAAAGGAAACAAACAGGCAGGAGGAGAAATCCCGGCAGCTGTTTCCTTTCCAATGGTCCTTAGGACCGGGAGGTGCCGGCGTTTCCACCAGCGCCCTCGGGAAATAGATGGAACGGACACTCTTGTCCGTCAAACCCTTTCCCTCGCCGCCGCGGCCTGGTATCCCCTAAGGCCGGGGCAGTCGGAAACTCATTAGTCATTATAGATTGCCGGGGCCGAGGCGAGGTTACATTGATTCGGTGAAGCTCAATGGACAGTTTTGGGAGGGTCCATAAGCGCCTTCTCGACCGCTGCCTGCGCCATGGGCGCCATGATCTTGTATCCCGCAGCGTTGGGATGCAACCCGTCGTCGGCCAACTCTTTCTTCAGGTAGCCCTTATCGTCAACCATGGCGCTGAAGTAGTCGAGATAGACGCAGCTGGCTCGGGGGACAGCAGATGAAGTCGCACAATAGTTTTTCAGCCAGCGATTGAGCGCCACGATCTTCTCAGGGGGGCGCTGCGTGAACATGTCTCCGGCTTGGGGCGTGTATGGGTGCACGGGGAGCACCGATGCGTAGATCACCTTGATCTCATGGGCACGCGCCAGTTCCGCCATGGACGCGTAGTTCCCCTCGATCTGTTCCAAACTCTCGGGCCCAGTGTTGCCGGCAATGTCATTGGTCCCGGCGAGAATGACAACCACTTTCGGGTGAAGGTCGATCACGTCCGGCCGGAATCGAATAAGCAGTTGCGGCGTAGTCTGTCCGCTGATCCCGCGGTTGATGTACGGCTTGCCCGGGAATGACACGTCGAGCCTCCACAAGTCAGTGATGGAGTCGCCAA
>Ga0207684_10000259_pt1 | contig 78593 bp, 74 predicted proteins | sample KBSK5501metaG_FD_184342 | JGI IMG/M metagenome (GOLD analysis project Ga0207684, IMG submission 184342) | Corn, switchgrass and miscanthus rhizosphere microbial communities from Kellogg Biological Station, Michigan, USA - KBS K5-50-1 metaG... | ecosystem: Host-associated > Plants > Roots >...
GAGGGCGAGTCGATCCTGACCGAGGTCGACGACCGGCCCGGCGGGATGGCCCGCCTGTCGCGTTCGCTCGCCGACGCCGGGGTCAACATCTACGGCCACCTGTTCCTCGGCCGCTGGGGCGACCGGGCGATGTTCGCGTTCGTCGTCGACGATCCGGACAAGGCCCGCCCGATCCTCGAGCGCAAGGCCTGACCGGAGCGGTCCTCGATCGGTCCCGATCGACTACCGTGGGGTCGTGGATGCGACCGAGGAAGCCCCGCCATCTGACGCGGAATCGATCGAGGACGTCGCCGGCGCGTGGCTGGCCGCCGAGCAGGAGCTCGCCGGCGGCAGCGGCAACCCTGGCCAGAGCGAGATCAACGCTCGTGCGCTCAGCGATCGCTACGACGACATGATCAGGAGCGCCAGCCGCGAGGAGCTGCGCCTGGCGTGGGAGGCGGCCCGCAAGATCCAGGCCGAGCAGGAGATGGGCTCGGAGGCGTGGGCGAACGCGCGTCGACTGTCGGAGCTGCTTCGTGGCGAATACCAGGCCGCCGACCCGGAACCTGCAGCCGGGGGCGCGACGGACGAGCCCTAGTCGGGGCTCCTGCAGGCGAACTGCGGGTCAGACCCCGAACCGGCGAAGATACTCGCGATTGGCCCGCTGGACGGCGACGACCGAATCCGGCGTGTCCGAGGGCCGCAGGAACTGATCCTGCTCGATGACGAGCCAGCCGCGGTAGTCATGACGCCGAAGCGCCTCGAGCACGGCGTCGATGCCCGAGTCGCCGAGACCGAGCTGGCAGAAGACGCCCCGGCTCAGCGCCTCCTCGAGACCCTTGCCCTCGGCCTTGACGTCGTCCATCACGGCGGTCAGGCAGTCCTTGAGATGGACGTGGCGGATCAGCTCGTGATAGTCGTCGACCGCCTGCGCCGGGTCCGCGCCGCCGAACCGGAAGTGGCCCGTATCCAGGCACAGCCCGAGGAGGGACGGGTCGATCCGGTCCATCACCCTGGCGATCTCCTCGGCCGTCTCCACGTACGTCCCGGCGTGGGGGTGGAGGACGACCTCGAACCCCTCCTCACGACAGAGCTCGGCCGCCCGATGGAGGTTCGCGATCAGCGCCTCGAACCGGTGCGGCGGAAGCCACGCCTCGGGGTGCTCGGCGATCCGGCCCGAGAACGCCAGCCGTTCGGGCTCGTCGAAGTGGTCGCTCAGGATCGCCAGGGGACGCGATCCCTTGGGCGCCCCGTCGCGGATCAGCCGGAGGCTGTCGCGCAGCCACGCCCGGTCCTCGGCGGCCTTATCGTTGCGGCTGAAGTGCTGCGGCAGGAATGCCCCGACAAGCTCCAGGTTGCGCGAGCCGAGTCGCCGGCGCACCTCGGCCGCGCTCCCCATGAAGCCGGGCGGTCCGAGCTCGGTCCCGTCGAACCCGATGTCGACCATCCAGTCGAGCATGTCGTCCGGGCGCGGCATCCAGGCGTCGTCGACGATGATCTCGTCGACGCCGAAGGACACCGGAGCGCTGGCGACGCGGCTCCGTTCAGCGCCCACGCGAGCCCTCCTCGACGACGGCTCGGGCTGCCGAGGACCGGCCGGCACCGGACGGCGATGCGCAACCGCATGAGCGGCGGATCGCGATCTCCATCGAGATCCGGACATCCATCGGCCCGGCGTCCGGGTGCTCGAGCGCGCGGAGGACCATCGACGCCGCGAGATCGCCGATGTCGCGATCGCGCCGGGCGAGGACCGTCAGGGGCGGGTCGAGCAGGGGGGCCGCGTCGGAATCGTCGAAGCAGACGATCGCGACCTCGTCGGGCACCGCCAGGCCGCGGGCCCGCAGCTCGCTCAGGCCGCCGAGCGCGAGGTCGGCGCACGGGTAGACGATCGCGGTCACCGGGTCCTTCTGATCCATGAGCGCTGCGGTCTCATTCCGACCCGCGGCCTCGGTCCAATCGCCGGGACGGACGGAGCGCGGATCGATCTCGAGGCCGCTGTTCCGCATCCCGACCTCGTAGCCCGCGAGCCGCTCCGCGCCCGACGTCTCGCTCACGATCCCGCCCACGTAGCCGATCCGGCGGTGGCCGTGGACCGCGGCGAGGTGCCCGACGAGGAGCTGGATCCCGGCCTCGTTGGCGAGCGTCACCCGGCCCGCGCCGACGCCGTCCACGACGTTGTCGAAGCAGACGATCGGCAGGCGGAAGCGCCGTTCGATCGACCGGATCACCGATCCGTCGCCGCCGGACGAGCAGACGATGAACCCGTCGACCCGACCCGCGGCGAGCGCGCGGAGGGCGGCCCGCTCGCGATCGGGCCGCTCGTCAGTGTCCATGAGGGTGATCTGGTAGCCGGCCGCCTGGAGCCGGTGCTGGGCGCCCTTGAGGGCATTGGCGTAGAAGCCCGAGCTGATGTCCGGGACGATGAATCCGATCATCCGGGTGGACTGCGCCCGAAGGTTCTGGCCGGCGGCGGACGGGTGGAAGTCGAGGCTGGCCGCCGCCCGCTGGACGCGCTCGCGCGTCTCGCTCGCGACGCTGCCGCGGCCGGTCAGGGCCCGCGACGCCGTCGCCAGCGAGACCCCGGCGGCGGCGGCGACATCGGTCAGGCGCGGCGACGGCGTCATCACTTCACGGCGCCCATCGTCAGGCCGCGGACGAGGTGTTTCTGGACAAACAGCGAGAAGATCACGATCGGCAGCGCCCCGATCACGCCGGCCGCGCTCATCGCCCCCCAGTCGACGTTGATCCGCCCGATCAGGGTGGCCGCCCCGACCGGCATCGTCTCCGCGGCCGGGGTCGAGGTCAGGACGAGCGCGAAGAGGAACTCGTTGTAGGTCGTGATCACCGCGAAGATTCCGGTGGCGACCAGGCCCGGCGCCGCCAATGGCAGGACGATCCGCCGAAACGCGGCGAACCGGGTGTCGCCGTCGACCATCGCCGCTTCCTCGAGATCGACGGGGATCTCCCGGAAGAAGCTCTCCATCATCCAGACGACGATCGTCACGTTGAACGCGGCGTAGACGATGATCAGGCTCAGCTGGGTGTTGAGCAGGCCGAGCTGCTGGGCGACGAGGAACAGCGGGATGATGATCACGATCGGCGGCAGCAGGCGAACCATCAGCAGGCTGAACCCGACGTAGCGATGCATGCCCGCCTTCAACCGGAAGCGGGCGAGGACGTAGGCGGCCTGCGTCCCGAGGATCAGGGCGATCGCGACGCTCGCCGCCGTGACGATGACCGAGTTGGTCAGGTACGAGGCGAACTCCCGGCCGCTGAACAGGCTGACGTAGTTCGCGGTCGTCAGCGCCTGCGGGACGAGAGACGTCTCCTGGGTGATCTCGCGGTTCGACTTCAGCGAGGTCAGGATCATCCACAGGATCGGCACGACCGCGAACGCGATCGCGGCCAGCGCGGCGACGATCCAGGCGATCCCGCCCACGCGACGACGGGTCACGTCGGCCGCCTCCGCATCAGGCCGACGGCGAAGCCCGCCGCGACCAGCACGACCAGGGCGACCATGAAGAGCATCGCCGCCGCGTAGCCGACCTGCTGGAACTGGAAGAAGGTCTGGTACCCGTAGATCGAGATCAGCTGCGTCGAGGTCCCAGGGCCGCCGCGCGTCAGCACGTAGACCTGGTCGAACGTCGTCAGGGCGTCGATCGAGCGGAGGGTGACGGCCACGAGGATCGTCGGGCGGAGCAACGGGAGCGTGTGGTCGACGAAGGTTCGCCAGCCGCTGGCGCCGTCGACGCGGGCGGCCTCGAACGGCTCGACGGGCATCGACTGGATGCCGGCAAGCAGGATCAGGAACAGGAGCGGCGTCCACTCCCAGATGTCGAGGAAGACGAGGCCGAGGAAGGCGCCCGTGCCGTTGCTCAGGATCTGCGGCGGGTCGAGACCGATCGCGTGGGCGAGGGACGCGAGCAGCCCGACGTCCGACGCGTAGATGAGCCGGAAGACGATGCCGACGACGACGGGGGTGACGATCATCGGCAGGATCAGCGTCGCCCGGATGCGCCGGATGAGGCGTCGTTCGCGGGCGACGAGCAGGGCGAGACCGAGGCCGAGGACGGTCTCGATCGTGACGGCGAGGAGCATGAACCGCGCGGTCGTGAACAGCGCGTCGAGGAACGCGGGGTCGCCGAACGCAGTTCGGTAGTTGTCGAGCCCGACGGAGCGGATCTCCCGGCCGAACCGGTAGAAGCCGGTGCTCGATCGGAGCCCGTCGATGAGCGGATAGACGATGACGCCGAGCACGAGAAAGAGCGTCGGCGCGAGCATCAGGTACGGCAGCACCCGATCCAGGCCGGACCCGCGGAGCGTCCGGCCTGGCGTGCGCGGCACGCCCGACACGACGGGCGCGCCCGCCGTGCCCGGCGTCATCGCGGTCGCCATCGATCAGTAGTAGCCCTGCTGCGTGAGGTAGGCCTTGACCTGGGTCGCCGCCTTGTCGAGAGCCGCTCCACCGCCGCTGCCGGCAGCGAGGGCGATGTTGAGCTCGGTTCCGATGATCGACTCGACCTTGGACCAGTCCGGGGTCCGCGGCCGCGCCTGAGCGCCGGCATTGAGCTGGGCGAGCGCCACCGGCAGGAGCCGATGGTCCTTGACGGCCTGGGCGTCGCCGAAGGCCGGGGTCTTGACGGGCAGGTCGCCAGAACGGGCGAGGGCGGTCTGGACGTCGTTCGTGGCGAACCACTTCATGAAGGCGATCGCGTTGTCCTTGTTCGGGGCCGACGCGCTGACGCCGTGGATGAAGATGCCGATCTGGGCGATCGCCGACTCTTGCTTGGGGACCACGCCGAAGTCGAGCTTGCCGACGACCTTGGACTGCGTCGGATCGTCGGATTTGATCGCGTTGCCGGAGTACTGGATGATCGCCGCCGCGTCGCCGCCGAGGATCGCCGCGCCCTCCTGATCGGAGTCGAATTCGGCGACGCCCTTCGGGGCGATCGACTTCAGGGTTCCGACGAAGAAGTCGGCCGCGGCCTTGCCCTTGTCGGAGTTGAAGATCGGGTTCCACTTGTCGTCGAAGAAGTCGGCCCCGAACGAGCGGAAGACCGGGTAGAACGAGGTGACGATCGGGTTGCCCTTCACGCCGCGGAAGACGAAGCCGTACTTGACCTTGCCCGCGGCGACACCCGCCTTGCCCTGGGTGACGAGGTCATCCCAGGTCGCGGGAGCGGAGGCGTAGACGTCGTTCCGATAGGTCAGGGTCTGGAGGTCGCCGATCGTCGGCAGGGCGATCAGCTTGGGATCCTGCGTCTCGAAGCCCTTGACGCGCGGGCCCGACCGGGGCGGCCAGAAGCCGAGGTCCGCAAACGGCCCCGGATAGTCCGCGTCCATCGTGATTCCGTGCGGACCGAGGTCCTCGAGGATGCCCGCCGCGGCGTACTGCGGGATCCACGGGTCATCCATGATGTAGATGTCGTACTGGCCGGCCTTCGAGGTCCCGTCCTGGAACGCCTTGGCGAAGAACGAGTCGTAGGGCTCGGTCAGGAACTGGACCTTCGTCCCGGTGGCGGCCTCGAACATCGGCAGGATCGTCGCCTTGAATGGGGCCAGGGCCCCGTCCTCGAACGCGCCGATGACGAGCTTGCCGCCCGCCTGCGCGGCCGCGCTCGGGCTTGCGGCGGGCGCGCTCGCCGGCGGGGCCGATGCGGCCACCGATGCGGCCGCGCTTGGCGACGCGGTTGCCGCCGGACCGCAGGCCGCCAGGACGGCGCCCGCGGCAGCGACCCCGCCGACGGCGACACCGAGGCGGAGCAGGTCTCTCCGCGTCAGGTACCGGGACAGGATGTCGTCATCACTCATTGCATCACTCCTCCTGTCTGATTCGTCGGCACCTCGCCGACCCGATGGACCGCGGTCGTCCCTCCCGGCTCGAAGAAGCACGCTCGCGCCGGGTCGATCCGCACCCCCACGGGCGCGCCGAGCGGCGCCGTCCAGCCTCGATCGGCCCGGACCGTGACGCGAGACTCGCCGATAAGCACCTCCACGTAGACCTCGTCACCCATCGGTTCGACGACATACACCGTTGCGGGGATCGTCCCCGCCTCGCCGGACGGCGTGATCGACAGATCGCGCGCCCGGACCCCGACCTGCTGGACGCCGCCCCTCGCACATGCGTCGTACCGATCGCCGAGGGCGACGGCGGCCCCGGCGACGACCATCGCCCGTCGATCGGGATCGAGGGCAATCGCCAGGATGTTCATCGGCGGATTGCCGACGAAGCTCGCCACGAAGCGGTTCGCCGGACGGTCGAACACGTCTTGCGGTGGCGCGTACTGCTGGATGACACCGTCGCTGATCAGGCAGACGCGGTCGGCCATCGTGAGGGCCTCGGCCTGGTCGTGGGTCACGTAGATCGTCGTTGCGCCGAGCCGCTGCTGGAGCCGGCGGATCTCGCCGCGCATGCTGATCCGGAGCCGCGCGTCCAGGTTCGAGAGCGGCTCGTCCATGAGGAACGCCGCCGGGTCGCGGATGATCGCTCTGGCGAGCGCGATCCGCTGGCGCTGCCCGCCCGACAGCTGCCGCGGCTTGCGCTTCAGGAGGTGCCCGACCTCGAGGGAGGCGGCCACCGCCGCGACGGCGCTCGCGCGATCCTTGTCGGGCACGCCGCGGATCTTGAGCGGATAGCCGATGTTGTCCTCGATCGACATGTGGGGGTAGAGGGCATAGCTCTGGAAGACCATCGCGACGTCCCGTTCGCGCGGCGCCAGGGCGGTCACGTCGCGACCCCCGATGCGGACGTGCCCGGAGGTCGGCGTCTCGAGCCCGGCGATGATCCGGAGGGCGGTCGTCTTGCCGCAGCCGGACGGTCCGAGGAGGACGACGAATTCGCCGTCGGCGACGACCAGGTCGAGCGACTCCAGCACGCGCACGCCATCGAAGCGCTTCTCGATCCCGGAGAGCTCGACTTCTGCCATCTCGGTCAGGCCGCCAGGGCCACGCGGAGCGTCGCGACCGATCGGCGGATGCACTCCTCCGGGCTGAGCGATGGATCCTCGTGCTCGATCGAGACGACCGAGTCGTGGCCGACGGACTGGAGGGCGCGGATCAGCCTGGTCCAGGTCGCGGCGTCGTGGCCATCGCCGATCGCGGAGAAATGCCACGGCGCCCAGCTGGCGTCGACCGGGAAGCGATGGTCCATCACGCCGTTGAGGGCGATCCGCTCCGGATACAGGGTCGTGTCCTTGCCGTGGCACCAGCCGACGACGGGGCCGATCTCGCCCAGCGCCTCGATCACGCGGATCGGGTCCGCGCCCTGCCACCAGAAGTGGCTCGGGTCGAGGTTCACCCCGATGTTGGCGCCGCAGTACGCCCGCAGGGCGCGGTACGACTCCAACGTCCAGACGGACACGCCGGGGTGGAGCTCGAGGCAGACCCGGACGTCCGGGGCGGCCGTCGACATCCAGTCGGACGTCGCCCGCCAGTACGGCCCGACCTCGTGCTCCATCTGCCACGCCCAGATCGGCTCGTCGTCGTTGCTGATCGACCACAGTCCGAAGACGCCGATCGGTCCGCCGGTCCGGCCGCCGGGGCTGCCGGCCATCGTGACGACCCGGTCGATCCCGAGGAGCGCCGCCAGCTCGATCGCCCCGTTGAGCGCTCCCTGGGCCTGGGCGCGCGCGGCCGGATCCGGGTGGAGCGGGTTGCCGGCGGCATTGACGGCGCTGAACCGGATGCCGGCCGCGTCGAGGTCCCGGCGGAGATCGTCGCGGGCTCGTTCGTCGCGGAGGAGCGCCGCGAGGTCGAGGTGGGTCCGGGCGCCCCACGTGCCGACGCTCATCTCGACGTCCGTGATGCCCTCGGCGGCGGCCCAGGCCAGGGCGTCCCGCCGCGAGAGGTGCTTCAGACCGTCGGTGAAGAGCCCGATCCGCACGAATGACTCCTTGTTCTGGTGATCCGTCAGGCCGACGCCCGGTGACGGGCGGCCGCGAGCCGGAACGCGTCGAGAAGCGCCGCCAGGTCGTCCCGGGCGTGCTCGACCGTCGCCCGGACCGGAGCGCCGGTCGTGATCGAGGCGTGGAACGCTCGGAGCTCGTTCCGGAACGCCTCCTCGTAGGAGACCCGATCCTCGATCGTCTCGAGCCCGGCCGCCGTCCCGTCGGACCGTCGCTCGACGAGCCGGGTCGGGAAGTGGCGGAGATACGGCGACGGGAACGTCAGCTCCAGGATCCGATCGCGGCAATAGGCGGTGATGCGCTCGCGATAGTCGGCGACACCGGGCAGGTTCAGGTGCTCGAGATGGGCGCGGCCGCCGGCGGGCAGCGTCCAGTCGAGGCTCACGCCGCGGCCGCCGTCGAAGTAGGCCGCATCGGCGATCTGGAGGGGAGCGCCGATTCCGAGCGATTCGAGCAGGTGGCGGGCGAGGCTGACCTCGTGGACGAGCGCCCCGAGGTACGCCTCGAAGGCCCGCGCCTGGGCTGCGTCCGGAGCGGCGCCGAGCGCCTCGCGGACCGCCTCGGCACCGCGGGCCCGGGTCGCCTCGACGATGTCGCGCGGCACGTCACGGCCGACGACGAGCCCGAGGTGATCGACGAAGGGCGCCTGGTCGGGGTCATTGACCTCGACGGACAGGTAGACGAGCTCGGCCGGACCGTCCGTCAGCCGCTCGACCACCCGCTCCACGGCCGGGTCGTAGAGCTTCATGTAGCCGACCTGGACCACGAGGTCGCCGCGGGCCGCGAGGATCTCGTCACACTCCGCCAGGCTGACCGCGAGCGGCTTCTCGCAGAAGACGTGGACGCCGGCCCGGAGCGCCGTCACGACCGCGGCTCGATGGGCCGGGTCGGGGACCGCGATCACGACCGCGTCGAGGCCGAAGGCGAGCGCGTCCTCGAGTGACGCGACGGCATGCGGGACGCCATACCGCCCGGCGATCGCGGTCCGGACGACGGTCGAAGGGTCCGCGACGGCGACGAACTCGAAGCGCTCGCGTTCGTCCCAAAGCGTCGGTGCGTGGCCCGCCTGGCCGACGAGGCCGGCGCCGAACAGCGCGACGCGCAGCCGTGTCGGCTCGCTCACCGGTCTCGTTTCGACGTCGCCACTGGCATGCAGCGCATCCTCGGCCGGGCGCGGAGCCCGGCTTCCCCAAGGTGTCGATCGACGGGCGGACCCGCGTCCAGGCGCGTTCCGAGGGGCCGAGTGTAAACGATTCCATCGTTACGTCAACGGCCTCCCGCGGCGGCCGGACCCGTCGTCGAGAACGGTGACGCGGGACCGTTCAGACCGTGATCGGACGGCCCTCGCGCATCGAGCGATCGGCGGCGATGGCGATCGCCAGCGCAGCCGCTCCGGCCGGTCCCGGCACGTCGACCGGCCGGTCGTCGAGGATCGCCTGGACGAACCCGCGGGTCTGGGCCGCGTAGGCGGCTTCGAACCGCGGCACCGCCGGATCGGCGAGGTCGTCGGCCACTCCATCCAGGGAGCCGCCGCTCCAGGCGCCATGCGAAACCGGGAGGTGGCCGACCCAGACCGACCCGGCCGTGGCGAGGACCTCGGTCCGGACATCCTCGCCATAGGTCGTGTTGCGCGCGATCTCGACCGTCCCGGTCGCGCCGCCTGCGAACCGCAGGTTCACCACGGCGCTATCGACGTCGCCCACGGTCGCGAGCTCGGGGTGAGCGACGCTCGAGCCGAACGCGTGGACCTCGGCGACCTCGTCGTCCATGAGCCAGCGGGCCAGGTCGAATTCGTGGATGCCCATGTCGACCATGATCCCGCCGCTCACGGCTGGGTCGGCGAACGCAGTCGGCGGCGGCTCGGCGTCGAACTGGAGCGACTTGAAGAGGATCGGCCGGCCGAGCGCGCCGGAGGCGAGGCGGGCCCGCGCCCGAGCGTAGTCGGGATCCCAGCGACGCATGAACCCGACCTGAAGCCGGACACCGGCCGTGTCCGCCGCCGCGATCGCGGCGGTCGTATCGGCCATCGTCAGGGCGATCGGCTTCTCGCAGAGGATGTCCTTCGCGGCGGCCGCGGCGACCCGGATCGCCTCGAGATGGCGGTTGGACGAGATCGCGATGAGCACGGCGTCGATGCCTGGCGCCTCGAGCATGTCGTCCAGTGAGCCGTACACGGGCGGCTCGCCTAGCTCGTTGGCCAGACGCCCGGCCGCGTCGAGGTTGACGTCGGCGATCCCGGCGAGACGCGCTTCGGGAACGCTCCGAACGATCAAGCGGGTATGGATCGATCCCATCCGGCCTGCGCCGACCACGCCGATCCCGATCCTTCGCGTCATCGTCCGATCCGAGAAGCGTCGACGGCCGTCATCGCGCGATACGGTACTGCGGCCGGCTTGGCAACGGACGCCGGCGTGTGGAGTGATGTCGCCTCCGCGCTCACGGAGGCCGGCGAGCCTGCCGACAGATCGAGGGGGTTGCAAGCCCATTCGAGGTACGATTCCTTTGATTTCGGACGCCCTCGAGGACCGTTCGCCCGTCGACGACGGTCGGGAGGTTTGAGATGACGCGACGACTGACGGTCACGGCACTCGTGACGATTGCTCTGCTCGCGGCCCCATCCGGGACCTCGGCGGGAAGTCCGCCCGGCCAGTCGGACGCGGCGTTTGCTGCGAGCTACGCCCTGAACGGCGTGACGAACGTGTCGGCGACGACGCAGCGGGTCAGCTGCTATGTGCCGGAGGTCGTCTACCTCGATGCGCTCGCCGCGAACCAGGGCTATCTGGACGGGGGCATGTCGCCGTGCGGTGGAGCCGCGACGACCGGCGAGGACCTGGGCCCGTATGCGACCCAGGACGTCAGCAACCCGGCGATGCTCGTCAAGGACCGGTCGGAGTCGGACATCCGCGTCGATCCGACCAATGGCTCGCACCTCATCGGCCAGAGCAAGTGGGTCGTCAGCGCCGAGGGCTACAACCACTTGCTCGGTTTCTACGAGTCATTCGATGGCGGCCAGACCTGGCCGGTTCAAGGTCATGTCCCGGGCTACGAAGGCTGGACGGACAACACCGACCCGGTCGGCGCGTTCGATCCGTGGGGCAACTTCTATTCGCTCGTCCTTCCCTACCAGTTCTACTACGACAAGTCCGGCTTTCATAAGTACGACAACGGCTCGAAGCAGATCAATCCGTCGGTCCCGGCAGAGGCAGTCGCTCTCTCGGTGCATCCAGCGGTGACGCTGCCGGGCAAGACTGCCGCGGCGAGCTGGATCACGACCCACAATGGCGGGCCCGACTACCTGATGACCGCCTCGAATGCGTCGACGAACGATCCGGACAAGCAGTGGATCACGATCGATACGAACCCGACGAGCCCCCATTACGGGCGCGTCTACGCCATGTGGACGGTGTTCGTTCTGAATCCCGCGGTCGTCTACGAATCGCACGCCGACGCGCGTCCCGATGGAACTCATACGGACTGGTCGACGCCCCAGGTCCTGCCGACGGTCCCGGGCAAGCGCTTCGACACCTACCTGCTCCCGCATGTCGCGCCGGACGGCACGGTCTGGACGACCACCACCCTGAATCCGATGGCCCAGGGCCTCATCCACAACGACATCAACCTCGTGTGGTCAACCGACGGCGGAGCGACGTGGCAGGGACCGCTACCAGTCGCCCACGATGTGATCACGCCCTCGTACGCAAACACGACATTCCGGGAGGGCATCGTCAACTCGTTCGCGGTGGGCCGGACGAAGACGGCAGCGGGCTTCTATCCGCTCTATGTCGCCTACGAAGACGGGTCGACCGGCCTGTCGAACATCTACCTCACCACCTCCTCCGACGGCGGCCACTCGTGGTCACCGCCGATCCTCGTCAACGACAACGCCGGGCCCGTCGACGAGCTGCAGCCGAATCTCGCCGTGGCGCCGAATGGGACGGTCTCGATCGCCTTCTACGATCGACGCCTGTCCTGCCCGGCCGCCGGGAGCAGCGAGGCCACCGGATCGGGTATCGCCAACGACCCTGGGACGAGCGCGTCGCCAGGCACGCCCTGGGGCCGCGCCAATTACTGCGTCAACACGGCGATCCAGTTCTATCGCCCGAACCTGATGCCAATCGGCCACAACGTGCGCGTCTCGGCGCACACATGGGATCCCCAGCTGTCGGCGCCCCACCAGAGCTGCATCTGCTCGTCCGGGACGTTCATCGGCGACTACTTCGGCGTCGATTCGGCTGGCGGCTACACGTACACGACGTCAGTCTCGACGTACAACTACGCCGGGGAAAACGGGTTCTTCCATCAGCAGCAGATCGTGGCCCGAATTCCGACCCCGTAACGCCGCCCAGCCTCTGAGACTCCACGGCCGAATCGGGCCGCTCGCCGCTGCCGAACCGACGACGGTTTACAGGATCTTCGAGAGGAACGACTTGGTCCGCTCGTGGCTCGGCGCGGTGAAGAAGTGCTCGGGCGCGCCCTCCTCGATGATCCGGCCCTCGTCGAGCATCACGATCCGGTCGGCAACCTCGCGCGCGAAGCCCATCTCGTGGCTGACGACGATCATCGTCATCCCCTCGCGGGCCAGCTCCTTCATTACCTCCAGGACCTCGCCGATCATCTCCGGGTCGAGGGCGGACGTCGGCTCGTCGAACAGCATCAGGGCGGGACGCATCGCCAGGGCCCGTGCGATCGCGACCCGCTGCTGCTGGCCGCCCGACAGCTGGGCCGGATACGCGTCGGCCTTGTGGCCGAGCCCGACACGCTCGAGCAGCGCCCGCCCGATGTCCTCCGCCTCCTTCTCGGCCATCCCCCGCACGCGGACCGGGGCCTCGACGATGTTGCCGAGAGCGGTCATGTGGGGGAAGAGGTTGAAGCGCTGGAAGACCATGCCGATGTCCCGGCGCTGACGAGCGATGTTCTGCTCGCGGTCCTCGACGAGCTTGCCGTTCTCGTCGCGGTAGCCGATCAGGTGGCCGTTCACCGAGATGCGGCCGCCCTGGATCTTCTCGAGGTGGTTGATGCAGCGAATGAACGTCGTCTTGCCGGAGCCCGAGGCGCCGATGATGACGACGACCTCGGCCCGCTTGACGGTGAGCGTGATGCCGTTCAGCACCTGCACCCGACCGAACCACTTGACGACGTCGGTCGCCTCGACGATGTCGTCGGTCGTGGCTCGCGGGGCGCCGCCGACGGCTTCGAGAATGTCGTGCGAGATCTCAACCATCAGCGTCCCAACCCTCCACCCAGGCCGCCCGTCGGTTTCCCGAGCCCGAGGAGCCGAGCCCGGAGCCCGGGCACCTCTTCGCCCCGCGTGGTGCTTGCCCCGATCCGGCGCTCGATGACGCTCTGGATCAGGCTCCAGATCGTGGTGAGGGCGAGGTAGTAGACGGCCACGCCGAGGAACACCTCGAACGGCTTGAACGTAACTGCATAGACGCCCTGAGCCACCCGGAACAGCTCCGTGACGGAGATGACGGCCATCAGGGACGTCGTCTTCAGCATGTTGTTGAACTCATTGCCGAGCGGCGGAATGATCACCCGCAGCGCCTGAGGGAGGACGATCCGGCGCATCGTCAACCCGTACGTCATCCCGAGCGACTTGGCAGCCTCGGTCTGGCCCGAATCGACGGACAGGATTCCTGCCCGGACGATCTCGCTCATATACGCCCCCTCGTTGATCGAGAGGGCCACGATCCCGGCCAGGATCGCGCCACGAAGGCCGATGAACCCGAGATGGACGTCGTTCGGGAAGAGATCCACTCCGAGCAGGTAGGGCGTTCCGAAGTAGATGAGGAACATCTGGACGAGCAGCGGCGTACCGCGGAAGAACCAGACATAGAAACCGCTGATCGAGCGCAGGATCGGGTTCCTGGCCATCCCGGCAAGCGCCGACAAGATCCCCAGGACGACTCCCACGAATTGAGCAATGACCGACACGTAGATGGTGATCGCGAGCCCACCGAGCTGTGCCTGCGTCGGTTGAAAGATGAACTTCAGGAACAGGTCGAAGTCGAAGTGAAGGTCCGGACCCGCGGCATCGAAGAAGACCGGGATGTGCACGGATTCCTCGCAGTCTGTCCGATCGAGGAAATCGGGTGGGCGGAGAGCCCGCCCACCCGACCAGCCAGTCCTACTTCAGGAGAACAACCGCGTTCGTCATCCCCCACTTGTCGACGATCGACTTCATCGTCCCGTCCGCATACATCGCGTCCATTGCAGCCTGGACGGCGGCCTTGAGCTCGGTGTCGTCCTTTCGGATCGCAATCCCGATCGGCACCGGGTCGATCGGCGTGCCGCCGACCTCGAACTTGCCGGCGTTGTCGGGCTTGGCGGCGTAGTACGCGCAGACCGGCGAGTCGCCCGAGTAGGCGTCCACCCGGCCTAGCGCGAGCTGCTGGAAGGCATCGGTGTCCTGGTCGAACGTCTGGATTGCGATCTCGGCCTTGGAGGCGGCCTTCAGCTTGACGTTCTCGGCTGTGAGGGCGTCCAGGTTCGTGGTTCCGAGCTGCACGGCCACGGTCTTGCCCGACAGGTCCTCGAGCGTCTTGATGCCCTTCGGGTTGCCGGCCTTGACGAGCAGGCCCTGGCCGACCTTCAGGTAGTCGACGAAGCTGACCTGCTTCTGCCGCTCGGCCGTGTCGTTCATGCCCGAGATGATCAGGTCGCACTTCTTGCCGGTGAGCGACGCGATGATCCCGGTGAAGCTCGTGTTGTCGATCTCCGTCGTCACACCGAAGCGCTTGCCGATCTCCGTGGCGATGTCGATGTCCGAGCCCTCGGCGGTCGTGCCGTCGGGCTTGTACGCCTCCTCCGGCGGGTAGCTGACATCGACGCACCAGACGAGCTTGCCGGCGGTGGTGATCGCGGCCGGAACGGCGATGGACGGTGCAGCGGCGCTCGGCGAGGTCGCCACCGACGGCGCACTCGACGGGGCGCTCGAAGGCGCCTCCGCCGACGGCGACGGTGACGCTCCGGCGCCGCTCGCACACGCCGACAAGGTGAAGAGCGCGGCGGCCATCAAGCCGACGGTTCGGCGCGTGGACGAATTCATGATCGTCTCCTCGTGCCCGATCGGACTGTCTGTCGGAGGGTCCCGCACCCATCGAACGCCCGAATCGATCGCGGAATAGGGTACGCCCGCGCGGGCAAGATTGCGGGTCGCCACACGCATTCGGCTACGATGGTCCTCCCCGAGCGGGAGTAGCTCAGTTGGCAGAGCGGCAGCCTTCCAAGCTGCATGTCGCGAGTTCGAACCTCGTCTCCCGCTCCACCTCGCCGTCCAGCGGCGGTGACTTGCCCCGCGAGTGGACGGCAGCCGAGCGCCGCGCCGCCGTTGCCCAGAGTGCGCTCACGCTGCGCCGCGCCATCGCCCGGACCATCCGCCCGGGCCCGGGCCTGACCGCGAACGTGGCCGTCCTGTCGAGCGGGTACCGGTCGGGCGCGGCGCCCGCGGCCGCGCGGGGCCATGTTCATGATGCGGCCTCGGCCGCGGCGTATGCGGCGGCCCGGATGCCCGCGACCCACGCGTCCTGCGCCAGGGCGATGGCCGCGGCGGCTGATCGTCTGCCCGGATTCCGTCCGCGGCGCCTCCTCGATGTCGGCGCCGGCACCGGGGCGGCAACGTGGGCGGCGACCGCGGTCTGGCCGAGCCTGGCCGAGCTGACCCTGGTCGACCGGGAGCCGGCCGCCGTCGCCCTCGGCCGGTCACTCGCCGGAGCCGCGCCGGGTGGCCTGGCCGGGGCCGCGTGGTCGGTGGCGGACATCGATCGAGAGATGCCGGCGCGCGCCGATCTCGTCGTGGCTGCGTACGTGCTCGGAGAGCTCGACGACGACGCACGAGCCGACATCGTCGCCCGGCTGTGGGCGGCGACCGACGAGGTCCTCATGCTCCTCGAGCCCGGCAGCCGGGCGGGCTTCGAGCGGATCCGCACCGCGCGGGCGGCCCTCATCGCCGCCGGCGGTCACGTGGCCGCGCCATGCCCGGGCGACCAGGCCTGCCCGATCGTGGATCCGGCGTGGTGCCACTTCCTCGCCCGGCTCGACCGGAGCTCGCTCCAGCGCGGGGCCAAGGCCGCCGATCGCTCGTGGGAGGACGAGCCGTTCAGCTACGTCGCGGTCAGCCGAACGGCTCCGGCGCCCGCGGCGCGGGTCGTCCTCGGGCGCCCGCGCCGGCGGCCCGGGGTCGTGGAGCTGAGGGTGTGTCTCGACGGACGGATCGAGACACGGACCCTGAGCCGGCGCGACGGACCGGCCTGGAAGGCGGCCCGTGACCTGGAATGGGGCGATCCCGTTTCCACCGCGGTCCTTGATGCGGGGCGTCGCGCGGTTCGGGGTGGCTCCGAGCGCGAGGGCTGACCGCGACGAGCGACTTGTTGCGCTGACCCTCCGCCTTTCAGGGCAGCCGGGCACGGTACCCTGAGATCGTGAGCTTGATCGCGACCAGTGGCCTGACCAAGGTCTACCCAGGGGGGATCACCGCGCTCGACGGCCTGACGGTCGAGATCGAGCCCGGGATCATCGGCCTCGTCGGGTCGAACGGCGCAGGCAAGAGCACGCTCCTCAAGATTCTGCTCGGGCTCCTCGAGCCGACATCGGGCAATGCAACGATCTTCGAACTTCCGGTCGCGACCCGCGGCATCGAGATCCGCGAGCTCGTCGGCTACATGCCCGAGCACGACTGCTTGCCGCCGGACATGACCGCGACCGACATCGTGTCGCACCTGGCCCTCATCTCCGGGCTGCCGCGCGCGGCCGCGAGAGAACGCACCGCCGAGGTGCTCCGCCACGTCGGGCTGTACGAGGAGCGCTACCGAGCGATCGGCGGCTACTCGACCGGGATGAAGCAGCGGGTGAAGCTCGCCCAGGCGCTCGTCCACGACCCGCGGCTGCTCCTCCTCGACGAGCCGACGAACGGCCTCGACCCGGCCGGCCGCGACGAGATGCTTGAGCTGATCCGGCGAACCGGCACCGAGTTCGGGATCGCCGTCATCGTCGCTTCCCACCTGCTCGGCGAGATCGAACGAGTCTGCGACCACCTCGTGGCGATCGAGGGCGGCCGACTGTTGCGGTCGGCGCCGCTCGGCTCGTTCACCGGGCGAACCGGCTCGCTGGCGGTCGAGGTCGAGGAAGGCCGCGAGGCGCTCGTCGAGCGGCTGGCGGCGCGCGGCCTGCGGGTCGTCGTCGATGGCCCGGCGATCCTCATCGACCTCGTCGACGAGGCGCCCTTCGACATCGTCCGCGACACCGTCGTCGAGCTCGACCTGGCGCTCGTCCGGATGGAGCAGCGCCGCCATCGGCTCGAGGACCTGTTTCGCGACGGTCCGGCGGCGGGCAACGGGTCGGGTGCCGCCGGGTCGGGCGCCGACCCAGGTCTCGCCGAGTCGGGCGTCGCCGGGTCGAGCGCCGCCGCCGCCCCGCCGGCACCACCGCCCGCGAGCGGCCGATGAGCGCCCTGCCGCCCATCACCCGCGCGGGCAGCATCTACGACCTCGGGTACCGCCGCTACGAAGGGCCGCGTCTCGGCCGCGCGCACGCGATCCGCTCGCTCGTGTTCCACAGCTTCCGGACGACGTTCGGGATCGGCCGGAGCGGCCGGGCCAAGGCGGCCCCGATCATCCTTGGGGCGATCGCGATCCTGCCGGCAGTGATCATCGTCGGCGGTCTTACGGTCGCCGCCCGGTTCGGGTTCCAGCGCCAGCTCGACGAGACCGACCTGATCGGTTACGACAACTACTTCAGCGCGATCACCTCGATCGTCGTCCTGTTCTGCGCGGCCCAGGCGCCGGAGCTGTTCGGGCGTGACCAGCGCCACGGCGTCCTCGCGCTGTACTTCGCCCGCGCCCTGCGCCGGTCCGACTACGCCCTCGGTCGGCTCCTCGGGTTCATGCTCGCCGTCCTGCTGATGCTCCTCATCCCGATGATGATCCTGTTCATCGGCCGGGTCCTCCTTTCGACCGACATCGGCGGCTCACTCGGCGCGAACCTGCCTCGCGTGCCGCCAGTGATCGCCCAGGCGGCCGTGATCTCGGCGTTGTACGGCGCGCTGTCGATGGCCGTATCGGCCTACAGCCCGCGGCGGGCCTACGCGACGGCCGGCATCATCGCCCTGTTCGTCCTGCCCGGGCTGGTCGCCGGGATCGTGATCGGAATCGGCTCCAGCACGATCGGAACGTGGCTCGTGCTGCTCAGCCCGAACACGATCATCGACGGGACCGACGCCCTGTTCTTCGGTCAATCGCTCGGCGAGGAATATTTCTTCATCAGCCTCCCGATCTGGGCGTTCCTCGTGAGCGCGAGCGTCGAGATCGGCGTCGTCGTGGCCCTGATCATCCGGCGGTTCGCCCGGATCACGATATGACGGACCCTCGACCGACCGACCCGGCCGGGTCGCTCGTCGCGCCGCCGGCGCCAACCGCAGCGGCGCTCCCGCCGGCTCCCCCTGCCCCGCCAACGCCCGCATCGTTGGCCGCGAATCGATCGGTTGCACCCACGTTCGTCCAGGTCGACACCTCGCAGCCCATCGTCCTCGAGCGCGTCTCCCGCTGGTACGGGAACGTCGTCGCCGTCAACGACATCACCTTCGCCCTTGGTTCCGGGATCACCGGCCTGCTGGGCCCGAACGGCGCGGGGAAGTCGACCCTCCTGCACATGCTGGCCGGCCTCCTTCGCCCGTCATCCGGGCGGGTGCTCATCAACGGCCGGCCGGCCTGGCTCGAGCCCTCGGTCTACCGTCAGATCGGCCTCGTGCCCGAGCGCGAGGCCGTCCACTCGTTCCTGACCGGCCGCCAGTTCGTCGACCTCGCGGCGCGCCTGCACGGCCTGCCGGACCCGGCCGGGGCCACCCAGCGGGCCATCGCGACGGTCGATCTCGCGACCGTCGCCGACCGCGCCGTCGGGACCTATTCCAAGGGGATGCGGCAGCGCGTCAAGATCGCCGCCGCCCTCGTCCACGAGCCGACGATCCTGCTCCTCGACGAGCCGTTCAACGGGATGGACCCGCGCCAGCGGCTGCACATGATGGACCTCCTCCGGTCGATGGCCGCGGCCGGCCGGACGATCCTGTTCAGCTCTCACATCCTCGAAGAGGTCGAGCGACTCGCCGACGGCATCCTTGTGATCTACGCCGGGCGGCTGGCCGCGGCCGGCGACTACCGCGAGATCCGCCGGCTGATGACCGACCGGCCGCACACCTTCCGGGTCCGCTCGTCCGATGACCGGCGCCTCGCGTCCGCGTTCCTCACTGAGCCCGCCGTCTTCGGCGCCGAGCTGCGCGACGACCGCCTCGCCGTCCAGGTGTCGGAGTTCTCGGGGTTTACCCGGATCGTCGCGCGGGTCGCCCGCGACGCCGGCGTCCGGCTGTTCGAGGTCGCCCCGACCGACGACTCGCTCGAGAGCGTGTTCGAGTACCTCGTGAGCCGGCGATGAACCTCGTCGACGTCGTCGTCTCGATCGCCGCGGTCACGGCTCGTGCCCTCCTCGGGCGGAGGCGGACGATCCTGATGCTGCTGCTGGCCGGCGCCCCGGTCCTGCTCGGACTGCTCGTTCGCCTCGGCGGCACCCGGCCGGGAGCCCTTCCCTCGGCGCTCGAGGGCCTGATCGTCTCGTCGGTCCTGCCGCTCGTCGCCCTCGTCTTCGGGACTGCCGCCCTTGGCAGCGAGCTCGACGACGGGACTGCGGTCCACATCCTGACCAAGCCGATCCCGCGCTGGGCGATCGTGCTGCCGAAGCTTGCCGTCGCCGGCGGGCTGACTGCGCTCCTGCTCTTCCCGTCGACGATCCTCGCCGGGATCCTCGTGGGCGGGTTGAGCAGCCGCGAGCTCGGGCTGACGTTCGCGTATGCGATCGCGGTCGTGATCGGCTCATTCGTGTACAGCGCGATCTTCGTCGCGTTGAGCGCGGCCACGAGTCGAGGCCTCGTGATCGGGCTCGGCTACTCGCTCCTCTGGGAAGGGCTGCTGTCGGGCGCGCTCAAGGGGACGCAGCTCTTCAGCGTCCGCGAGTACATCCGGGGCATGGCGTCGGCGCTCGCGCCGCGCGGAAGCGTCGAATCCGTCGTCGGCGCCTACGGGTTCGTCTTCGCTGCGGTCTCCATCGTCGTCGTGACCGCGCTCGCGTCGTGGCGCCTCGCCCGCTACGAGATCCGCGCCGCCGAATAGTCGGCCCGGACGGGGCGTCCCAGGACCATCGAGTCGTTTCCCGTCGCGTCGAGGAGCGGGACGATGCGACCACGATGCCCGTCGATCTCATCGCGTTCACCGCCGACCGCCGAATCCACGGCGCGATTCCGCTCGCCGACGACCGGCTCAGCGACATGCTGAATTCGGTCGCCCGGGTGGTCATCCGTGGCGCTCTGATCGAGGACATCGCGGGCGAAACGCCGCCCCACACGGTCGACCTGACGCTCGCCGTCGGATCGATCGTCGCAGTCCTCGTCGCCGGCCGCCGCGGCGTCGAGAACCGCCGCCGCAAGACCGAGGCCGGCCGGACCCGGATCGGGCTGGGCCGGTTCGTCGTGACGGGCTCGCTTCACGTCCCGGCCGGCTCGGCCGAGAGCCTGGCATCGGGCGACCCGGCTCGCGTTCTCGCGGGTCGCGACCTCCTCGTCCCCCTGACCGATGCGACGATCACGTACGACCGCGACGATGGCAGGACGAGCGAAGCGTTCGAGACGATTCTCGTCAACCGCGCCCACGCCACCTGGATCGACGTGGAGGATCCCGGCGACGATGGCGACTCGGACGTGGCCGAAGAGGCTCCGCTGGCCGATCACGCCTCGTACGTGAAGGGCTTCACCGGCGCATAGCCGACCCGGGCCCGCGACGCGCGCCGCGCACCGCGCCGCGGGCGCCGCGCGCCGCGCTCACGCCCCAGGCGCCCCCGCCCACAGTTCGAATAGCCGAATGATTCGAGATTCGCACGATTCGGCTATTTCGAAACGGCAGCGGTGGGTGAGTGTGCGCGCGCCGCACGACGGCCGCGCGCCGCGCGCCTACTCCGCGCTCGGGACGCCCATCACGCTGAACCCGCCGTCAACGTAGATCACTTCGCCGGTCACCGCCGACGAGAGGTCTGACGCGAGGTACAGGGCCGTCTTGCCAACGTCCTCGGGCGTGATGTTCGCCCGCAGTGGCGCGATCTCGACGAACCCTCGGTACATGTCCTTGAACCCGCCGATCCCGGCGGCGGCGAGCGTCCGGATCGGCCCCGCGCTGATCGCGTTGACCCGGATTCCGGCCGGCCCGAGGTCCGCCGCGAGATACCGGACCGATGCCTCGAGCGCGGCCTTCGCGACGCCCATCACGTTGTAGTTGGCGATGACCTTCTCGGCGCCGTAGTAGGTCAGCGTCAGCACCGACGACCCGCGTCGCAGCTGGGGAAGGGCGGCCCGGGTGATCGCGACGAGCGAATAGGCGGACACGTCGTGAGCCAGGGCGAAGCCGTCGCGCGACGTGTCGACGAACCGGCCGGTCAGGTCCTCCCGCTTGGCGAAGGCGAGGGCGTGGACGAGGATGTCGAGCGCGTCGTGGGTCTCGGCCCAGCGGGCGAAGACGCGATCGATGTCGGCGTCCACCTGGACGTCGCAGGGCTCCACGAATGTGGATCCGATCGAGTCGGCCAATGGCTTGACCCGCTTCTCGATCAGCGACTCGATCGACGAGAAGCCGACCTCGGCGCCCGCGTCGTGGAGCGCCCGGGCGATCCCCCACGCGATCGAGTGGTCGTTGGCGACACCGAAGATCAGCGCCGTCTTCCCGTCGAGAAGTCCCATGCCTGCCCTCCGCTGCCCGCCGTCCATGGCGTGAGCGGAGGATACGCGGCGGCCGTGAGCTACTGCGGCTGCGTCACCCGGACGTCGTCGAAGGCGGCCTCGACGATCCCGTTCGTGCCCGCGTCGGTCGCCGAGAAGCGCAGCCGGATCGTTCGCCCGGCGAACGCCGACAGATCGATCGAGGCGGCCCTCCAGCTCGCGTTTCGCTCGACGGGGGCGCCGAACGCGGTGAAGACTCCGGTGGCGGTCGCGGCGCCAACGTCGAGGACCTCGACCCGGAACGCGTCCGCCGAGGTCGCGGTCGCGTCGTGGGCGAAGGAATACCGGAACTGGAGCTTCTGCCCGGTCGTCGCCGGCAGGTTGATCGTCGGCGAGGTCACGGAGGTCAGCCCGCCGTCGACGTCGTTGGCCGCGGCGGACGTGCCCGCGGCGAGCCCGGTCACGAATCCGTAGCGGCCGGAGGTCACACTGCCGACCTGCTTGAGGCCGGCCGCCGTCGAGGTCGGCTGCGGCCGGCCGCGCTGCCACACGCCCGAGGTCGCGGTATCAGTCCCGTCGGCGTTGACACGCCAGCCGCGGGCGACCTCGAGGTCGTCATCGTAGGCACCGCAGCGGGCGATCCGCGTCGCGGCGCCGAGGACGGCGAGCGGACAGCCGGCTCGCTCGATCAGGTACAGGACGGCCTCGCGGTTGCGGCCGGTCTCGGGCTCGATCATCGACGGCTTCGGGTAGTCGACGACCGAGAGCTCGAACGTGTAGGCGAAGATCCGGTACACCCCGTACTCGTAGTCGCGGGTCGTCCCCGACGTGATGTAGAGATCGCTCGCCTGCTCGGGTCGGTAACCGTTCGTCGCCGCCATGTGCTTGCCGATGTAGACGAGGGCGTTGTGGTCGTCGACGGTCATGTCGGCCGGGATATTCGCCAGCGTGTAGCCGTACGGCCACATGACGAGGCGGCCGGATTCGTGGAACGTGATCGCCGTCCGGATCTGTTGCCGGCCGTTGACGACCCGGCTGGCGAGGAAGTCGCGGATGTTGCGGGTCTCGGGTGCCGAAAAAGCGAACGGTCCTCGATACGTGATCGCGAACGGGTTCGTGCTCGTTCGCCCGCCGCCGCCCCAGCCGTAGCCGAAGTTCCGATTCAGGTCGGTCCCGATCGCGGTCGTCCCCGGCGTCGGCTGGCGGTTCTTGCGCCAGAAGTGGAACCGGCCGCCCGAGATGTCGAATTCCGCGCCGTCCGGGTTGACCGCGAGAACGATCCAGATCTCGCGGCTGTTCACGATGTTCCGGATCCGCGTGTACTGGCTGTACCCGTCGGTGAGCCAATGCATGATGTGGAGGGTCATCTCGAGACCCATGTGCTCATCCGAGTGGGTCAGGCCATCGAACAGGACCTCGGGCTCGTTCTCGTCGACCGCGACGTTGTCGCTGATCTTGACCGCCCAGATCGTCCGACCCTGGTAGCTGTGCCCGATCGTGAACTTCTTGATGATCGTGGGGTGGGCGGCGATGACGGCGTTCATGTCGGCGACCATCTCGGCGTAGGTGTGGTAGGCGGTGTAGCCGGCGGGGAAATCGGCCGAGAGCGCAGTGGCCGGCGCGGCGGCCACGAGCGGGAGGAGAAGGGCCAGGCTGAGCAGGCCGGCACCGAGACGAGCGCGGATCGATCGGGTCATGGGCTCAGGATGCTCCCCGCACCCCGCCGCGGCAACCCAGCGAAGAGTTCCCGGAGCGAAGGGACCATCGGGGAACCGCCCGCTCCGACGTCCGGTGGCGGAAGGGCCGGCGGCATAGAGTTCCTAGATGGCTGTGCCGGCATTGCTCTCAGACGCGATCCAACCTGTCCTCGGTTCTGCCGGCATGCACGCCGTTGGCGGCGGTCGATACGTCCTCCGAGGAAGGGACTCTCTGGCAGGCCTTGAGGTGGTGGACACGCTAGGGGACAACAGCCCAGACCACGCAGGTCGTTGTGCACCTCTGGGTCCTGTCGCATCGACTGTCGTCCGTTTTTGGACCAGACGAGGAGCACCTGCCGAAGGGTATCGGCGCGGACGACGTCCACTGGTATCGGGACGCGATCTACATATCGAAGCGCAAGAGATTCAAGCCCGGGCGCTGGCTCGTCGATGCGCGCGATCCAAGGTCAAGCTTGCAGAGTCTGGTGACCCAGAGGCCATCCAACTAATGAAGCGCCTTGATCAATCCCACGCCTGACGGGCGCGCCGGGCCCGGATCGGGTCGCAGTTTGGACGAATGGACAATTTGAGGGGACGGTCCGAGACGTACGACGGACCAGCGTTCGACACGGGCGCGCAGCTCAGGAAGTACGTCCGCGACGATCCGCGATCGAGGGCAACCCGTAAGCGGTTGGAATCGAAGATCGTCACTCTCGTTTCTGAGTCCGATGCGCAGCCCGACGCGCCGGAGGACGTGCTCGAGAACGTCGATATTTACTTCAAAGCGGCTGTCATACAAATCGCCCTGAATGCTTACCTGGGCGTCTTCAGGGAAATGCAGGATCGGGGTGAGGGCCGTGCAGCGAAGGCCGACCCTCGCGGCGTGGAGCCCGAATACGACGTCGTCGCTCACCTGGAACAGTACCTGCGCGATGATCCCTACTGGAATGAGTCTCGCGACCGGTTGGAGTCGAGCATCGTCAAACTCATTCCGGGGTCAAATGAGCGTGAAGAAGTGCTCGAGTATGTGACGGTCCGGTACGCTTCGGCCGTCCTGGACATCGCTCTTGCAGCCTGCGTTCGAACGTTCAGCGAGTGGGAAGACCACGCCCGGAACGCAGGCGCCGCCGCCGACTCTCCGCGCGTCGCCGAGTTGATCGAACAGTCAGTTGGCAAGAGGCCACGGCGAAGGTGGCCGGGTCTCGGCTGACCCTCGTCACCGACGCGAGACATGGACCGCCGGTTGCCGGCCAATAGGCTCGCGCTAGACTGACCGCAACGTTCCGTGGCCCATGGCTTCCCGAGGTTTTCGACCGATGACGACCGAGTCGCAGCCGCGTCTCAAGATCACCTACGCCACCCTCCGCGCCGACAACGAGCAGCTCCATCGCGAGTACGAGGCCGGCCTCGCCGAGGCGAAGACGATGCTCGACGGCCATCATCGGAATTTCGTCGGCGGCCAGGAACGCGTCGGCGACGGCGAGTTCACCGTCCGCAGCCCGATCGATCGGAACATCGTCCTCGGCCATTTCGCGACCGGCACCCGGCACGACGTCAAGGACGCGATCGTGGCCGCGCGAAAGGCGCAGCCTGCCTGGTTCGCCCTCGGCTGGGAGAAGCGGCTCGAGATCCTCAAGCGCGCCGCGGAGCTGATCAGCCAGCGCCAGATGGTCTACGGCGGGCTGATGGCGATCGAGGTCGGCAAGAACCGGATCGAGGCCCTCGGCGAGGTCGAGGAAGCGGCCGATCTCATCCGCTACTACGCGAAGACGGCGGAGGACAACCTGTTCTACGAGCACCCGATGGACAGCCTCGGCGACTCGGCGGTCCACACGAAGTCGATCCTCCGGCCGCACGGCGTGTTCGCCGTCATCAGCCCGTTCAACTTCCCCATGGCGCTGTCGTGCGGCCCGTCGGCGGCCGCGATGCTGGCCGGCAACACGGTCGTGTTCAAGCCCTCGTCTGCCGCCCCGATCTCGGGCGTGAAGCTCGTCGAGGCCTATCGCGACGCCGGTGTTCCCGACGGCGTGATCAACCTCGTCATGGGTCCGGGCGACACGGTCGGCGCCGAGCTCCGCGAGAACCCGGGCGTCGATGGGATCGTCTTCACCGGCTCCTACGCGGTCGGGATGGATCTCTTCCGGACGTTCTCCCGGAATTACCCCAAGCCGACGATCGTCGAGATGGGCGGCAAGAACCCGGCGGTCGTCTCGCGTCACGCCGATCTCGACGAGGCGGCCGAGGGGATCATGCGCAGCGCCTTCGGCTTCGGCGGCCAGAAGTGCTCGGCCAACAGCCGGGTCTACGTCGAGAAGCCCGTCCACGACGAGCTCGTCCGGCTGCTCGTCGAGAAGACTGAGGCGATCACGATCGGCGATCCGCTCCTCCGCGAAAACTGGCTCGGGCCGGTGATCGACGAGAAGGCCGTCGACCGCCACCAGCAGGCGACGTCCGAGGCACGCCGCGATGGGCGCGTCTTCACGGGCGGCGAGCGGCTGTCGGATCGCGGGATGGACCACGGGTTCTACGTCGAGCCGACCGTCGTCGGCAACCTGCCGACGGGCCATCGGGTGTTCCGCGACGAGCTCTTCGCGCCGTTCACCGCGGTCGCCGCGGTCGATTCGTTCGACGACGCGATCCGGCTGGCCAACGATTCGGTCTACGGCCTGACGGCCGGCGTCTACAGCGAGGACCGGGCCGAGGTCCAGAAGTTCCTCGACACCTGCCAGGCGGGCGTCCTGTACGTCAATCGCCGGGCCGGTGCAACGACGGGTGCGTGGCCGGGCGTCCAGGCGTTCGGCGGCTGGAAGGGCTCGGGCTCGACCGGCAAGTCGGGCCTGTCGATGTACTACGTCGCCCAGTTCCTGCGCGAGCAGAGCCACACCGTCGTCGACTGAGGTCGGCGCTTCCGGCGCCCCGCCGAAGCGGGCGGGTGAGGTCAGCGCTCCCGGCGTTCCCCGGCGGGAACCACGTGGAGCTCGATGCCGGGTAGCCGCTCCAGGAGCTCCTCGAGCAGTGTCCGGCGTCCGAGCCGGGCCAGGCCGCTCGATGGTGGCGGCGCTGCGAGCACGACGCGGGTCGCCCGCCGGGAGCGAACCGCCTCCGCGACGCCGCTGACGACGTCGTCGGCCTCGAGTCGGATCACGTCGGCGCCCAGGTCCGCGGCGTAGTCGAGGTTCTCGCGGAGGTCACGCGACGCGTCGAACGAACCGGCCGAGCCGGCCCGAGGTTCCACGACGAGCCCGACCAGCGGCCCCCGGAGGGCGGCGGCGAGTGACGCGCCCCGGCGCAGCGCCAGGCGCGCGCCCGCGGACCCGTCGATGACGACGAGCGTTCGCTCGGCAACCAGGTCGAACCGGCCGCCCGCCGGGGTCCCGGCATCGGTGGCGATCACGCCGAGCTGCTCGTCGACCCGGCGGGCCGTGAACCGCAGGGCCAGCTCGCGCAGGGCGGTCAGGTTGCCCTCGCTGAAGAACCGCTCCAGGGCGACGGTCGCTCGCTCCGGCGGATAGACGTTGCCGTGCTTCATCCGCTGGCGGAGGGCGCGCGGGCTCATGTCGACCAGCTCGACCTCGTCGGCTGCGGTCAGCACCTCATCCGGCAGTCGCTCGTTGACCGGCGCTCCCGTGATCGTCGCCACGGCGTCGGCGACGCTCTCGAGATGCTGGACGTTGCACGTCGTGATGACGTGGATGCCCGCATCGCGGATGACCTCGACGTCCTCCCAGCGCTTCGGGCGGACCGAACCCGGCACGTTCGTATGGGCAAGCTCGTCGACGATCGCGACGGTCGGCTCCCGCGCAATCACCGCATCGGTGTCCATCTCCTCGATGACGATCCCGCGGTGCTCGACCCGCGCTCGCGGCACGACCTCGAGCCCGTCGAGCAGGCCCGCGGTCAGCGGCCGGCCGTGGGCCTCCACATAACCGACGACGAGATCCGTTCCGCGCTCGACGCGACGGTGGGCCTCCTCGAGCATCCGGTACGTCTTTCCCACGCCTGGCGCCATCCCGAGATAGATCCGGAGGCGCCCACGCCCGCCATGCGAGAGCTCATCGCCGCGGATCCGGGCGAGCATGGCGTCGGCGCTCGGCCGGATGTCGAGCTCGTCGCGATCGGTCATGAAACGATGATGCCGCAGGTCACGCGAGGAGCCCGTCGAGGTCGAGATTCACCAGGAGGACGTTGACCGCCGGCTCCCCGATGAAGCCGAGGAGCGGCTGGTCGGTGTGGCGGGCGACGGCCGCCCGGACGACCGTCGGGTCGATCCCGCGCGCCGTGGCGATCCTGGCGACCTGGTATTCGGCTGCGGCCGGGCTGATCTGCGGATCGAGCCCGGAGGCTGAGGTCGTGACGAGCTCGACCGGGATCGGAGCGTCGCCGTTCGCCGCCCTGAGCCGGTCAACCTCGGCGCCGATCCGGTTGATCAGCGCCTGGCTCGTCGGCCCGAGCTGGGAGCCGGCAGAGCCGTTCGCGTCGTAGCCATCCTTGCCGGCGGCGGACGGCCGGCCCCAGAGGTACTTCGGGTCGCTGAACGCCTGCCCGATCAGGCTCGAGCCGACGACCCGGCCATCGGCGGTCGAGACGAGCGAGCCATTGGCCTGGTTCGGGAACATGGCCTGGGCGACCGCCGTGACCGCGGCCGGGTACGCGACGCCGGTGACGATCGTCAGGAGGACCAGGACGAGGACCGCCGGTCGGAGCTGGTGGACGAGGAAGGTCCGCATTGCCGTCCCTACGCGAGGTGGAGTGCGGAGACGAGAAGATCGATGGCTTTGATCCCGATGAACGGGGTGATGATTCCACCGAGGCCGTAGATCAGGAGATTGCGCCGGAGTAGCTCGCTCGCCGACGCCGCCCGGAATGCGACGCCGCGCAGGGCGAGCGGGATCAGGGCGACGATGATCACGGCGTTGAAGATGACGGCCGACAGGATCGCGCTGTGGGGGGTCGAGAGGCCCATGATGTTCAGGCCGTTCAGCTCCGGATAGACTGACACGAACATCGCCGGCAGGATCGCGAAGTACTTCGCGATGTCGTTCGCGATCGAGAACGTCGTGATCGAGCCGCGAGTGATCAGCAGCTGCTTGCCGATCGCGATCACCTCGAGGAGCTTGGTCGGGTCCGAATCGAGGTCGACCATGTTGGCCGCTTCCTTGGCCGCCGACGTGCCGCTGTTCATCGCCATTCCGACGTCGGCCTGGGCGACCGCCGGCGCGTCGTTTGTCCCGTCGCCCGTCATTGCCACCAGGTGCCCGTCAGCCTGCTCCCTGCGGATGAAGGCGATCTTGTCCTCAGGCGTGGCCTGGGCGATGAAGTCGTCGACGCCGGCCTCGCGAGCGATCGTCGCCGCCGTCCGCGGGTTGTCGCCGGTGATCATCACCGTCCGGATGCCCATCCTCCGGAACTCGGCGAAGCGCTCCGGCAACCCGGCCTTGATCGTGTCCTTGAGCTCGATCAGCCCGAGGGCGACGCCGGTCTGCTCGATCGCGAGTGGCGTCGCGCCGAGGTCCGCCAGACGCTCCGCGCCGGCCGTGATCTCGGCGGGCAGGCCGCCGACCCGCTTGTCGATCGCATCGACCGCACCCTTGAGCGTGGTTCCGGCGGCCGTTCGGACGCCGCTCGTCCGGGTCTCGGCGCGGAAGGGGATCTCTTCCTCGATGGTCGTGTCGAGGGCGGCGAGGCCCGCTGCGTCGGCCGGCCCGGCAGCGGCTCCGAGCTCGGCCAGGCGGCGGCGGGCGAGGTCGACGATCGAGCGACCCTCCGGCGTCTCGTCACGGACGGACGCGAGAAGCGCAGCACGGACTGCGTCGACCTCGGCGATGCCGGGCGCCGCGGTGATCGACGCGGCCAGTCGGTTGCCGTAGGTGATGGTCCCGGTCTTGTCGAGGAGGATGACGTCGACGTCACCGGACGCCTCGACGGCCCGGCCGCTCATCGCCAGGACGTTGAACCGCGCGACCCGGTCCATCCCCGCGATCCCGATCGCGCTCAGGAGCCCGCCGATCGTCGTCGGGATCAGGCAGACGAGCAGGGCGACGAGGGCGACGGTGTCGACGGTCGCGCCGGCGAACGCGCCGAACGGGCGCAGGGTCACCGTGGCCATGAGGAAGATGATCGTCAGGCCGGCGAGGAGGATCGCGAGGGCGATCTCGTTCGGCGTGCGCTGGCGCTTGGCGCCCTCGACCAGGGCGATCATCCGGTCGAGGAACGTCTCGCCGGGATCGGCGGTGACGACGATCACGAGCTGGTCGCTGACGAGCGTGGTCCCACCCGTCACGGAGCTCCGGATGTCGGTTCCCGGTTCCTTGAGGACCGGTGCCGACTCGCCGGTGATCGCGGCCTCGTTGACGAACCCGAGCCCATCGATGACGTCGCCATCGCTGGCGATCGTCTCGCCGGCCTCGACGACGATCACATCGCCGCGCCGGAGCTCGGACGAGCCCACGGACTCGAGCGACCCGTCGTCGCGACGGCGGTGAGCCGTCGTCTCGGACCGGGTCCGGCGGAGCGTCGCGGCCTGGGCGCGACCGCGGGCCTCGGCAACGGCCTCGGCGTATGTGGCGAACAGGACGGTGAACCATAGCCAGATCCCGATCTGGACCTGGAAGCCAAGGCCGGCCGTCCCTGGCGCCGCGGGCTGGATGCCGGTCACGTTCGCGATGGCAATGATCGTCACCAAGGCCGCGGTGAGCTCGACGACGAACATCACCGGGTTCCGGATCAGTTGTCGCGGATCGAGCTTGCGGACCGCGTGGGGCAGCGCCGCCCGAAGGAGGTCCGGATCGAAGACGCCACGCGGCCGGGTCGGCCCGCCGGAGGTGGCGGCGCCGCCACCCGCCTCACGATTGGCTCGCTGGAAGCGACGGGTGCCACCTTGGAGGTCGATCGAGAGGGCCGGGCCGTCGCCGGCCGCCGCGGTCACGCGTCGGCGGATCGGAGATGGATAGGTTGGTCGCATCACTCGTCCATCTCAGAAGGCCTTGCCGGCGTTCTGGAGGAACTGCTCGGCGATCGGTCCGAGGGCCAGGGCGGGGAAGAAGGTCAGGGCGCCGACGATGATCACGACCCCGACCAGGAGGACGGTCCACAGCGGGCCCGTGGTCGGGAACGTCCCGAGCGACGGCGCGATGCGGCGTTTGGCGGCCATCGAGCCGGCCAATGCGAGGATCGGGATGATCATCCCGTACCGACCGATCAGCATCGCGATCGCGCCTGTGACGTTGTAGAACGGCGTGTTGCCGGTCAGGCCGCCGAACGCCGAGCCGTTGTTGCCCGTCTGACTAGAGAAGGCGTAGAGGATCTCGCTGAACCCGTGCGGGCCGAGGTTCAAGGGGCCCGCGACGCCTTCCGGCAGCGCGGTCGCGAGGGCCGTGAAGCCGAGGATGCTCGCGCCGAGGACCAGGGCGACGATCATCGCCATCTTGATCTCGTAGGCCTCGATCTTCTTGCCGAGGTACTCGGGCGTCCGGCCGACCATCAGCCCGGCGATGAACACGGCGAGGATGGCCCCGATGACGAGCATCCCGTAGAGGCCGGCCCCGATGCCGCCCGGGGTGATCTCGCCGAGCTCGATGTTGAACAGCGGGACGAGACCGCCGAGCGGCTGGAAGCTGTCGTGCCAGGCGTTGATGGCGCCCGTGCTCGTGCCGGTCGTGACCGCCGCGAACAGGCCGCCGACCGCTGCCCCGAAGCGCGTCTCCTTGCCTTCCATGTTGCCGAGCGACTGGTCGACGGCCGCCGGGAAGAGCGGGTTCGGCGACGCTTCGGTGTGCATCGCGACGACCGCCCCCACGACAAGGATCGCCGCCATCGCGCCAAAGAGTGTCCAGCCCTGGCGCTGGTTGCCGGTGTAGCGGCCGAAAGTCCAGGTCAGCGAGAACGGCACCGCGAGGAGGGCGAACATCTCGAGGAAATTCGTCACCCCGTTCGGGCTCTCGAAAGGGTGGGCCGAGTTTGCGTTGAGGAACCCGCCCCCGTTGTTGCCGAGCTCCTTGATCCACTCCTGGGAGGCGATTGGACCGAGCGCGATGTTCTGGGCCGCGCCCTGGAGGGTGCTCACCGCCGCCGGACCGCTCCACGTCTGAGGCACGCCCTGCCAGACGAGGACCAGGGCGCCGAGGACCGAGATCGGGAGGAGGATGTAGAGGATGCCGCGGACCAGGTCGACCCAGTAGTTTCCGAGGGTCCTCGAATTCCGGCGGACGAGCCCGCGGATGAGCGCGATCGCGACCGCCAGACCGGTGGCCGCGGACGTGAAATTGCGAACCGCGAGCAATCCCGCCTGGGCGAGATGGCTCGCCCCGGATTCGCCGGCGTAGTTCTGCCAGTTCGTGTTCGTCTCGAAGCTGACGGACGTGTTCAGAGCGAGGTCGGGGGTCTGGGCGGCCACGCCGCTCGGGTTGAGCGGCAGCACGTCCTGGAGGCGGAGAACCGCATAGCCCACGAGAATGGCGACGAACGCGAACACGAGAACCGACGCCGCGTAACCGCGCCAGCTCTGCTCGGCGGTCTCGTCGATGCCCGACAAGCGATAGATCAGCCGCTCGGCCGGCCGGATGATCGGGCTGAGGAAGACCCGCTCGCCCTCCATCACCCGGTGGATGTACGTCCCGAGAAACGGCGTGACCGCGAGGACCGCGACGGCCAGGAGGACGAGGGTCAGGAAATCGGCAAGGGGCATCGCTCAGAACTTCTCGGGGCGGAGGAGGGCGACGAGGAGATAGACGAACGTGAACAGGGCTGCCACGCCGGCGAGGACGTCGAGGGCGTTCACGATCGAACCCGGTCGCACAGAGCGAGGTACGCGGTCAAGACCACGGGCGCGACGACGAAGAAGATGACGACCTGGAAATCGCTCATTCCGAAACGTCGCCAGACGGTCCCTCGGCGGTCAGGCGCTCGATCGCCTCGAGCAGCGTCTGGAGCGGGAATGGCTTGGGCAGGTAACCGGCGACGCGGTGCTCGCGGAGACGACGTGGGTCAACGGTCGTCGCAGAGGCGACGATGACAGGGGGATCACCGGCGCTCGCGAGCGCACCGCCGCGGAGGAGACTCCACCCCGTCTCGCCGGGCAGGTTGATGTCGAGGAGGACGAGCCCGGGACGAAGCCCGGCGTTCAGCGCCTCGACCGCGTCCTCGGCCGATGCCGCCTCGTGGATCTCATGGCCCCGCGCCCGAAGGTGACGGGCCAGGATCTCGCGCAACGGATCGTCGTCCTCGACGAGGAGGATCGGGGCGGGGTTGCGTCGCGGGGTCCCGTCCTGCGATTCGATCACCGCTCGCCGGCGTCGACCGGCTCGACCACGAGATCCGCGCCGCGCTCGTCGTCGGTCCAGAGGGGCGCCAACCGGACCCGGCGGGCGGCGGCGTCGGGCCGCAACGCCTCAAGCACCTGCTCGGCGTAGTGGAGGCCCGCGACGGTGACACGGGGAGCGCCGCCGCTCGACACGAGCAGGATCGCCTCCGTGACGAGGCGGGCCTCATGATCGAGGCCGGAGCGGATGCGGTCGGAGTCGAGGGCCGGTCGGGCACGATCGGCGGCGAGATCGGGACGGGATGTGCTGTTCACCTCTTCACGATTGCGCTGTCAACCAAGAGGAGAGGTCCCTCGGGTGCCGTCTCGTCGGTCAATAAGCGCTCAACACGCTGTTCTGATCGCCCGATCAGCGGGAGCTGGGCTCCTCTTGACGGCCGCCCGCCAGCGCGCCGTCCGACCGCGCGACCCTGACCCGATAGCCGACGCCAGGCTCTGCGACGAGCAGGTCCGAGAGGCAACCATCCGGATCAGCCCGAGCCAGCTTACGCCGCAGCTGGCTGACATACACATGGACGTAATGCGACTCGTCGTCGTAAGCCGCTCCCCACACGGCGCGAAGGATCCGGCCGCGGGTCACCAGCTGGCCAGGATGATCCAGCAGGACCCGGAGCAGCTCGAACTCGCGGGGGGCGAGCGCGATCGGATGATCGTGGACGGCGACCTGGTGGGCGAGGGGATCGAGAACGATTGCACCGTTGTGGATCTGCCCTTCGACGTCGGCCGCCGGGCCGCCCGTCCGGCGCAGAACAGCCCGCAGGCGAGCGTGCAGCTCCGGGGTGCCGAACGGCTTCGTCAGATAGTCGTCCGCGCCTTGCTCGAGGGCCTCGACCTTCGAGGTCTCCTCGCCCCGGGCCGACACGATCAGGATCGGGGTCGTCGCCTCACGTCGAACACGCCTGACCACGGCGATTCCATCGCGGTCCGGGAGCCCAAGATCGAGCAGGATCGCGTCCGGGCGGTGGGCGTCCCACCGGGTGAGCGCGGTCGCCACATCCGGCGCCTCGTCGACGCGATAGCCGCGACTCGCGAGATCGCGGGCGAGCCACGCGCGCGTCGTCTCGTCGTCCTCGACAAGCAGGATCCGGAGCCGTTGAGCCTGGTCCACGTCACCCTTCCTCATGACGCCGGGTCAAGGGCGCGACGCTGGGCAATGTCAGTTCGATCGCGAGCCCACCCAGCGAGCTCCGCGACGCACGGACCCGCCCGCCCATCGCCTCGACGAGGCCGCGCACGACGGTGAGCCCGATCCCACTTCCTGCACGCGATGGCTCACCGCGTTGGCGGACCCGGAAGAAGCGATCGAACAGCCGCTCGACGGCGTCGTCCGGCACACCAGGTCCGTCGTCCTCGATCGTGAGGAGGATCTTCCCTGGGTTGGAACCCGCTGAGTCGGCGGCGCGGCCCGCGCGGATCCGGATCCGGGCCGCGGGTCCGGTGTACTTGATCGCGTTCTCGAGCAAGTTCGTCATCGCCTGATCGATGAAAACCTCGTCGACGAGGACGGGAGGCAGGTCCTCCGGAACGTCGAGCTCGACCGCGCGTCCGGCGAGGCGCGGCCGGAGCCGCTCGACGGCGCGCCCGACCAGCGCCGAGAGCTCGAACGGCTCCAGGTCGGCCCGAAGCTCACCCGCCTCGATCCGGCTCAGGTCCAGCAGGTTCGTCACCAGCTCATTGAGGTGCTCGGCCTCTCGATCGATCGCCTGGGCGGTTGCCTCCTGAGCGCCGGCATCGAGCGGAACCTCGCGGTCCAGCAGAGTTCCCGCGGCCGCCCGGATCGACGTCAGGGGCGTGCGCAGGTCGTGGGACACGGACTCGAGCAGCGCGGTCTTGAGCGCGTCGCTGCGCCGGGCGATCTCCATCTCGCGGGCTTCCCGGCCGAGGCGGTCCTGCTCGAGCGCCTGACCGATCTGGTCCGCGGCCGCCGACAGGAGCCGTGTCTCCGTTCCGCCGGGTGGTCCGTCCTGTCGAGGACGGACGGCCCAGATGGAGCCAAGGCGCCGATCGCCGACCTCGATCATGACCCGATATGCCTCCGTGTCGGCGTGTCCCTGCGACGATCCGGCCGGGATCTTCTGGTGGATCCGGACCCATTCGGCAGGGGCGTCGCCGGGCGCGCGGCGGAGGGCGCGGTGCGTCGCCGGCGGCGACCAGACGGCAGCGTCGCCTTCCTTCTCGCCGGCCGCGGCTGAATCGCCCACGATCTTCGTGCCCGTGGTCTCGACCGCCGTTCGCTCGAGTCCCGCGGAGGTTGCAAGCGTGATCCGGATTCGGTCCATCGCAGTCTCGGTCCGAAGGATCGACGCCAGATCGGGCAGAACCGCGGAGGTCGATGGGCGTGTCGCGAGGACTCGGCTGATCCGGAACAGGGAGACTGCCTCCCGCTCGCGGGCGACGGCCGCCTCCGCCCGATCGCGCTGGCGCGCCGCAAGGCGGCCGACAACGATCCCGACGATGAGCAACAGGACGAGGTTGAGCCACTCCCCGGGGTCCGCGACGCGCAGCGTCAGGACCGGCTCGATGAAGAACAGGTCGTAGGTCAGAAACCCGCCGATCGCGGCGATGATGGCGGTCTGGGTCCCGAATCGGCTGGCGACGACCACGACCCCGAGAAGGAACACCGACGATGCGTTCGGGACGCCCACGCGGTCCTCGAGGACCCAGACGATACCGGCCGCCGCCACGAGCAGGCCGAGCGTCGCCCCGATCTCCATCGCTGCTCGTTGAAACGGTCGAGAGAGCACGAACGGATCGTAGGCCAACGAGCTGGTGGCCGGATCGGCCACCCGCCTCTGCTATCCTCGCCGGAATATCCAGACTGCATACTCCGTATGCGTTCGGCGGCGTCGGCCGCTCAGCCCGAGGTGCCGTGTGACATCCGTCCAGAACCGTCTCGCCGGCGATCGGCCCGTGCCCGATCTCGTCACCGAGGTGCCCGGCCCGAGGGCCCGCGCTCACGTGACCTATGACGAGACCTGGACGTCGCCGAGCCTCCCACGTGCCTACCCGATCGTGCCCGTCCGTGGCGACGGCCTGACGGTCGAGGACATCGACGGCAACTTGTTCCTCGACTTCGCCGCGGGGATCGCGGTCACATCGACCGGGCATTCGCATCCCGCGGTCGTCGGCGCGATCAAGGAGCAGGCGGGCGACCTGATCCACTTCAGCGCCAGCGACTTCTACCTCCCGATCTACGCCGAGCTCTGTCAGAGGATCGCCGAGATCACCCCGATCGGCGGAGGCCGGGCGCGGACGTACCTCGGCAACTCGGGCGCCGAGGTCGTCGAGACCTCGATCAAGCTCGCCCGGTATGCGACCCGTCGGCCGTACGTCGTCGCCTTCCTCGGCGCATTTCACGGTCGGACGTACGGCGCCGTCTCGCTGACGGCGTCCAAGGCCAAGTATCACGGCGGCTTCGGCCCGCTCCTGCCGGGCGTGTTCCATGCGCCGTACGGCCGGGTCGACGACCTGCGCTGGTTCGACGAGGTCCTGTTCGACAAGCTCGCTCCGGCCAACGAGGTCGCGGCCATCATCGTCGAGCCGATCCAGGGCGAAGGCGGCTACCTCGTTCCCGAGGACGGGTTCCTCCAGGGTTTGCGGGCGATTTGCGACAGGCACGGAATCCTGTTGATCGCCGACGAGATCCAATCGGGCGCAGGCCGAACCGGAACGATGTGGGCGATCGAGCAATGGGGCGTGAAGCCCGACATCCTCCTCTCGGCCAAGGGCATCGGCAGCGGGATGCCGATCGCGGCAATGGTCGCCCGGGCGGATCTGCTCGAGGCCTGGGGTGTCGGTGCCCACGGCTCGACGTACGGCGGGAACCCCGTCGCGTGCGCGGCGGCCCTCGCGACCATCGACCTGCTCCAGGGCGGTCTGGTCGACAACGCCGCGGCGCGCGGCGCCCAGGCGCTCGCCGGGCTGGCGCCCCTCCAGGATCGGTTTCCCACGCTCGTTCGCGACGTCCGCGGACGGGGCTTGATGCTCGGCGTCGAGTTCGACACGGCCGATCACGCCGAAGAGGTTCAGTGGGCCGCGTTCCAGCGCGGGCTGCTCGTCCTCGAATGCGGCAAGTCGACGGTCCGGATGTCGCCGGCCCTCGTGGTCTCCGAAGCCGAGATGGCGACCGCGCTGCGGATCTTCGGCGAGTCGATCGCCGCGGTCGCCGGCGAGGGCGTCGACCAGCCGATCCGCCGCGCCGCCGAGGCGGCCCACGCGATGGGCGGAGTCGAAGCGTCCGGATAGTCGCCGGCGCTCGTCAGCACCTGCGATCCTTGACGCGTGGCCACCTCCAAGCTGGCGTCGATGGCCGACGCGATCCGTGACATCGTCCGCGACGGCGACACCGTCGCGATCGAGGGGTTCACCCATCTCATCTCGTTCGCGGCGGGTCACGAGATCATCCGCCAGGGCAAGCGCGACCTGACGCTGGCCCGGATGACCCCGGACGTGATCTACGACCAGATGATCGCCGCCGGCGTCGCTCGCAAGCTCGTGTTCTCATGGCTCGGCAACCCCGGCGTCGGCGGACTCAACGCGATCCGCCGCCGGATCGAGGCCCAGCCGACCCAGCTGGAGATCGAGGAGTACAGCCACTTCGGAATGGTCGCCCGGTACACCGCCGGCGCCGCCCGGCTGCCGTTCTTCCCGCTCCGCTCCTACTTCGAGACCGACCTCCCGAAGGCGAACCCGCTGATCCGGCCGATCGAATCGCCGTACGGCGACGGCACCGTCTACGCCGTGCCTCCGCTCCGGCCTAACGTCACGATCGTCCATGCCCAGCGGGCTTCGGCCGGGGGCGACACCCAGGTCTGGGGCCTCCTCGGCTGCCAGAAGGAGGCGGCGTTCGCCGCCGAACGGGTGATCGTCGTCGTCGAGGAGGTCGTCGATGAAGCGGTGATCCGCGCGGACCCGAACCGGACGATCATCCCGGGGCTGATCGTCGACGCGGTCGTCGTCGAGCCGTGGGGCGCCCACCCGTCCTACGTCCAGGGTGCATACGACCGCGACAACCGCTTCTATCTCGAGTGGGACCCGATCTCCCGCGACGAAGCCGCCACGCAGGCCTGGCTGGCCGAATGGGTCCACGGCGTCGCAGGTCGCGCGGAATACGTCGACAAGCTCGGCGCCGAGCGCGTGGCAGGGCTGCGGCCCGGTTCGGCGCCGTCGGGCTCGGTCGACTACGGAGACTACCGCTGATGGCCAGCCTCCGCGATCTCGTCCCAGGACCATGGGACAGCCGGTCGTCGCGACGGCGATTGCACGCTGGGCGAGCGTTGTGACGCTCCAGCCGTGTGCCGCGGGTCGCCTTGCTCGCCAGCCGAGCAAAACGTCGGCGGAACGAGCCGATTGGGGCCGTAGCAGTGCCTCCGTCGGTCGCAATGCTCGCCGGGCGTGCATCGATCGGCTGGATCGGGCATGACGACGACGGGCACCGCGACGTTCAGCCAGTCCGAGATGATGATCGTCGCGGCGGCTCGTGAGCTCGCCGGTCAGCACGTCTGTTTCGTTGGCGTGGGCCTGCCGAACATCGCGGTCAACCTCGCCCAACGGACCGTCGCCCCGGACCTCGAGCTCGTCTACGAGGCCGGCGTGTTCGGCGCCCGTCCGGCCCGCCTGCCCCTCAGCATCGGCGACCCGACGATCGTCACCGGCGCGACGGCGGCCACCAGCATGTTCGAGCTCTTCGCGTTCTACCTTCAGGGCGGGCTCATCGACGTCGGGTTCCTCGGCGCTGCCCAGATCGATCGGTTCGGCAACATTAATACGACCGTCATCGGCGCGTACGACAGCCCGACGACACGGCTGCCCGGTAGCGGCGGCGCGTGCGAGATCGCGATCAACGCCCGCCAGGTCTTCGTGATCATGCGCCAGAGTGCCCGCAGCTTCGTCGAGACGATCGACTTTCGAACGAGTCCCGGCAATCTCGGCGGAGCGGCCCAGAGCGAGCGGATCCGACGCGAGCAGGGTTGGCTTGGGCGCGGCCCGAGCGTCGTGGTAACCGACCTCGGCATCTATCACTTCGACGAGGCGGGCGAGATGCGGCTCGACTCGCTCCACCCGGGCGCGACGGTCGAGCAGGTCCGCGCCACGATCGGTTGGCCGGTCAAGGTCTTGCCAGGCATCGCGTCGACGCCGCCTCCGACCGCCGAGGAGCTCCGCCTGATCCGCGATGAGCTCGATCCGGGTGGCGCCTACACGAAGTGACGGGTGGTCACCGTGGGGCCACCGCCAGCAGTCGGTCGAAGCCGTGGCCCGGGACGGTCCCGAGGCGCTGACCCGTGCGCGCGTCCACGGCAACGATCTCGCCACTGCCCCGGATCAGGAAGAACAGGGCCGCGCCGTTCGGGGTGATCCCGAGCGCCTCGATCGACGATCCGGCGAGGTCGCGGCGAACCACGCTCAGATCGGCGGTCCGGATCACCGTCACGCCGTTCTCGCCGCCCGCGAAGAGCAGCTTGCCGTCCGGCGAAGCTACGACGCGCCTTCCGACGGGTCCGACATCGCCGTGCCCGAACTTGGCGAGGACGATCGGCGCAGCGGCGGTCGTCTCGATCGACGCCGACCGACGGATCGCCAGTCCTGCAGGATCGACGTCGACCGCGAGGCCGAGGCTCGCATTCGCGGCGAACACCGACGACCCATCGACGCTGGACGCCAATCCCCAGTCGAGGCTCGCCGCGGCGTTCTCGACGCCACCCGCCGGCAGGTCGATGCAGACGGCCCAGGCTTCGCTCGAATTGAGGGCGTGGATGAACGGGTGTTCCGGACCGCGGTAGATGGTCAGCACGAGGCCGTCCGGACGCCGCACCTGGGCGACCGGCGAGCCAGCCATCGTCTCGCCTGGACGGGTCTTGTCGACGATGATGGCGTCGCGCATCACCCCCGTCGACACGTCGACGGCCCGGACCTGGTAGTGGCCGCCGGCCCTGGCGTCGAGATGCTGGACGACATACAGGATGCGACCGTCCGGCGAGAGGGTGTCGTACTCGAAGGCGCCGTCCAGGGTGATGATCCGGAGGAGCCGGAGCGGCGCGTCGCCGGCGGTGGTGACCGCGCCGGTGAGGTGGTGCTCGACGACGGCAAACCGGCTCGCGCGCGCCGACGGGTCGTAGGCGCCCGCGACGAGGACGATCGTCGATCCATCGATTGACCGACCCGCCGGGATCGGGTCGAGGCCGACCGTCGGCAGGCGCCAGTGGCCGTCGATCCGGACCTGCGGCCCACGGTCTTCCTGGTCCATGGCCACGTCGTCGACGATCGTGGCCGCCCCATCCGTCGTCGCCGTGACGACGCGATCCCACTTCGAGACCGTGCGAGGGCTGCCGGCCGGAAGGTCCATCACGACCGACCCGTTCGTCGCGTACAGGAGATGGAGGTCCGACTCGCCCCGGCGGCCGACCAGGAGCATCGCATCTGGGAGCCTGGCGGTCGTGCCCGACTCCGCCGGTGTCCGATTCGGATCTTCAGCGCCGGCGCTGGCGCCAGGCTGCTTTGCGGGTGTGGCGGTGGTGCAACCAACGACGGCCATGATCGTCAGGCCGATCAGGACGAGCCGGGGGAGGGGATCGGTACGCATCGGTCGGGACTCCTTCGTCCTTCACGGCCCGCCGCTGGGTCGATGCCCTGATACACCGCGAAGGCGCACGACGTTCCGCGCCCGGCTCCCTCAGCGCAGGCTGTTGGCGAGGGCGATCGCCGCGGCTCGGTCGAGCCCCGATTCGAGCCGGTACGTCACGTCGCCGCGGGCCCAGAGCAGGGTGTCGCCGACGATCCGACGGCTATCGAAGACCGGGAACCCGTTCACATCGACGTACACGATCTCGTGCGGCGCCCCGCTGATCCAATAGCCAGTGACGCCGTCGACCGACACCGCCGTGATCTTCGTGTCGGGACCGACGATTTTCTCGAAGTAGCCGGAATCGATCGAGCCGCGGAACTCGGACAGGATGAGGCCGACGCCCGGCTCCCGGGTCGGCGGCAGCGTGACGCCGGCCGGCCAGACGAGAGAGAGTCGCCCCACCTGGAGCCAGGCGCTGCCCGGCGATCCGACGCCGGGGGCCGTCGGAAGGCGTATCGGGACATCGACGGCGGTGGACGCGTCGGCCACCGCGATCTCGTTGCCCAGGTCGAGAAGGATGCCGAGCGGGCCGGCGATCGTCGGCGACGCGCTGCTCCCGAACGGACTCCCGGACGCGCTCGGAGCCGGCGTCGCGGTCGCGACGACCGGCGATCCACTCGGCGCCTGAACGATGCGGATCCCCGGCAGCCCGAGCCCGATCGCCCCGGCGATCGCGGCAAGCACGACGAGCGCGACGAGGGCGAGCGCGAGCCCGCGACCGAACCGCCGGCCGGGGCTCGGCGCGAGCCACGCCCAACGTCGCGACGGTCGAGCCGCGACCGCGCCCTGCTCGATCCGGAGGCGGGCGCGTCGGGCGGGATCGAGCCCGGCCGTGCCCCGGCCCGTGCCGTCGGGCCCGGGCATCGCGAGGGACCCGGCGAGATCGCGCAGGGCCGCCTCGAGATCGACGTCGCCGATCGACGTGCCGCCGTGCTGGTCACGCATCGGCTGACCCTCCGGCCGACGAGGCGAGCCGCTCGCGGAGTCGCCCGAGCGCGCGCGAGAGGCGGGACTTCACCGTGCCCCGTGGCAACCCGAGGATTTCGGACGTCTCGGCCTCGGAGAGGTCCAGGAAGTAGCGCGCCGCGATGATCTCGCGATCCTCGTCGCGCAGGGCATTGACGCCCGCGAGGAGCCATCGTCGTCGTTCGTCGGCGAGGACCGCCGACTCGGGCGATGGGGCCGCATCGTCCGGCCGGCGATCCTCGACGGAGCGGAGGGCGAGGCCGGCGCGACGGCCGGCGGACCTCCGCCGGTTGCGGGCCTCGTTGGCGACGATCCGGAGGAGCCAGGGTCGGAACGGCGAGCCCGCGCGGAACCGCGCCAGCGCGGCGTACGCCTTGACGAACGCCTCCTGGACCGCGTCCTCGGCGTCGCCGTCGGGGGCGAAGAGGTGGGCGGTCCGGACGGCGACGGCCTGGTGGCGCCGGACGAGCTCCTCGTAGGCCATGACGTCGCCTCTCCGTGCGCGGTCGATCAGCTCGGCGTCGCGACGCCCGTCGTTTTCCAGTGGACGGCCCTCCACGGTCAACCGTACTGCTACACCGATCCCCCGCCGCCGGTTCCGTGAGAGCTGCCGGAGGCGTACGGCGGCGGGCGTGATCGGAGCGAGGAAACCCGGCCGGCGCCCGGCCCGCTGCTACGATCGGCGCGATGCTTCCATCGCCCACGACGACCCCGTGACCGGCCGCGTCTTCCGCCGCTCGCTCGATCCGGCCCTGCCGGTCGCCGTCGAGGCGTCCGGCTCGACGATCCGCGACGCGACCGGCCGCGAGTACCTGGACGCCGCCGGCGGTGCGATCGTCGTCAACGTCGGCCACGGGCGGGCGTCCATCGCCCGAGTTCTCGGGGAGCAGTCGGCGCGCCTGTCATACGCCCACGGATCGACGTTCACGACAGAGCCGCTCGAGGCCTACGCGGCCGAGATCGGGCCGCGCCTACCGGTCGACGAGCCGGCGATCTATCCGGTCAGCGGCGGGTCGGAGGCGATCGAGACGGCCCTCAAGCTCGCCCGTGCCTACCACCTCGCCCGAGGCGAGTCAGAGCGCTGGATCGTCTACGCGCGCTGGGGCAGCTATCACGGCAATACGCTCGGCGCGCTCGATCTGTCGGGCCGCCGCCCGCTCCGCCGCCCGTACGAGGGCTGGCTCGGGCGGTTCCGCCACGTTTCCGCCGCGTACCCCTATCGCGCCCCCGACCCCGACAGCCAAGCCCTGGCGACCGGCGACGAGCTCGCCGCCGAGCTCGATAGAGCATTATCCGCCGCCGAGCCGCGCACGGTCGCGGCATTCGTGGCCGAGCCGATCGTCGGCGCGACGCTCGCGGCGGCGGTTCCGCCCGACGACTACTGGCCGAAGATCGCCGACGTGTGCCGCCGCCACGGTGTTCTCCTGATCGCCGACGAGGTGATGACGGGCTTCGGGCGGACCGGGCGCTGGTTCGGGCTCGACCACTGGAACATCCGGGCCGACATCCTCGTCGCCGCGAAGGGCGCGTCCTCCGGCTACTGGCCGTTCGGGTTCGTCGCGGCATCGGACGCCGTCCACGACGCGGTGACCGGGCATGGCGGTTTCGTCCACGGGTTCACCTACTCCCACGCTCCGGCGGGCGCCGCCGTCGCCCGGGAGGTCCTGAGGATCCTCGACGACGAAGACCTGATCGAGGCGAGCCGGGTCAAGGGCGAGCGGCTGCGTACCCTGCTCGTCGATCGTCTCGGCGCCCACGAGCACCTCGGCGAGATCCGCGGCCGCGGGCTGATGGTCGGGATCGAGCTGGTCGGGGATCGCGAGACGCGCCGGGCGTTCCCCCGCGGCGCCCGGTTGACCGAGGCCGTCGTACGCAACGCGCGCGATGCGGGCGTCCTCGTCTACTCCGGAACCGGGAACGCGAACGGCGTCGACGGCGACACGATCCTGCTCGGGCCGCCGTTCGTGATCACCGACGCCGAGCTCGACAGGATCGTCACTGTGGTTGCGACCGCGATCGAGGGCGCGACGGCCGCCGTTGCGGCGACCCCGTCCGCCTGAGCCGGCACGAGGCGGGCGCGACGATCGTCATCGGCTCCCGCCGCCGCCTGGCGCTGAACCAGCAGCTCGGGCGCGTCGCCGTCGCGATCGGTCAGCGAGGCCGGCCCCCGCGAGCGAGCAGGAGCAGGCCGATCGCGACGAGGATGACGGGCCAGGCAAGACTCGCGGCATCGGGCTTGACGATCTCCGTGCCACCGATGAGGACGAGGATCCCGCCGTACAGCGCCTGCCAGCCGACGCCACCGCTCTGCGACATGCGGACCGCGGCGATGAGCAGGAACGCAAGGCCGAAGAACAGCGTCCCCCAGCCCGGCCCGAGCGGCTGGCCGAGCGCCTGGATCGTGCCGGGCAGCGCGGCCGCGGTGAGGAACGCGCCGGCATAGAGCGCGACGGTCCCCCGTCTCAGGACCCAGACGAGCAGCGACGCGAGCCCGGCCGCGAGGACCGCCACGTCGCCGAGCCGCTGGTCGGGCAGCATCCGCTCCACGAGGAGCAGGGCCCCGAAGACGACGAGGAAGACCCCGATCCAGGGCAATCCCGGGCGACGATCCTCGTCCGGTCCCCAACGCCAGGCCCAGGCGCGGACGGCCTGGTCGCCCGGTACGCGTCGATCGTTCATCCGTCCCTCCGTCGAGCGCGCCGGATCATCCCGCGCGCCGGTCCCGTCCCGAGTCTACGACCCGACGAGACCCGCCGCGCGGCGCCCGATCTCGCCACCGTCGCCGTCGTCCGGCGCCTCGGCGTCGTCCTCGAGGTGGCCGAAGCCGAGGCGCTCCGCGAAGCGCCCGAGGGGACCCGGCGCCCACCAGTTCCAGCGGCCCATGAGCCGCATCGCCGCAGGCACGAGCATCACCCGGACGATCGTCGCGTCGATGAACACCGCGAGCGCCATCCCGACGCCGATGCTCTTGATCGTGATCGACTCGGCCAGGGCGAACGCCGAGAACACCACGACCATGATCAGGGCGGCTCCCGTGATCACGCCGGCCGTCCGGGACAGGCCCTCGGCGACCGACGCCGTGTTGTCGCCGGTCCGGCGGTAGGCCTCCTGGATCCGCGAGAGGAGCAGGACCTCGTAGTCCATCGACAGGCCGAACAGGATGCTGAACATGATGATCGGGTTGCCCGCGACGGTGAAGCCGGGCGAGGTGAACCCGAGGACGTTGGACAGGTTGCCTTCCTGGAAGATCCAGACCAGCGCGCCGAAGCTCGCGGTGATCGAGAGCAGGGTCATCACGATCGCCTTGAGCGGGATGACGACCGATCCGAACAGCAGGAACAGGATCAGGCCGCTCGCGAAGAGGGTGACCGCCACCGCCCAGGGGACCGTGTCGCCCTGGCTGACCATGAAGTCGTGGCCCTCGGCCGCGAGCCCGCCGACGGCGCTCATCACGCCGTCGACGTGGACGGCCCGGACGACAGGAATCACTGCACCGCCGGCCGGGCTGACGGGATCCAGCGAGCTGACCGCGTCGAGACGGACCGTCGTGCCGCGGACATACGCGGCCTTGAGCTGGTCGCGTGCGGCAGCGAGCTGCGGCGGGAGCTGGTCGGCCGGGGCGGCGTACAGCGCGGCGAGCTGGTCGGGGCTCATCGGCGCGCCGGTCTTCGGGTCGGCGAGGCCGAACGGACCCTCGATCCGATCGATGCCGGGCACGCTGTCGACGGCCTTCGCGAAGTCGGTCAGCCTGGCGATGTTGGCGGCCGAGAGCGGGTCGCCGGCGACGGTCGCGAGGATCGCGATCGGCGAGGTCTCGCCGGCCTGGAAGTCGGTCGCGAGCGAAACGGCCGCATCCCGGCTTTCGAGCCCGGCCGGCAGCGTCGCCGCGTTCGGGATCCCCTGGCTCAGGCGGAGGAACGGCGTCCCGGCGAGGAGCAGGAAGACGACGGCCGGGATCAGGAAGGCGAGGGGCCGGGCCATGACGGCATGGGCGACCCCCGCCCAGCGGGATCGCTCGAGTGCTGCCGCAGCCGCGGCATCCGCGGGCCGGCCGAGCCGCCGCCGGATCGCCGCGAAGAGGCCGCCCAGGCTCAGCGCGTTGACGCGCGGGCCGAGCATCCCGAGGACCGCCGGCAGGAATGTCAGGGCGTAGAAGACCGACGAGGCGACGACGATCGAGCCGCCGATCCCGAACGAACGCAGGGCTGCCGGCTGGAACAGGAGCAGTCCGGACAGGCCGATCGCGACCGCGAGCCCCGAGAACGCGACGGCCTTGCCGCTGGTCGCGACGGTCGTCTCGACCGCCTGGGCGACGGTTCGCCCGCGGCGCAGCTCCTCGCGGAAGCGGCTGACCATGAACAGCGAGTAGTCGATGGCGAGCGCGAGCCCGAGCATCGTCGCGACGTTCTGGACGTAGATCGACAGCTCGGTCGTCTGGGCGACGAGGAAGACGCCGGCGAGCGTCGTCGGGATTGCGAGGCCGGCCACGAGGAGCGGGAGGCCGGCGGCAACGACCGAGGCAAACACCGCGAGGAGGATCAGCAGGGCGAAGGGCCCGGAGATCGTCTCGGCCTGGATGAGCTCCTTCTCGGACTGGTGGGCCTGGTCCTGGGTGAACGGCCCGACACCGGCGAGCTTGAGCGTCGCGCCCACCGGCTTGTCGATCAGGCCACGGATCTTCGGCATCTCGTTGGCCGACTGTTCATCGGTGATCGTGAGGCGGACCACCGCATAGGCCGCGTGGCCGTCCGTGCTGATGAAGCGGGCGTCATGGGTCTCGGTGAAGCCGATGACACCGTCCGTGATCGGGTCGGCGGCGAGCCGGGCGAGCGATGTCGCGATCATCTGCTGGAAGTTGGCGGACCGGGCGTCGGTGGCCGAATCGCCCTGGTACAGCGCCACGATCGAGCCCCGGCCGGCCCCGAACTCGTCTGCGAGCCGGGTCGACACCGCGGCCGATTCCGAGTGGGGATCGGTCCAGCCGCCCGAGACCAGGGCGTCGGTGACCCGCGAGGCCAGCGTGGCCGAGGCGATCGCGAGGATGACGGTGACGAGCGCGATCGGGCGGCGGAAGCGATAGACGAACGCGCCCCATCGGGAGAACAGCATCGGGATGCCCCTTCAGTCGAGTGTCGGTCTTCGGTGTCGTCGGTCTTCGTCAAGCACCATAGAGAATGAGCATTCGTTTTGTCAACCCTTGTCGACCGGGATCGACCTGGGTACGCTAGGGGAGCAATCGTTCTCCTGGAGTCAACATGCCTCGCATCACCGCCGAACACGAACAGGAGGTCCGCAACCGGATTGTCCGGGCGGCGCTCGCCGTGTTCGCCGAGCGCGGCTTCCATCGCGCGACGATGCAGGACATCGTTCGCGCGTCGGGCCTGTCCGTCGGCGCGATCTACACGTACTTCAGGAGCAAGTCCGACCTGATCCTGGCCGGCTGCGATCTGATCACCGTCCAGGAGCTCGCCCAGCTCGGCGGTCGGCTGGCCTCCGTCTCGGGCTATCGTGACCGGATCGCGGCCGCCGTCGGGTTCTGGTTCGACAACCTTGCGGTCGAGCAGTCCGAGCGCGGCTCGGGGTTCCTCATCCTCCAGGCTTGGGCCGAGGCCGAGACGGATCCGGCCATCCGGGAAATGCTCCTCCGCCGCCGTCACGAGACCGTTACCGCGGTGGTCCTCGTCCTCCAGGAGGGCGTGATGCGTGGCGAGCTGCCGGCCTGGCTCGACGTCCCTGCGGTCGGCCACGCCCTCGCCGCACTCCTCGACGGGACGCTGATCGAGGCCGCCGAGGATGGCGGCGCCTACCGCCGAGCCGACGCCGAGCGACGCGTCCTCGCCCTGCTCGAGACCCTGCTCGCCGCGAAGGATGCCGCGCCGCCCGTGCGGATCCAGCCTGCCCCGCCGCAGCCGTACGAGTCGGTTCGAGCCGGACGCGTCGCCTCGTGAGCGGGGACCCCGATTCGTTGTCACGGCGAACCTCGGGCTACGTCGAGACCGTCCTCGGCCCGATCGATCCGGCCGAGCTCGGCTGGGTCCTGCCGCACGAGCACACCGCGATCGCCCTCTGGCACATCCCGAGCCGCTGGGACTACTGGGAGCTGCGTCGCGACGAGCCGGTCATCGCCGAGGAGCTCGGCGCCTTTCGCGCGGCCGGGGGAGGAACCTTGGTCGACCTGACGCTCGACGGCGTCGGGCGCGACCCGGCGTGGCTCGCCCGGATCGCCGGGGCGAGCGGACTCCGAGTCGTCATGGGCGCGGGCTGGTATCGCGGGGCCCACTACCCGGCCGAAGCGCTCGTCGACCGGCGCTCGGTCGACGCCCTCGCCGAGGTCATCGTCCGCGACGCGACCGTCGGAGTCGGGGACTCCGGGATCCGGGCCGGGATCATCGGCGAGATCGGGACCGACAAGCCGTGGCTGTCGGCCCAGGAGGAGCGCGTCCATCGCGCCGCCGCCCGAGCGGCTCGGCGGACCGGGCTCGCGATCACGACCCATTCGGCCCAGTCCGGCGTCGGGCTCGACCAGCTCGAAATCTTCGAGGCCGAGGGCGCCGACCTGTCGCGGGTCGTGATCGGCCATGCCGACTCGTATCCGTCGCTCGACTACCACCTTGCGATCGTCGAACGCGGGGCGACGGTCGAGTTCGACTTCCTCGGCATGGCGTTCACGCCGCTCGAGCGCCACGGCGAAGGCCGGATCGTCGACAACCTCCGCGAGCTCCTGTCCCGCGGCCACGTCGAGCGGATCCTCCTCTCGCAGGACGTCTGCCATGACGCGCAGCTGAAGCGCTATGGCGGCCAGGGCTACACCTACCTCGCCGACACGTTCCTGCCGCGGCTACGCGGCGTCGGCGTCTCGGACGCCGAGATCCGTACGATCACGGTCGACAACCCGCGGCGGCTCCTGACGATCGGCTGACGGGCTGCGGAGCGTCGCCGGCGCAGCCCGTCGATTCGGGCGGGGCCTAGCCGTCGAGCGTCGCCTGGACCGACATCGCCACGTTGCCCTTCAGGGCCCGCGAGATCGGGCAGCCGTCCTTCGCCTTGTCGGCCGCTTCGCGGAAGCTGGCCTGCGTGGCGCCCGGAACCGTCGCGTGGACCGTGATCGCCGAGGCCGTCACCGTCCAGCCGGCGTCGAGCTTGTCGGCGCTGATGTCGACCTGAACCGTCAGCGCCGTGGGTGGCGTGCCGGCCTTCGCGAGCTCGTTCGAGCAGGCCATCGAGAAGCACGAGGCGTGGGCGGTCGCGAGCAGCTCCTCGGGCGACGTGACCCCCGCCGGCTCGCCGATCCGCGACGCCCAGGTCGTCGGTAGGTCGTGGAAGATGCCGGTGGTTGCCGCGGTCACGGTGCCCTTGCCGGACAGCAGGTCGCCGCTCCAGGTGGCCGTGGCTCGTCGCGTCGTTGCCATGGTCGGGGTCCTCCCTCCCGGTCGAGATCGGGCTCGGGATGGAGACCGCGAGCCGTCACCCCGATGGTCCCATAGCTTCGGCATTCGGAGCGGTTCGGTCGTCACCGGTCTGGGCCGGATCGGTGGAGACCCCGTGCGACCGAGACCGTAGACGGTCGCCGGTACCAATCGCACCGGCGGTCGGGACGCCTCGCCCATATCCCCGCCGCGCCCGCTCCGGGATCGTTGCGACATGGTCCCCGCGTTCCTGGCCCTTGGTCGTCGACGCCTCGCGTCCCTCGCTCTCGTCGCCGTCCTCGGCGCCGCGATCGTCGCGCCGGGCGCCGCGGTCGCGACCACGACGACCCTCGACGACGCCGGTCTGTCGGCCGCGGAAACGTCGATGGTCGCGGCCCTGAACGCCGACCGAACCGTTCGCGGGCTCGTCGCGGTCCGCGTCGACGCGCGGCTCATGGCGATCGCCAGGGCGCGCTCGGACGACATGGTCGCCCAGAGCTACTTCGGTCACGTCCAGCCCGACGGCCGGAACGTGTTCGACATCCTGACCGCCCAGCACGTCACCTGGTACAACGCCGGCGAGATCATCGCCTGGAACAACTACCCAATGGACTCGACGGTCAGCGCCGCGAACCGCCAATGGCTGGGCTCGCCCGGCCACTACGCGATCATCACCTCGGCGGACTTCAACTACATCGGCGTCGGGCTGGCGATCGACCAGGCGACCGGCAAGAAGGTGTGGACCGCGGTCTACATCAAAGGGCCGGACCGGACCAGCGCTCGCGCCACGGTCTACACGCCGCGGCTCGCCTCGGGCCCGACGACCGGCACCCGCTACGCCACGATCGCCTGGACGGGCTACGACCCGCGCCTCCAGGTCCTGACCTCGGGCCTCCGCTCCTATGCGATCCAGCGCCGCGTCGATGGCGGCCTGTGGGCGACCGTCCTGTGGTCGACGACCACGCGCTCGATGACGTTCAATGTCGCCCTCGGCCACCGCTACGAGTTCCGCATCCTGGCCCGCGATCGAGCCGGCAATCCGGGCGTCTGGGTGGCGAAGGTCGTCGACCTCCGCTGACGGCTCCGCCGGCGGAGGGTCAGCGCGCCACCTTCACCGCCTGCACGAACGCGCGATGGCGGGCCGTCCGCGGCCACGTCACGCGAGCGACGCCTCCGAACCTGCGATGCGCCTCGATCGCATCCGCGAATGCCGTCGCGAACCCAGGCTCCTCGAGCGGGGCGAACCCGTCTTCCCACCACAGCCCGGCGATCCGCAGGACGTCCGCTTTGCGTTCGATCCGCGGCTCGATCCGCCCGACGAGTCGATCGCCGAACAGGATCGGCAGGACGTAGTAGCCCCAGCGCCGCTTCGCCGGTGGGACGTACACCTCCCAGACGTAGTCGAAGCCGTACAGGCTGCGCAGGAAGTCGCGGTCCCAGACCAGGGGGTCGAGCGCGGCGAGGAACGCGACTCCGGCGGTCATGCCGCTCAGCGCCGACCTCGCGGCGATCTCGCGCCGGGCCTGCTCGAGGCGTGGCAGCTCCTCGGCAAGCAGGAAGCGCGGGCCGCGGATCCCCTCGATCGCAACGGGCACGAGCGAGCCATCTGCCACCAGCTCGGCGTGCAGCTCGCGGCGACCGGCGACCCCGAGCGGGAGCCCGCCCTCCAGCCCGGTCCCTCTGTCGATGCGCGGCGTCGTCCCGTGCCAGAGCTCGGCGCTGCCGGACGTCCCGAGCAGGCCATGGGCCCGGTAGCGCGACAGGAGCTTGTGGCGGAAGTGATCCCGGGCCGGGACCTCCCGCTCGAGGAGCTCGGGCGGGAAAAGCCGCTCGATCAGGTCGTACACGCGACGATTGCCATCGCGCCGGGCCAGGCCGAGGATCCCGGACTCCCCGAGCGCCTCGAGCAGGGCGCGCACCTGGTTCGTCGGGCGCCAGTACCAATCGATCGCCGCCCGCGGCTTCACGTCGATCGCCGACATCGGGCCGGTCTCGCGGATCCGGGCAAGCAGCTCGTCGACGAGCTCGACGTGGGTCGCGAAGGCATCGTCGTCGTGTCTGGCCCGGGCCCGGTCCCAGGCCACGCGATACCACGGCAGGTCGGCACTCGGGACGAGGGAGAGGCCCTTGTTGTACGTCTCGAAGAGGGCTCGGTCCTCGTACAGGAGGCGGTCCGTCATCTCCCGCCGGTAGCCAGCAACGCGCGACAGGAGCACGAGGTCGTGATTTCGCCCGGCGATCTCGATCGGGTCGAACTGGATCGAGCCGAGCCGCTCGAAGACCGCGAGGATCCCGGCCGCGCCGGACGGCAATGAGCGCGGCGGGGCGAAGAAATGACGGAGGGCAAGGAACCGCCTGGCGACGTCCGGGCCGATGACCCGCGGCTCGGGCACGGAATCCCGTGGTGCCGTTGTGGGGTCGGCGACGTCCACGGAGCGACGGACAGGATCGAGCGGCGGGGCGGTCAGTGTCATCGCTTCATCCTCGCCGGCGATCGCGTCAGGTCGCGTCACGAATGCCGGTCCGCGGTCCCCACGATCTCGACGAGCCGATCGACGAATGGGGCCTGGGTCGGCTTTAGGCGGCGCCGTGCCTCGGCCGGGTCGAACCAACCCACGCGATCGATCTCCGGGAAGCTCTGCCGCCGGCCGCTGCGTGGCGGCCACTCCATCTCGAACTCGTTCGAGACGGCCGCGGCCGGGTCGAGATCGCCCTCGATCGCCCAGCCATGGACGATCTTGCCGCCTTTCTGGACGATCGACCCGAGCGCGATCGGTGGCGTTCCGTCCGGCTGCGCCGCCGGGGCCGGATGGCCAACCTCCTCGGCGAACTCCCGGCGGGCGACCTCGAGCAGGTCCTCATCGGGTGCGTCCGGCTCGCCCTTCGGAAGGGTCCAGTGGCCTTCGTCCCGCTGCCCGAAGAACGGCCCGCCGGGATGGGCGAGGAGGACCTCGAGGCCATCGCCGGACGGGCCCTCGCGACGGAACAGGAGGATTCCCGCGCTCTGCCTCAGGACCATGGCCGAATCGTAGCGGAGCCCGCCCGGCGGCCACGACCGCTCCCCGCGCCGCTCCGGATCGGCACCGCTGCGATGCACCTGCAACCCCACGGTCCTTCGTGACGGTCGGCGCGTCATGGTTGCGACCGCATCGTTGGGGTCAGCACGCAGCGGGAAGGAGACCCCATGCCCGATCTCTCCCTGCCGGAGATCCACCTGCCGGACATCAAGCTCCCTGAGGGACTCCGCGACATGAACCGTCACGACATCCAGCAGGCGATCAGTGACCGCATGCCGAAGAAGGTCGAGATGCCCGACATCGACCTCTCGAACGTCGACCTCCCGAAGGCGGTCGAGGACCGCCTGACCAAGGTCGAGAAGGCGATCAACGCGATCGACGTCCCGAAGGCCGTCCAGGACCGGTCGCCTGGTCGGAAGCGGACGAACCCGCTCCTGTCGCTCGCAGCGCTGGCGGCGGTCCTCTCGATGTTTGCCGCCGCTTGGTGGCTGATCACGTCACCGACCGCGTCCCTGAAGGTGCGCGAGGTCGCCGGCCGGATCAAGACACGAGTTTCCGGTGAGGAGACCGGTATGGAGCGCTACGACAACGATGCGGACCTCGGCTCCCTGTTGCCGAGCCCGGAGGAGACGCGGCCGTCGGTCGAGACGGAGACCTGGCCCGATACCGTGGCGGGTCTCCAAGAGACGATCAGCGCGGGCAACGGCTCAGGCAGCGCGCTCCACGCCGATGTCTGAAACCGTCCTCGACCGCGCTCGCCTGACGCAGCGCTGGCTCCGCCGCGGATCTGGGCGCGTGGCCGAGCGCGCGCTCGACCGCCTTCCGACCGATGCCCGGCCGCTGCGCGGGCCGCTTCGTCGTCTCCTGCCTGGTCCGATGTCAGGCTGGCGGCCCACTGTCGTGCTGCCGAAGCGCCGCCAGGATCGACGTCTCGAGCTCAAGGATCCGATGTTCTAGGGCCTCGACCTGCTTCAGGATCGCGCTGTTGCCCTTGAGCAGCTCGCGGTTCTGGTCGTCCTCGATGTCCGCCTCGGCGGCTGCGTGCTCGAGCGTCATGCGGTCACGCAACGACGCCCGATTGCCGGCGAGCAGGATGAGCGGCGCCGCGTAGGCCGCCTGGGTCGAGAACGCGAGATTGAGGAGGATGAAGGGGTAGGGATCGAACGGCTTCGCGAGCAGGTAGAGGTTGCCGACAAGCCAGATCGCGACGATCACGGTCTGGACGATGATGAACCGCCAACTGCCGAGATAGCCCGTGACGCGGTCGGCGATCCGCGCGCCGAGCGGTGCGTGATCGATCAGCTTCACGTTCACTGGATGTCGGCTCGGCCCCATCAGATGCCTGCTGCGACGCGCCACTGCGCCCTCCTTCAACCTCGACCGGGGTGACGGATCCGCTCGATTCGGCGGCTATTGTGCGCCGCGCCGGCGACCCGGCCGCCAACGGTGTCTCGCTCGCCGCGCCGGTGTTCCGCTGGTGCCGTGCGTTCGACGCGCGCGCGGGATCGGCCGATCGACTGCCGCGCTAGCGGTGATCGACTGCCGCGCTAGCGGCGCGGCTCGTCCCGCCACGGGTCTTCGACTGGATCCGAAGGAACCTCGCCTGCCGCCTCGCGTTCGAGCCGCTCGAGGGCGAGCAGGGTCGTCGGGCTCGGCCGACCCACATCCTCGAGGTGCTCCGGCGCGCCGGCGTGATCGCGACGCGCGCCGAGATATTCGACGGCAGCTCCGGCCGCAATGCCGCCGACCATTGCCAGTCCTACCGGTCCGCCGATCACTGCCGCCATCATGGCGCCGCTCGCCATGCCCTGGGTCGGGCTTGGACCGCGCAAGTGGATCGGCTGGCCGTCGATCGCCTGGAGGGCCGGGTCGATGCTCGTGACGCCGGCGATGATCAACCCGGCGATCGACTCGCGCTGCGCCAGCGCCGCGCCGCAGGCCGGACAGGTGGTGGCGGCGTCCGGGGCCGCCGCCGAGCACCATGGACACGTCCGGTCAGCTGCCTGCTCGTCGCTCAATCGGGCTCCTCCGCTCTCGGTTCAGCCGATCCTACGCGCAGCCGTCAACTCTGGATCTGATGCTGGGCCCAGGCATAGAGCGCGTCGTAGACCGGCAGCTCGAGCTCGAGCTGGCGTTGATCATCGAGGCCGAGGTAGGCGAAGCCGTCGGCGATCGCGAGGAGACCGGCCGATTCCGGCGTGATCGATACGTCCTCTGCAACGTCTGCGCCGTGGACGACGCGGGCGACGATGGCGACCGCGGGATCGTCGATCCCGAACTCCTCGATCAACGTCTCGAACGAGCAGATGCCGTCGCGATGGGTGTACGTCGCGCCCGGCGCATCGAAGCTGGTCGCCCCGGTCCGCTCGGCGTAGGTGAGGACCTCGTCGCGCGGGACGTAGACGATCTCGGCGTCGGCGTCGATGAACTTCCGGATCAGCCACGGACAGGCGACCCGATCGGTTCGCGGATGCTCACGCGTGACCCACTGCATCGAAACGTCTCCTTCGCCGCCGGGTGGCGAGCAACTGCGGCCTGATCGGTAGGGTCAAGGGAAGAACTCGCGCAGATCGTTCGCGGTGCACGTCCGGTTCAGGCAGCCGAGGCCCCACGCGTCTTCGATCGTGCGAAGCAGGGAGTAGTGGTTGTGGGCGATGGCCGATCGTTTCCCGATCGGCGTTCGCGGCGAGATCACGAGGGTCGCGACATGGCCACCGCCACCGAGGCTCGTCGAGCCTTCGTCCCACGTGATCACGAGGAGGCTGGTCCGGAACGCGGCGCTGCCGGTGATCTTCGGGACGAAGGCCCTGAGGAAGGCATCACCCTGGGCGATCGAGCCGTCGTGCATGTCGTTCGTCATGTTCGGAACGATCAGCTCGAGGCTGGCCGCCGTCGGGCTGAACGTCGACAGGCGGGTGATCCGGGAGCAGCGAGTCGGATATCGGGAGATGTCCAGGAAGCTGATCGCCGGCTCGTGCTTGCGAACGTACGCACCGGCTGCTCCGACGAGGTCGACGCCGCCGTAGGCGGAAGCGACGGTCGAGCAGACCCTCGGCAGGTCCTGGGCGTACACGTGCCACGTCTGGCCATGAAGGCTGAGCTGATCGCTGACGTTGCGGGCGGCGAGGTTGTGGACCGCGTCGTCGTGGATCCCGAACGTCGAGCCCGCCCAAAGAGCGAGGTAATTCGGTTCGGAGGGATGGGCGACGGCCGTGTAGCTGGTCGCGAGCCCATATCGCCGGATGAGGGCGTTGATGTACGGCGCCCTGCTGCTGCCGACGATCGAACCGTATTCGTGGTTCTCCATCACGATCACGTAGATGTGGCTGAAGGCCGGCACGACCGAGGTCGTCGAATCCAGCGCGCTCGTCGGCCCGGCGAGCGTGGTCAGGGAGCAGAGCGCGGCAGCCATGCCGATCGCGGCCATCCGGGTCCGGCGAGCGGCGGCGCGACGGGCGTCCATCGAGCGTCCTCCTCAGGCGATCCATCGATCCTACGCGCCTCGTCGCCCATCGGGCGGATTCTGCGGCGCGGCCACGCGCTCCCCGCGGCCAACGGCCGAGCCGCACGGAACGAAGGGCTCGTTGACGCTTCCGCGGTTAATTCCGATAATGTGACTCGGGATTAACGATCGACCCGTGTCCGCGCCCGTTGGGCGCCCTTCTCCGGAGACCGAATGACCGCGACGCGCGACCTCGTCGCCGACCAGCGCGAACAGTTCGCGTTCCACGACGACATCGACTACCTCGCCCAAACGAAGCGCGGCCTGACGCGCGCGACGGTCGAGGAGATCAGCGGCTTCAAGAACGAGCCGGACTGGATGCTCCAGTACCGCCTTCGGGCGTACGAGCACTTCATGAAGCGCCCGCTGCCGACGTGGACCGACGGTCTCGACCGGATCAACTTCGACAACATCGTCTACTACCGCAAGCCGTCCGAGCGCGAAGAGAAGTCGTGGGATGACGTTCCCGACAAGATCAAGGCGACGTTCGAGCGGCTCGGCATCCCCGAGGCGGAGCGCAAGTTCCTCGCCGGCGTCGGCGCCCAGTACGACTCCGAGGTCGTCTACCACTCGGTCAAGGAAGAGCTCTCCAAGCTCGGCGTCGTGTTCATGGGCACCGACCAGGCGCTCATCGAGTATCCCGAGATCTTCCGCAAGCACTTCGGGACGGTCGTGCCGGCCGAGGACAACAAGTTCTCCGCCCTCAATTCGGCCGTCTGGTCGGGCGGCTCGTTCGTCTACGTCCCGAAGGGCGTCGAGGTCCCGCTGCCGCTCCAGGCGTACTTCCGGATCAACGGCGAGAACACCGGCCAGTTCGAGCGGACGCTGATCGTCGTCGACGAGGGCGCCAAGGTCCACTACATCGAGGGTTGCACGGCGCCGATCTACGCGACGGAGTCCCTCCATGTGGCGGTCGTGGAGGTCGTCGCGCTCCCGGGCTCGAAGGTCCGCTACACGACGATCCAGAACTGGTCGAACGACGTCTACAACCTCGTCACCAAGCGCGCCCATGCGTACGAGAACTCGACGGTCGAGTGGATCGACGCGAACACCGGCTCCCGCAAGACCGTCAAGTACCCGTCGATCTATCTCCGCGGCGAGAACGCCACGGCCGACATCATCAGCGTCGCGGTCGCCGGCAAAGGCCAGCACCAGGACACCGGTGCCAAGGCGGTCCACCTCGCCCCGAACACGAAGAGCCGGATCGTCTCGAAGTCGGTCTCGAAGGACGGCGGCCGAGCGACGTACCGCGGCCATCTGAAGGTTTCGCCCGGCGCCACGAACGTCGTCGCCAGCGTTCGCTGCGACGCCCTGATGCTCGACGACATCAGCCGCAGCGACACGTATCCCTACATCGACATCCAGGAAGACGACACGACGATGACCCACGAGGCCACCGTCGGCAAGATCAGCGCCGAGCAGGTCTTCTACCTGATGAGCCGCGGCCTGACCGAGAACGAGGCGCAGAACCTGATCGTCCAGGGCTTCCTCGAGGTCTTCACGAAGGAGCTCCCGATGGAGTACGCGATCGAGTTCAACCGGCTCGTGAAGCTCGAGATGGAGGGGTCGCTCGGGTGATCGACGCGACTCCCGAGGCGACGCCGGCCGCGCCGGTCCGCCCCACCCGGGCGCCGCGGCGTGCCCCGAATGAGCTGACGTTCATCCTTGACGAGAGACTCGTCGAGTCGGCCGCGGCCCGCGCGCCCGACTGGCTCGCCGCCGATCGGCGCGCTGCCTTCGCCCGATATCGCGCCCTGCCGATCGAGACCAACCAGCTCTATACGACCTATGTCGATCTCCGGATGGCCGACCTTGCCGCGGTGATCCCGTGGGAGGCCCCGGCGGCGCGGCCCGACGCTCCCGGTCCCGCCCTCCCCGAGGGCGCCGCCGGGTACGCGGCGCTCACCGAGGACCAGATCGAATCTCTCGCCCTCGACGACGAGACGCGCGACGCCGGGGTGATCGTCGACAGCCTCGAGGGACTGATCGCTCGAGACGAGACGCTGGCGCGGCGCCTGCTCGGCGACCAGGCATCGCTGCCGCTCGACGACAAGCTCGCCCAGCTGACCCGGGCCGGCTGGAACCAGGGCGTGGTCGTCCATGTGCCGGCAGGCGTCCGCCTGGAGCGACCGATCGTCATCCGGTGGCGCGTCGGCGAGCCGGGCCGGGGACTCCTCACCCGTACGATCCTCGACCTCGGCGAGGGGGCGTCGGCGTCGATCGTCGAGGAGCTGGAAGCATCCGACGGCGCGCTCGACCGAACGGGCGCGCAGGCGCTCTTCACCGGCTCGCTCGAGGTCCACCTCGCGACCGGCGCGAGGCTCGACATCGCCTCGATCCAGAACCTCGCCGCCAACACCGTCGCATTCCAGCACCGCCAGGCCGAGGTCGGCGAGGGCGCGACGCTCCATTGGGCGCTCGCCCAGCTCGGCGGCCGGCTCGTCCGGTCGCGGGTCGACAATCGCCTCGCCGGCAATCGCAGCTCGGTCGAGCAGGTCGAGATCATCTTCGGCGCCGGCGACCAGCTCTTCGACCTGACCTCCTACACGCGCCACACCGGTCGCGATACGACGGGCAACCTGCTGTCGAAGGCCGCCCTGATGGACGCGACGCGGTCGTACATGAAGGGCCTGATCATCATCGAGCCGACCGCCGTCGGGACCGACAGCTTCCTCGGCGAATTCGGCATGAACCTCTCGAGGCAGGCCCGGGCCGTCGCCATCCCGTCCCTCGAGATCGACCAGCCGGACTGCCGCCGGGCGGCCCATTCGTCGGCGGTCGGCCCGATCGACGAGACGCAGCTCTTCTATCTCGAGAGCCGCGGAATCGACCCCGAAGAGGCGCGGAAGTTCATCGTGCTCGGCTTCCTCGAGCCGGTCGTGGCCCGGGTTCCGCTCGTCTCGGCGCAGGACACGTTGCGCGAGCTGCTCGAGGCGAAATGGGACGCCGGGGCGGCGGCCGCGAGCGCGGCGCCGGCCGCTTGATGCCGCCGCGACCCCGGTCGCGCGCCGGCCGGGGCGTGGCCAGCTCGACTCCGTGAGGCGGATCGACCTCGTCGGTGTCGACGAGATCGCCGATGGCGAGATGCGAATCGTCTTCGTGGATGGGACCGACCAGGTCCTCGTGATCAACCAGGGCGGCGAGTTCACCGCGACCCAGGGGATCTGCAGCCACGAGTATTTCGAGCTCGACAAGGGCTTTCTCACGGCCGGCACGCTGACGTGCGCCCTCCACCTGTCGCGGTTCGACCTCACCAACGGCGAGCCGATCGACCCGCCCGCCGAGGTCCCGCTCGAGATCTATCCGGTCGTGATCGAGGATGGCCGGGTCCTGATCGAGGTCCCGGACGGCCCGCTCCCGATCAGCGAGCAGTAGCGGCGGAGTCGGCGGGCGTCGTGTCGCCCGACCCGCCGGCGGCGCACGATCCCGCGGCGCGGCTACCCGCCGCCGCGCGGAACGAGCTGGAGCGTCTCCACGGTGGAATCGCTGACGGCCGCCAGCGTGAACGGCAGCGGGATCGTCCCGCCCGTCAGCCAGTCGTCAATCAGGTCGCCGTAATGGCGGTCGTACGGATTGCCGCTCTGACCGGTCGTCTGGACGATCTGGGCGCCATCGAGATCGGCCATGTCGATGGTCAGCCGGTATGACGGCAGGTTCGTGACCGCGAATACCCCGGCGATGCCGACCGGAATGTACGTCGGGTCATCCGGGTCGGGGTAGGCGCGAGACGGCCGGTAGTAGGTGTTGTTGATCGCGCCCGCCGCGCCCGGGGCAGGGTAGGGCCCCTTGTCGAAGTACCACTCGAGGGGCCCGATCCCCGAGGATCCCAGCGTGGCTTCGGCGAACTTCGCCTGGTGGATCGCGCCCCAGGTCCATTTCGTCGGCTCGCCGTACGCCGCCCGCAGCTCGCGACCGGCCTCATCGAGGGCGGCGCCGATGATGTCGTCGCGCGTCTCGACCCGACCGGTCGTGGTCTTGTCATCCCACCACGGCGACGCCGGTTGAGCGAGGAGGGCGATCGTCGCGTGCCACGACGCGCCGCCGCCGACGTATTCGCGGGCCAGCTCGCCGAGATCGTCGTCGAACAGGCCACGAACGAGGCGGTACTCGAAGGCGAGATACGCCGCGCAGCCGAGGCTCGCCGGCCCATCGACCGGGCAATCGAAGGTCGACCACGTACTGATCCGCTGGGCCAGGAGGGCGCCGTCCTCGGTCGAGGGCCGGGCATTCGCGACGAACGGGACGACCGCCTCGGCGCGGACGACGCGGCTGTCGAACTGGATGGCACGCATCGTGGACGTCGAGATCCCCCCGGATCGGGCTGCATCGTCAAGGAGGGTCGTGATCCGCTGGGCCCGATACCCGGGGTCCCACTCCTGGGCGACGAAGTGCGGGTATTTGGTGTCGACGGCGGCGTTGTTGGCCGTGACGATCATCCCGCTCGGCGGATCGAGCTGCCACGGCAGGTCCTTGAACGGGATCGTGCCCGTCCAGTCGTGCGCGCCGTCGCTCCCGGAACGGATCCGATCGCCGTGGTCGTTGGGGTCGGCGCGGATCGGAATGCGGCCCGGCAGGACATACCCGATGTGCCCCGCCGTATCGGCATAGACGAAGTTCTGCGACGGCGCGCCGTACGTCTTGAACGCGGCGTGAAACTCGTCGAAGGTCGACGCGGTATTCACGTCGTAGATCGCCTCGAACGTGCCATCGACCGCGTCGGTCCCGGTCCAGCGCAGGGCGAGGAGCGGCGCGCCCTTCAGCCGGCTGTCGACGTCGTTGAGGATCGGGCCATCACGCGTCGTCCGGACGTCGAGCTGGACGTCGGCGGCGCCGGCGACCTTGATCGTCTCGTGGCGGACGTCATACGGGATCGACGTGCCCGTGACCAGGTAGTTTGCCGGGTTGGCCGGGTCGGGCTCGATGGTGAACAGGTCCTCGACATCGGGATCCACGTTCGTCGCACCCCAGGCGATCTTCGCGTTGTGACCGAGCACGACGCCGGGCACGCCCGGGAATGAGACCCCGACGACGTCGTACGGGCATTCGGCTGTCACGGCGCGGCAGCGGAGCCCGTTCATGAACCAGACCGACGGCATGCCGATCCCGAGGTGCGGATCGTTCGCCAGGAGGGCCGTCTTCGTCGTCGTCTTCGACGGCCCGACGACCCAGTTGTTCGAGCCCACCTCGTGGTCGCCGGCGATCCCGTCGGCGCCGTCGAGGCCGGCGATCTCGAGCACCTTGCTGCCGGCGGCGGCGACCGAGCGCCAGGCGGCCGGGTCGCCGACCGCGGTGCCGGGCGCGAGCTCAGCGGTCGCCAGCGCAGTAGTCGCAGACGGGGAGGTCGCGCCACCACCCGGAGTGCTTGCCATGACGCGTCCGCCGGCGACGGCCGCGCCGGCCCCACCGGAGCCCTTCAGGCCGCTCGGCGTAATGACCGGCATCTTCGGGTCGTACGGCGGAAACAGCTCGTCGGTCCGGGCGGGGTCGCCCAGCTTGGCGTCCGCCAGCATCCGGAAGATCTCGTTGTCGAAATTGCCACCGAGCTGCCAGCCCTGGACCTTCTGCCACGCCAGCGTGTCGATCGCCGTCCACGGCTCGAGCTTGTAGCCGCCGATACCGCCGCCGAGACCGGCCTTGAACCCAGTCACGACGAATGGCAACGACAGCGACCCGGCGTGATCGGCGATCCAGTCATTCACCCCGACGGCGTAGGCGTCGACGGCCGCGCGTGCTCCCGGCGAGAGGGCCGCGAGATCGCGCTCGGCCGCCTGCCGCCAGCCGAGCGTCCGAACGAAGCGATCCTCCTTGAGCGTGCTCGAGCCGAACAGCTCGGACAGCCGGCCGGCGGAGATGTGTCGCCAGACCTCCATCTGCCACATCCGCTCCTGGGCATGGACATAGCCCTGTCCGACGAACAGGTCGTGGCTCGTCTCGGCCTCGATCCAGACGAGGCCGTCGGCGTCGCGCGTCACGCGGACGGCGTCCTGGAGCCCGGCGATCGCGAGGGTGCCGTGCGTTGTCGGAAGACCGCGCAGGGTGAGGGCGCCGATGAGGCTCGTCCCGAGGGCGATCACGGCGACGAGGAGGATCACGACGAGCCAGACGAGCCGTTTGATCAGCCCCAACAGACGATGCACGCTCGATCCCTCCTCGCCATGAGCCCGCCGGAGGACCGGTTGTCCACTCGGGCAGTGTGCCCGCTGGATCGGGGGCCGTCATGCCGGTCTCGCATCGAGCCCGTCGCGTCGGGCGGCCCGGCACGGTCCCGGATCACGCACGGACCAAACAGCCGCCCGCTGCCGGTCAGCGGGTCAGCAATGTTCCGAGCCCGCGATCGGTTGCCCGGCGGACGATGGCGTTTCCGAACACGAGATCGGCCAGTCCGACCCCGAGGTGGCTCACGAGGGCTCGTCCGCTCGGCAGCCTCGTCGTCCCCGCGAGGATGGCCTCGCCGAGGGTCGCACCCGGGTCCGGGTACCCGTCGAAGTTGCCGGCCTCGCGGTTGGCCAGGAACTGCTCACGCTGATCGACGAGGAACAGGGCCGCATCGCGCGCGACGGACGCGGCGACGTAGGTCGCGTAGTCGACCGCCACGACGAGGGCGTCGCTGGTCAGCCAGTCGTCGGTCAGGGTCTGGCGTTGGTCGGCCGGCGCGAATGATGCGGCGGTCACGACCACGTCGGCCGATCGCGTCGCGTCGCGGGCCGTCGACGCCGCCCGGGCCGAGCCGACCCCGGGCGTCCGCTCGGCGGCGGCCGCGAGAGCGGTGGCACGATCGGCGTGGCGATCGAAGACGGCCAGCTCGAGGCCGGGCAGGACGTGGCCCAGGACGGCGAGGTGGCTCTTCGCCTGGACTCCGGCGCCGAGCATGGCGACGCGCGCGTCGCGACCCACGACATCCGGCGCAAAGCGGTCGATCGCCACACCGCTGATCGCGGCGGTTCGCTCGGCCGTGATCGGACCGGCGTCGACGATCGCGGTCGGGATGCCGGTCGTCGGGTCGGTGAGGACGACGAGCCCGTGGATCGCCGGGAGGTCGAGCTGGCGATTTCCTGGGAAGCCGGCGATCCACTTGATTCCGAGGAGGTCATCGGTGCCGTCGGGATCGGTCCCGCGGAGGTAGGCGGGCATCGCGTGCGCGAACGACCCGTCGGGCCGCGGATGGACGCCGATCTTGGGCGGCAGCTCGGCATCGCCGACCAGCGCGGTCAGGGTCCGCTCCGCCAGCCGCAGCCGCTCCGGGAGCGGCGGCATCGCGAGGTTGACATCGGCCGCCGAGAGGTAGCGGAGCGGCGGTGCGTCCCTGGCCGTCATCGGCCCGAGTCTAGCGCCGGGTAGCATTGCCTCGTGACCCCCGATCCTGCCCAGAGCCTTGCCAATCTGCGCCTCGAGCGCGACGCCGTCCTCCTCTACGACGCGCTCGCCGGGATGGAGATCGATCCGCTGCGCTCCGGCGCGTTTCACAGGATCGCGGGCAATGAGCGACGACACGCCGAGGTGTGGGCCACGAAGCTCCGCGAGGCGGGCGTCGCTGTTCCGCCGGCGCCGACCCGCCCCCGACTGCGGGTCAGGATCATCATCGCCCTCGCCCGGCTGTTCGGGACGAAGGCCGTCAGCGACCTCGTGACCGCACTTGAGGGCGACGAGGAGGAGATCTACGGAGGCCAGACGTCCACCCCGGAGATCGATGCGATCGCCGCGGACGAGCGCGAGCACGCCGAGATATGGCGGAAGCTGAAGGACCCCGACTACCATCCCGATCGCGACATCGCCGATCGGGAGCGATGGCACCGATCCGGCCGATCCGGGACGCTCCGGGCCGTCATCTTCGGCGTCAGTGACGGGCTCGTCTCGAACCTCGCCCTCGTCATGGGCGTGGCCGGCGCGTCGGGACCCACGGCCACGTCGGGCCATTTCATCCTGCTCGCCGGGATCGCCGGCCTCCTGGCGGGGGCATTCAGCATGGCCGCGGGCGAATACATCTCCATGCAGAGCCAGCGCGAGCTCTTCGAGCGACAGATCGAGCTCGAGCGGGCCGAGATGGCGGCAATGCCGGAAGAGGAAGAGGCGGAGATGGCGGCTCTGTATCGAGCCAAGGGCTTCCACGACGATGAGGCGAAGGCCATCGCCCACCGCCTGTTCGAGGATCCGGAGCGGGCCCTCGACCAGCTGATCCGCGAGGAGCTGGGCCTCGACCCCGACGAGCTCGGCTCGCCGTTCGGTGCCGCATCCGGTTCGTTCGTCGCGTTCGCGATCGGGGCGTTCGTCCCGGTGATTCCCTACCTGATCGGGAGCGGCCTGGTCGCGTTCGGCGTGGCGATCGGCCTGAGCCTGATCGCGCTGTTCGCGGTCGGGGCCGGGGTGAGCCTCCTGACGGGCCGGGGCGTGCTCTTCTCCGGAGCGCGTCAGGTGGGGATCGGAGCCGCCGCCGCCATCGTCACCTTTGTCGTGGGCACGGCGATCGGCGTATCGGTCGGGAGCTGAGGCGGCCGCGGTGGATGCCGTCGTTCGGCTCCGCGCCGAAGGACTCGATCCATCGCCATGGTCGAACGGGCCGGGCGATCGCTACAGCGTCCACCAGCATGGCTACGACAAGGTCATCGTCGTCGCAAGCGGTTCGATCGTGTTCGGACTGCCGGACCTCGAGGACGCGGTCGCGCTCGCGGCCGGCGACCGTCTTGAGCTGCCGGCCGCGACGCGCCACGACGCCACCGTCGGGCCGAGCGGCGTCACCTGCCTCGAGGCGCACCTGCCGGCCGGCCGGCTGGCGACGGTCGCCCGGCGAGTGGCGGGAGCGTGGTGACCCGCAACGACTGCCCTGGCGCGCTGCGCGCCAACCCGCCTGCCAGGCCGCTGCGAATTAGCCGAATACGAAGGCCTCGGAACGGCTCTGCAAGCGCGACCGCGCCCGCCCACGTCATTCGGCTGTTCGAACCGGGGGCGCGGTGTCGTTCGCGAAGGTGACCGCGATCGAAGGGGCGCGACCAGCGAGACCTCTCGCCCGACCCCGAACCCGGCCCCGGAATCGAACGAGGTCCGGGAAATGGTTCCGGGACCTCGTGGGGTAGGCTAGCGAGCCGAACGGCTCAGCGAGAGCTGAAGCGCGTCCAGAGAGCGAGCGTGGTGCGAGGATCCGTGTCGTGGCGCGGATCATCCTTGTCGAGCATGACGCTGATCGCGACGAACAGCACCAGGAACCCGAGTCCGATCACGAACATTGGGGTACCTCCGCTGCGTGATCGCCGTGGAGCCCGGTCGAACCGGCTCCCGCCGCTGGACTGCGGCGGACCGACGATCAGAATTTGTCTTCCGGCCCCATCATACCTAACAGATCGCGCAATCGCAATCGATCGACCTGACGAATAGGTACCAGATGTCCTCATCTGAACGCATCAGCACGAACGACGCGAGGATCCTCGACGTCCTCCAGCGGGACGGCCGGCGACCGTATGCCGATCTCGGGGCCGATGTCGGAATGAGCGGTCCGTCCGCGCACGAGCGGGTCAAGAAGCTCGAGGGACGGGGCGTGATCACGGGCTATGCGGCGGTCGTCGACCCGCGGGCCATCGGCTACGACGTCCTGGCGTTCAGCTGGATCACCCAGGCGCCCGGCACCGTCGCCCATGACCTGACCGAGGCCTTTGCCGCGATCCCCGAGATCGAGGAATGCCACCACATCACCGGGGAGGCCGATTACCTCATCAAGGTCCGTGCCCGCGACACCCGCGATCTCGAGCGCGTCCTCCGCCGCGTCCAGTCGACGCAGGATGTGTTCCAGACCGAAACCGACGTGGTGTTCTCGAGCGGCTTCGAGCGGCGGCCGCTTCACGTCCCCATCGAAACCGACGACGCGGCGGGAGCGTAGTCATGGCTGGGGAACGTCCGCCGGCCGACGACGCGGCGCTCGTTCGCCAAGTCGCGGCGGGGTCGCAGTCGGCCCTGGGCGATCTGTACGATCGGTACGTCGACGCGGTCTACGCGGCGGCGAACCGGCTGACAGCTGATCGGCATCTCGCCGAGGAGGTGGTCCAGGAGACATTCCTCGCCCTCTGGAACCGGGCCGAGCTCTTCGACCCGGCGATCGGGTCACTCGCCGCGTGGCTCCATACGATCGCCCGGAACCGGACCGTCGACCGGTTGCGAGCGGCGGGCCGGCGGCCGAACCTGATCCCGCTGTCGTCGGCAGCGGGTGAGGACGAGCAGGACGGAGCGGCCCTCGACCGGCTCGTCGCCACCGGAACCGTCATCGGTGGTGCCGGAGTCGGGCAGGGGCCCGAGGGTGAGCTGCAGGCAAGGGAGCTGCGTCAGGTCCTTCGGGTCGCGCTGGCGGAACTCCCCGAATCCGAGCGAACGGCGATCGTCCTGGCCTATCGCGAGGAGCTGACCCAGACAGAAATCGCCGAGAAGCTGGGTTGGCCGCTCGGAACTGTCAAGACCAGGACGCGGCGGGCTCTCCTGCGACTGAGGGCGGCGCTCGCCGAGGAGCTCGGTCCGGGGTCGGCACCGATGCCAGTCCCGGTGCCGATCAACGACCGAATGGGCAGATGAAGGAAGCGATGGACCACAGCGAGGTACGCGAGATCCTCGAGGACGCGGCGATCGAGCCGGGCGGCCTCGAGCGGCTCACGGCGGGCGACACGCCAACGGCGTCGATCGTCGCCGGGCATCTCGCGGGCTGCGCCGATTGCACCGAGGAGCTCGAACGGCTCCGCCGGTCGGTCGGGCTGATTCGACCAGCGATCCGGATGGTGCCGCCGCCGGAGCTGAAGGAACGGACGCTGGCGTACGTGGCCGCACTCGGCCGGCCGCGGGGATCGGCGTCGGACTCGGCCGCCGCGACGCCACCACTGTCATCGCTGGTCGCGCCTGAGACGGTCGCGCCCGCGACGGTCGCCGACTTGGCCGCACGGTCGAGCGGTCGAGCCGGCCGAACCAGCCGGCTGGGCTGGTTCGCCGGGCTGGCCGCCGCAATGATCGTCGCGGTCTCCGGGACGGCGCTGCTCGTCAACGCGAGCCACGAAGCGACCGCCCGGACGCTCTCGGCGGAGATCGACGCCCTCGGCGACGTCGCGCGCTGGACCGTTCGGGTCGATGCCGAGCCGGACGTCAAGCGGGTCAAGCTCGCAAGCGCCACGGGCACGACGGGAACGAACGCGACCGGCAGCCTCGTGTACTCGCCGACATCGACCGCGCTCGTCGTCGTTGCCGAGCATCTGACGCCGGCGCCGGCCGGCCACCAGTACCGCTGCTGGGTCGACGTTGACGGCCATCGCACGGGCATCGGCCAGATGTTCTTCGGGGGCGAGCTCGCCTACTGGGTCGGCAAGGTGAATTCCGTGGCCGGTCTGCCATCCGGCGCCCGGTTCGGAGTGTCGCTCGTCGATCTCGCCTCGACCGACGCACCCGGCGAGGTCGTCCTCGTCAGCGAGTGAACGCCCGCTCGCGAGGGTGAAGAGTCAGGCGGCCCCGCCCTCGTGATCGGGCCGGTCCGATCCGATCGGGTGCGCCATCGGCCGACGATCGCTCCCGTCCGACAGCGCGGGATCCGGATCGGGAACGGCCACCCATCGCCGCTCGTCGGCGATGCCGCCGTCGTCAAACTCGTCCTCGTACGGTTCGTCCGGCGGCGGCGCGCCGAGATACGCCGCATGGAGGCGCAGGACGTCGAGGACATCGGCGTCGTCGATCCGCCGGCCGGCATCGGTCATGGCTTCGGCGATCCATTGCGCCTCGGCGTCACGCTCGACGTCGCCGACATCGACCTCGCGACGTCGGGAGTCGGCCATGACGAGCCAGACCAGGCCGGCCCCGACGACGAGACCGACGATCAGCAGCCACCAGTTGAACTCGGCGTTCACTTTGGGAGAGTAAGCGGAACCGCGTCCGTCCGCCCCGTTGCGGCCTCTACACTCGGCGGATGATTGACATCACCCCGGATCCGGTGTTCCTCCGGATCCTCGGCCTCCCGGTCTACTGGTACGGCATCGCCTACGCGGTCGGTCTCGCCGCCGTGTACTGGATCCTCGTCCGGGAGGCTCGCTATCGCGGACTCGACGAGAACCTGCTCGGCACTGGGATGATCGTCGTCGCGGTCGCGGCGCTGGCGGGCGGGCGGCTGTACCACGTGATCGACCAGTGGCACCTCTACAAGGACCATCCGATCACCGCGTTCCTTCCCCTCACGGTCCAGCCCGACGGTTCGTACGCCTTTTCCGGGTTCACCGGGCTCGGTGTTCCGGGCGGGATCGTCGTCGGCACGATCGCGGCGTGGATCTACGTCCGGCGGATGCGTCAACCCTTCTGGCAATGGGCCGACGTCGTCGCCCCCGGGCTGTTCGTGATGCAGGCGATCGGACGCTGGGGGAACTTCTTCAACCAGGAGCTGTACGGCCCGCCGACGAACCTGCCCTGGGGGATCCAGATCGACAAGGCCCACCGAGTCGGCGACTACGTCGATCTCACCCGGTTCCCGGTCGCGACGACGCACTTCAACCCGCTGTTCCTGTATGAGTCGGTCTCCGGGATCGGCGGTGCGCTGGTGCTGCTGTGGCTGGCGCGGCGGCGGAGGTCGCGGCTCGTTCCCGGAGACCTGCTGCTGATCTTCTTCGTCTGGTATGGGCTGACGCGGTTCTTCCTGGAGGGATTGCGAACCGGCAACTGGACCTTCTTCGGGATCCCGACCGCCCAGATCGTGACCTTTGTCTTCATCGTTGGCGGCATCGCGGGCCTGATCTATCGGCATGGGCCCGGTCGGCCGGACGCGCTGGCCGTCGAGCTGCTGCCCGACCGGTCGGTCACGCCTGCGGCCGGCGACCTCGAGGACGACTTCTGGGCCGACGACGAGGCCGACGACGACGAGGCCGACGAAGACGCGGCCGAGGACGACGAGCGCGACGACGACGAGCGCGACGACGACGACGAGGCCGACGACGACAAGGCCGACGACGCCGCGGCGCCCGGCCGGCCGACAGGCATCCACGCCCCGCCCGGCTGAGATGGCCGACGCCTCCGGCCAGCCGTCGCCGCCGCGCCGCCGACCGCCACCTGGCCGAGTCGCGCCGCAGGCACTCGCCGATGCCCGCGGCGGAGCCATCGAAGGCCTGGCCTGGCTCGGTCGGACGCCGGAGCGCCGGGCCTCGTTGTTCTACCGGCTGGTCCGCCTCCTCGCGCGGTTCATCCTGTTCGTCGTGTTCCGCTTCCGGATCGAGACGTCCGGCAGGGAGCACCTGCCACCCGGCGGCTATCTCCTCGTCGGCGCCGCCCACCGCGGGTGGATGGACCCCTTCCTCGTCGTCCACGCCCTGCCCGTCGAGCCGCGGGCGTGGTTCCTCGGCAGCGCCCCGTCGACGTTCACGACGCGCTGGCGCGAGGTCCTGGTCCATCGGCTCGGCGGACTGCTTCCCGTGTGGCGCGGCGGGATCGGTGTGGACCCGCACGTCGCTTCGGCCCGCGCGGTCATCGCCAACGGCGGCGTCTTCGTCCAGATGCCGGAGGGCACCGTCAGCGGTCCGGCCGGCCGGATCGGGCCGTTCCGGGTCGGCTGGGCGGTCATCGCGCTCCGGACGGGCGCGCCGATCGTGCCGTTCGCGATGGCGGGAACCGAGGAGCTGTATGTCGGGCGGCGAATGATCTCCCGGATCCTGCAGCAGACCAGCGTGGCCGACTTGCTCGGCCCGGGCTGGGACGGCATTCGACCGGAGGAGGGATCGCGTGCCGAGCTGGACCTCGCGCGCGACATGAGCGCCGCGCTCGCGGCCGTCCTTGGCCCGGTCGTCGCGGAGCTGTGGCCGCTGACTGTCGACCCAGCGAACCGCCCGCGCAGACTCCGTCGCCGTTTGACCTGGCTGTTTCTCCGCCGCGGCCGGCTCGATCGTGACGATCCAGTGGAGATGACTCCCGGCGCCTGACCCGCGGCCCGCGCGTCGACGTCGAGGTCGCCGAGACGGTCGCTCGCAGCATCGCGTCATTGGCCGAACGGCGGCGTGCAATGCTGGCCCCCATGACCCGTCGTTTCAGCGTCCTCGCCGCCGTCCTACGGAGCTCGCTCCTCCGGCGGCTCGAGCTGGCATACCTCCTCTTCGCGTTCGGCGAGTGGGCGACGTGGGTCGCGGTCATCGTCTATGCCTACGGTCGGGGCGGCGTCGGCGAAGCCGGACTGGTGGCCTTCATCGAGCTCGCACCGTCCGTGGTCCTCGCGCCGGCGGTCGCGGCGCTCGGCGATCGGTTCGCCCGCGATCTCGTCCTCCTCGGGACGTACGCGACCCAGGCTGCGCTGATGGCGATCGCGGCAGTGGCGCTTGCGGTCGGCTCCGATCCGCTCGTGATCTACGCGCTGGCGGTCGTGTCGGCCACCCTCGTCTCGTTCTCCCGGCCCGTCCACGCCGCGCTCATGCCGGAGGTCGTCGAGTCGCCCGATGAGCTGACCGCCGCCAACGTCGTGTCGGGCATGCTCGAGAGCGCCGGAACGCTGATCGGGCCACTCGGCGCGGGGCTCCTCATCGGGGCCGGCGGTCCAGCCGCCGTGTTCGGCGTGGCGGCCTTCCTCAACCTGATCTCGAGCGGTGCCGTAATCTCGGTCGCCCGTCGACGGCGGAGGGACGCCGCCTCGATGGGCGTCCGCGCGGTGCTGCCGCTCGACCGGCCGGTCGAGGTCGGGCCAGACCACGCTCGACATCTTCGGGCGACCGCCGTTCAGCTGGTCGGCGGACTGGCGGCGATTCTCGCCGACGAGCGCCTCCGGGCCGTCGTGCTGATCGCCACCTGGGCGACCTTCCTCGTCGGAGCCATGGACATCCTGTACGCGGTTCTCGCGATCGAGCTGATGGGCCTCGGTGGCCAGGGTGTCGGCTTCGTTGGGGCGCTCGGCGGGATCGGCGCGATCGTCGGCTCGATCGGCGGTCTCCTGCTCGTCGGTCGCGAACGGCTCGGGATCGCTCTCGTGGGGAGCGCCCTCCTGTACGGTGGCGGGATCGCCGCGATCGCCGTCGCTCCGGGATCCGTGGCCGCGGCGAGCCTGCTCGTCGTCGCCGGAATCGGCTCCGGCCTGACGTACGTCGGCGCCCAGACGCTCATCCATCGGCTCGCCGGCGACGACGTGATGAGCAGGGTGTTCGGGGTCCTCCAGGGCCTGATGATGGGTACCAGCGCACTCGGCGCGCTCGCGGTACCGATCGTCATCGCCATTGCCGGCAATCGCGCGACCTTCGCCGTCGCCGGCCTGTCCCTGCCGGTGGTCCTCGGGCTGGTTGGCTGGGTGATCATCCGCGACGACCGGCTCGACGTTGGCCGCGCCGGCGAGCTGCGCCTGCTCCGTGGCGTCCCGATGCTGGCTCCCCTGTCCGGCCCGATCCTCGAACGGCTCGCGGGCGGGCTTTCGCGGATTCAGCGGCCCGCCGGCTCGATCGTGATCCGCGAGGGCGACGCCGGCGACCGCTTCTACATCATCGAGGCGGGCACCGTCGACGTGAGTGTCAACGGCCAGGCCGTCCGACGGCTCGGGCCTGGCGAGGGCTTCGGCGAGATCGCCCTGGTTCGCGACGTGCCCCGGACCGCGACCGTGACCGTCGTCGAGGACGCGGTTCTGCTCGGCGTCGACCGCGGGCCCTTCGTCGACGCGCTCGGCGGACAGGCACGGAGCCGGACGATCGCAAGCGTGCTCGTGGACGATCGCCTGGCCGCCGACGTCGCGCGGTCCTGATCGACGGGCTCCCCCGGCACGCCCAGCGGCAGAGTCGCCGGCGGCTGCCGGGCGGTCCGGACGAAGGCGGCCCCGTTATGCTCCGACCCATGCAGTACGCCGAGACGATTCTCGACCTCGTCGGGAACACGCCGCTCGTTCGGCTGAGCCGAGTGACGCGCGACCTCGGCCCGACCGAGCGCCAGCCCCTGATCCTCGCCAAGCTCGAGATGCTCAATCCGGGCGGCTCCGTCAAGGACCGGATCGGGCTGCCGATGATCGAAGCCGCCGAGCAGGCCGGCCTGCTCCGGCCCGGTGGCACGATCATCGAGCCGACCTCGGGCAACACGGGTCACGGTCTCGCGATCGCCGCGGCGCTCAAGGGCTATCGCTGCATCTTCGTCATGGCCGACAAGCAATCGACCGAGAAGCAGGCGCTGCTGCGCGCATACGGCGCCGAGGTCGTCCTGTGTCCGACCAACGTCAACCCCGAGTCGCCGGAGTCCTACTACTCGGTCGCGGCCCGTCTCGCCCGCGACATCCCGGGTGCCTTCAAGCCCGACCAGTACTGGAACATGGAGAACCCGATCGCCCACGAGCGGACGACCGGGCCGGAGATCTGGGAGCAGACAGGCGGCGAGTTGACCCACTTCGTCGCCAGCGTCGGGACGGGCGGAACGATCTCCGGCGCCGGCCATTACCTGCGCGAGCGCAAGCCGGATCTCGTCATCGTCGGCGCGGATCCGGAGGGCAGCGTGCTGTCGGGCGACACCGCCAGGCCGTACCTGACCGAAGGGGTCGGCGAAGACTTCTTTCCGGGGACATACGATCCGGCGACGGTCGATCGCTGGGTCCGGGTCAGCGACCGTGACGCGTTCGCGGCCGCCCGCCGCCTGACCCGCGAAGAGGGCATCCTCGCCGGCGGCTCGTGCGGGACCGCGCTGGTCGCCACGCTGACCGTCGCGCGCGAGCTCGTCGTGGCCGGCGAGGGCGCCGGCAAGGTGATCGTGGTCCTGCTGCCGGACAGCGGCCGGAGCTACCTCTCGAAGGTCTACAACGACGAGTGGATGCGGATCAACGGCCTCCTCCCGACGACCGGTGGCGTGACCAGGGTGGCCGAGCTGCTGGCACATCGCCATCCCGAAGAGGGCCGGCCGCCGGTCGTCCTCGCCCGGACCACGGAGCGGGTGGGCGAAGCGATCGCGACGCTCCAGGAATATGGGATCAGCCAGATGCCCGTGTCCGAGGACGCCGAGGGCGATGCCGTGGTGGGGATCGTCGGCTCGATCAGCGAGAAGGCGCTCCTCGACCGGGCGTATCGCGACCCGACGATCGTCGAGCGGACCGTCGGCGAGGTCATGGAGGCCCCGCTGCCCCTCGTCGATGCATCGGCCACCCTTGACGAGGCGTTTGCCCTGCTCAGCGGCGGAGCGAACGCCCTCGTCGCCATCCACGGCGAGCAGCCCGCCGGCGTGGTCACGAAGCTCGACCTGCTCGAATACCTTTCGCACCGGAGCCGCGGCTAAGGGGTGGCAAGACCGCCGGGCGCGCCCGCCGCCCCGCGGCGGCGCCACCGCCGGGCAGCGCCGGCCGCCCGCGCCGTGGCCTGGCCCGCGCCCGCGCCCGCGCCCGGCCGCCCGCAGGCCGCCACCCACGCCACCCGCGCCCGAGCCGATCGCGACCGCGCCGATCGCGCGGCCCAGCCCGGCGTTTCCGAGGTCGTTTCGCCCAAGCGGAAACGATCGTGCCCGGCTGTCGGCCTCGTCCGGGCCGATCCCGTCCCGGCAAATCGTGATCCACGCCGATCGCATCCCGCGCCGATCGCATCCCACGCCGATCGCGCCCCCAGCGCGGCGTTTCCGAGGTCGTTTCGCGCAAGCGGAACGATCACGGGGGGTTTGGCGTTCCCATCGAGCCGTCCGATCGCTCCGCTTGGCGTTAACGATCGCCAAGTCGATACGCTGGGCGATCGATCCCGACCGCCGCCTATCAGCGATGCCGTCGAGCCGACCGATCGTTCCGCTTGGCGTTAACGATCGCCAACTCGATGCGCTGGGCGACCGATCCCGACCGCCGCCTGTCAGCGTTCCCATCGAGCCGCCCGATCGTTCCGCTTGGCGTTAACAATCGCCAAGTCGATGCGCTGGGCGACCGATCGATCAAGTAAACGGGCCAGACTGGCGCTCGCTGAGCCCGACCTCGGTTCCTGCCAACCAGGCCGTGATCGCGCCGTGGCGGCGGGGGTTGATCGCGTACAGGACCGCCCGGCCATCGCGGGGTAACCGATGTCCGACGATCAGCCCCGCCTCCTCGAGCTGGCGCATCTGGCGCGCAATGGCCTGCGGACTCAGTTCGAGCTCCGTCGCAAGCCGCGAGGGTCGCCGAGGACCGATGGCCAGCGTCGCGATGATCCTGCGGCGCGTCGGATCTGCGAGCAACGCAATCCCAGCTCCTGAACGATGCGGCATCCGCGCAGCATGTCAGGCGTGGCTCACCCGGCGATCACCAGCCGACATGCTGGTGGTGAGGGTGATCGTGTTCGGCTCGTCGAGCAATCGCCGCGGCCCGGTCGTCCGGCGAGGGTGTAACCATCCGGATGTCTAGCGCGAGATCGATCAGATTCGGTGCCGCGCCGTCGATCGCGAGAAGGCCGCGCAGATCGGACGTCACCGACGCGAAGGCCGACACGCCGCCATCCACGAAGACCTCAGGCCCAGGGCAGATGGATCGGGAAGATCGCGTTCAGGAGCAAGCCCAGCACGAGCAGCCCGCCCGCCCGGCGAGTGTGGATGAAGGCGGCGCCGACGAACCACAGCGGCCAGCCGACGTAGCTATGTGGCGGTGACTCCGGCCGCGGCGCGGAAAACGTCTTCAGCACGCTGAGGAGGCGCGGGATCCCGAGCACGACGAGGGCAACCCAAGGGCCGATCCAGCCCACGAGCACGGCGCCCAGCACGATCGGGTAGAAGGCGATCATCAGGACGCGGGCGACGTCGCGGGCGCGGTGCTCGCCGAGGATCACCGGGAGCGTCCGGACACCCTTCTTCGTGTCGGCGTCGATCTTGTCGATGTGCTTGCCGAAGAGGACGGTCGTGACGAGGATCGCGTAGGGCAGCGAGGCGATCCACGTCCAGGCCGGAATCTGACCGGTGGCGGCGAAGAACGTCCCGACGACCATCAACGGGCCCCAGACGAGGAACACACCCGGCTCGCCCAGGCCGTGATGCTTGAGGCGGATGGGCGGCGCGACGTAGAACACCGAGATGAACAGGCCCGCAAGCGCGAATGCGACCACGAGCGGCCCGCGGGCCGCGGTCAGGAACAGCATGATCGCGAGATCGAGCGCGTTGACGAGGAGGATCGCCGTGCCGAGCTGGCGCATGGTGACCCAGCCCGACAGGATCGGGTGCGGAGCGTACAGGGCCCGGACGTAATCGTTGGTGTCGACGCCGCCCTCGAGGTCGAAGTAGTCATTGATCATGTTGTTCGCGGCATGGGCGACGACGAGGCCGACCACCGCCAGAACGAGGTAGAGCCAGTTGATCTCGACGGTTCCGGTCAACCGTGCCGTCCCGACCGCCAGGAGCGCGCCGATGAGGCCGGACGTCGCGGTCATCGAGAACACGGCGGCGCGGGTGATGACCAGCCATTTGCTGATTGCGTCCGGCGGGGCCGCCATGCCCTCGGGCAGGTTCGCCGTGTTGAAGATGTAGCGCCACGTCGCGAGACGGCTCATCGGGGCGGCCGGGACGGTCGAGGCGGGGGTCTGGACGGTGGCTGGATTGGTGGCCATCTGGAGCTCCGAACGGCGGTGACGGAAAAACGTGCCCCTTCACGCTAGCACGATATTGGTTCGGTGGCGTCCCCCGGTTGGATGACATCATGGCGCGGTGAGCCCGACCGACGACCTCGCCGCCGCCGACGCCTTCGACACGATCGCCGTCCACGCCGGCGCCGAGCCCGACGAGATCACGGGCGCCGTGTCGCCACCGATCTACCAGACCTCGACGTATGCCCAGCACGGCGTCAACCGGCCGCGCCGCGGGCATGACTACGCACGGAGCATCAACCCGACCCGAGACCGGCTCGAGCGGGCCGTCGCAGCCCTCGAGAAAGGCGCCCATGGGATCGCATTCGCGAGCGGCTCGGCGGCCACGGCCGCGATCGCCCAGCTGGCCGCGAGCGGCGAGGAGATCGTGGTCGGCGACGACGTGTACGGGGGCACCTTCCGCTATCTCGAACGTGTCCACCGTCCGAGCGGGGCAGGGAAGGCTCGGTTCGTCGACCTGTCCGTCGATCCGGAGGCGCTCTGGGAGCAGCTGACCGCAAGTACGCGTCTCGTGTGGTTCGAGAGCCCCTCGAACCCGTTGCTGAAGCTGACCGACATCGCTTCTGCCGCGTCAACGATCCGTGACCGGGCGGCGCAGAGCGGCCACGCCCGGCCGATCCTGGTGGTCGACAACACGTTTGCCTCGCCGGCGCTCCAGAACCCGCTCGAGCTCGGGGCCGACATCGTGTTCCACTCGGCCACGAAGTACCTCGGCGGCCACTCGGACACGATCCTCGGCATTGCCGTGACCCGCGACGAGGCGCTGGCCGAACGCCTCCATTTTCTGCAGAACGCGATGGGCGCCGTGCCCGGGCCGCTCGACTGCTTCCTCGTGCTGCGCGGCCTGCGGACGCTCCACCTCCGGGTCGAGCGGCACGTGGCAAACGCAACGGCCATCGCCCGGTTCCTGGCCGGCCGTGACGACATCGAACGGGTCTTCTACCCGGGCCTCGGGGACGGGCCCCACGCACATCCAGGCGCGGGGCTCGTCGGCGAGGGGCGGCAGATGCGAGGCGGTGGCGGGATGGTCTCCTTCATCCCGCGCGCCCGTCCCGGAGGCCCGTCCGCTGCCGACCGCGCCGTCGCGATCGCCGAGTCGACCCGGCTGTTCACGCTCGCGGAATCGCTCGGTGGCGTCGAGTCCCTCGTCGAGATCCCGGCGACGATGACCCACGCGTCGGTCGCCGGATCCGAGCTCGAGGTCGACCCGGCCCTCGTCCGCCTGTCGGTCGGGATCGAGCACGTCGACGACCTGATACGGGACCTCGCGATCACTCTCGACCGCACCTAGCGCGGGAGCCGGCGGGCCTCAAGGCCCGTGAGCGAGGAGCGCCACCGGCAACGCCGCGATGGCGTGCCAAGCCGCGACAGCCAGCTGTAATGCCCAGGACCATTGGTTGCGGACAGGTTGCGCCCGGGTTGCGCTAGGATGGGCGCCAACAGCGACTGCGGAAGCCGACTTCCTCGTTCGCCCCGCGCGCCGGACCGGCGCCGGAGCATCCGAGCTACGCGCGGCCGGTCGATCGGGAGAGATCGCCCGCGCGCAGGAGTCCGAGCCGATGACGCAGTCCACGACCCGACCAACGACCAGCCAGCCGGGTGGCGCGCGGCGCTCGGTCGCCCCCGCCGCGTCCACGCCGGCGGACGCCATCGGCAGGATCGTCCGCGCCAACCTTCCGACGGCGGAGCTGTACGAGGACGCAGTCCGCGCCGGCGAAGGCCTGATCGCGGCCGAGGGCCCGCTCGTCGTCCGGACGGGCAAGCACACCGGCCGGTCGCCCAAGGACAAGTTCATCGTCAAGGAGCCCGGTTCCGCGGCGAAGGTCTGGTGGGGCGAGGTCAACCGGCCGATCGCCCTCGAGCATTACGACCGGCTTCGCGCCCGGCTCATGGCCTACCTCGCCGACCGCCCGATCTACGCCCAGGACTGCTTCATCGGCGCGCACCCGGCCCACCGCCGGAGCCTCCGTGTGTACACCGAGACCGCCTGGGCCAGCATCTTCGCCCGGAACCTGTTCCGCCGGCCGTCGGCCGCGGAGCTCACGGCCTTCGCCCCGAACTTCACGATCATCGACGTTCCCACGTTCGCGGCCGATCCGGCCACCGAGGGCACCCGGACCGGGACCGCCATCCTCGTCAACCTTGCGGCGATGGAGATCATCATCGTCGGCACCGAGTACGCCGGCGAGATCAAGAAGTCGGCATTCACCGTGATGAACTACCTGATGCCCGACGAAGGCGTCCTGCCGATGCACTCGGCGGCGAACGTCGGCACGGACGGCGAGTCGGTCGTGTTCTTCGGCCTCAGCGGGACGGGCAAGACCACGCTGTCGGCCGATCCGGAGCGGAGCCTCGTCGGAGACGACGAGCACGGCTGGGGCGTCGACGGCGTCTTCAACTTCGAGGGCGGCTGCTACGCCAAGACGATCCGTCTCTCGCCGATGTACGAGCCGGACATCTTCCAGACGACGCGGCGATTCGGGACGATCCTGGAGAACGTCGACCTGTCGCCGGCCACGCGCGAACTGGATCTCGACTCGGACCGGTTCACCGAGAACACGCGGGGCGCCTACCCGCTCGAGTTCATCGGCAATGCCGACCCGACCGGGATGGCCGGCCAGCCGACCAACGTCGTTCTCCTGACCGCCGATGCGTTCGGCGTCCTGCCGCCGATCAGCCGGTTGACCGCCGCCCAGGCCCAGTACCACTTCATCAGCGGTTACACGGCCAAGCTGGCCGGGACCGAGATCGGGGTGAAGGAGCCGCAGGCGACGTTCTCGGCCTGCTTCGGGGCCCCGTTCATGCCCCGTCATCCGGGCGAGTACGCGGCGATGCTCGCGGAGCGCCTCGAGCGGTACGACGTCCGGGCCTGGCTCGTGAACACCGGCTGGACCGGCGGCCCGTACGGCACCGGCGAGCGGATGGACATCAATCACACCCGCTCGATGGTCCGGGCCGCGCTGGACGGGCGTCTCGACGACGTCCCGACCGTGGCCGACCCGGTCTTCGGTGTCGCGGTCCCGACGTCCTGTCCCGACGTCCCGGCCTCGTTCCTTCAGCCGCGCTCGACATGGGCCGACCCGGCGGCGTATGACCGCCAGGCGGCGGCGCTCGCCCGGATGTTCGTCGAGAACTTCGCCGCCTACGCCGACGGCGTCCCCGAGTCCGTCCGCGCGGCGGGTCCGCGCGTGGTCGACGGTGACGGGGTGCCGGACCTCAAGGTGGCGGGCCCGGGCGAGGGCTGACGCAGCCGTCGGCCCGCCGCTCCATCCGGGCTCGTCTCCCGGCCGCGCCTCCGGGGCCCTGGTCCTCGCTGAGGGTCGAGTGGCTCCGTAGAATGTCCGCACTCGACCCGATCCCGAATCCCCACCCGAGGTCAACCCGCCCCATGGCCAGGAACAAGGTCACCGTCATCGGCGCCGGCAACGTCGGCGCGACCACCGCCCAGCGAATCGCCGAGGCGGGCCTGGCGGACGTCGTCCTCGTCGATATCGTCGAGGGTCTGCCGCAGGGCAAGGGACTGGACCTCGCCGAGGCTGCACCCGTCGTCGGGCACGATTCGCGGATCCGCGGGACGAACGACTACGCCGACACCGCCGGCTCCGACATCATCGTCGTGACGTCGGGTCTCGCCCGCCAGCCGGGGATGAGCCGGGACGATCTCCTCGCCAAGAATGCCGGGATCGTCCGAGCGGTCGTTGACCAGGCCGCGAAGCACTCGCCCGACGCGATCCTGATCATCGTCACCAACCCGCTCGACGCGATGTGCCACGTCGCGCTCGCGGCGTCGGGTTTCCCACGTGAGCGAGTCCTCGGGATGGCCGGGGTTCTCGATAGCGCCCGCTTCCGAACGTTCATCGCGCAGGAGCTCGGGGTCAGCGTCGAGGACACGCACGCGTTCGTGCTCGGTGGTCACGGCGACACGATGGTGCCCCT
>Ga0207684_10000260_pt1 | contig 78456 bp, 66 predicted proteins | sample KBSK5501metaG_FD_184342 | JGI IMG/M metagenome (GOLD analysis project Ga0207684, IMG submission 184342) | Corn, switchgrass and miscanthus rhizosphere microbial communities from Kellogg Biological Station, Michigan, USA - KBS K5-50-1 metaG... | ecosystem: Host-associated > Plants > Roots >...
GAGCCCGTGCGCCTCATGGGCGTGGAACGCATGGCTGGAAGTAATCCCGAATTCGGTACGGCAGAACCGCAGGAGTGGATCACACGTGACCACGCGGACCTGAAGTATTTGAACTGCGTGTTCACCCGCGTCCACTGGCCCCAAGACAGGCGGGTTCTCGATTACTGTGACCGCCACGGCATCCTTATGCAAACCGAGGTTCCGGCTTGGGGATCAGAGACCTTCGAGGGCATGGCTGCCCGGCCTGATGCCGACATCATGGAAAATGGATTGCAACAACTCCAAGAAATGATTTCCCGTGACCGGAATCATCCATCGGTCGTGGTTTGGGGTCTGTGCAATGAGATTGGAGGACAGAATCCGGCCGCCTATCAATTTGCCAAACGCATGTTGGAGGAGGCCAAGCGGCTGGATCCCGGGCGTCTGTGCTCCTACGCCTCGGAGTCGCTGCGCAACACTCCCCAGCGTGATGTGGCTGGACTGATGGATTTTATAGAAACCAACGAATACTACGGAAGCTGGTACCCGGGAACGGCGGAGGACGTGGCCCGTCATCTGGATGAAATTCACGCGGCATTTCCGGGAAAACCAATTGTCGTCTCCGAGTATGGATACTGCGCTTGCACAACAGATCGGCCGGAAGGGGACAAGCAAAGAATGGAGATCATGCAGTCGCATGACGTCGCCATTCGGTCGAAGGATTTCGTGGGTGGGGCAATTTTCTTTTGTTACAACGACTACCGCACTCACGTAGGGGATCGCGGAGTGGGTCCTTTGCAGCAGCGTGTGCACGGAGTTGTCGACGTTTATGGCGCGAAAAAGATCTCCCATGAGGTTCTCCGCCGCGAGTCTAGCCCCATTGAATTGCTTACGGTGGAACACGATCGCAACAAATTCCAGGTGCTCATAACAACAGGCCGCGACCTTCCCATGTACACACTGAGGGGCTACAAGCTGCGAGCTTTGTTTTTCGGCGAAGGCAATATTGCGGTCGAACGACAGGAGGTGGAGTTGCCAGAGGCGGCGCCGGGGAGTGAGACGAAGTTGGAGCTGGCCTTCACCCAGTCCGAAGCACCCATGCACGTCCAGATGGACGTGATACGGCCAACCTCTTTCTCGGCCTATACGCTGGATTGGAAACCTTAGCTCCTCCGCTCTGGCGAAGAGTTGTTAACTTTACTTCCGTAGATTGCAACCCGCGTCACCAGTCACGATTTTGGTATCTGTCCGGCGCTACTTTCGATCAACTGTTCGACAGGCGCAACCACCATGAGCAGAAGGTTTGCTTTCGGCCCCTTGGCGCGGTCCACCAGCGCAAGTTGCTGCTTGCGCCATGACTCCGGAGCAGGTTCGGACTTGTCGAAATAGTCGAGCGCCTGCAAGCCGGCAACGCCGAGCGCGGACAGATCTTCAGATAAAGGTGCGACTTCGTGCAGGAGAAAAGACTCGTCCAGGATGGGATGCAGTTTTCGGTCGTTGTCGCGCCAAGTGGTTAGCAGAGCGCGAATTTGAGTTTCCGCAGTCTGGTCTTTGGAGCCGCTTTGTAGGTATGCCTGCACCTGGGCGCCAAAATGGCGGGCCGCATCACTCTCCGGACTGACTGCATCAACCAGATGGTTCAAGGGCGCGCGAAAGTCCCACGGACCCTTGACGCTGTCCATGCGCGCATAGTCCTTTACCGGCTCCACCACGTCGGCAAGCGTGCGAAGGGCGGAGATGTCGTCGGTTCCAGTCATGCGGTGAAGCATCTGAAACCTGCCGGTGCGATGCGTGAGCCCAAGCCAGTCGAGACGCCAGTTCAACTGTTCGAGCCGGGCATACATCGAGTTCAGATCTTGGGTTTCCTGCGGCGACCAAAGGCGCTCGGCAATCGCGGCGGTGCGCGGCCAGACACGGGAATCGAGGATCTCGGGCGTGACCCACTCTGTCCACATGCAAGCTTCGCCGCCCAGGATGCGGCTTTTCTCAGTAGGGCTCAGCGTTGCCGCGGCGCCGCTCATGGGGTCCACTGCATAATGCCTCGCCGCAGGCCACATCAAATCAATGTAGTAACCGAAGGAGAGCAGGCCGCTGTAGCCTTGTTTCGCTGCCGCGGCCAACGATTCCTGTCCGCGCCAGGACTGAATGACGATGGTCTTTGGCAGCTCGGGATGCAGAATCTCATCCCACCCCACCATGATTTTGTGGTGTTTGGCCAGGATCTTCTCGAGGCGCTGATTGAAGTAGGCTTGCAGGTCCTGATTATTCTTCATGCCATGCGCGTGAATGAACGCCTGGATCTTTGGATTCTTATCCCAATGCTGGCCGTTTACTTCATCTCCACCAATGTGGAAGTAGGCGTCGGGAAAGAGCTTGGCCATCTCGCCGATGAATTTGTCGAGAAATTTATAAGTGCCTTCTCTGGTAGGATCGGTAACGGAATCCGGAGCCTCCGGATCAACCTTGAAAGGACCGGGATTGCTGGCGAGTTCGGGATATCCGACAAACCAGGAGCCGCTATGACCCGGGGTATCGAATTCTGGGAGAACGCGGATACCGCGGTCGTGCGCGTAGGAGACCAAGTCGCGAATCTCGTCTTGAGTGTAATACAAGCCATCGGAACCCAGCTCCTGCAGCTTGGGAAAACGCTTGCTCTCGACTCGGAAGCCTTGGTCGTCTGAGAGATGGAGGTGCAGAACATTCATCTTCACCGCCGCCATTCCATCCAAATTGCGCTTGAGCACGTCGAGTGGAATGAAGTGTCGGCCAACGTCGATGAGCAAGCCACGCCAGGCGAACCGCGGCTGATCCTTTATTGTGACCGCCGCCACAGTAAATCCATTCGCGCCGGTCTCCACCAATTGAAGGAAGGTCTGAAGTCCGTGCACAACGCCAAGGGGGTTCGGGGCGGTGAGCTTCGCTCCCGACTGGTTGATGACTAGCTGGTAAGACTCATCCTCACCCAGTCTTTCGACGGCTTCACGGCCGTGCTCTGCATGGATGAGCAATGAAGGATGGGCGGATGCAAATGGTCTGCTTTTAAGCAGCATTCCCGTTTGCCGGGACAACTCGGCAGCAAACCTCTGCACGCCACGCTCCAACGCGGCATCCTGAAAGCCTGTAACCGCGATGGAGAAGGACCGATCAATCGGTAGTTCACCGGTTCCGAATTGCACCATCGACGGCATGGGCATGAGGTTGAGTTGTCGCTGCGGCTGTGCCGCGGCAAAGGATGCAAGTAAAAAGAGCCCGCTTGCGATGAGTAGTGGTCGCATTGTGTCCAATAGAAGATGACCGCTTTTCGAGGAATTCATTCATCTCCCAGTAATGGCCATGGCCATGGCCGCCGCGCTTATTCGTGACGCTGTTTCTAACGGGTTAGAGCGAATTTGCTTTCCAGTTGAATTTTGTCCGAAGAACCGCCGACCAGAATTGTAAAGTCACCCGGCTCGGCACTCCAATCTCTTTCCTTAAGGTCATAGAAAGAGAATGCTCGGCGATCGAGCATGATGGTTACGTGCTTGCTCTCGCCTGGCTTCAGGTTTAGCTTTGCGAACCCTTTCAATTCTTTGACTGGCCGCGGAACGCTGGCATGAGAGTCGCCGACGTACAATTCCGCAACTTCGGCGCCCTGACGATGACCTGTGTTTCTTACATCGAAGGAAACCGTGATGGGCGCGTTCAAGTTTCCGGTCTGCGGCGTCACCGACAAGTTGCTGTATCCGAATGTGGTATAGGAGAGACCGTAACCGAAAGCGAATAACGGTTTGGTTTCGGAACGATCGAAGTGCCGATACCCCAGGAAGACGCCTTCCGAGTAGCGAACTCGATTTTCGCCGAGAACGGGATAATAGCTGTGGGATGTCGGATTGTCTTCCCAACGGCGCTCAAAGGAAGCGGGCAGCTTACCGGACGGGCTGAAATCGCCAAACAGGACTTGAGCCAACGCCGTCCCGCCTTCCTGCCCGGGATACCACGCGTGCAGAATCGCGGGAACATGGTCAATCCATTGCGTCATGTCCACGTTGCCGCCGGCGGACAGCACAACGATGATGTTCTTGTTGACCGCGCTGATCTGTCGGATGAGCTCGTCTTGTCCGCCTGTAAGTTCAAAGGTTCGGTCGGATCCCTCGCTCTCCGTCTTGGAATCAAACCCGACGCAGATGACCACGGCGTCCGCCTTCGCGGCAAGAGCCCTGGTTTCGCGGCCGATCGATTCCTCTGCCCCAGTCACGCCGAAACCCACAATGGCACTGCCAACCGCTTCAAAGTATTCGAGACGGATCTTGTACGCGCGACCAGCTTCCAGACGCTTGCCGTACGTATCTAGGGTCTGGGAATGACGCTGCCAATCATCGATCACGTTTTCGTCGTCGAGATAGAGTCGAACTCCATCGTCGGCGGACGTATAGAACTTGTAATCACCAGTCTTTTTGGGCACGAAATAGCCAGTCCAGCGAATGGAGAAATGATCGACCGGCTGGTTCGGAGCGAAGCTGCCCTCTCCCCAGTCGAAGTGAACGTGTTTGTCAGTGCGGACCAGAGCGGGTATCCCCTTCAGCTCTTCGTTGTTGAAGTATTCCGCTTTCAGACCGCTGTCCCCATCAGGGGCAGTGACAAATTTGGAATTATCGAATACGTCTTCGAGAGGAGGAATGTCGACCGCGTACAAAACCTTAGCTCTCGCTCCGAGACGGTTGCTTATACCTTCCAGAAAGCTGACGGCGTTGAATGGTTTGGTCTCGGCGCTGCCTCCTCCGGTGATCACTGCGGGGTAGGCATCGGGACCAATTACAGCGATGGTCTTCAACTTGCTCTCATTCAGCGGAAGCAGGTTCCCCGAATTCTTCAGCAGCACCATGCCGCTTCGGGCCTCCTCCAGCGCTACCTCACGACCCTCCTGACTGTATAGAGGAATGTCTGAATCGGTCTGCGCCTGGTCGAAGAAACCGAACTCGATCGCCTTGCGGAGAATTCTTCTAACTTTATCGTCAAGCGTAGCGACTGTGATCTTGCCTTGCTTGAGGGCTGGAGTCAGGGTGTTTTTATTCATGAAGGTGGGTGAGGGCATTTCAAGATCAAGGCCACCGTTGGCAGCAGCAGTGCCGTCGTGGGTAGCGCCCCAATCCGACATGAGGATGCCGTCGAATCCCCACTCCGTCTTGAGAATCTCGTTGTTCAGATGATTGTTCGCCGTCATGTAATCGCCATTTACCAGGTTGTAGGCATCCATCACCGCCCCCACCTTTGCCTCCTTAACGGAGGCTTCAAATGCCGGCAAATAGATTTCGCGCAATGTTCTTTCATCAATGTCAGAGCTGAGAGTCATGCGTGCGAATTCTGAGTTATTTCCGGCAAAGTGTTTTGCAGTCGCGATGACGCGTTGCCCCTGGATTCCCTTAATCACCGAGACCGCCATTCTCGAGGCCAGGAAGGGATCTTCGCCGAAGTATTCAAAGTTGCGGCCATTCATCGGCGCGCGATAAATATTCATGCCGGGAGCGAGAATGAAATGCACACCACGCGCACGGGCATCTCTACCCATGGCTGCGCCGAAGCGCTGTGCGAGGTCGACATCCCAGGACGCCGCCAGCGCGATGCCGGCAGGATATGCCGTGGTTAGCCCGTAGTCGTGAACGCCCATTGGACCGTCAGACATTCTAAGCGAGGAAATCCCAAGCCGTGGGATGGGACGAGTGTAGAAGTCGCTGATACCGCCGATGATCTCGATCTTTTCCTCCTGCGTCATCTTGCTGAGGATCGCATCGACACGCTTCTCCACATCGGCCTTCGACGAAAGGGCTGTCTGGGCCACGTTCTGCTGAATGAAAGACAGGAAAATGATTGCCGCAAATAACCTCCGATTATTCATGTTGTTTGCCTCATGGCTGGATCTAGGTGAGAAGTAGGTATGTCGAATACTGCTCTTCATCAATAGCGGTAAACGGGCGCATCTTGATTGGCCCACTCGCGGTTTTGATTTGCCAGGTCTGTTGATCCGATCTGCTCGCCGCCAGCAATTCTGCACGGGTCAATACCGGTTGGGCATCCGTGATCGCAAACAACACCAGTGGGCCGAACAGTAACGCGACCGTCTGCGGATGTTGTGGATCGATGGGTTCGATTCGCATCGTCATCGGCAGATCCAGCTCGACGCGGTCACCAGTGCTCCATGGGTGATGAACCGAGACGAAACGTCCCGGGCTCGTTGGTGTCTGGATTCGCCGTCCGTTTAGCGAAATCGAGGCTCCCGCAGCCCACTCTGGAATCCTGAAACTCATGGCAAATTCCCTCACCTGCGACGTCTTCACATCGAACTGCACCACGCCGTCGAACGGGTATGTGCTGTTTTGCGTCAGGACCACTTGGGCACCATCTTGTGTCCATTGCAGTGTGGATGGGATGTATAAGTTCACGTACAAACCTCGCGAATCGCGGAAGTAGGTGTTGATTCGATAGTCCGCCGCTACCTGTGGCAACGTGCCTGAGCAGCATGGCCAGCGATGTGGGGAGTAAACCTTACGTCCCTTGAAGTTGTAGTCAGCGTAATAGAAGGTTCGCCCGTCTGCCTGTAGCGGCTTTGCACCCAGCACAGTGTTGTACATCACGCGTTCCATGCTGTCGCCATAGCGCGAGTCGCGGGTCACACGCAGCAGGTAGCGCGTCAGCTTGAAGTGAGCGTAGGAACCGCAAGGAGTTTCAAAGCTGCTATGGCTCTGCGTAAGGCTGCCGGCCACATCTCCGCTGTTTGGAGCGCGCAGCGTCTCATCCGGCCCCCAGCCTCCGGTGGCAAAACTTTGTTTGGAGAGCATTTCAAAACCGTTCTTGGCGGCACGCAGGTGTTTCTCACTTGCCAAAGCCAGATACGCCTGCATGGCCGAGCTCAACGAGTTCACATGACTGTAGGCATGTCTGCCCGCCAGCACGTTGTGCCCTTTCGACAGCGGATTGAAATACTCATCGTCGAGATACTGCCGTCCCAGCGCGCGATAGCGTTCCCCGGCGCCGCGCTGATATGCCAGAAAGAGGTTTTCCGAGATGGTGTAGGATTCGTCCCACGTCCAACTCTCGTCCTTGTTTGGCCGCCAAACTCTGCCGTGCTCTACGGCGTGCTTCGGAAAATGTGGCAGCGCAGCATTCGTGGTGCTTTCGAGAATCGAGAAAGCATCGGGATCACCCACGTACCGGTGTGAGTCGATCAGCCCGCAAACCAGCTTGTCGTAGCAGTAGGTGGGGAACCGGTTGTTCTCGTAGAAAGATCCCGAAATCGTCTGCGCATACAAGCGGTTCAAGCGCAACACCTTGTCGCGGGTCTGCCGATCTCCCGTAATTGCGTAAGTGCGTGCCAGCGCTGACACCCATTGACCGAAAGTTGCCGCCGGAGTAAAACCGGCATCAAAGGTGTGCCAGTCATAGTTTGGGTCGTAGTGGTACCAACCTCCCAAATCCTCGCCGGGGGCGGGCTGCCCGACCATCTGACGGAACGGTTTCAGCAGACTATCTTCACTCAGCTCCATGAGTACGGAGTGAGTGGCTGCGAGTTGCTTCTCCTGAAGACCACTGGCCAACAAGACATCGCTGTAGTCAAACTGTTCAAGCGGCGGCGAAGCCGGAGCCGCAGCAAGCGCCCCTGGGAGCCAACGGCTGGGAGTCACAATCCCCGCAGTGACCAACGTGGCCGACTGGATAAATCTTCTGCGCGAAACTCGAAGTGAGGAGGAGGACATGAATCGCTATCATAGCTCTTGAAGTCCGCAATTTGGAAAATCCTACCAGGATCCTGTAGGAATGTACTACACCACGTGTTGTGGCCGGTCCTCGGTTCGAGCCACGGCGGAGACGAAAGCTGACGTGACCATACAGCCGTTCGGAAAAATGCGCGACGGAAATCCTGTCGAACCCTTCACCCTGATCGACGGTCCCATGGAAGCCCGGATCATCACCTATGGCGGAACCTTGGTGTCGCTAACCGTCCCCGATCGCCATGGCAGATCGGAAGATGTTGTACTTGGCTACGACAGTCTCGACGAATATGTTACGAATAACAATCGGAGGAATCCTGCTTTCTTTGGAGCCATCATCGGTCGCTACGCCAATCGAATCGCGCGTGGAAGATTTAACCTGAAGGGGGAGGTATATTCGCTGCCCGCGAACCATGACGAGAACTCTCTCCATGGTGGTCCTCATGGCTTCTACAAGGTGGTCTGGGATGCCAAGCCCATCGAGAATGGAGTCGAGCTGAGTTACTCCAGTAAAGATGGTGAAGAAGGCTACCCGGGCAATCTGCTGGCCGGGGTTCGATACACATTAATTCAGCGTGCTTTGCGCATCGAGTACTCCGCAACCACCGATAAGAAAACCATAGTGAATTTGACCAACCACGCTTACTTCAATCTCGGCGGACCCGGCCATGGCAACATCCTGGGGCACCAACTCACATTGCATGCCTCCCGTTTCACCCCCGTAGATTCGAACCTTATTCCCGCCGGTGAGCTCAAACCGGTTCCCTCAACCCCCTTTGATTTCCGCACATCGACTGCAATCGGTGAGCACATAAATTGCAACGATCAACAACTGCATCTGGCTAAGGGCTACGACCACAATTGGGTTCTGGATGGTCAGGGCGGAGACTTGGCGGAAGCGGCCGACCTGTACGAGCCAATTTCCGGGCGTGTCCTACGAGTTCTGACAACCGAGCCCGGCATCCAGTTCTACAGTGGTAATTTTCTGGATGGAACGATCAGAGGGAAAGTGCAGGCGCTCTATGGGAATCGTTCTGGACTGTGTCTGGAGACCCAACACTTTCCTGATTCACCGAATCACCCGCATTTCCCCTCGACTGAACTAAAGGCTGGCGAGCGTTATCACAGTGTTAGCGTTTACAGCTTTTCATCTCGATGATGCGTCGCGTTCTCCTGCGAGTGTTTGCATTCGCTTTGGTCGCGATAGATCCCCCAGGCTGCGGGTGCACACGGACAAGGACCAATGAGATCGCACTTGCTCGGACTTGACATCGGGACCGGTGGTACACGAGCGATACTGATCAATAGGGATGGTCGGATAACATCCTCCGCAACCCGGGAACATCCACCTTTTGTTTCTGCCCGTCTCGGGTGGGCGGAGCAGGACCCACACGACTGGTGGCGCGCTGCCGTTCACGCCGTTCGGGAGGCGCTGGCGAAAGCCGGACTTGAGGGCGGGAATGTTGCTTGCGTGGGTCTTGCCGGCCAGATGCACGGTGCCGTGCTACTGGCTGCAAACGATGAAGTTTTGCGGCCGGCGCTTATTTGGTGCGATCAGCGGACCCGGCGAGAGTGTGATTGGCTGAATCTGACCGTGGGACCTGAGCGGCTCATCCAGCTCACGTGTAATCCTGCGCTCACCAACTTTACCCTGACGAAGTTGCTCTGGGTGCGCTCCCAGGAACCTCATCTGTGGACTCGCTTCACCCGTTTCCTGCTCCCAAAGGACTACGTCCGCTTGTGCCTCACCGGTGAACACGCGACCGACATGGCCGACGCGTCCGGTACGCTGATGTTGGATGTCGCCCATCGACGCTGGTCGTCGGAGCTGTTGGCTGCAGTGGGGTTGCCGGAGTCTTGCCTGCCGCGGGTCTTAGAGTCACCGGAAATATCTGCACGCGTGTCTGACGATGGGGCAGAAGCCACCGGCTTGCCTGCCGGAACTCCTGTCGTGGCCGGGGCTGGTGACCAAGCTGCAGGCGCCCTTGGCTTGGGCATTGTACGTCCGGGCGACGTGAGCGCCACGATTGGAACGTCGGGTGTGGTGTTTGCCTCCACCAATCACCCGGCAATGGATCCGCAGGGGCGCGTGCACACATTCTGCCATGCTGTACCTGGCCGCTGGCACGTCATGGGCGTGACCCAAGCCGCCGGACTGTCGCTGCGCTGGTTCCGCGATGAACTGGCCGGCTCAATGGACCACGACACTGCTTACGAGCAACTCACGCAGGAGGCAGCAGCCACGCCAGCCGGGGCCGATGGCCTGTTGTGGGCTCCTTATCTCATGGGTGAGCGGACACCGCACCTTGACCCGAAAGCGCGAGGTGCGCTGGTCGGGCTCTGTGCGAACCATACTCGAGGACACGTGGTGCGCGCCATTCTCGAAGGCGTCGCATTCAGCCTGAAGGATACGATCGCGCTCTTCGAGGACATGCACGTGCCCGTCCGCCACATCCGGCTGGGAGGAGGTGGCGCACGTTCACCACTCTGGCGCCAGGTCCAGGCCGACGTTTACGGGCGCGAAGTCGAGATTGTGGAAACCGAAGAAGGCGCAGCGTACGGGGCGGCACTGCTGGCCGGCGTAGGCGGAAACGTCTGGAGTACGGTCGAGGAAGCTTGCGAGCGCTCAGTATGCGTCGCAAGCAGCGTCCGGCCGGATTCTCAAGCTGCGGCAGTAATGCAGCGGCAATATGAAGCCTATCGCGCACTGTATCCAGCCTTGAAGCCGATTTTCGAGAAGTTGAGCTAGCCTCTAATCACCTGAGCAAAACCGACGAGTGCTTACTGGGCATACAAGATTGGAAAGGAGTACCGATGAAACGAGTAGCAAAACAGTTTATCGGCTACCTACAAATTGCCGTTCGTCGTGGTCATGTTGTACTGCTTTTCATCTTGCCGCTGTGCGGAGTTCTGGCCCTGGCTTTGCAAAACCCTGCTGTAAGTAATGCCGCCCTGCCCCCACAGAACCGGATCTCTGACCAGCTTGGGGCCCCACTGGCCCGCGATCCCATTTTTGTCTATAACAATTGGTCAGCATACGACGAACTCTCCGACAATATTCCTCTCACTGAACATCTCGCGCTGAAAGAATTGGATGAAGTTCTGCGCCTGCGCCGCTTCGGGGTTCGTTTTGACTATTACATGATGGATGCTTTTTGGTTCGATCCAGATGGCGGTTATCGTACCTGGCGCAAACCGAATTGGCCGGATGGCCCCGATGCTTGGATCAAGAAGTGCCGGGACAATGGCATCCTGCCCGGTCTCTGGTTTGGCACGAATGCTTTGGTCAAAATTAACCCAGCTCCCGCGTGGCAGGACTCACTTACCGAAAAGAAAGGATCGATGTCGTTCTCGGAAGGAGGGTTTCTTCCCGACTTTATGGATTCACTGCAGTACTGGTACGACCATGGCATCCGCATGTTCAAGTTTGATTTTGCGGATTTTGACGCCGCCACTCCAGCCATCGCGAAAACCGAGTCACGCGAACAGATTCATGCCCGCAATGTCGATGCCTTTCGTGAAGCGTTAAAACAATTTCGCCAGCGAAATCCCGATATCGTTCTGGTAGCGTTTAATGGATTTGGTGGTGACGTGGAATCAACCGCCGGCCTTTTCCCCTTTCATCATGCGATCGATCTGCGCTGGCTCGGAGTATTCGATGCGCTCTATTCCGGAGATCCGCGCGCCTCGGACGTGCCGGAGATGAACTTCTGGCGTTCCATGGATATCTACAGCGACCACATGGTCCGCCGCTACGAGCAGAGTTTCATGCCTCTGGAGCGCATTGATTCCACCGGCTTCATGCTGGGGAACACTGGAACAATTTATTACCGCAAGACCCACGCCTGGAAGGGCGCGTTGATCCTGATGATGGCACGCGGGGGCTGGGTCAACACGGTTCACGGCAATCTAGAATTTCTCACTGACGAAGACGCGCGCTGGTTCGCCAAAGTCCAGGCTCTCTACCTTCGGCTGGAGAGTATGGGGCGGACTAAAACATTCGGCGGAGTCCCCGGCGAAATTCAGCCTTACGGGTTTGGTTCGCTTGACGCGGACGGTGCAGTCTACGCACTGGTCAATCCGGCACAGAGTGTAGCAGAGATCCAAATGCCGCAGCTATCCCACGTACAGAAGACAAATGCGCCTGGACGCTTGCTGTTCCGCGACGCCGGCTTCCAACCTGAGGTTACGGGTGACAAGATCAAGCTCGGACCGGGACAGATGGCGGTGGTGGGATACGGTGAATATGCAAAGGCTCAATATGACTTGGGGGTTCAGCAGGATGTGCAGATTCCCCGTTCCATCCGGCCGATCGATGCCACCTTTTCCGAACACGGGAAGAATACGATTGAAGCAACCATGGTGGCGCCTGAACATGGGGACCTTCGCATCATGATGCAACACCGATCGACCGACGGAAACATCATGCGAAGCTGGAAGGGCGGGCCCCCCAATGGGACGAACATGTCCAAAGTCTTTGTCCTCGAGGCCCGGCAGAATGGCCGGTTGCTTCCCCTCGAGATCAACTACGACAAGGTGATCTGGAGTGGGCTTTCCTGGGCGGTGGGTGAGATCAAGCAGGGCGACATCAGGGGCGGGCAACCCGTTACCGTGCAATGTTCCTCCGCGGAGAGCGATGAGGTAAGGCTGGAGGGGAAGGTGTTTAACGTGAGCTACTAGGAACTCGGGGTAAACGTTTGCAGGACCAAGCGATGAGCTGGGCTTCGAAGCGCCGGGGAGCCTTCCCCGAAGCCCATCCGGACTCTTCATTTTGGAAAAGAACTTGACAATCGCTCGGGCGCAGGCGTAGTTTTCGGGGCGGTCCCTGGAAAATCGTCACCCCGGGTGACTTAGGGGATGGTGAGTAAACGTTTACTGCGATGTCGTTCAAGGGAAGTGACCGGGACAATCGCATCTTCCATGTCGATCGCAGCGGAATTTTTGGCTGGTCCACCCATTGGGTCCGTTCAAAGTGGTACCCGAGCTTGGGCGTGGTGGTTCGGCACAACGTCCTCCATGACATCGGCGGGGACGGGATTGTCGTGGTAGCAACGGATGGCGCGCTGGTGGAGCACAACGTGGTCAGTAATGCCAACCAAAGATCAGCGGGATACAACGTCGCTATCTGGCCTTGGAGTGCGGACAATACTATCATTCAACACAACGAAGCTTATGGCACGCGTGGACAGCGAGACGGCGAGGGCTTCGATTCCGATTGGAATAGCCGTAATACTGTTATCCAGTACAACTATAGCCACGACAACGACGGCGGGTTCTTGCTGATTTGCAACGAAGGCGGGCACGACGCCGCGGAAAGCGTTGGCAATGTGGGCACCATCGTCCGCTACAACATCAGCCAGAATGATCACCATCGGGGCATCAATCTGGCGGGTCCGGTTAGCAATGCAACTATGTACAACAACACGTTTTACGTGGGACGGGGCGAAACCGTGAGTCTGCTTTTGCAATCGGATTGAAAGGGCTGGGCCGATGGCACGTATTTGTACAACAATATTTTCTATGTGGCGGGCGCGGCAGAATTTTCTCATGGCGTTTCGCGAGGCCCAGATGGCGCCTACGTCACCACGCCCGGCTTTGGCAGTAGTCGGAGTACCGTATTCGATTACAACGTCTATTACGGAAAGCTGCAGCCCGCGGCTGATCCGCACGCACTTACCACCGACCCTCTCTTCATGAGTCCGGGAAGAGCCAACCGCGGAGCACAAAGTATGGCGGGGTATCGTCTGCAGCCCGGATCGCCGGCCATCAATTCCGGCAAACTTATCGATAGCCATGTAGGCAAAGATTTTCTGGGAACAACAGTGCCGGCTTGCGGGGCGGTGGATCGGGGCGCGATGGAGTTTGGCGAATGCCGGCTCCTCAAGGCTCACGCAGATTGAGTTCTGTATCCGCAGAGAAACCGTCCCCAGTTACAATGGCGCACTTCTGTTGAATAGACGGCTATGGACATCCGTGAGATCGCAAAGCGGGCCAAAGTATCGACGGCGACAGTGTCGCGTACTATCAACCGCGTCCCCACCGTCAGTGCGCAATTGGCCAAGCGCGTCTGGAGCATCGTGGATGAGCTTGGTTATTACCCAAATACGCAAGCCCGGGCGCTGGTGTCCGGACGAAGCCGTATCTTTGGGCTGATTGTCTCGGAAATAACCAACCCGTTTTTCCCGGAAATCGTCCAGGTGTTCGAGAACATTGCGGTCGAGCATCATTACGAGATTCTGCTCACGTCCACGGTCCACGACCCCAAACTGATGGAGAGTTCAGTCCGTCGGATGTTGGAACGGAGGGTGGATGGGGTTGCCGTAATGACGTTCGGAATGGAAGAGTTGCTGCTGGAAGATCTGAAGCTGCGCAATGTGCCACTGGTGTTCGTCGACGTTGGGCCGCCGCGTCCGCACGTCAGCAATATCCGTATTGACTACCTCAATGGCATCCGGCAGGCAGTGCTGCACCTGGCTGCCCTGCGTCACGAGCGGATTGCCTTCATTACCGGCCCCTTGCGTTTACCGTCTGCCGTGGCGCGGAAAAATGCCTTTGTCCACTCCATGCGAGAAATAGGGCTGGAAGTCGACAAACGACTGGTGATCGAGGGCGACCACACCAGCGAGGGGGGTATGGCAGCCCTGGCGCAGTTACTGGAGGCTAACGTCAAGCCTACGGCCGTGCTTTGTTCCAACGACATGACCGCCATTGGCGTGATGCGGAAGAGTTATGAGCTGCGGATTACCATTCCGCGCGACCTGTCGCCTGTGGGCTTCGATGACATACGTCTGGCGCAGTTCATGTGGCCCCCGCTTACCACGGTGCAGATGTCGCAAGCCAAGCTGGCTCGCCTGGCTTTTAACGCATTGTTGGCCGATGTGCAGCGGGAGGTGCCTGCCCCGAACGGAACAGGATATGAACTGCGGACAAGTTTGGTATTGCGAGAATCGACCGGGCTGGCACCACATTCCGCATTGAGCGGCAAGCGACGCCAAAATCGCACATCGCTGACCGATCGTATCTCCGGAAAGATTGACAAGCGCCGAGCCCGTGTCTTAAGGTAACCTGGCAGTAAACGTTTACTTCCGCCGCCAGCGAGCTGGACCAACGGGCCCGGATCGAACAAGGGTGGGAACCGATGCTGCTCCAAAGCCTGCGGGAAGAAGTTCTGCAAGCCAATCTCGAACTGGTTCGGCGGGGGCTGGTGCTTTACACCTTCGGAAATGCCAGCGGGATTTCGCGGCAAGATGGACTCATCGCCATCAAGCCGAGTGGTGTCGCTTACGACAGCATGACTCCGCAGGACCTGGTGATCACTGACCTGGGAGGGAAAGTAGTCGAAGGCAAACTGCAGCCGTCTTCGGACTTGCCAACCCATGTGGAACTCTACAAGCGCTTTCCTAAGATCGGCGGGGTCGCCCATACCCATTCGGAGTTTGCCACGGCGTGGGCGCAAGCATGCCGTCCCATCCCGTGCTTTGGCACAACGCATGCGGATTATTTCCATGGCCCGGTCCCGGTGACAGCGTGCCTCAGCGCAGAGGAGATCGCCGGGGATTATGAAAAAAACACCGGGCTTGCGATCTCTAAAGTCTTTGATCGATTGGAAGCTGACGACATCCCTGCCGTCCTGGTAGCCGGGCACGCGCCCTTCTGTTGGGGAATAAGTCCCGCTGATGCCGCCCACAACGCGGTGATTTTGGAGTCGGTGGCAAAAATGGCGTACCACACGATCGGAATTGCAGCCGAGGCAGATCCGATTTCGCGCCACCTCCAAGACAAGCACTTCCTGCGCAAACATGGGCACAGCGCCTATTACGGACAGGTTCCGAAGAAATGAAGACAGCACTCATCCTGGTCGATGCGGGCAGACTGGTCCATTTATCGGCCGTCGATCTGGTCATCATCGTTTTCTATTTCGCTCTGGTGTTGGCCATTGGTTGGTACCTGAAAGAACGAGCCAACACCAGCGAAGACTTCTTTCTAGCCGGGCGCGAAATGACGGCCTGGATTGCCGGCCTTAGCTTCCTTTCCGCCAACCTCGGCTCGCTGGAACTGATGGGCTGGGCGGCGGCGGCGTACCAATACGGAATTTTAGCGACTCATTGGTATTGGATTGGCGCGATTCCCGCGATGCTTTTCCTGGGCATTGTGATGATGCCTTTTTATTACATCTCAAAGACCCACTCTGTCCCGGGTTACTTGAAACTTCGTTTTGGCGAGTCGAGCCGCGCTTTAGCGGCGGTTTCGTTTGCGGCTATGACCGTGCTTATGAGTGGTATCAACATGTACTCCATGGCACTGGTGATGAAAGTCATTCTAGGCTGGGACATTCATTTCAGTATCTGGGTATCGTCGCTCACGGTTGCCATCTACGTGGCTCTGGGCGGATTGCGTTCGGCAATTTTCAACGAAGTGCTGCAGTTTATTTTGATTTGGGCGGGCGCAGTGCTGGTGCCAATTTTGGGCCTCATCGAGGCCGGGGGCTGGACGAATCTGAAAGAACGGGTAGCGCAGAATGTCGGGCCTGCCTACATGCACGTTTGGGGCAATCTGGGCTCGTTTAATTCCAATCCCATGGGCATTCACTGGACGGGAATCGTCTTTGGCCTGGGTGCGGTCATTTCGTTCGGCTACTGGACCACGGATTTTCTCGTGGTGCAGCGTGTGTTGTCTGCCCACAACCTCCGAGCAGCAAAGATGGCTCCCATTATTGGGGCAGCCTTCAAGATGTTTGTTCCTTTCATCGTGATCCTCCCGGGACTGCTCGGGCTGGCCCTTCTGCCGGTCAAGTTAACCGGTGAAGGCGCTGCCGTCGCTTCCGGCGGACACAGTTATAACGAAGTTCTTCCCCTGATGTTGGCGCGCTACTGTGGGCCCGGACTCCTGGGCTTGGGCATAACCGCTCTCATTGCTGGTTTTATGTCTGGCATGGCGGGCAATGTCAGCGCCTTTGCGACCGTCTGGACGTATGACATCTACGGCGCGCTGATCAACAAATCAGCCAACGACCAGCAGTACGTCCGCATGGGACGCTGGTGCACGATTCTCGGAGTGCTGATCAGCATCGGCACGGCTTATCTGGTGATGCAGTTTCTCAGCATCATGGATTATGTGCAGGCGCTTTTCAGCTTCTTCATTGCGCCTTTGTTCGGCACCGTACTGCTGGGCATGCTGTGGAAGCGGGCAACCCCGGCCGGAGGATTCTGGGGATTGTTGGCCGGCACCCTCTCTTCGGTCAGCATGTGGGCCTGGGTGAAGCTGGATCCTAGTGCGTTGCGTTACGTAGCGCTGTCCAGCAACGCGCGTGATATGGCTGAAAACATGTATCGCGCATTGTGGTCGTGGATCGTGTGCGTGATTGTGACCGTGGTGGTTAGCCTGGTTACACGTCCTAAGCCTGAGGCGGAGTTGGTGGGACTGGTTTATGGAGCCACCGATATCCCCTCCGAGGGAGAGCTTCCGATTTATCAACGGCCGATCTTCTGGGCTGGGGTCGTGGCCATCGTGTTTGTGATTTTGAACATCATCTTCTGGTAGACAAAGCTATGAAGCCAGGATCTTCGATTTCGATCTGGTTTTTTATTGGTATATCGCTGTTGGTTAACGGTGCGCTTATTTTTGCCGCTGGCATGTATGAGCTCATGCATCCGCCCGAGTATCCGGTCGTTCTTTACCGGCTGCACGCCAGTATCTGGTGGGGCGCGATATTGCTGTGCGCGGGAATCGTCTATTGCTATCGTTTTCGACCGACCCGGGCGGCACGAGCAAATGCCGGTCTCCCCGGCTGATTGGGAGGAAGGCGAGGAAGTTATGTCGAAGAAGAAAATGACGGTCGGCTTGATTGTCGGCAACCGCGGGTTCTTTCCCGATCACCTGGCGAAATCGGGGCGGGAAGAAATGCTGCGGGCGCTGGAGCAGGCAGGGATAGACGCTGTGGTGCTGGATCCAGCGCACAGCAAGTATGGAGCGGTCGAGACCCATGAAGAAGCCAAGCGTTGCGCCGCTCTGTTCCAGAAGAACCGGGACCTCATCGATGGCATCATTGTTTCGCTTCCAAATTTCGGAGATGAACGGGCCATTGCCGACACTCTACGATTGGCGCAACTCCCGGTTCCTGTGTTGGTGCAGGCTACGCCGGATTCCACCGGGAAGATGACAATTGCCTTTCGTCGTGACAGTTTCTGCGGCAAGATGTCGGCTTGCAATAATCTGCGGCAGTACGGAATCCCTTATTCGCTCACCACGGTTCACACCGTTAGTCCCGACTCCAAGGAGTTTCAAAGTGATCTGACGTGGTTTGCTGCCGTCTGCCGGGTTGTGAACGGGTTTCGCGACCTGCGAATAGGAAGTATTGGCGCCCGTCCTGCCGCGTTCAACACCGTGCGCTACAGCGAGAAGATACTGGAATCGCAGGGGATCTCGGTGGAAACTGTCGATCTTTCGGAAATTCTTGGCCGCATCGCTAAGCTGAAGGACACCGATAGTGGAGTGGAAGGCAAGATGCAGGACATTCGTAAGTATGTGACCACCAGCGGAATTCCCGAAGCCGCGCTCATCAAGATGGCCAAACTGGGCTTCGTGGTCGACGACTGGATGAAATCCACCGACGTTAAAGTGAGCGCCGTGCAGTGTTGGACGGCGATGGAAGAGTACTTCGGCGTCGTGCCTTGCACCATCATGAGCATGATGAGCGACAATCTCATCCCCAGCGCATGCGAAGTGGATGTCTGCGGTACGCTCAGCATGCATGCCCTAGCCCTGGCCTCGGAAACTCCCAGTGCATTGCTCGACTGGAACAACAACTACGGTGACGACCCCAATAAGGCTGTCTGCTTTCATTGCAGCAATCTGCCGAAGCACTTCTTTCAAGAGGTCCGCATGGATTTCCAGGAAATCATTGCCGGCACCGTGGGCAAGGAAAACACCTTCGGAACCATGGTGGGCCGCGTAAAGTCGGGGCCGATGAGTTTTGCCCGCTTCTCCACGGATGACACGCGAGGGGCAATGCGCGGATATGTAGGGGACGGCGCGTTTACCAATGATGCGCTCAATACTTTCGGCGGCGCCGGCGTAGTGGAGATTCCGCGCCTGCAGAATTTGCTGCATTACATTTGCGAGAACGGATTCGAGCACCATGTTGCAGCGAACTTTTCTACGGTAGCAGGCGCGGTGCATGAGGCGGCAGTGCGGTATCTAGGCTGGCAGATGTACTGGCATCGCAATTAAAACGCGAGAGACCACATGGCGATAGTTGCGGGAGTCGATTTCGGTACCTTGAGCGTTCGCGTGTCGGTTGTGGACAGCGACCGTGGGCCGCTGGCGTCCGCAGTCGCTGAATATCCCTTGCATCGCAAACACGACGATCCCGAGTACGCGACGCAATCGCACGATGACCACATGCGCGCGCTCGCCGCCGCGACCCGCAGTGCTGTCAAAGAAGCTGGAATTTCTGGCGATGCCATCGCATCCATCGCGCTGGATACGACTGGCTCCAGCGTGATTCCCGTTGACGACAGAATGCACCCTCTGGGCGAGTACTACCTATGGTGCGATCATCGGGCCAAACAGGAAGCTGCACAGATTACTGAACTGGCCCACCGGGAAGGGCTCAAGGCAGTCGAATGGTGCGGCGGCGTGTACTCCTCGGAATGGGGTTTCGCAAAACTGCTGCACTGGCTGCGTCACAATCCAGACAAACGGAAGCAGTTTGCTAGCGCCTTTGAACACTGCGACATGGTTGCCGCCACTCTCTGCGGCATTACCGACCCCGCGATGGTGAAACGCAGCATCTGTGCGATGGGGCACAAGTGGCTGTGGAATCCGCAGCTGGGTGGCCTTCCGCCGGAAAGTTTTCTCATCAAACTGGATCCTCTGCTGGCCGGGGTCCGCACCAAGCTTGAAGGTCATTACGCCACTTCAGACGAGATCGCGGGAAGGCTGTCGCCAGCCTGGGCGTCGCAACTCGGCCTACGCGCGGGTATTCCGATTCCGGTCGGGGCATTCGACGCACATTGGGATGCGATCGGCGCGGGCGCGATGGAGGGCGATGTGGTGAATGTCGTTGGCACCTCGACCTGCATCATCGCCTATGTGAAACAGGCGCAGCTCGTTCCTGGAGTTTGTGGAGTGGTTCAGGGAAGCGTACATCCGCAATATACTGGCGTCGAGGCCGGGCTTTCGGCGACTGGCGATATCTTCGCTGCCATTGCCCGGCGCGCGAACACAAACGTGGCTGAGTTGAGCCAAGGGCTGGAAAAATACCGCGCAGGTTCCACCGGCCTGATTCGAATGACGTGGGATAACGGCGACCGCACTGTGCTGGTAAATCCCAATCTCGGCGGAATGACCATCGGATGGAACTTGCAGCACACCGCGCAGGACGAATTGTTCGCCGCGATTGAAGGCACGGCATTTCATACCCGCGTGATCCTCGATCGCATGACCGAATACGGCGCGTCCACCCGTCGGGTGATTAATAGCGGCGGAATTCCCCAGAGCAATGCGATGTTGAATCAGATTTACGCCAACGTGTTGGGCAAGCCGGTGTTGGTTCCGAGCAGCAAGGTCACAGGAATCGGCTCCGCCATTTTTGCTTTTTTGTCGGCCGGTACCTTCCAAACTATCGAGGAGGCGCAACGGCAGATTTGTCCGGCGCATAAAACTTTCGCGCCGCAGAATGAGGAGCAAGCCACTTACCATCAGCTCTACAGTTTGTACCGGCGACTGTACTTCAATTTCGGTGGGCCAGCTGGGGAAGATCACTTCGGCGACGTTTTGCCGAAATTGATCGAAATCGCCCGGCAGGAAACAAACAGAGGAGCGGAAACCGGAAGCGAACTGATCAGAAGGTAAGTCCCTTCGTACACGCATGCGCATGAGACAGCCAATTCCCCGCGCGGTCAAATTTGCCCTAGCTTTCCTATTCTTGATTCCCGACTCGATCTTGGCTCAGACTCCCCCCTCCTTCGCTCCCGACAAGATGGATACCGTGCTATACGGCGTTGCTTATTACAGCGAGTACATGCCTTATCCGCGATTGGAGCAGGACGTCGAACTCATCCAACGCTTCGGCGGACGGACCATCACGTTCGGTTACCGCCAGAATGCAGACTTAGCCAATCCGGTCTACCGTTCCTATTGCGAGCGCGTGATCCGTAAGATTATCGCGCATTACAAAGACAATCCCGCGGTAATTGGTTTTCAAGTCGACAATGAAACCTCCGCCGGAGGCGCGGCCAATCCTGATGTTCAGGCGGGTTTCATCGACTATTTGCAGCACAAGTTCAAGACCGTCGATGAGCTCAATAAAGTCTGGGGGCTGAATTACTGGGGCCAGCGGCTGAATGACTGGAGTGAGATTCCGCCGCAGGAAGGAATTATCAACCCCGGTTGGAAGCTGGAATGGCAGCGTTACTCCCAGTGGTTGACCACGGATTTCCTGGCTTGGCAGGCCCGGATTGTAAACCAATATAAGCGGCCGGATCAGTTTATTACCCACGACCTGGCGGGTCCTCCACGGCATGAGGTGAACGAGTTTGACATCAGCCGGTCGATGGATGTGATGGCGGTGAATCCTTATCACGAAACGCAAAACCAGTTCGACGGCATGGGATCGAGCATGCCGGGCGATTACACGCGCTCGTTGAAGCAGAGCAACTATCTGGTCACCGAAACCAACGCGCAGACGATTGGGTGGGATTCGAAAGAGCAGTTCCCCCCCATGACGGGCAGTTGCGGCTGGATGTGTATACCCATCTCTCAGCCGGCGCCAACATGGTCGAATACTGGCACTGGCATTCGATCCATTACGGCCAGGAAACCTATTGGAAGAACATGCTTTCCCATGACCTCCAACCCGGTCGCGCTTACGCCGAGGTGAGCCGGACGGCACACGAGTTGCAGCGTATTGGGCCACAGTTGGTTGGCCTTCGTCGAGACAACAAGGTAGCGATTCTCTACAGCAACGACTCGCATTACGGCATCGAGTTCATGAAGTTCAGCGACCGGGTGAATTACGACTGGTTGCTGCGCCAGATGTACGGCACTCTGTATCGGGAAAATATCGGTGTGGACTTCATTTTTCCCGAGAGCACAGACCTCGCGAGATATAAGGTCATCGTGGTTCCAGCGCTCTACGTTGCCAGCGACGAGTTATTGAATCGTCTGGTCGAATGCGTCCGCCAGGGCGGGAATCTGCTGATGACTCTCAAGAGTGGATTTACCAACGAATACGACACGGTTCGTTGGAATATGGCGCCGGGACCGCTGCGCGAAGCGGCGGGATTTCATTACCAAGAGTTTTCCAGCCTGAAGCACCCGCTGGTTTTGAAGGGCGATCCATTTCAGGCAGGCGAGGATAACAAGATTTCCGAGTGGGCAGAGATGTTGATTGCCGACAGCGCTCAGCCTCTGGCGTTCTATGACCACCCGTTCTTCGAGAAATTCCCCGCCATTACCCGAAACCGTTTCGGCAAGGGCACGCTGACATACGAAGGCACAGTGCTGAGCGATCCCCTCCAGGAGAAAGTGCTGCTCGGGATACTTCAACTAGCGGGATTAACCGGACCGGACCAGAAGCTGCCCGCGCCGGTACGGGTCAAGCATGGAGTGAATCGGGAAGGTAAGACCATACACTATTATTTCAACTATTCGAGTGATCCACAGACATTCAATTACTCATACCGACAGGGTTCTAACCTACTCACGCAGACACCCGTGAATGCCTCCCAGCCAGTGGCGTTGAAAGCTTGGGATCTGGCCATTATTGAAGAAAAGTAGAGTTCCGAGTCGGCCACAGATAGAGCGGATGTCGGATGAAAGTTCACCATTGCGCTCTTCTTTCACAATTGAATTCGAAACAACAGTCCAGCCATTTCACGAATGCTTTCGCATGAGCCTGGTTAACATTTGCCGTAGTTGGGCCCGATCTCTCGGGCGGTATGCGCTTCGGCTGTGTCTGCCAGTTGCAATCCTTGGTTGCGCTTCATTCGAACTCTCTTGGGCTGCTCCAGTCCTGCCCAATCTCATTGGCGACCATATGGTTTTACAGCGGGCTCGGGAGATTCACATCTGGGGCATGGCCGAGCATTAAGCGCTAACTTAAGCAGGGTTGCCTGGTTGCTGACTCGACAACCGCGCGGTGATGGGAACGCTGTGGTATTCATGGTTGTGGCTGCAACAGAGACACGGTTCCGGAGTACTCACGTCTACGTGGTGTCTATGAGTGGGCTATTCCGCGAGGAACGCACCGTTACCGATCCGGAATTCTGTCAGGGGTTTGAGATTCTTCTTGTAAGCCCTAGTAACTGCGTATTCCTTCCCACCTTTAACGCGGAGACTACACTTTCCGGTCGAGTACGGTTTGATCTCTGCCACAAACGAGGTATTCACGAGCGCAGATCGATGGATCCGAATGAATCCGTACGGCTTCAGCTTTTCTGCCACCCTCGAGATTGACTCGCGCAGGAGATAGGAGTCCGATTCCCGCTGCAGCGACACATAATTGCCCTCAGCTTGAACTGCGACCACATCTCCAGGATTGATGAACAGAATCCTTCCTCTAGCCTTGATTGCGATCATCGGGCGACCCGGACGAGACAGTTTCTGCAACTGCGGCAAAGCTTCTATCAATTTTGCGGCTCGCTCGCCCTTTGCTCTGCGACAGGCCCGGTCCAAGGCTTCGTTGATGCTTTCGTTCGAGAAAGGCTTTAGCACGTAGTCTACGGTGTGCCTCTCGAATGCTGCGACCGCGTGCTCAACGTGTCCGGTTACAAACACGATAGACGGCAACAAAAGGTTTCGTTTTCGAAGTTGGTCTACGAGTTGAGAGCCCGACATCTCCAGATCGATGTCAAGAAGCAAAACATCGTAAGAGTCCGTGGCCAATTTCTCGAGCGCTTCGATTGCATCGTTGGCCGAATCGAAATGCTCCACGTCTCTCCTTGTCGACAACACATTTGTCAAAGCCGTAGGGGCCAGGCGCTCATCATCCACGAGCAGCACTCGCATAGATTCCACTCACCATCCATCTCTGTTCCACCAGGCATAAACGTCCTGGCTGACCACTCCAGACCGGAGCCTAAGAGATTTCGCCAGCCTTCTTCGGATACTTGTTCGGATATTCATGACTTGAATTCGCGTTAGGATCGGACGTCAGTGAGCATGATCGCCCGAATCCGCCGACGTTCTGTCCGACCAATCAGACACCAGAACGATGAACTCGGTTACTGGCTCCGGAGCACCATTAAAGTGTGGAGCCAGCAGAACCGGGGCGTTAGAGCCGAGCGCGCCTGCACCCCAAGTCTTAGCGTCTTTCACGGGAACGTAAAACATGAGATGGGGAGAGCAGTTCCCGCATCTGCTGTTAAGGAATCCTTGCTTCGACTGCATATAGGCCATCCCGCCAGGCTCGAGGGCCGGCAGTTCCCCCTTCTCAATCGCGGCCTTCATACCCTGGTTCATTTCAGCTTTCGATTTTCCAGCCAATGCCAATTTTGTCCTGATCAAAGTGATCGGCAGCAACGTCCTGGCAGCCTGCGGGTTGTAGCAAACCGGACCGCGCCTCTTAGGGTTCCAAAACTCGGGACTGTTTTCGAATTGGTCCATCCACGAGCGGTCTACGTTGCAGACAAAGCCGTTCGTGCCTTCGACCGCAGTTTCGTAGCCCCGCCTTCCGAGGACCATAACCGTGGCGTCCTTGGCAATGAATGGCGGAGCCGCGCTTCGCGCCAAGGCGATTTCGGCATCGCGGCCCATTAGGTATTCGTCCAGCGGAGCCATGCTGGGATACGGAGTTTTGGCGTCCTGTGCTTGCGTGTGCCGAGCCGTTCCCAGGGCAAGGGCCAGCGCAAAGAATGCCAATGCGATCATCTTGACTGTCTTTCGTTTCATTTGGTTCTCTCCTTGAATCCTTCTGATGCAGATTTAAGGTATGGCTCCAAACCTGATCGGCGAACACCGAGCAGCCGAAGATTCCTTTTGTCCTGAATACTTTTCAAGCCAGATTCACTTTGTCTGCCATTGTCATTGGCTGTCATCGTCAGTGGTTCGTCTTTATGAGTTATCCGCGCCGCCCGCGCGTTATCTAAATAGTGAAAGGTCGATCGCGTCCGCAATCTCCTGATACCCGGTATCGTTCGGATGGAAATGATCTTTCCAGGCAAAGCGCGACGCAATCCTGCTCGGATGATCCGGGTCACGCAGTATCTTGTCGAGGTCAATCACGCCGTCAAAGGCGCCGCTGGACCTTATCCATTGGTTGACCTTCTGTCGAACGGCTTCCTTTGCATCCGAGTAGTATCCGGGAATCTTGAGATTGGCTCCCTCAAATGGAATCAGCGTGCAACCGATCGCCTTGATGCCACGTACATGAGCGCGTGCAATCATCTGCCGGTATGCATCGATCACATCCTCGGCGGTGCGCGCGTCGGCCGGATCTGCCAGCAGCGATTTCTCCCCCAATCTGGCCCCAGGAAATCCGATATCGTTCAGCCCCTCAAACAGAACGATATGGGTTACTCCCGGCAGACTCAGCACATCGCGATCAAAGCGCGCCAGTGCGTTGTCCCCCATGAATGCCACTCGCCCATTGCTGAGCAGGCGATTTCCGCCAATGCCCTCATTCACTACTGCCAGTTTCGAGTCCGCGCTTGTCTTTTGCAGGCGGCGAACTAGATCACTCTGCCAGTTCCCGTCCGCATCAACGGTTGAGCCATAGCCGTCGATAAGGGAATCACCGAAGGCTGCGATCAGGCGCTGCGATGGCTCAGCAGGAACGAGCACAGCACTGACCGCAATGCTGCTTTCAGAATCTGCGCCGCCTTGAATATTCTCGTCGCGGGTATGATCGCCCGGAGTCGAAACGACAGCGTGCTTGAGAGCAAAGATGTGCCATGTTACGGAACTAACACGCTTTGGAAAGTAGAGGCTGATGCTAATCTCGGTACCCTGGGTGACGGGAAAGTCGATGGGGTCACTAAGAATGGGCGCTCCCGCGGAAATGCTCACCGAGTTGCGACTGTCAAACGTAAGGGTGCGGACAGAAGCAGATTGAATACCTGCCGGCCCATTCGGCAGCGCCACTGTGACAGAACCGATAAGCAGCGGAGCGGAGCCGAATTCGTTGGAAAGCCGCAGGCGAATCTGTGGTCCTCCAACCGACACACGCACGCGTTCTCGCACCGTCTGGTTTTCGATGTTTAATAAGGGTTCGCTCGCATCAGCGTCCGCTGGTTCGGGACTGGCGGCCCAGGTAGCAACCCATGCATCGCGCTGCCCCGCCACGAGTCGAGGAACAAGAAGAAGAAAACCGCAAAGAGCAAGTATCCCGACTGATTTCATGCGCATAACCAGCTCCATTCCTTTACTTCATTCGAGAAAAGTCGGATGTTCAAATTCTTCACGTGTTTAGACATACCGCTCTGGACATCCTCACTCATAATGAGGCGTACCGTTCGACGAGTTCAGCCACGGCTTCGGGTTGCTCATCCGCCACGTAATGCACACCGTTCTGGATGACTTCGATCTTTACGTTGGTGCAGCCATGCGCGCGTAAAGCCTCGGCGAAGCTCGGCATGAGTTTCTCGAAAGGCGAGTGTTCTCCGGGAGCCAACACCAGAGGCAGGCTGATCACGCTCTGTTGCGCTGCGTTGAATTTCTCATTCGCCGGAAAAGCCCGATAGATCTCCAACGCGGCGCGCAGATGTTCCGGAGCGGCATAAGCCCGGGCATAGCGGGCGACATCCGCGTCACTAAAGGTGTCGCTGTCGAGAAAATGGCGGAAGTAAATAGCTTCACGCCCGGCAATCAGTTGTTCAGGCAGGTCCGGCGTCTGCTGAAAATGGATATGCCAAATAATGGGATTAGCTTTAACGGCATCCCACGGCCCAAGACCCGGGACCGGGGCATCGAGCAACATCACGCCGCGGCTGGTTTCCGGATACCGGCGGACGAAAGCATAGGCCACCATTCCACCAATATCGTGTCCAACGACATACACGTGTTCCAAATGTAGGTGTTCCACCAGTTGGTGAACGTCTTCTGCCATATTCGCAGCGTCGTAACCATCCGGAGTCGCGGCGGAACCGCCTATGCCGCGCAGATCAACTGCCACGACCGTAAAATGCTTCGCCAACAGCGGCATGACGCGGTGATACTCGTACCAGTCTTCGGGGAAGCCGTGCAGCAGAAGGACCGCCCAACCCGTCCCGCCACGCACATAGTGAAGGGTTGTTCCGTTCGCCTGCGCAGTGCCGGAGACGAACCCCCCTCCCAACGTTGCCAGCCCTGGATCGATCCGCTGCCTTGGCGCTGACTGGCCTTGGATGACGGCGCACACCGCCACAAAAACCGCCAAAAGTCTCAAAATCCAACGATCATAGATCCGCATTTCCACTCCCTGCTGGCTCGACTGAAACCGCTTTCGCGCTCTATCTCATTGAGACATTCCTACATAACCGGTGCAGCGGTTCCATCCGACCATTTGCCAACCGGAATCACGAACTCGGTGATGGGCTCCGGACCATCCCGAAACTGCGGATTCAGAGTGACCGGCGAGTCGGGCAGATCCGCACCCCAAGAGGATTTGTCTGTCAGTGGAAAGTAGAACATCAGATGAGGTACGTAGTGCCCAAGGGCGTCATTAAGGTAGCCTGCCCGCGACATCATGTAACACATCGCGCCCGGGGCCGGTGCCGGTAGCTCTTTATTGTTGAATCCGGCCTTGATGCTGTCGATCATCTGAGCTTTCGACATCCCGGCTAATACCATCTCCGTCCGCTTGATCGTGAGAGGAAGAATGGATCGCGCGGCTGCCGGATTGAAGCACATCGGAACACGCACCTTGGGGTTCCAGAAGTCCGCGGAGTTGAATGGGGACCCCCATGATCGCTCCACAACACAAACAAAACCGTTCTTTCCTTCGATGGCGGTCTCATAGCCACGCCAACCGAGGACCAGGATCTTTGCGTCGCTGGATATAGCAGCCGGGGCAGCACTTCGGGCCAGGGCGATCTCGGCGTTGCGATCCGGCATCAGGTATTGCTCGATCGAAGCCATGCTCGGATACGCTGTCGAGCGATTCTCATTCTGATTGCGGCTGGTAAGCGTAAGCTTCAGTCCCACAGCCAAGCAGACGATAGCTAAGGCTCCGGCCCAGACCCAGCGGCTCGTCATCACTCTGTTTTCCAATCTCGGCCAGCTGATCTTTGCCGCTTGCCGCTTCTGGAGGCGCTCCGCAAGCGCCGCGTTGATCTTCGAGGAAATGCCTACTTCTGTTGACTCAACTTCCCAGGCCATTAGTTCTTGGGAAACAACACGGAAATCGGCAGCGAGGGTCTGGCACTCCGGACACAGTTCCAGGTGCGACAAGGCCTCGGTGGCGCGTTCCGTGGGCAGTTCGCCGTCGAAATAGGCCATGAGTTCTTCCTGTTCGATCGGATGTCTATTCGTGCTCATTGATGCCTCGTCTTCCTGGGTGCGGCTGCCTGACACTCGCTCTCGGTGAAGGATTGTTTTTTTCCTCCGACTCTAGGTAACTCTTCAATGCAAGTCGCGATCGAAAAAGCTTGGAACGGACCGTATTTACGGGAATTCGCAACAGCTCTGCAATGTCGGAGTAACTCAGCTGTTCATATTCGCGGAGCATCAAGATCTCGCGCTCCGTCCCATCCAGCTTTTCCAGGGCTTGCCGGACCCAGAGCACGCAGTCGGGAGTTCCGTCAGTCTTAGGCTCCGGAGCGGACTGCCCTGATGTGCTACTCGTCAAGAACTTGCGCCGTTCCGCAGCAAGCAGCTTCAACGCAATGCCGCACAGATACGTTCGAACCAAAGCTCGCGGCTCATAACGGGAGGCTGCGCGGATCACCGCGAGGAAAGTTTCCTGGGCGAGATCCTCCGCCCGCTCGGGGTTGTTCAGCCGGCGCCGGAAGAAGCCGTACAGTGGCTTGTGATAGCGGGCAAACAGCTCCTCAAATGCTGCGCGTGATCCGCCCTGGAATTCCAGCATCAAGGCTTCGTCGCTAGTCATAGTCGATAGGCCAGTTCAATCCGCGCAATCCTTCTGCGGCATTTTTTGACATCGTTCATGCTTCTTTAATGTCAGAAGAAGGCCAAAAGTTCCCGCTCCGTTCCATTTCTTCTGTGTTTTGTGAATCTGATCAACATGAATCTCCACCGGCCGGGATTGAGGCAAGGTAACTCAACCCCCGGCCGCTTGCCCAAGACCCCTACGAACAACAGTATGCAGGGGATTCCCGCCCAACGGAGTGTGGTTTGTATTATTCGTACTCAACGGCATTCGGCTTCAGCTGTGGTGGGGAAGAGTGCCAGATTGAAGGCAGCGCCAGCTTCGGTGAGTTCGCGCCTAACTGACCTTGTTCGAAAGCCAATGTTCTTCCGGCTTTCTGAATCGCGGACCCAGGTTCCGACCTCCGGCCTCCCGAATTTCGGAGCATTAGCGGCAATCTCTACCGATATCCGTATAAATTGATCACGGAGCTTGTTCTATTTGGTTTCTGGCATTGGCCAATTCGTCACATCGTGACACCGCAAACACATACCTAAGCAGTGGGAACCTCGCGTATTTCCCTCCAAAGACGGCCACCGGCTTGCCTCATTGCACAGCAGCACCCTACGCGAATGCACCCGCGACTTTCGTCCGCCAGTGACAGGCGGGTCGCAGGAACAGCGGGAGCATTCTGCCGAAAAATGCATCTCGGCACGGAGACTTTGGTCGGACGAAAAGGAGAAGATATGACTGCACTGAGACGGTTGCGGAATTTCTGGATACCGTGGGTTACGACGATTGTTCTCGCTTGCTTCAGCAATGCGTTTGCTCAAGCGAGCTACACAGTTACCGATTTGGGCGTTCTGCACAATGGGGATAACGCAGTTTGTGCCATGGCCGTCAATAATCAGGGCTGGACGGAGATCATGGATGGGAACAATAGCGGGGGCACGTCGGGGAAACTTCTAAACGGACGCGCAGTGGTAGACATCGACGGACTCAAGATCGACCTCGGCACTCTCGGAGGAACGAACAGTTGGATCTGGTGGGACGGAATCAACGACCGCGGGGTAGCCGTGGGTTTTGCCGAAACGGCTGTCCCTGACCCGAACGGCGAAGACTTGTGCGGCTTCGGCACAGGACTTACGTGTCGTCCGTTTGTTTGGCAAAACGGCCACATGAGCGCTCTGCCGACGATCGGCGGAAATAACGGGGAGGCGACCGCTATCAATAACCACGGACAAATCGCAGGATTTGCAGAAAACGGTATCGTGGACTCCACATGCCCGCCTAACACAACTAATAATCGGATTCTATTGCCGGTGTTGTGGGAAAAAGGCAAAGCCCAAACTCTTCCTACGGTGGGTAGCGATCCAGACGGGCAGGCGTTCGGCATCAACAATCAAGGCCAAGCTGTAGGCATCTCGGGAACCTGCACCTTACCGAACGCCGCATTGTGGGAAAACGGCACTGCCACCCAGCTTCCTGACCTCGGAGTTCCGGGCGCCGTGGGCTTCGCCATTAACGACCAGGGCCAAATTGTTGGGCAAGTCGTGAGCGCTGACGGCACAACCGCCTATGCCGCCCTTTGGCAGAACGGCGCAATCACAAACCTCGGCACTCTGCCGGGAGATTTTGGCTCCTACGCCTCCGGCATCAACAACCAGGGCCAAGTGTTGGGAACCACCTTCGACTCCAGCGGCAACTTTAACGGTGTCTTCATCTGGCAGAACGGCGTGATGAGCGACCTCAACACGCTGTTTCCAGCCAGTTCTAACCTGTACGCAACCATGGTCAACTGGATCAACGAGCGCGGACAAATCTCGGGCATGGCAACGGTGCTCAGCGGGCCGCATGCGGGCGATACCCACCCCTTTCTTGCAACCCCGGTAAACGCAAGCGTAGGCAAGTCGGCTGCAGATGTCGCACGCACGCTTCCGAAAGTCACTTTGCCCGCGAATGTTGGCAAACAGCTGTTGCAGAGATTCGGCCCCCGCCGATTCGAGCGATAGAAGGTATTTTCGGAACTTCCGCATCCTGCATTCCAGCCAAAGGCTGCGCGAAGGCGCAAGGCCTGAGGTGGTGTGGGACAACATGGGTCACGCGAATATCGACGTGACCCAGAATGTTTACGCAAGAGCTGGTAGGAAGAGCGAGTGGACACGGTCATCCGAGCTGTCGAAGCCGTAGTCAATGCGCTCAAAATGCCGAGATAGAAGCGAAAAAGAATCAGCCTGAGTCCGTCAGCAACGGCTGTGGTTTTCACGCTGCAGGTTGCCATTGGGGAATCTCTCGTGCCGCGTATTCGACATTGCGTGGAATGCCCGAATTGCCACATTCTGTATCTCGTGTCCCTTAGCCCGTATCGCAACGGGTCTTACCTCATGCCAACGATGCGTGGCTCTTCGCGAGAGTATGCATTGTATTGCTCTTGCAGGAGAGGGAGCGCGGCTAGGGTGTGGAGATGGAGCGAGGTGAAGGCCTGCGAGATATCGAAAGCAGCTTATGATCGTGGCTACGGGACACGCGACGAGGTTGTGTCGATCGATGCTCGGCCGCGCGGGATGTCCGCCTACTTCAGCCACTCAACGGACGCGTCGTGAAGCGAGGCGTGCGATTTGGCCTTGTCAATACCCTGGTGACGGCAAACTTCCTGACAGGCTAGAGGGGAATGTATCGAGGTTTCTTCTTCTGAGCGGGCCAAAAGTCAGCTTCTGGGAAGCTTGAAATTCGGATGGGTTGGGTCTGTGGGTTTGTTTACCAGATTCTCCATTTCGCCAATTGGAGTGGCCTGCTGCGTGAGTTTTCCGCGAGGGCTTGTGCTATCTGATTCCACGAAAAGAGCGTTTGGCGCAAGGGAAGATGCGGTTCGATGGCTTGCTGGACCTGGTGAAGGGCAAAGCTGAATTCCCGCCACGCGCTAGGTGGTCCTTCACGCCTGGATTGCGTAGCTCTAGGGGGAAATGTCACGCCCAACGCGGATGAGTTTCTCTGTGAGCAGGGCAACAAGCAGTTTCCCGTAGAGCCAAGCGCGAGCACCGCGAGCATTATGCTTCGGCACGTGTCCTATCAACGCAAGACTCTTCAGCCGCTTGAACAGCAATTCGATCTGCCACCGCCTACGGTACAACTCCAGAACCTCCATCGTCGAACCGTTGAAGCGAGTCGTGAACACTAACACGTACTTGGCAAACTCAAAAGTTCCAGGCCTAGTGCTCATCTGCTTCTTGCTCGCCCTGCGATGCAAGCGTCGATGGGCTTGTTGAATCGAGCGGGAGCTCTTTCGTACTGCGCACAATCGGCCCGCAAACGAGGAGTCTTGACCATGCAACACAACTTGCCATTCGCCATATTGCCCCTCTTTTGACAAAGTCCGCAGTCGCGGCAGCAGAGCCATACGTTTGCCGTTCGGTGAGTATGCCACGAAGCTCTGAGGGTTGACGCGAACCAAAACATCAGCGCCCCTTCGATGAACGTGTTCAATCCCTGAGATCGAGCAATAACCAGCATCCGCAAGAATAATTTCCTGCGGATGCACAGACAGGCGGTTCAACGATTCTCCGCTGCCTTCGCCAAGTGTTGCCGTTACCTCGAAATAATCGCATCTCAGATTCGGCAGTTGCAGGCTGTATAGAATCCGCCACTGACTCCCCGTCCTGCCTGGTTCTTTGACGATCGTGCCGTCCACAATTCGTATCCGCGAGCTGGCAGCCTCTTTGCCCCACTTCACACTGTTTTCCAGAAGTAGTTCGACGCACAGGGCCCGTAACCAATCCTCACTCTTGCGTAAGCGTTTGAGTAAGGCGACATCCGAAACGTCGGCCCAGTGAGCCAGCTTGGCCCGCACCGCCGTTTCCCTCAGCGAGTAACCTCGTCCCACCTGCAGTAGTAGCGTACGCAACAGCACCCCGGGCGACGGAAACTCACGCAACTGCTCGAATGCACCCGACTGCAGCGCCATTTCTTGCCATCCTTCCGGAAACAATGACGCCATCACGCTCCAGTTTTCTTCGGCGATAGTCATGCGCTAAGGATAGGTTCTCAACCACGAGGAACGACTCTTAAGTTAGCGCTTATGGGGGCATGGCCGATGCTGGGGAAGACATCAAAGTGACTTTGGCAGGAAATGCGAGTTCGGTAAAAACCGACTCCCAAGGCCACTGGGGTGTACACCTCCCAGCGATGTCGGCAGGAGGGCCGTTTACCCTTACGATCCAGGGCAAGAAGAACATTCGATTAAAGGACGTGATGATTGGCGAGGTCTGGGTTGCATCTGGACAATCGAACATGAACTTCGAGCTAAGCGGTTCGGTGGGCGGAGCTGCGGTCATGAACGCGGATTACCCGCAAATCCGGTTGTTCACTGTTCCCCAAAAGATTTCATTACAACCACAGCAGAATACCCTGCCAGCAGCATGGCAGGTCTGTTCTCCTGAAACCGCAAAACATTTCTCTGCCGTTGGCTACTACTTCGCCCGCGACTTCTACAAAAATCTCGGTGTACCCATTGCTATCGTCGAGAGCGCCTGGCCGGGGACAACGATTGAAGAATGGATCGACCCAGAAGCTTTGCGACAGGATGCCCAGCTCAAGCCACTGGTTGATCAGCGGGATGCGTCCAACTCTGAGGGAAGATCATGGGTGGGGGCGCGACGTCGGTTCGAGTTGGAATTCGACGATTTTGAGCTGATTCGTGACCCTGCTGCCCCGGTGGAAGCATTTCCTTTCAGCAATTTCGATGATGGCAGCACTCTCAACGCCACTGGTGGGTATTGGACATATGACTGGCAAAGCGCTCCGGCTACGGTTTTCGAACTAGTGGCACCGGGACGCGGAGGGAAGGGATTTTCAGCTCGCATCTCTGGAAGCCTGGATGAGTCGGCCAACTCCGGATTCACCGCAAAGTTCAAGCTCGACGGTTCTCCCCTGGACCTGAGCTCTTATTCAGGACTTCGTTTTTGGGCGCGCGGGGAAGGCCAGTTTCGCGTGCGCACGCTGCAGCCCACCATCACAGATGTGGACGACTATGCCGCTTCGTTACTCCACGTCACGGCCAGTTGGCAACCGATCACAATTTGGTTCCGGGACCTTCGACAGGAGGGCTGGGGGGTTAGCCTTCCGTTCACCCAGAACTCACTGACTGGCTTCTCGATTGAGAGCCTCACCACAGTCGGATATCCTCCGCACCCCGTGTCTGGACTGTTCGACGGAATGATCGCGCCGCTGCTGTCTTATCCATTCCGGGGCGTGATTTGCTATCAGGGCGAAAGCAACGCCCTGAAGGCTCATCAGTACAGAACACTCTTGTCCGCTTTGATTACGAGCTGGCGCAAAGCCTCGCATCAGAACAGATTCCCATTCCTGATTGTGCAACTGCCCAACCATGGAGCTGTCCCCGACCAGCCCACTGAATCGGCATGGGCCGAATTGCGCCAGGCGCAACTACTGACCGCCCGGCAATTGCCTGACACGGGCATCGCGGTCACGATCGACGTTGGAGATCCCAGGGACGTTCACCCCCATCGCAAGGCAGAAGTGGGACATAGGCTTGCCTTATGGGCCCAGGGGACGACGTACGCAAAGCCCATTGTTTATTCCGGGCCGCTCTACCAGGCCATGGAAATCCAGGAATCACAAATCAGAATTCGATTCTCGGATGTCGGGACCGGGTTGGATGCAAACGGGGGAACACCACTCCGCGGATTCGCCATTGCCGGGGCCGACAGAACATTCCATTGGGCAGACGCGACAGTCGATGGTGATTCCGTAGTGGTTTCCAGTTCTCAGGTACCGGCCCCGGTCGCGGTTCGATATGCCTGGGCCGACAGTCCACCCTGCAACCTTTTCAATAAAGAAGGCTTGCCCGCCTCTCCGTTTCGCACCGACGACTGGCCTGGCATCACAGACAACACTAAATAGGACTGCGTTCTGCGTTCCTAGCGCGAAACGCCGGCGTTGTAAACAACGGAGCTGGGAGGGACTTTACCGTCGCGGGCGCGATTCCGTAGGTCACCGCAACGGATACGATCACGATGAAGTACTTAAGCGGCCGGTCGATTTTCAGGTGTTTCGACACCTAGCTGGTATCCCGATGTTTCGTTCAAAGCTTCACTTGCGCACTGAATGCAGCCGATACTGCGGACCGCGAAACCACAGATCGATGGGTTTCTGCACGCCTTTCGCGGCGAAAGGCATTTGGATTTTACGTCCTTCCCCGGCAGATGCGTAAGCGGCGTACATGACGTTCATGACGACCAGGCCATCTTCCCCAGTTGCCCGAGGCTCCTCTTTGCCCCGCACGCAACGTGCGAAGTGCGTCATCTCCTGGGGGAAGCCGTAGTTCCACAGCTCCTCGAAAACTGGGTAGCTCCACCCTTTGGTGCTCGGCGCCTTCTCCACCGCGTAGCCATAACCATTCTCGCTATACGTAGGGAGCGCGTTGCCCATGTGAAGATTGGCATAGGTCACGCCATCCGATCCATACACCTCGATCCGGTCATCCATCCCGCCCCGCCGCCCCCAGCTATCCTCGACAATGCCCACTGCACCGCCCTCAAATTCCAAAATGCAAAAGGATTCGTCTTCTCCCCGCGTCTTTTCGGCGTGAACGTAGGTGCCCATTTGGCAGTACACGGACTGGATCGCGGGTCGCCCAAGGAACCAGTAGCAGAAAGCAATCCCGTGGCATCCGAGATCCATAAGCGCGCCGCCGCCGCAGCGATCGACATCCCAGAACCACGGAGCATGCGGTCCAAAATGCTTTTCGCCTTGTTTCACGAGATGGATTTTGCCGAACGCACCATCATCCGCCATTTCTTTCGCCTTAAGGTATTTGGGTGTGAAGAAAAGCTCCTCGGCATACAGCAGCAGCACACCGGCCTGCCGGGTGACATGAATCATTTGCTCGCATTCTTCGATCGTCATCGCCAGTGGTTTTTCACACACCACGTGCTTGCCCCTCTGGGCGCAGTCGGCGGTCATCTGTGCATGTAATTTGTTGGGCGCGGCAAGGGTGACCATTTCGATGTCGCGCTCTTCGAGCATTTCCCGATAATCGGTAAACACGCGCGGAATACCATATCTTTTCGCCAGTGCCGCCGCGTTTCCGGGAGTGGGCGAAGCGACCGCTACGACTTCTGCCTCCTCCGACGCGATCTTGAAGGAAGCAGCATGAATGTCGGCTTCGAATTGCGAGCCGATGATACCGACTTTGAGCTTGCCGTTTTCGGGCATGCGTAGATTTCCTCGGTCACTACATCAGAAGACCAGAGTGATTAGCCAACGTTTCGCTGTGCAATTTCACTCGAAGCGGCTAGCCCGCGAGCGAAGGCGTGAATGTATGCCGCATTGCATCCGCAGCAACCACCCAGGAACTGAATGCCCTCCGCCTTCGCTTTTTCGGCAAAGCGCTCGAACGCGCTTCGCGGAAGCTGGATGGCCTCCATTTCGTCGGGGAACTGCGGCAGACGGGTAAAGCAGGGAGTAGCGTCAGTGGTCCGGAACGCAGCAGGCTGTGCGGCAATTGGAACGCTGACCGCCTTACGCATCTGCTTGGTGATCGCCAACATGCGATCGGGTTCCTGCTCACAGTTGACGCCCACGGCGGCAGCGCCCGCATCCACCATGGCTCGCGCGCAATCCGCCGGAGAGTGCCCATCGGAGCACTGGCCTAACGTCGGACGGAAAGTCATGGTCGCCACGATCGGCAAGTTGCACGCTCGACCGCACTCGATCGCAATCAGCATCTCTTCCAGATGAAAGAAGGTTTCCAGAATCAGAAAGTCCACTCCGGCGTCTGCGAGCAGACGAACCTGCTCGGTAATCAGGTCGCGCACGTGGCCCGCTGCAGAAGGACCTTCCCGTTCGAACAGTTGTGTCCGCGACACCGAGCCTGCAACCAGGGCACTGCTTCCCGCTACTTCGCGCGCAATGCGCACGGCGGCGACATTGATGGCCTCGGTTTGTTCTCCGTACCCGGCTCGATTCAACTTTTCCCGGGTTCCGAAAAAAGTGAGTGCCTGCAACACCTGCGATCCCGCATTGAGAAATTCGCGGTGCAACTCGCGCAAGGCATCAGGATGCTCGATGGCGACTTCGGGCGTGAATTGTCCGCTGCCTTTGCCCGTCCCGACCTTTTCGCGTCCCGAACCGCTGTCCACCCAGCCGCGGCGCTCCAGTTCAATGAGGTATCCACCATCACCCAGCACAATGCCTTGCTTTGCGATTCGTTCCAGTATGTTTTCAGTTTGTCTCATAAGCGTAATTTGCCCTGCGGCCCTGCCGTTGTGCAAAGACCACGGCCGCGGCTCCCACCAACCCGGCATCCACTCCTAACGTCGCGGTCACGATCGGCAACCCACGGCTGTTATCCGCGAAGATGTGTTCGCGGCAACTCCGTTCGAATGCATCCCAATACAAGCCGCCTGCTGTACCTAGACCGCCCCCCACGACGATCATTTCAGGGTCCAGCACGTTCACCAGAAATGCCGTACTGACTCCCAACGCCTCGCCGGCCGAAGTTAATATTTCGATGGCGTCCTTGTCCCCGTTTGACGCAGCACGGACGACCCCCTCGCAGGTTTCGGTAGGCTTTCCCTTCTGGCTTTGTGCGAATCGCTTCGCGATGGCAGGACCTGAGGCAAACTCTTCGAGCACCGGACGCAACTTCGCTCCACAGTGGGTACACACCGTAGTTAGCGGACTGCTCGCCATCGTAATGGCGTTGCCCTTCGCGCCCTTAAGGGGTTCGCCATTCTGCATCAGGCAATAACTGATCCCTGTGCCTACCGTCACATACACAAAAAGGGGATGCCCCCGGCCTGCGCCGAAAATGGCTTCGCCCACCGCTGCGGCACGAACATCCGATTCCACTTGTGCGGGAGCGATTTCCGACAACCTCTGCTGAACCGGGCGGTCGCGCCAGTCAATGGTGCAACTGCTGGTCACATTGCCCTCGCAGTCCACCAGCTCTGCCACGCCGGCTCCGATGCCGGCTATTTCAATTTGCTCCCCTCGCGCCCAACCATGCAGTTGCCTCGCAAGATCATGGGTGTCCTTTAGGACCGCTTCGCCACCTCGTGTCGGCTTCGTGGGAATAATCGTCCGTCGGAGAATCTCGCCCGAAGGCCACAAAACCACTCCCGCCGCGATCTTCGTGCCGCCGATGTCCAATCCGATGGCTCCGAGTTGTTGCTTATTGTTCATCTGCGGGTCGCGTGTGATCGTGCAGGTGATGACGGTCCTGTCGTTCCTCCAGCCGAAGATCAAGAGTGCGAAAGCGCGACTGCACAACGATGGCTCGCTTCTCCTTCGCTGCCCTGGTGCTCGCTTCTATAACATCGAGCAGGTGAATGTCATGCTCCAAGCTGTGCAGCGGCTGACGTTTTTCTCGCAGCGCATTCACCATCTCGGCCAAGCCGTCGGCCCAAAGCCAGGTCGGATCGAGCGGCTCAAACTCTTCCCAGCATCCCGCGCGGTTTCGCCATATCTCGAAGCCGCGCGGATCCCAATCATCCCCAAGCAAGTTTGCGGTCCCTTCCGTGCCATAGAATTCGAGGGCCGGACGCCGGTAGCGCTGAATGCAATGACCAGAGACCAGAGATGACAATGCACCATCCACATGCCTCAACAGGACGTGTGAAACGTCAGCACCTGCCGTTCCGACGGACTCACCACCGATTTCCCTTTCGGTCACCGCAAGACTTTCCGCGCTCTGGACTTCAACTACCGGTCCGAGAACCGCTGTCAGGCTCTTGAGGTTGTAAATTCCGACTTCGGCCAGCGGACTTACGCTCCCGTCGTGGTACCACCGCGTCCAAGCGGAGCCTGCATTACCGTACAGGCCGCGAGAAGAGTGCACTTTGCCGATTGCACCCTCGTGGATCCGCCCCCAAAGCGCGCGAAACGTCGGTGCGAGTTGCACGAATGGTGCGCACATCAAATGCAGACCGCGCTCCTGCGCCAGCTGGGCAAGCTGTTGGGCCTCGCAGCGGGTCGCCGCCGCCGGCTTCTCCACCACGACGTGTTTCCCATGTTCCAGTGCCATTCGCACCAGCGACGAATGGCTTTCAGGAGGAGTGATGATGAGGACGACATCCACATCCGACTGCAAAACCCCGGCTGGATCGGCGACCGGTTGGACGCCGGGACGACGAGTTTGAAGGTCTTGCCAAGTTTCCTGGCGTCGGGCGCACACCGGTCCCACCCGCGCCAGACCGCGAGGCACTAAGCGATCCAGTACCTGAAAATAGGCCCAGATCACATTACCCGCCCCGATGATTCCAACCGTTACTGGACGCAATGGAGTTGCTCCTCCGACGATGGGGCGGGTGCCGGCTCATAAGACAACATCGCGCCTCCGGCTACGGCCAGCGCGATGCCGAGCCATTGCAGCGCCGTCGGCCGTTCCTTGAGGAAGGCCGTGGCCAGGGCTACCGTGCATAGGGGATACAGGGCCGTGAGTGGAATCGCAACGCTGGCCTTCGCTCCCTTCTCCAGGCAGGCAAACACTGCCCAGTTTCCCAGCCCATTGACCGTTCCCGCGATCAGCCCGACGAATATCACGGTCGCGCTGAGGCCGGACAGCGTGGTTGCTTTCCACATGAAGGGAAGCAAGATAAGAAACCCGGCCGTGACCCAGATAACCATGGAGCGAGCCGATACTCGGTTGGTTCCAAGCTTCATGAACAAACCATTGACTCCCCACAGCACAATGGCGAAGCTGGCATACAGCATCCAGTGGATCACGAGTTCCTCAAGTCGAAAGGATTACGATCGACGCCAAGGCCAGAAGCATGCCCCCCATCTGCACCCTGTTCAAGCGCTCCCGCAACACCACGAACGCCAACACCACCGTGAGGACGGGAAACACCCCAGTGAGTGGAGTGACTACGGAAGCATTCTGTTCTCGCAGCGCCGCGTAGTATCCGAGAGTACCCAGCCCGGTAGCCACGCCGCTCAAAAGGCCGTAAGTAACTCCGCCACGGTTGCGGTCCAGCTGCCATCGCATCTGCACCAGCATCCCAACGGCGACGGGCAGCATGCCTAAGGTAAACAAGATCTGCATCTGTAAAGGACTGGCTGCTACCGATCCTATTTTGGATAAAAAGCCCCACAGGCCCCACCAGAAAATGCACAGAAGCGCGTACCAAAGCCAGACCGGAAAGTGCCAACGGTCAGTCTGCATTCGGAGACGCCTCGGCTTTCTTCCCCAGCAGGCCGTGCTCATCTTCGACCACATAGGAGCAAATGCGAAACGAGTCGCAGTCCACACCGGACAGCCTCGACAAGCGTTCTGCCGCAAGCTGGATGGGTAGCACATCAATCACAAACTGCCAGTGGGGTGGAGAAGTTGGCAACTGGCATACCAGGTCCCCTGCGTTTCGCGGCAAGTTCTCCCCGATGAGCATCACCGATGCCCCCAACTCCCTGAGATCATGAGCCACAGCCAAGTCTTGATCACGCATCTGCGCCTGATCAATCCACAGGCAAAACCGCATTCCTTCCCGGACGATCTCCTGGGGGCCGTGGCGAAAGCCGCTCGTGCTCATTGCGGTGGCGGGCATTTTCACCGCCTCCTCCCACAACAATCGCGCCTCATGGCAAGTTCCTAGACTGCCGCCACGTGCGATGAAATAGTACGGTGCTCCACTGGAAAGCCAGCTAGACACCTCCAACTGCTCCTGCCAGAACTCCAGGCACTGTCCGCCCTCCCTTACCGCGCGGAGTAAAGGGTCGGCAACCGATTCAAAGCCGCTGGTCGCTGAGCTAGCCAAAGCACTGGCAGCGATCAACAGGGTGGAGTACGCATTTACAGAAATGGCGTGGTCGAGCCTGGTCGGTACCACGATGGCTACCGCAGACTCTCGGGCGAGTGGACTGTCTGCGGAATTGGTTATGCCGATGATAGTCGCGCCGCTTGCTTCAGCCTTGGCAAGCAACTGAACAATCTCAATGCTGCGGCCGGTTCGGGATATAGCAACCATGACGGACCCGCGCGGAATCGCCGTGAAATGCAGCAATTCGCCGGCTTCCTGCATGTACGGAGGATGTCCACCCAGATAAAGCAGGGTGCCCGCGGAGAGAGCAGCATTCCAACTGGCTCCGATGCCGGTGATGAAGACATGGCGAGCCGAACGGATCAAAGAACTGGCCTGCTGTAGGCCTTTCTGTCCCGGCCCCATGAGATAGTCGATGGTCCGCTGCATTTCGGCTCGTTGACGGATTATGTCTTCGAAAAAACGAGTGGTCACGCTCACCCTTCTTCAGGAGTGCAGTAGCGACGCGATTTCGCACGATGGAACACAGCGAAAAACGGAGAGCAGCGGCCGGGAGGGACAAGCAAAAAACACCTTGCCAACATCGTCAGAAGTCATATGCAATCAGGCGGTATATGAAACCGGTTCCAGAAACGGGTCTACAGTATCCGAGGGGGTTGGTCTTGTCAAGCCGCGTGGCCTTTCCGAGAAGGTCGTGATAGGTTTTCCCATCAAGCAGGTTGCAAGCTGCGGCAAGATGTCCGGGAAGCGACTCACCCCGGACTCTGGTACGAGAACCACAATATGGCCCACACCATGCGTGAAGTCGCCAGGCGAGCCGGGGTATCGCTGGCGACAGTTTCGCGAGTGCTCAACAACACTCAATATATCTCTGAAGAAACCCGCCGGCGTGTGCTCGATGCCGTTCGTGAATTCAACTACTTCAAGAACGTGCATGCCAGGCGTCTGGCGACCGGACGCAGCGATTTATTTGGGCTCGTCATTTCCGAGATCGCCAATCCGTACTTTCCCGAGATCATCCGGGGTTATCAGGCTATGGCGTGGAACCGCGGATTCGACGTGCTGCTTTGCAACACCGAATACGATCTGGAGAGAACCAAGGCCGTAATGCGAAAGCTCAGGGAGAGTGACGTTCGCGGCGTCGCGATTGTTACCTCTTCCGTGGACCGGAGCATGGCTTCCGAACTCACGGCCGCTGGGATACCGGTGGTTCTTTGTAACTCCGAACCCGCCGGCAAGCTGGTGGGGAACATCTGCATCGAGTATGAACATGGCGTAAAAAAAGCGATTCAGCACGTCGTAGAACTGGGCCATTGCCGCTCCGCAGTCATTGCCGGGCCAGCCGACAACCGCACGGCGGTGACTATCAAGAATGCTCTGGTGTCTGGGCTCAGCGCCCGCGGATTGAAGCCAGTTTGTGTTTTGGAAAGCAACTATCGGGTTGATGCCGGCGCGTCGGCAGTCCGAGAGGTTTTGTCGCGTTCCGAAATACCTACCGTAGTCTTCTGCGGAAACGATCTGATTGCCATGGGCGCGATGAGCGCACTGGAAGAGTCCGGAGTGCGGGTGCCGGAAGATGTCTCTGTCATCGGGATTGACGATATTTTCTTTGCTTTCTTGGCGCGGCCTTCCCTCACAACGATCAGCGTTCCTCGCGAACAACTCGGGGTGAAGGCCTTTGAAGCGCTGGACAGGATGCTGACGCTCAAACGTCACAAGGGATCGAACTACATGCTCGAAACCGACCTTGTCGTGCGCAGGTCTACTGCGCCGGTGCGGCGGCAACCCCTAAAAGTAAATTCATAGCGTTCGAATCAAATCGGTGATGTCATTGCGTAGCATCGGATCCCTGCAAGTATCTGACCCATTGGTTATGCCTTCGTTCGTCTTATTCCTGTTTGCCATGCTTCTCGCAGCACAGAACGTCAGCGCCCAGAACATGCTCGCTCAAAATCATGCAGGTCTCGGGATTTCGTTTGCCAGAGAGGGGAAGTTGCCTGAGGCGGAGCAGGAACTGCGGGAGGCGGTGCGCGCCGCTCCTGCGGTTGCACCTTACCGCGCTCAGTTAGGATCCATACTCGGGCTGCAAGGGAAGTGGAAAGAGGCGCTGGAGAGCTTTCAGCACGCCATTGACCTCGCTCCGGAAGACATCAATTTTCGGCGAGAGGCCGCGGCGGTGCAGTGGCAACTTGGCCTGATGTCTTCGGCTGAAAAGAATCTTCAGTATGTTCTCGCGAGACTTCCTGGCGACTCTGGCGCACTTCTGTTGCTGGGCCTGGTAAAGGACAGAACTGGCGACTACGCGCAAGCTGCGCAGTTGCTCGACTCACAGTTTGAGTTGGTCATTTCGCAACCCGATCGTACGGTTGCTCTGTTTCATTCCATCGTCCAAAGCGGTCAGCACGACAAGACTACGAAAATCGTTGACGTTCTGAAACTGCACGCGAACGACAAGTCATGGACGGATGCCACCGTACGGTGTACACAAATTGCCGCGATGGGCGGAGACCTGGAGACGTCGCAAGCGCTGTTTGCTCTGATCCCCCACGACGACTCGGGGCGGTCAATCGCTGGATTTCAGCTGGCTAAGCTCCTCTACCGCCGTGCTCAGGTGTCTCAGGCAAAGGCGCTTCTATTGCAACTGGCCGAGAACGATGTGGTGAGCGCTGATTTGCAGGCTCTTCTCGGGAACTGCTTTGAATCGGAGCGTCAGCCTGGCCTCGCCCTGCGGGCCTACCAGCGGGCGATCCAGGCGGACCCTTCGCGAATCGATTATTACGAGGACCTGATTTCGCTGCTGTTGTACTTGCGTAAAACGAGCGATGCAATCCTCCTCGTGAATCATGCGCTCGAGATTGCGCCAAATGATGCCCGGCCCTGGGTGTGGAAAGGGAACGTGAGCATTCGTGCGAACGCATTAAAAGATGCCATGGAGAGCTACCGGCATGCTGCTAAGTTAGACAGCTCGAATGCCGACGCCATAATTGGCGTCGCTGCCGTTTATTTCGCCACTGGTCAGAGCGACGCCGCGATTGCGGAGTACAAGGCTGGCATCGTCCGATTTCCGAACGATGCACGGTTCTATGTCGCGTGTGCGGAAATGTTATTGGCCTCACCCGATTCCCTTAAGCTGCAGGCGCAGGCGGAAAGTCTGCTACAAAAAGCAGTGAAACTGATGCCGCAATCGGCGGAAGGTCACTATCTGCTTGGTCAATTGGCCATGCAGCAGAGTCGATTGAAGGATGCAGAAACAGAATTGTCACTCTCCGTGCGATCGGATCCTGATCGGAGCAGGGCGCATTTTGCATTGTCAGTTGTCTACCGAAGGATGGGACAGACCGACCATGCGACTAAGGAATTTGCACTCTATCAGAACCTAAAGCAAGTGGAAGAAAGCGGAATGACCACTGGGATGACGGCGGCGGAAAAGCCATGAAGCCTTCCCCCGTCTTGCGCACAGGAGCTGACAGCCCGGATCAACTGCCCGCCCCTTTGTCGCGACGTCACTTCCTTGGTGCACTCTCAGTTGCCACAATTGCTCAGCTCTTTCCTCCCAAACTGATTGGATCTGACGCACGTCCGAGGCCCATATTTTCCGACGTTACTGCCGAGGCGGGTATCACATGGCGACAGTTCAACGGCATTTCGCCGGATCGCTATCTGATCGAAACCATGGGCGGAGGAGTCGGTCTGTTCGACTTTGATGACGATGGCTGGTTGGATATTTTCTTGTTGAATGGGGGTGAGACGCCTCGAGGCAGAAGCGTGAAGCCCCTGCAAAATGCACTGTATCGCAATTTGGGCAACGGAAAGTTTGTTGATGTTGCTGCGGAAGCGGGACTGGGCCTGGTCAAGAACTACGAAATGGGAGTCGCGATCGCGGATTTTGACAACGACGGCCACCAGGATATCTTCATCACTGGATTTCCCGCTTGCACGCTGTATCACAATAACGGCAATGGCACATTCACTGATGTCACGGCAGATGCGGGGCTTCAGAACAGAGGTAGATGGGCCTCGGGCGCTGCCTGGTTTGATTACGATCGCGATGGATTTCTAGATCTTGTCGTCTGCAATTATGCGGAGTTGTCGTTCGAGGGTATCGCCCCGAACTGCCAGTTTGTCCAGGTTCGAACCTACTGTGAGCAGCGTGTCTATAAAGGGATGCCTCTAACCATCTACCACAACAATCGCAATGGTAGCTTTACCGACGTCAGCGGACCCTCGGGCCTGGGTCGGTTTGTCGGACGAGCGCTGGGGGTCGTCGCGATTGACATCGATTCTGATGGCTGGCCGGATCTATTCGTGGCCCGCGATGCCTCACCCAATCTTCTGCTGCTGAACAAACATGACGGTACTTTTGTGGACGTGGGGTTAGAGGCGGAAGTCGCATTCGACAGCAATGGCAATGCCAAGGCCGGAATGGGCGTGGACGCGGGCGACGTAAATGGCGACGGGCGTCCGGATGTTGTGGTCACGAATTTCAATTTCGAATACCCTTCCCTATTTCTCAATCGTGGAGACCTCCCTTTCGAAGATTGGACACGAGCTTCACGCTTAGCTGGCTCCACCAGATTGGACGTGGGATGGGGCGTGCACTTTCTTGACTTTGATAATGATGGACTTCTCGACCTGATGATTGTGAACGGCCATGTCAATGAGGCGATCGAATCGTTGCAACCCCAGGTGAAGTACAGGGAACAACCCCTGCTTCTGCACAACTCAGGCAACGCCGTCTTCGAAGATGTGAGTTCCAAGGCAGGAACCGCATTTTCCCAACCCTATCTGGCGCGCGGGCTGGCGATCGGAGATTGGGACAACGATGGGGCGCCGGATGCAATCTTCACCTGCATTGGCGACCGTCCCGTGTTGCTGCGCAATAACCTAGGCCAGAAAAATTCCTGGATCGGACTGCGTCTGGTCGGCGTCAAGAGCAATCGGGACGCAATCGGAGCGAAATTGACGCTTCGGGTTGGCGATAAGAAACTGACACGTTGGCTGACTGGCGGTTCGAGCTATCTCTCTTCCCATGACAAACGCATTCTATTTGGTTTGGGAAAGCTGACCGCGAGCCATACTGTGGACGTTGCGATCACCTGGCCAAATGGGGGGACGCAAGTCGCGTCTTCGTTGGAGATCAACCGTTATCACCGCATCGTTGAGCAGGTGACGAAGTAGAGTTGCACTTGGAATTTACTGCGGCAAGGGCACGACCGATACTTCCCTGAAGTAAACCTCGGATCCCGGATGATTCTGCAGGCCAATGAAGCCGGAGTCCGGACGCGGCCCTCTATCAGGATCATGAGAGCCAGGAGGTTTCGGCGGTACGGTTTGTCCCTCTGTAAAGTCCGTGACTTTTATCGAGTTCAGATACACGATTGTGCGCGGCCCATCCATGGTTATGTCCATCGTGTTCCATTCGCCGATCGGTTTAATCGGGCGCGCCAAAGCTTTGGTAAATGTGTAAAGCACGCCGGTGCACGAATAGTCGTCGGGCCAGTCGCCAATTTCGACCTCATAACCTCGGTTGATTGGCATCCACGGCTCGGTAGGCTTGTCCGGTATGCGAATAAAGACGCCGGAGTCGGATTCCTTCGCGGTGAGTTTGAAGACAACGCGAATGGTGGCATGTTGAATCTTTTCTCGAGCGTACCAAAGCATGCCCATTCCACCCTCGGTCTTCATCATTCCATCCTTCATGACAAACGAGCCTGGACCGACTTGTTGCCAGCCATCGAGATCCTTCCCATTAAACAGAGCACGCCAGGACTGTTGAGCTCTCAGGGAATTGCCAGTTGTAATGACGAACAAACAGATGGCCACTGCGTAAAGCTCAGATTTGCGTGGATTGTGGGGTGAACGATTCATGCCTTCATCGCGTGATCTGCGGGTTTGAGAGCGATCTCATGATCTCTAACACGGCCAGCTGTAAGCGTCAAATTGACTCCATCCGGCCAACGGAAGCAAGCCTGTCCAGTTTTTAGTGCTTGACACTGCATTTCCGGCGGTGCTAAAAACGCAACCTATGTAACCGCTATCAGAAAGCGGTTTCATGAATTGAGGGGGTAAGTGGGCGGGCAAGGGATCGAGCGCCGGGAAATTCTCCGATACATTGGAATCGCTGCGGTGGCGGGCTCGTTTCCCGGCTTCAGCCAATGGGCCTTTGCCTGCCCGCAGAATCATCCCCAGACATCTCCTCCAGCCAGTTCGGGGGCGTACAAACCGCTGTTCTTTTCTCCGCAGCATTACCGGATGGTGGAGCACCTAGCCGAGATGATCATTCCCGAGGATGACAGCCCGGGAGCCAAAAAAGCCGGGGTGGCTGAGTTTATTGACTTCATGGTTGCGAACCGCGTTCCGGTGAGCACATCCCGCGACATTCGCTCGACCGATGACGCAATTGCAGCAGGAAACGATGCGCAAAACAGATTTCTTGCAGGGCTTGATTGGATGAACGCGCGCAGCCGCTCGGAATTCGGGCGAGAGTTTATGGACTGTACGCCGGAACAGCAGAACACTCTGATGGAGGAAGTTGCCTACAAAGCGAAATTCAAGCCCACGACGGAAAGCGGACGGGCATTTTTTCAGATGATGAGGGACTACACCGTCGTGGGTTACTACACGACCGAAATTGGCTTGAAAAGTATCGGCTATCCCGGGCTGCGCGTGGTGTGGCCAAAGATGCCGGGGTGTGCCCATCCCGACGATCCGGAACACGCGAACCTTCGTGAACCAGCGAGCAGGGACATCTCGACCCAGCCCAGCAAGAACTAGCGAGGACTTTTTGGACGCCAAGGTATACGACGCGATTGTGGTGGGAACTGGCGCCGGCGGCGCCACCGCCATGAAAATTCTGTGCGAAGCAGGTCTCAAGGTCTGCGCTATTAACTCGGGGCCGCGTACAGACCCGGAGAATGACTATCGCAATCACCGGCAGGTATACGACCTGAAGTATCGCGGCTACGGCGATCCACTGCGCTTGAAGGGCAAAGCGCACCAGGAGCCTTATTCAGTCGAGGAGTCCGAATACAGTGAGGGAAGCGATCTATTCGAGCACGACATTGCGTATGCAAACGCCCCGGGCACCGACTGGTACTGGAAGCGGTGCAAGGCAACCGGCGGCAAAGCCAATTTTTGGGGGCGCTCCTCAGCGCGCTTCGGCGACATCGATTTCAAGGCCGCAGATCTGGATGGGGTGGGTGAAAACTGGCCGGTAGATTACGCGGAGATTTCGCCATGGTTTTCCAAGGCCGAGCGATACATGGGCGTGGCCAGCACGATTCAGAATCGGCCCAGTAATCCCGATGGCGAGTACCTGCCGCCCCTGCCCTTTCGCTGTATGGATTACATCATCCAGAAGGGAGCCGAAAAAATCGGCGTCCCGTACCTGCCCGACCGCTGCGCTCAGCTCACGACGGACCACAACAATCATCCTGCCTGTCATTACTGCGGGAACTGCAGCCGCGGCTGTGATGTTGGATCTTTTTTCTCCCCCACCTGGTTTACCATCCCGGAAGCCGAAGCCACCAAGAACCTCACTCTCCTTACCCATTCTCTGGTGCGAAGCGTCCTGGTTGACGACAGCGGCATAGCGAAAGGTGTCGCGTATGTCGACCGCGCCACCCGAAAAGAAGTGGAAGTCTACGCCAAGGTGGTTGTGCTAGCCGCTTCCTGCGTCGAGACCGCGCACATCATGTTGAATTCGAAGTCCCGCCACTGGCCCACGGGCATCGCAAATTCCAGCGCACAGCTCGGCCGCAACCTGTGCGAGCACTTGTACGGCAGTCCGGGCTATGGCTATCTGCCGCGGCTTCTGGGCCAGCCTGCGACGCCTGACAACATTGCCGATTCCACTGTTGCCTGGATGCCGCGCTGGCAGAATTTGAAAAATCCGCGGGAAGAAAAATTTGTCCGGGGCTACTCGGTGTACATGGGAGGCGGCTGTGGAGAGTTTCCGGGGTATTACGGGCAGATTGAAGGCTTCGGCTCGGGATTCAAGCGCGATCTAAAGCGCTACTATCCAACTACAATCGGCGCCCTGATCCAGGCGCCAACTCTTCCCAGCCCGAACAACTATGTCGACATTGACCCGGACAAGAACGACATATTCGGGATCCCTCAACTGCGATTTCATTTTCAGTGGGGACCGAACGAGCTCTTGATGTGGGAACACTCAAAACAAGTGATGATTGATCTGTTTAAGGCGATGGGCGGAGAACTGTGGGGCGTCGACGATCAGCCCAACCGCCCCGGAACCAGCTTGCACGAAACCGGAGTCTGCAGGTTTGGAAATGATCCCAAGACCTCGGTTACCAACAAGTGGGCGCAGACCCATGACGTTCCCAATCTTTACATTTGTGACGCAAGCATTTTCCCAAACTGTACGGACAAGACGACCACGATGCCGATCGTCGCCTTTACCATGCGCACGTGTGATCGCATGCTAAACAATTTCAAGAAAGGTGTTCACAAACGCGCATGAAGGATCGGAAGAGTTGTGGCGCCCACGATGCCAATGACGGAGCGGGTCGCGGGCAGGCACAAAATTCAGAGTGACAGGGAGCCGCACATGTTCAACCTAGCGCGAGGAGTTGCCGTCTGCATTCTTGGGGTCTTGGTGTTGGGACCCGCGCCCTTGGTGCTCTCCCAGAGCAGCAATGCTTCCATCGACGGAGAAATCACAGACCCGAATGGAGCGGTGGTCGCAGGGGCTTCGCTGGATCTGAAGTCCAAGGACACGAACGTATCGTCCCATTTTGTGTCAGACGCCAACGGGCTCTACTCTTTCCGGAACGTCGTGCCCGGTACCTATCAGTTGAAAGTGAAAGCGCAAGGTTTCGGCGAGTACGTGCAGGACGACATTATCGTGCGCGTCGGCTACCCCATACGGCAGAACATCGCATTGAAGCTGGAGAGCACTACCCAACATGTTGAAGTCAGTGCCGATGCCTCTCCGCTCAATTTCGAAAATGCGGAACTCCGCGGCAGTATTGATCCGCAAGTGATCGAGCAGGTTCCTCTGCTGGTTTCCGGATCGATCCGCTCCGCAGCCAACTTTGCTTCGCTCCTGCCTGGCGTGGTTCGTGGTTCTGGGGACGTTGCCGGCGCGCACGTGAACGGCGGTCAGTCGCAGACCGGCATCGTGGTGCTCGACGGTGTCGCCTTATACAACTCCTCTGGTACACAAGGACTCACGGGAGCGGTTCTTGATTTTCCGCAATCCCCGGACCTCATCAGCGAATTTCAGGTGCTCACCTTAAACTACGACGCACAGTACGGAAGCGCGGGAGGAGTCACGATCGAAAACGTGAGGTCGGGAACAAATACTTTTCACGGTACGGCTTACGAATTCAACCGAAATTCTTCCTTCAATGCCACGCAATGGGGCAGTAAAAAAGCTCAGGACGTTGAAAACGATTTCGGGGGCAATTTCGGCGGCCCGTTGAAACTGCCTTTCTGGAAGAATAGAAATCACCGCACTTTTTTCTTTGCCAACTTTGAAGCCTTCAGGATCAGGGGTGCCTTGTTCCGGCCCACACTCTCCTTACCCTCGGTTGCGGAACAACAAGGAGATTTTCGCGATTGGATCGACCCGCAAACGGGTAAATTAATTCCGATTTACGATCCAGCGACGAAGCAGCAGTTCATGGGCTGCGCTGGCAACACTCCGAACGTAATCTGTGCCTCCGATCCCCGCTTGCAGAACTCGCTTGCCAAACAATGGTTCCAATACCTGCCAACCCTGACTTCCTCGGGTGCGCTGAACAACTATCTGGCGCCCGCCGCGCCCGCCTTCTTAGGCACGGACGCGTACACCATTACCGAGAAGATTGACGAATACCTAGGATCGAAGGATCACATCGCGGAAATGTTTTACTACAAGTCCTTGCCGCGAACTACGTTCACGTCTCTTCCGGTAACCATCAGTGATAGTGGCACATCCTTCAAGCGCACCTCAGTGGTGCGAGTCACCTGGGACCACACTTTCAGTCCCAAGCTGGTGAATCATCTGGCGTTTGGTTTTCAGGATGACAAGTTTTACGGTGGCGGAATCGACGGTGATTTTGCCGGCAAGTTGCCCCAGATTCCTGGCGTGGCCAGCCACGCATATCCTCCACAGGTATTCTTCAGCGACGGCTTCGCCACGTTTGGCACGGGAGCGGGTGATCCAAACATTCAGCCGTGGCTGGCGCCGGCGTACATCGTCAACGACGCAGTGTCCATGACGAGAGGGAAGCACACGATTTCCTTTGGCGGCGAGATTCGAATTGCTCAGAACTCAGCGATCTTTCTGGGGGGCCAGTCGGGATCCTTCGGTTTCGCGCGCGGAGAAACCGGTCTCCCCAGCGTGGTGAGTGGCAGCCCGATCGCCAGTTTTCTGCTGGAGCAGGTGGATTCGGCCTCGACAAACTTCTATACCTCAACCAACATCGACGCCCGCACCAAGGGCTTCAGTCTGTTTGCAGGCGACACTTGGCGCGTAACCCCTAAACTGACGATTTCGCCGGGCGTTCATTGGGAGGTGGATCCACCGCCGCTCGACGCGAGGGACCATTTCTCGTATTTCGACCCGAACCTGCCCAACCCCGGCGCGGGCAATCTACCCGGCGCCATTGCTTTTGCCGGCCATGGTGCGGGACGCTCCGGCAGAAGATTTCCCGAGGACACCTGGTATGGCGGCTTCGCGCCTCGCATCGGCTTGGCATATGCTCTCACCGCTAAGACCGTCGTCCGTTCCGGATACGGGCTCTTTTACGACAATGCGAACATGCCTGGTTGGGCTGGGGGAATCTCACAGGATGGCTACAATGCCACTGCCGTGTTCGGCAGTTCACAGGGCGGCACGCAAGCGGCGTTTGTCCTGAGTAACGGTTTGCCGTCGAATCATCCCGTGCCGCCGAACCTGGTTCCAACCTTTGACAACGGAGGGAACGCTGCCGTCTATCGGCCTCGGAACGCCAACCGGCTTCCCTACGGACAACAATGGAATCTGACGCTTGAGCATGAATTCACGGGCCGCGACTATCTGTCGGCGTCCTATGTTGGAACCAAGGGAACCCGTCTGTTGTCGCAAATCGCTCCGATCAACGTTGTGGACCCACGCTTTCTCGCGCTAGGCACGCAATTGAACGACACGTTCCAGCCGGGCCAAGCCGTGCTTGATGGTGTGCCCGCGCCATTTCCGGATTTCGCAACCGTCGTGACCGGATGCGCCCCATCGGTTGCGCAGGCACTGCGACCCTTCCCTCAGTATTGCAACACCATCCCAGGCCTAAACGAAAATCAGGGCAGCTCGAGTTATCATGCCTTCCAGTTGAAGGCGGAGCACCGTTTTTCCAAGGGTTTGTGGGCCCTGCTGTCCTACACCAATTCAAAGTTGATCACCAACGCCGATTTCGCGGAAAGCCTTTTGAGTCCCACGTACTTTTCGCCTTTCGAGCGGTCCCGCAATAGATCGCTCGCGATCGAAGATGTTCCGCAGGCGCTCAATATTGCATACAGTTATGAACTCCCATTCGGACGTGGCAAGGCTTGGTTGAGCCAGGGCGGCTTATTGAACGCGGTGCTCGGCGGGTGGACATTCAACGGAGTGTACCGCGTTCAGTCCGGAATTCCTTTCCAGATTTCGTCTTCGAATTGCAACGTACCGTCGCAGTTTATTAACTTCTGTTCGCCAGCATTGCTGCCTGGTCGATCCCCATTCCTGCAATCACCAAGCGGTTTTGACCCGAATAATCCTGTGTTAGACGTGAACTCGTTCGAACCGGCCGCTGGCTTTAACTTCTATACAGGCAGGGGACCACGGGTGCAGAACTTCCGGCAGCCGGGCTATAGTGATTTTGACATCGGTCTGCAAAAGTCGTTTCAAATCTCCGAGCGTTTTAGGTTCCAACTGCGTGGAGACGCATTTAACGTTCTCAATGCGCACCACTTTAACAACGTTGGGACTTTTATTCAGTCAGGCGGGTCGGGGGGCAGTGCATTCAACACCGATGTCGCGAGTCCAGACTTTGGAAAATGGAATGGAGGCGTGAGCTCGCCGAGGAATATTCAGGTGTCGGGCCGTATCTCGTTCTAGATTCATTGGTTGTTGTTGATGGCTTGATTTCGACAGCAACCGTCCCGTTCCGCCTACTTCTCACTTGCCAGTTCGGTCCTCAGTGCTCGGTACAATTGCGAGCACAAGCGGGTTAGCTGTGAGATATCGCGTACCACGGGATATCTGACAACCTACTGTTCTTCCTTCTTCTCCGGTTCTTTAGGAAGCGGCTTCTCAACCGGCTTGCGCGGCAGCATTTGGTCGCGCGTGGCAGCGTCGTAGACGAAGCTGGCCACGATCACGGCCATCTGCTTCAGGTCGTCGGGCTGGAGCCGGTCGTAGACATCCACGTTGGAATGGTGGGTGCGGGTTTCGTATTCAATCGGATCCTGAATGAACTGGAAGCCGGGAATGCCGATCGCGTCGAAGGAAAGGTGATCGGTGCCGCCGGTATTGCGCATGGTAAGTGTGGTCATGCCGAGATCTTTGAAAGGATGCATCCAGGCTTCAAAAATAGGCGCCACCGCCGCGTTCTCCTGTAGATAAATGCCGCGAATCTTTCCCGTCCCGTTGTCGACGTTGAAATAGGCCGAGACCTTCGCTTGCTCGGGCTTAACCGAGACCGGACCAGCTTCGCGCCGCAGCAACGTAGGCATGCCTTTCATCAAAGGATCGTCCATGGGCGGACGCGAACCAAAGTGGTGCTCAACATATCCTTGCGATCCCAGGAGACCTTCTTCTTCGCCGCTCCACAGAGCGATGCGGATGGTGCGGCGCGGCTTGATGTCGAGCGCTTTCAGAATGCGCACTGCTTCCATCATGACCACGGTGCCAGCGCCATTGTCAGTGGCGCCGGTGCCGGCGTGCCATGAGTCGAGGTGAGCGCCCAGCATGACGACTTCGTCTTTCTTGTCGGCGCCGGGGATTTCGGCGAGGGTGTCATACTGCATGGCATCGTCATCATAAAAAGTGTTGGCGACATTCACTTCGAGCGTCACATCTTTTTTCTGTTGCAGCAGCCGGGCGATGCGGGTCCAGTGTTCTGACCCAATGGTGATCTTGGGAACGGTCGCTGTTTCTCCCTGCTTGTAAGACCCGCCCGACTGAACAAAAACCGTGCCACCGCCGGCGGCCCCGCGGCTGTGGTCGATTACGGCCAGCGCCTTTTCGTCGGCGAAAAATTGGTTGAGTTCCTTGATGAACTGTTGGCGCTTGAGGAAATCGGCAAAGCGAAAAGGGGGATGCTCGCTCGGGATTTGATACTCGCCAATCTTGGCCAGGTCATCATCGCTCAGGCGTTTGAAGGGAGCCTCGGTAATCGGTTTCAGTTCGGCGTCGGGGCCAAAGATCAGGATCATTCCAGCCAGCTTTCCCTTGTACTTCTCGAAGTCCTTCTTGTCCTCAATAGTGACGCGCATGCACCTGCCCTGGATCACGCCGTTCGTGCCGGGCGTCCACGCCTCTGCGTAGGCAATGAGCGGGGCGAGGTCGGGCGAGGTCATGCGCACATTGACGTATTGATTAGCCCAGCCTCGGCCGAACGGGCCCCAGGATTCGAGATGCGCATTGCTCAGACCCATGGCGGTGAGCTGGTCGCGAGTCCACTCGTTGGCGCGCTTCATATTGGGAGAACCGGTGAGTCGCTCGCCTATGGAATCCATGAGGCCCGTGGCGAACTCCATGACTTTGGAGTCGCGAAAGCCCTCGTAGCGGATGCGAGAGATCGTTTCGAGGTCGAGTTTTTCCTGGGACCAGGCAGGAATGACGCAGAGGAGCGCCAGCAAGATGATCAGCACGTGGGCGACTGATTTCTTTTTTGTGATAAACGTTTTTGTAGTGAACATTGCGGAACCCCGCATGTAAGAACAGTGAAAACCGAGGATTATACACCGCGCCTAATTTGTTTTTGCTGTGCCGGCTGGTGGCTTCGTCGCGCTACTTTCTCCGGGACTCGATTCAGTTACAGCGAAGGATGTGGGGGCGCCCTCTCTTCGTCGCTCTTGGCGATGTATTGCTCGATGAGCGAGATGCGCCGGTGGGAGGGGTCGAGTGGGTTCGAAAGCTTGTGCAATCTGTGATCGGCGAAGCCTCGAACCTGCGTAACCTGGTTCGACCCAAGGCCATCACTCTGCATAAGCCGGCGCGCGCAGTTAGCGCGGCCGGAGGAGAGTTCCCAGTTGCCGTAGTTGCCGGATTTGCGAACGCTTTGGTGTCGGTGTGGCCCTCGACGGAAATTTTATTAGGCAGATTACCCAATTCCTGCGCCAGCATGATCAAGTTGCCATTGGCACTTTTGGGTAAGGTAAGGGCACCGAAGTGCCATTTGAAAAATTCTGCGATGCGGGTACCTTCGCAAGTGAGCAGTTCTGGGGGAGGGCTGCCCGGGCGTCCCAGACTCGAAAGAGTCGGGACGCTCGTTAATTTTGGGCCGGAAGTTGTTTCACCCCGATTCCTGCTGCCTCGATAGTTCACAGCGCCTCAGTCATCCCCATTTGCGAAAATTACCTAAGCATGGCTGCTTCCAGTCCGCTGGCCAGCCCGTCCGCGGCGCAGCACTGATCTAATCATCCCCTAGGTGCGCTTTTAAATGGTCGTTAGTCGGCTGGGGACTTCGCCAATCGCGAGCCAATCTCCCGGTTCCAGGCATGAGGGCAAACGGAAATCGCTTCCCGTGTTGCCGACCACAATGTTTCCGGATTGCGGCACACTCCTAAATCATGCGGCCGCCCTTGCGGCAGGGACTCTGTATGACTTCTTCATGGATTTTTGTGATTTAATTGTCAGCATGGGGCAGGCTGAAATTAGTTCGCGCCCGGTGGTTGGAGCGATCGTCGTGGTCTGCGGCCTCGCCGTGTCATTCCTGCTGTGGCTGGTTTACGTGCATCACGCTTCGGCTGATTTCGCCGGCCGTTGGATGTTTTTGCCGGCCCTCAACGCGCTTCTGAATGGATCGTGCGCGGTTGCGCTCTGCGTAGGATTGTATTTCATCAAACATCGCAACCGGGAAGCGCATCGCAGGAGCATGCTGCTGGCCTTCGCGTTCTCTTCCGTTTTTCTCCTCAGCTACATCGTGAACCACGCACTGCACGGCGACACGGTTTTTCCCGGCCACGGCCCGGTGCGCACGCTGTACCTTTCCATTTTAGCCAGCCACGTAATCCTTTCCGTCATCGCGCTGCCGATGGTGCTGACCACCTTCTTTTTCTCGTTGACCGGCCGGTTCGCGATGCACCGCCGAATCGCACGCTTCACGTTTCCCATTTGGCTCTACGTTTCGATCACCGGCGTGGTGGTTTTCGTGTTCCTCAAGGCGTATGTGTACTAGAGCCGGTCTGATCCGGCCGATCTAAGAGGATGAGGGCAGAAACCGCCGCTTAATTGGTTGAAATGGTGAAGTTCACCGTGATCTTCGCTTGAGTCTCGACTGCCTCGCTGCCTTGAAAGTGCGGCTTGAAGTGCCATTGTCTGACCGCGGTTTGCGCAGCGGTTGCCAGGATCGGAGGACCGCTGACCACGCGCAGATCCTGAATGACACCGTCTTTGCTGATGAGAGCCAGCAGTATCACTGATCCTTGCACCTTCATCTGTCGAGCCAAAAGCGGATATCCGGGCCCGACGGGACGGCTTACAACCTCGGCAGTGTCGGCGGACATTTCCACGCGCTCAGCGGCGTCGGTAGTCACAGCCGCAGCAGCCTTAGAGGGAGATCCTGCGTAAACAGTATCCGACGCGGTTTGCGTTGGCGCGCCAGGCTGAAGGTCAACCCGGACCGAATTTGTGCCGGGGCGGATCGTGCTGTGTTGGTCGCCGGCTACAACTTCTACCTCGAGCGGCGGGAGCACCGTTCGATTCGTGGTCGCGGCGACCGGGGCGGAAGTAGTTTCGGGCGTGGCAGAGTTTGCTTCCGGTGCTGCGCGGTGCTTTGGCTTGGCGGGGGTGGCCGCCTTAGCCTCGAGTGGGGATGCTTGGACCGGAGCAGTCGCGGTTGGCGAAACCTCCGCCGGTTGGTCCGAGTCGGCCTCTTGCGTATCCTCGAACCAGAAGTCGCGGTTGGTGTAGATGCTCAGACCCAGCGCAGCCAGTAGCAGGGTCAGCGCAATAACCATGAGCCGGTGCTGCCTAGTGTCGTACGCCGATAGCTGCTCGCGCGCTGGACGCTCCGCTACCAAACTGTGGTCGGTCTTCGGGACTAAACTCTCTGAATTAAACATGCAGGGATCTGGGACTGCTCCTTGGGGGGAGAAACTCTGCCGCATAGTATGCCTCGAAAAGCCGTCGAAGACCAGCAAAAGATTGTGACCACTGGCGGGAGGCTTCGAATGATTATTCTGTGGCCAAAAGGCGGATCTTGGGCGAAACTTTCGCGACTTGGGCGAATCCCATGGTCTAGTGTCTAGTGGGTAGGAGGGCTATGGAGCCTCAGAACGGCGACGCGAATAACCTCGATTCGAAGAGCACGGATGCGGCAAGCGGGGATGCGAAGATCGTAGACGCAAAGGACGCAGAGGCAAGAAACGTTAGCCCAAAGGTCAGCCAGCCTAGGTTTCGGCAGATGAACCGGCGGGAGTTGCTAAAGCTGACGCCGGTCATTGCTCTGGGAGCCTTTGCCATTCCCGCCCTGCGAGAGCCCCTTCTGAAGCAAGGACTCCGCTTCAGCGATTGGGCTTCTGGGAAACTCTTTCGCTCCGGCCAGTTGGCGCCCACCTTTGCGGACTCGGCGGTGACTCCATTTGAGAAATTTCCTATCAATGATTACGACGTTGATGATCCGGGGGTGATTTTCGAAAACTGGACGCTGAGCGTGAGTGGGGAAGTTCAGAAACCCGGCGAGTACAGTCTGTCGCAAATCCAGGCTTTACCTCGAACCCGGCAGAACACCCGCCACGTCTGCGTCGAGGGGTGGGATGTGATCGGCCGCTTCGGCGGCACCCGGCTCTCGGAGTTTATGAAACTGATTGGCGCGGACACGACGGCGCTCTTTATCACGGTTTCTTGTGCCGACGATTACTACGAATCGTTGGATATGGCGACGGCCCTGCATCCGCAGACGTTGCTCTGCTATGAGATGTACGACCAGCCGCTGACCCGCGAGCACGGCGCGCCGTTACGTTTAAATATACCGACCAAGATCGGATACAAGCAGGCCAAGTATTTGACCGAACTGAAAGTCACGCGCGTACTCGACCGCGTGGGCTACTGGGAAGACCAGGGATATTCGTGGTTTTACGGGTTGTAATTTTCCGCGGGAGGTTAGGGCATGAGCGGTGCACTGATCGAGATCGAAGGCGCGAAGGGTGAGGAGAGTGATGAAACCGCGCGGGCGGTTTATGAGCATCCTCTGCCGGTGCGGTTGTGCCACTGGGTGAACTCTGTAGCGCTGTTTGTGCTGATAGGAAGTGGGCTGCAAATCTTTCGCGCGTTTCCCAGTTTTGGCGCGAAGATCCCGCAGAAAGATTTGCTGCATTGGCCAAAGTCTCTGGCCATAGGCGGCTGGCTGGGCGGCGCGCTCCAGTGGCACTTGACCTTCATGTGGATTTACACCGCTACCGGGCTGTTCTACCTCGGTTATCAGATCTTCAGCGGCAATTACCGGCAAGTGCTGTTCCTGCCTCGCGACCTTCCGGGTGTGTGGCCGATGGTGAAGCATTATTTCTTCTTCGGCGCCAAGCCGGCGGTAAAGGAAGCTTACAACCCTCTCCAAAAGCACGCCTATACCAGCGTGTTTGCGTTGGGTGTTTTATCGGTGCTGACCGGGCTGGCAATCTGGAAACCGGTGCAGTTTTCATGGCTGGCGTATCTGATGGGAGGGTTTCACTGGGCGCGGGTGTGGCATTTCGCGATCATGTGGGCAATTTTGTTGTTCGTGTTCGGACATTTGGTGATGGTGATCTTGCACGGATGGAACAACTTTGTTTCGATGCTGTCGGGATGGAAAAAAGATCCCGAATACCACCCGCGTTAGGACGCCGCGGAGAAGTCGGGTTGAACGACAGGAATGCCCGAACCAAACTTAGTCTTGGAGAATTCGCCGCGGCCGGCCATGACGCGCGAGCAACAGCTCATCGCGAGTGTGCAGCAGGGCAAGCGGGAATTGTTCTATGAGCTGGTCCGGCCCTACGAACGCCGCGTCTATGCCGCCGCTTTCGCCATCTTGCGGAATGAAGCGGACGCTGAGGATGTCTGTCAAGAGGCGATGCTGAAGGCCTTCGCCCATATTCAGCAATTCAGGGCCGAAGCGCGCTTCAGCACCTGGCTGATTCAGATCACGGTGAACGAGGCTCTCATGCGCCGACGCAGAGATCGGACGGTAGTCATGGAAGGACTTGCGGAGCGTCCCGACGAGGAAGGGAATTACACGCCAAGAGACTTCGCCGACTGGCGCGAGATTCCGTCGGAAGCGCTGGAACGAAAGGAAGTGCGGCAGAGGTTGGCGGAAGCCCTGGCTACGCTTGACCGGAAATATCGTGAAGTGTTCGTGATGCGCGACATGGAACATTGGAATATCCAGGAGACGGCCGAGGCGCTGGGAATCTCTACCGCTTCGGTGAAAACACGACTGTTGCGGGCGAGGCTTATGCTGCGTGACCTGCTGGCTGCAGGCTGGGAGCGGGGCTGGTTTAGCCGCCTGCCTTTCGAGAAGGGAAGCAAGCCATGGTAGTGAGCTGCGAAGAGGTTTGGCGCGAAATCTCGAACTATCTGGAAGATGACATGGATCCCGGCCTGCGGTCGGCGATGGAAGAGCACTTCCGGTCTTGTCAGCATTGCACCGCCGTGCTCGAAGGCACCCGTAACCTGATCCGGCTATACGGGGATGACAGGATGTTTGAACTTCCCTCAGGTTTCAGCCGCCGTATGGAACGATGGCTAACCCGAAATGTGGTGGTCAGCCGAGGCACATGGCCGGGCTGGCTGATTGCGGCCGTGGCCGCGGTCCTTGTCGCCAGCAGTTTGACATTGGCGAGATCGTGGACGCCGAACCGGCCGTTGAAGTCCGAACACGCACAGTCTGGTCACGGCATTCCTCCGGACATGGTGGTGGTGGTCACGGAGGGGACAAAACTTTTTCACGTGCCGGGATGCGAGGTGATTCACAACAAGGATAAACAGAGAACTCTAACGGCGAAGGAAGCGATGCGCGAAGGCTATGTTCCATGCCTGCGCTGTATGCGGAAATATCTCAATGTAGCCGGGGCGCGGCGAGCCGAGGCAAATGCCGAAAATGACGATGCGACAGAAGGAGAAATCCGGGCAGCGCTGCGCTGAGACTCGGGGGAGTTGTTCCTGAAAATAAGCGGCGCGGGTAGATTGCCCGCGACTGAAAAGCGGCGGATGGCGGCTAGCTCTGCTTCATCTCATCTTTCTTGGTTTCGTCCTTCTTCATGTCGTCGTGTTTCATGGTGTCGTCTTTCTTCATCTGATCTTTCTTGGCGGCCTTCTTCGGTTTCTTCTCCTTCTTCATCTCGTCCTTCATCTGGTCATTTTTCATGCTGTCTGGCTTGGGTGCGTCTGGCTTCATCTGATCGCCAGACTGAGCAAAGACGGCCATGGAAGTTGCCAGAGCGCAGGTGAGCATCAAGGTCCCCAGGATCTTTTCCATAGTTTCTCCTGAAATGGAATGTCGATTTATGTCGCCCGCAAACCTAACGTGGCAGGCAGAAATGAGATGAGGGGACTCCCCGGAAGTTACAAGAGCGAGCGACCCAGGAAGGATTTCCTTTTCAGCAGGCAAGCTGATCGCGTGAAATCTTTAGCCCACTGAGATTGCCCAGGGCGGTCACGGCGATCAGTTCCGTGTGAAAGAATTCATTGGCCAGGCTTTGCAGATCTTCGGTGGTGACGGCTTCGATCCTCTCAATGAGTTCATCGAGATCATAAAAGCGGTCGAAATACATTTCCTGGCGCGCCAGGTTCGACATGCGGGCGCTGCTTGATTCGAGAGAGAGCATCAGGCTGCCCTTGAGCTGATCCTTGGAGCGGCGCAATTCCTCTTCGGGTACTGGTTCGGCCTTCAACTTGCGGAATTCGCTGACCACGGACTGGACAACCTTGGCTGCCGACTCCCGCGATGTTCCGGCGTAAACCGCAAGGCATCCGGTGTCACGGTAGGGGTTCAGATCACTGTAGATGGAATAGGCCAATCCTTGCCGCTCCCGAATATTCTGGAACAGACGCGAACTCATTCCTCCTCCCAGCAGTGTGTTCAGTATGTAGGAGGCATGCCGCTTCTCGTGTGCGATGGCATACGAAGGAACTCCTATACAGAGCTGCACCTGCTCCAGCGCCTTCTTATTGCGCAGGACGATGCGAGGCACAACCTTCGGTGCGGCGGAGTGTAATCCGTTCTTGACCGGCTTCATGTGCTCGAAGTGTTGGATCACGAGATCCACAAAACGGTCATGATCGAGATTCCCCGCCGCGGACACGATTATGTTTCCGGGAGAGAAATGGTGCCCATAGGCGTCAAGCACAGGTTGCCGCTCGAAGCGTTTCACAGTCTCCTTGGTTCCCAGTATGGGCCTGCCCAAGGGATGGTCTTTCCAGAAGTTTTGGGTAAATATTTCGTGGACCAGGTAGTCGGGATTGTCCTGATCCATCTTGATCTCTTCCAGGATTACTCCACGTTCGCGAGTGATGTCCTGAGAATCGAAAACTGGATGGAGAACCAGATCGCTAAGAATCTCAAGGGCGATAGGAACATGTTCGTCGAGTACTTTGACGTTGAAACAGATGCATTCCTTGGCAGTGAAGGCATCCATGTTGCCGCCGATGGAATCCACTTGCCTGGCAATCTCTTCGGCCGTGCGATGTTTGGTCCCCTTGAAGACCATATGCTCGATGAAATGCGAGATGCCATTCCAGTGCGCATCTTCATCGCGGGAACCCGTCTCCAACCATATTCCGATGGAGGCGCTGCGGATGTGTTGCATCTGCTCGGTGATGACGATCAGGCCATGAGGCAAGACTTGGCGGCGAATATTGCGAACTTCCTGGACCATATAATTTCCGTGAGAAAGGCGAATTCCTATAAATGAGACCTTTGTTATTCTGACATAGCGCCTCTGCCTGTGCGAAAATAGTTAGTTGTTTAGAATCAATAGGTTCCAGTCGGTTCTTTCAGGCGAGCTGGCCCGGCTGTCAAGAGAGCTGTCGCGAGAAATGGTGACTAGAACATCGAATATATCGCTGCTTGGTCTCGAGCATGACGAGATCGCTCGGTTGGTCGAACAAGCCGGCGAGCCGGCCTATCGCGCACAGCAGATTGTGGACGCGGTGTATCGGCAGAAGGTGGAATCAGCCGAGCAGATTTCCACACTTCCACAACCATTCCGCCAAGATTTGCAGGGCCAGGGGGTCTCAGTGGGCTGGCCTCGGATTGAAAAGAAGTTTGTGTCGGAAGATGGGACGGTGCGTTATCTCATCGCATTTGCCGACGGTCAGAGCGTGGAAACCGTGTGGATGCCCGAAGGCGACGGAGGAGAGGCAGGCGATGGCAGCGAGGCGGGAGATGTCGCCGAGGGCAATCGAGCTCGCACTTGGGACCGGGCAACCATCTGCGTCTCCAGCCAGGTGGGGTGCGCCGTGGATTGCCAGTTCTGCCTCACCGCACTACTCGGCATGCAGCGCAATTTGACCGCCGGCGAGATTGTGGGTCAAGTTTGTGCCGTCCTTAAGGATCAGAAGGTATCGCCGCCAGAGGATCGCATAAACCTGGTGTTCATGGGCATGGGGGAGCCGTTCCTCAACTATGACAATTTCATGAAAGCGGTGCGTCTGCTGGTGAAGTATGTGGGCATCGCCGAGCCACGGATGACGGTATCCACCGCCGGCATCGTGCCTCGCATCCATGACTTCGGTCGAGAACCGACGCGGCCCAAACTAGCCATTTCGCTCAATGCCTCGAATGATGAGCTGCGCTCGCGGCTGATGCCGCTTAACCGGAAATGGAATCTGGAAAAATTACTGGCCGCAGCCCGCGACTTCCCGCTACGGCCGCGGGAGCGGATTACGTTCGAGTACGTGCTTCTAAGCGAGGTGAACGACGGGGCTGAGCATGCGACCGAGGTAGTCGAGTTGCTGCGGGGAATCCAAGCCAAACTGAATCTGATCGCGCTCAACCCTGGCCCTGGTATCGGCTTCGCTACGCCTGCCGACGAACGCGTCGTAACATTCCAGAAGATTCTGAGAAAAGCCGGTATCCCTGCTTTTGTAAGGCGTCCGCGCGGCCGGGATATCTATGCGGCTTGCGGCCAGCTCAAACGAACGGTCGAGATTCAGCCAGCAATGGAATCGCAGATGTGGTAGTCCGGCTCGCGGCAGAGGAGTGGCACGGCAGCTCCACCCGAACCGTTTTTGGTTGGTCCTTACGGTTCTCGCAAAGGATTCGCCCATGGTGTTCCTGCACGATGCCGTGACAGGCGCTGAGACCTTGCCCCGTGACGTGTTCTGCCCAATCCGAGTGGGAAGACTGTGCAGCCTCGCCCTGGCGCGATTGATGCTCGTCCTCCGAGACCTGGAAAATGACCATGTCTCCTTGGCGCTGGGTCGTGACCATCAGAGCACCGCCAGCCTGATCACCTATCCTGTGTAATGAATCGCTGATGATTTGCAGACAAACTTGAAGGAGCTGGTTCGAATCTCCCGCAACCGCTGGCAGTCCTGCCTCTAGTTCCGCGCGAACCTCAATTTGCAGAGGCTGCAATTGAGGTTGAGAAAGTTTCAGGGCGGTACGCACCAGGGTGTTCAAATTGACCGGGGTCTTGGTTCGAGGGGTTTGCTTGGCAAAGCTAAGCAGGCTGCTGACCAGAGACTTGGTCCGCCTCACATGCTGTCCTATTTTTGCCGCAAGCGCCCGCTGGTCGGGGTTTAGGGCGGTGCCGACCAACAGATCGGAGTATCCCAGCATGGCCGTAATGGGGTTATTCAATTCATGTGCCGCGCCGCCAACAAGTTGTCCGATAGATGCCAACTTTTCTGATTCCACAATCTGCGCCTGCAGCTGCTTCAGATTCTCAACCGAATCCCGCGAATGGTTCAACAGGCGAACCAGCTCGCGATCGAGAAAATGCTGGCGTACGAACACCATGATGCCCATCACCAGGGCAGCTCCCAGCGTCAACCCCAGGCGGAACCAGCTTATACGCATAGGGATCGCGGCATGGGACAGAGTCCAGGCGGCGAAAAGGGGCAGGGAGAAAACCGCGATCATTCCCAGCCTCGGTACCCATACGCCGTAGGCGGTGGAGGCTGTTTTGGATGCCGGGTCCGGTTCGTAGCCGCGAGTCCAGACCCCAATCAAGGTGATCCAGGCCATCGAGGCGACGAGAGGAATATCGTAGAGGCTGCCGCTGTAATACGCCTGCCGGGTAAGCGCCCAGTTGGCTACATAGGAGCCGGCGGCATAGGTAAGGCTGGCCCCGAAAAGATGGCCGTAGAAGGTTCTCCACCGCCCTTTGCTCCTGATCCAGGCGCCGCTCAGCGCCATGAGGAAAGCCAACTTTTCAAATAGGTAAACGGCATTCAGGTTCCAGCCATAGGCCACTTCATTCGTGACCACGTATTGCCAAGGGATCACAATGAAGATGTAAAGATAAATCCACCACAGGGTCAACAGGACGAAATCAAGCCGTCCCAGCCGGGCTGCATATTCATCCTGGGGTACATGGGGGCGAAGGGCCAGAGCTGCCATCAATGGAACAATATGCAGGAACAGGACGATATCTCCCGCGAAAACGTTAGGCACATCCTGACGCAGCACTACCTCGAAGTAAGTCCACAGTAGTTGGTAGAAAAGCCAGAAGGCAATGCCCGCGGTCATGAGCGCCCAGAACAAACGCATTCTTCCCTGAGATTTCAGCACATGAGGCATGAACGAGAGTGTGCCCGAGATCAGCAGTAGGCATTGAATCAGATCGCTGAACGCGGTTAGCAGAAAGGATTGAGGTAGCAATAGCGCAGCCACGACCAAGGCCCCTAAACAGGTGATGGCGACTGCGCTCCAAAGCTTGGAATGCATTAACAAAACCAATCCTTTCAAGCGATTCTAGACTGGGAAAGGAAGAAACCGAGGTTACCGTAGTAACCGTCAGCCGAACGATTTGGGAGCTGGAAACACGTAGCCGGCGGATTCTTCAGGACAGAGGTCGCGGAAAGTTTTTTGCTTGCCCTTAACCTTTCCTATCAATAGTATGCGACACATCCGCTTAGTGTAGAGATTGAGATTGACTCGATTGCACCCTCACCCTAATCGCTATCGATTTTTTGCGAGACTGCGAGCCCCTGCGGATCCCAGCGAGACCCGGCGGATTGAGCGCTGGCTGGCTACTGCACGATTGTTTCTGGCGATCTCAGCTTTGGCGGCAGTCTACATGAATCCCTCGCAACTGGGTCATGCGCCGATTGCCTATGGCCTGCTCGGCTTTTACCTGGTGCATGGCGTTTTGGTGATGACGCTGCTGCGACGACGGAAGCAATCCACGCCTTCGTTTCGCCTGCTGGTGCATACGGCGGATATTGTCTGGCCAGCCCTCATTTCCATTTTTGCCGAAGGTCCGCCAGGCCCATTCTTTCTGTTCTTCTTTTTCGTCCTGGCCGCCGCGGCGTATCGATGGGGCGTGTGGGAAACTCTGGGTACGGCCGCAGCCGAGGTTGTGTTGCTGTGGGTGGAGAGTGTTTTCGTACGCTATGTGGGGTTGGCTCCGGGTGGCGCGCTGCCGTGGCATATACTGGCCGGTCTCCGGGTTAACGTGGCAGAGTTCGAGCCCAAGCGCTTGTTCATGCTGTCTGTGTACTTGCTGGTGATGGGATTGCTGCTGGGTTATCTGGCCGAGCAGCAGAAGCAGTTGCGAACGGAAAAATCAGTGGTGGCCCTCATCTTGGGTAAGGCGCGAGTTTTGACTGGGCTAACCGGAACATTACAAGAGATTTTCCGAGAGGTTATCACCTTGTACGGCGGGGCGAGGTTGCTGATCGCGGCTCAAGAGGTGCATAGCCATCGGGTCTTTCTCGGTGAGGTACGCTGTTCCCGCAGCACGCTTTCGGAACTGCGCTGGCTCGATTTCGCGGCCAGGGACGCGGAGGTCTACTTGTACCCTTGTGCGGGTGAGGTGAGCTACGGATCGCGCGAGCGCTCTGGCTGGTCTATGCTCGCGCTGGATGATGGCGGCAATCGAGTTCAGGCTTCCACCGGGCAGCCTCTCGAACGTTTGGCGGAACTGGAGCCCTTCCATTCGGTAGCCGCAGTCTCGTTCTTGTTTGGTGGCGAATGGCGGGGACGAGTTTTCTTATTCGACCCGTCCCGGCTGGGGAAAAAACAAGAGGAACTGCGCTTTCTACAAGACCTCGTTCGCCATGTCGGGCCGGCAATTTACAACGTGTATCTGCTGCATCGATTGCGACGTAGAGCTGAAGCCGCGGAGCGTGCACGGGTCGCGCGCGAGTTACACGATGGGGCGGTGCAGTCGCTCATTGCCGTGGAGATGCAGGTGGATGTTCTACGACGCCAGGCTACGGCCGTGCCGGGCCCGGTCAGTGCCGAACTGGGCCGGATTCAAGGCTTGTTGCGCGAGGAAGTTCTCAAGCTGCGTGAGCTCATGCAGCAAATGAAGTCAATCGACGTAGATTCGCGGAAGTTTATCGGCGTCTTGCATGATACTGTGGAACGTTTTAGGCGGGAGACTGGCATCTCCGCCCGGTTCGTCACCGACGTAGACGAACTGGACATGCCGCAGAGGGTTTGCCGTGAGCTCGTCCGCATCGTGCAGGAAGGATTGGTCAATGTGCGCAAACACAGCAGCGCTCGCCACGCACTGGTTCGCTTTGGCGCCAGCGGTGACCAATGGATTCTTACCCTGGAAGACGATGGCAAAGGCTTTCCATTTTCGGGGCGACTGACGGAGGCGGAGATGGAACAAATGGGTAAGGGCCCTATGATTATCAAGGAACGCGCACATTTGATTGCCGGGAAACTCACGGTAGAATCAAATTCCGGGCAGGGCGCACGGGTGGAGGTCACAGTGCCGCGCTCTGGAGACGTCATACATGAATTCTAAGAAGCCACAGCAGGTTCGCATCGTTATAGCCGACGACCATCCGATTTTTCGCGATGGTCTGCGCCGGCTCTTAGAGGCCGAACCAGATTTGAAGGTGCTGGGTGAGGCTTCCGATGGTGCGGAAGCAGTCAAGCAGTCGCGCCAACTCAAGCCCGACATCCTGCTTTTGGACCTGGCAATGCCCCGCATGCCGGGATTGGAGGCGTTACGCGATCTGAGCAGCAGTCCCGGTGCGAGTCCGGTGCGGGTCATACTGCTTACGGCTGCCGCTGAGAAGAACCAGATTGTTGAGGCATTGCAACTCGGTGCCCGTGGCGTGGTGTTGAAAGACTCGGCCACTCAGATGCTTCTCAAGTGCATTCACACGGTTATGGCCGGTGAGTACTGGGTGGGCAGGGAGAGCGTTTCGAACCTGGTCCAGTACCTGCGCACCCTGATGCAGTCCTCAAGTGATGAGGCGCGCAAAAAGAAATTCGGCCTCACGCCCAGAGAGCTTGAGATTGTCTCAGCGGTGGTGGCTGGGTATTCCAACAAGGAAATTGCGGAATACTTCAAAATCAGTGAGGACACTGTAAAGCACCACCTGAGCAACATTTTTGACAAATTAGGAGTCTCCACGCGCCTCGAGCTTGCCCTGTTCGCAGTGAACCAATCACTGCCATTGAAGAGTATTGCCTGAGGCGGCTTAGATGCTAACCATCAGAGTAACTGGAGATGGCACTTTCGGGCCATTGGCTGGTCCAGAACCAACGTTTATGATTTTTGCTAAGGCCAGCCTCGGGAACATTAGTCAGTGGCACCCAATCGTGGCCATTCCCCATGTTCGAGGATGGGTACGGTCTAGCAAAGGAGACGGAGCCCGTGGCAAAATTTCTAGAGCAGTTGTGGAACGACGAAGGCGGTCAGGATATCGCAGAGTATGCGGTCATGCTGGCAGTTATTCTAGTGATTGTTGTCGGTACTATTCGCCTTATCGGGTCGAACGCCAACAACGTGTTCTCTCAAGTTGGCAGCGCTATCCACTAAAGCGCTATCCGAGTTTGCACCACGATCATCAAGCCACCGCCATCCGGCATGCCCGCCGTGTGCTATGAGCCTTCACGTCCAAATTTTGCTGCTGACAGCGTGAACTCTCTTCAGCTTCGCCTACAATTGATCGATGCCCGCGAAAACTTTCTGTGCGCACTATTTCCGGTCGGGAGCGGTGAGAGCGACTCTGTCCGTGCCTGCCGTCGAGAATCTGGTCAGATAGGGAAAGAACGGAGTGATCTCAAACGGCATCTTCTCCCGTGCCGAAATCAGCGGCACCGGCTTAGCCTTCGCCAGGTCGACGTGATCGCTCCAGGGATCAAGCTTGATGCGTCCCCCCAGAGGAAGCGCTGCAATCTGATCGGTTCGCCGTTCTTCTAGTTGAGGGGCGGAAGCGAGCAAGGTGGACATCCGGACACTCTTGCCCGCTGCCAGACCGTTCCCCAGATGCGGCCGAATCAGATTTGGCAAGGCCGGCGCACGCTGCTGCAAGGCCTTAAGAAATAGTCCGGCGGTGCCCAATTTGTCTTTGTAGGGAGAGTTCTTGAGCAGTTCCACCGCTTTAGTGTCGGCGGCTTCCTCGTCCGCTGCTCTCCGTTTGAAATCCAGCCGGTGAAAGGACTCTTCATCAGGGAAGAACATGCGGTCGTTGAAGGCGAGCTTGGTGTCGAACTGATGCCCCAGCACGATATGGCTTAGTTCGTGCGCCAGGACCATGGCGAGCGAGGCCTCATCCGGCAGCACATCCAACAGGCCGCGGCTGACAACGATCGTATGGCCGATAGTGAGCGATTCCAAAGGTGCGGTAAGTAATACGCGGCAATGAACGTCGGATTGAAGGTCAATATTATTTGTCACGAGTAAATTAGTGACGACGGTTTGAAGAACTTTATCGACCTCTCCCGAAGGCGCCAGCAATCCAACCTTCTGCAATCGATCGACGGCATTGTTTTCAGCCTGACGTTCCCACATCCGCTCCGCGACCACGGGAGTGGCGTCCGCCGCCGCTTCGCTCTGGTCTTTCACCGACTGGGGTGAGTCGACCAGGATTTGCGTAAATTCCTCATTCTTCCCCAGGCCTTTCAAATCGTAGCCCCACAGCCGGGTCTGTGCCTTGAAGTGAAGTGATTTTGCCATCATGTACTTCAAGTCAGATTCTTCGCTGTAAATGTAAGCCGGAAGCCACATGCCGGACTGCAGGTTCAGCCGCCAGCTATCGAAATGCAGGTAGTAGCTGGTCTTGGGATGCGGATAGTACGTGCCGTTGAAGCGGACCACGTTGTAATCCTGATCCTCGACCCACATCCTCCCCTTGAAGCGTCCGGTTCCTGATCCCTGCCTGGGCTCGACATCAATAACGAGACAACGAATTTCACCCAGAAACTCGCGGCGCACAAAAGTGAACTTGTAATATTGTTTTTGAAAGTCAGTGTCAAGGACTACCATCTGGGCGAAGCCCAGAGGAAGAAACCTCATAGAGTAAACCCCCGTCAGCTTGTTGAGCATCCGATGGCCGAAACCCGGCTGTCCGACGAAGGATACGTCATCCGGGCCTTCGTTCATCTCGAGGCGTCCGAGAAAGTATTGGTCCTTCACCGGGATCGAGTTACCGTCGCTGTCAGACTTGAGGTCTTGCAGGTAGGTCTCTACCATAGGCCGCATATGTCGCATCTGCGCGAGAAACAGATGCTCGCGCTGGATGACCCGATCCAGCACGTCGTTAAATGACAACGGGTTGGCCGGAGGACTGGGGTTGGGGGCCTTACTCACAGTCGCCGAATCGGGGGCAGCCGGCGGCGCAGCAGGATTAGAATCCTGCGAAAAGGTTGGCAAAACTGAAGCCAACAGCAGGAAGAAGAAGAAGAAGAAGAAGAAGAACAAGAGCGAACCCAACCGCGAAATACGCATAAGGACCTTTTGGGAGTACGTCATGCCAACTGAAAAATGATGTGCAAAACCGCTGTTGAGTCAGCCGGTTGGCCATCCCGCAGTGCCGGCTTAAATCGGATTTGTTCCGCGGCTCGGACCGCGGCATCGTCCAGGCCGTGTCCTAATCCGCGCACTACACGCACGATGCGCAGCTTCCCGGAAGCTTCCAATACCACCTCGAGCAGCACTTCTCCTTGAATCTTCAGGCTGCGCGCTTCGTCGGTATACATCGGCACTGGTTTGGAAACGATTTCCGCCGGAATTGTCTTCGCGGTTGCCGCCTCTGCCGGGCGTGATCTGACAGTAGGTGGGGCGGGAACGTCAGCATCCCCGAATCCTCCCTGGCGGACCGTTCCCCGTGAGGCCGACACCTGGCCGCTGTTATCACCGGTGGTTACACCGTTGCCAAATCCGGAACTGGCGACAACCCCGCGCACCCCCTTCGCCCCGCCGGTTCCATTGCCATAGCCGCCGCCCGCAGGGAGATCAAAAGACCCGAGCTGCGCGATGTTCACCCGCTTCCCATCATTGGCTCGCGCAGGGACCCCGTTGGGATCGCCGAATCCTCCGGTCTGCACCTGGGATGGCGCCTTGGCAATCGTCGGCGTAGCTGAACTGCCAGTGGAAAATAGGTTGGTCTTCACCAATTGCCGGGGTATGACTGGCTTATTTGCAGGCGGCATCGGATCCAGCTTTTTGGATGCGATGTTGACCGTCGGTGCGGGAACATCCTCGACTCTCGGTTTCGGATCAGCCGCGGGCACATGCAGCACCTCCGGCCGAGACTCGGCACGAGCCACGACTATGGGTTTCGGCAGAGGCTGCGGCTGATGATTGACAGGAACCGGGGTGCTCACCAACGTGACCACACGATAGTCATGTTCGGGCGTGGATAGAACTTCAGGGTGCAGCAGGCGTACCCACAGAAAAAGGGCTACCACCAAGGCTTGGGTGCCGGTGCTGAAGGTGAATTCGATCCAGGGCGGTCTTCTTTCCGGCAGGAGCGAAAAAAGACCGCTTTGGGGCACAGCAGATCCCATTGGTAGGTTCCGTCCTCGTCAAAACACCGGATTAGGGTCAAAGTTCTTCGAGTCACTGACAGCGTGGCGAACCCGGAGCAGGGCTGGAAGACCGACCCCAATATAATACTTCAGCAGCATTTCTGCACGACCAAGGCCAATTTCTGTGGCATTTGCTGCATGCTAACTTACTTTGTTTCAGCCACTTATGCTCTTAGATGCGGTTTCACCCTAAAAAATGGAAACCAACGCGCAAAGTTTTTACACTTGCGCTGCAGTTCCTTCTCATAAGAATAGGAAGGTACTGTCGAGGCTAAACCGATTCTCGACAGTTTTTTTGCCGTCTGGGCTCAAAAGGGGTCAACAACGGACGATCTTGGGGTTCTCGATCCCTTTAGTGGCGTTGCGGGTATCGACGACCAGTTGAGCTTCCTGGACGATGCGGCGATAGTCGTAATCGGAGTGGTCGGTCACGATCAGAACACAGTCATACTGCCCCAGATTCTCCAACTCAGTTCGCTTCATCTGCAAGTCGTATTTGCGGCCTTTGCCGATAAAAGGGAAATAGGGATCATGATAGCTGACCTGCGCCCCGTCCTTCTGGAGCAGTTCGATGATGGTGAGAGCGGGAGACTCGCGCAAATCGTCGATGTCTTTCTTGTACGCCACTCCCAGCACCAGAACGCGAGCGCCATTCACCGATTTCTTGTGTTGGTTGAGCGCCCCACTCACGGAAGCCAGTACGTGGTAAGGCATACCCGTATTAATCTCACCCGCCAACTCGATGAATCGGGTCCGAAAATCGAATTCCTTGGCTTTCCACGACAGATAAAACGGATCCACGGGAATGCAATGTCCTCCCAATCCCGGCCCGGGATAAAAAGGGTGAAAGCCGAAGGGCTTGGTGGAGGCCGCACTGATGACCTCCCATATGTCGAGACCCATACGTAGACAAAGCAACTTGAGTTCGTTGACCAGGGCAATGTTCACGCAGCGGTAAATGTTCTCCAAAAGCTTGGTCATTTCCGCTACTGCGGGTGATGAAACTGACACGGTTCGGGTGAAGATGGCTCCGTACAGTGCGGCGGCGAGTTCGGCTGCTTCAGCATTCAACCCTCCCACTACCTTGGGAATGTCGCGCCGCGCTACGGTGGTATTACCCGGGTCCTCGCGCTCGGGCGAGAACGCCACGAAGAATCCCTTGCCATCGACAGTGGTGCCACGCGCGGCTTTCATGCCTTCGCGGTTCTCGGACTCGAGAATTGGGACCATCACCTCTTCCGTCGTACCGGGGTATGTCGTGCTCTCCAATACCACGAGCTGCCCCGTCCGCAGATGTGGTGCAATGGCGTGCGTTGTGTCGGTGATAAAGCTGAGATCGGGCTCGTGGTATTCATTCAGTGGCGTTGGAACGCAGATAATGATGGCGTCCATCGCTTCTAACTGCGAGTAGTCCGACGTGGCCGTAAAGCCCGCAGACTTGGCCGCAGCGATCTCCTCGGAACTGATACGGTAGATGTAGGAACTGCCTTTCGCTAGAGCATCAACCTTTCGCTGGTCGATGTCGAAACCGGTAACTTGGAACTTCTGTTCGCTGTACAACAAGGCCAGAGGTAGGCCGACATAGCCTAGTCCGATGATCCCGACGCGGGCTTCTCGTTTTTGGATCTTGCTCTTCAGAGGGTCGGCGGAACGGTTTGCAGCAGAGTGGTTCGTCTTCATTCTGAAAGGAAAACTTCCGAAAGCGCATGAATCGTTTCGATTCTAGCATGCCGTAGGCCCCGCTCCAGTCTAAGGATGTCCACTTCTGCGGTGACATCGAGAGCTGCAGATCGGGTCGAACATTTCGCCCACTCGAGCGACAGGTGATTCGTACAGTAGGATTCGAAGAATCAATGAAAACTCCAGCGCGAAAAAAAAGAGAGCTTCTTATCACTGTGGCGGTATTGGGACTCGTCACCGGATTTGCCCTGAACGCTGGGCGAATGCTTGTAATCGACCAGCCACGCACCTCGGATGTGATCCTGGTGCTTGCGGGCGAGACCGAGCACCGACCCGCGCGGGCGTTGCAGCTGCTAGGGGAAGGCTACACTCGCAAGATAGTCCTCGATGTTCCGGCAGAGGGACAGGTCTACGAATTCAGTCTGCTGCAGCTGGCGCGGAGATACGTTGAAAATCTTCCGCAAAAAGCGTCGATCAGCATGTGTCCGATCGAAGGCCTGTCCACCAAGGATGAGGTGCGAGAGGCTGAACAATGCCTCGCGCGCGAAGGGGCAAAAAGCGTACTGATTGTAACCTCGGATTTTCACACCCGCCGAGCTCTTCATATTTTCCAGAAGGAAATCCCGGGGATCAGCTTTTCCGTGGCTGCGGCTCAAGACAGCACGCAATTTGGAACTCGATGGTGGGCTCATCGGCAGTGGGCCAAGACTCTCCTGGATGAATGGTTACGCTTGATCTGGTGGCAGTGCGTGGATCGCTGGTTGTAATCAGTTCCCGCCCTGCCCAAAAAAGCTTTTCGCCAACTAAGCTCAAGCTTAAGAAAGCTCGCCATTGGTTCTCGGATTCCCACAACCCCGGCTTGGGTCAAGAAGGACTCCGGAAGTAACTCCACCTGGTGGCCCTGGTGGCAAGAAGCGATTGACGAAGAAGGCCATTCGGATTACGATCACTCAGGTTCATCTCTGAAGGATGGAAGTGCTTGCCATGACGAGGGCTCCATACTTGAAGATTCTGAGCAGCCTGTTGGTCTTGATTCTTCCGCTTGCCTTGTTTGCGGCGGACCGGCCTGCTGCCATGCTTTACAGTCACGGAACCGCATTACTCAATGGCCACAGCATCGCGAGGTCGTCGGCTATCTTTTTCGGCGACCTGGTACAGACCAACGCAGACTCAGCTGCCAACATAAACGCTTCAGGCTCCATTGTCTTGGTTCTTAATGACTCGCTGGTGCAGTATCAAGACCAGGCCGTCAAGTTGGAGCACGGAGGCATAACCATATCGACATCGAAATTGTTGGCGACTCGCGCCGGCGACATTACCGTCTCGCCGGCCGCCAGTGTGTGGACCGAATTTGAAGTTAGAGACGTGGATGGTACGGTCCACATCGCGGCGCGAAAGGGGAATCTCACGATAAGCGATGAAACCGGTACCACGACACTGGCCCAGGGGGAACAGACGACTCGGGAGGAGTCAGAGCCGCAAACCGACAAGAAGAAGAGGAAAAAAGGAGCTGCCGCCGCTCCTGCCGCCGCAGCGGGGGGAGTCTTCAACTCTCCTATTGCAGTCGGAATTGGCGGGGCTGCCATTCTCGGGGTGACAACGTGGGTGTTAATCGAGAGCGATGATCTGGCGAGCCCGTCGAAGTAGCCCGATGAACCAGGAGATCCCGTGAAATCCGAGAGTGGGTTTCGTGGCGTGTTTTAACTCCACCGAGAATTTCAAATCTCAGGTGCAGTTCTCCCAGTCGAATAAGAAGCATCCTTGCACCTAACCAGATTGCGTGGTTGAACGCACGCCCGACGCCTATGGCAGGTTTCGGTTTCAGTTCCTCGTCCCTGCAGTGCAGCAACCAATAGTCGCGAGTCCGGGGATCCGAATTCCTTTGCCTCCATTACTTACTCTCTCCAATGCGCAATCATCATTTCTGTTCTGCACTGTCGGCTCATTAAACATCTGCCGAAACGCCCGCCAGTTCTGCAGCACCTGCCAGTGTCGCGTGCGGACGGCGTCGGCCCGGGCGGATAGCGACGGCATGCAGCAACAGGAACGCCGTGTGCGGAGGGCGATTCTCCGATACAACCGGTGAGAGAATACAAGCAACGGTCTGAGGCCAAAGTGTGTTGTTTTGAGCTTCCGTTCTGGCGTCGCGACTAATTCTTCGGCTTCTTGGAAAGCTCCAAGGGTCTTAGACCTTTGTAATTGGAGCGGGCGGCACATCGAGGATTAAGATCACTCCAAGTAGTTTAGTCAAATGCTGTCGTCATCTCTTAATACTCGCCGTTGGCCGCGACACCGCGTCGATCTTCCGGTTCGCATCGTCATCCCAAATGGACGGTTAACCAGCACTGTTCCTGGCCATGCCACCCAAATAAGCGGGAGCGGTATGGCCCTTCGCTCTACGCTTGGTCTTAAACCAGGCGACCTGATGCAGGTTGAGTTTCCCACCTCCAAGCCCTCAGGGGTCATGGCGGTGGTTCGCAATCATAAGGACGATTGTTTCGGGGTGGAGTTCCTCAGCCAACTGCTCTCTCGGCATAGAACATTGAATAAGTCGAATCAAACATGTGCCCCGAAGACTCTATTGGCAGGACTGCGTCGAAAACAGCTAGAGATAATGCAGGTGCAGAGGGAGATCGAGGCGCTCAACCTCGTAATTCTCTTGCTCGCGGATGATAAAAAGGAATGTGCCGCATCTTCTCTGCCGTATGGTTCGGAATTGGGTAGGAGTTTCGGGGGGAAGTTCCTCAGCCAAGTGCCCCCTCGGGATAGAACATTGAATAAGTCGAATCAAACATGTGAGCTGAAGACTCTATTCGCAGGACTGCGTCGAAAGCAGCTAGAGATAATGCAGGTGCAGAGGGCGATCGAGGCGCTCAACCTCGCAATTCTTTTGCTCGCGGATGATAAAAAGGAATGCGCCGAATCTCCTCTGCCGCATCCCTCGGAACTGGATAGGAGACCATGGCCATCGCTAGCTCCTAAACGGGACCAACAAAAACCTCTCAGCCTTTAGGTTCCTGACCTCAAAATTGACACGGTAGAAGTGCTGTCTGATGTTTCCATTAAGAGCACGACAAGTGAGGCTTTAGTTCTCGAACCACCTCTTGCGCCTCAGACTCCGTCAACTGGATACCAAACTTCTGGGTCCGACCGTGAGAATCAAAACCGACAGTTCCACCGGAGAGTCTCATCTGTATTAGTAGATTTGCCCAATAGGAGTCGGACGGGAAAACACCGCTAGCCCGCAAATTCCCCGACATCCCGCCTGACATTCAAAGAGCCTTCCTTAATCGTCACAATCTCCTTCCCAAAGGCAGCCCAGAGCCACGAGTAGATGGCCAATACTTCGCCCAGCAGCCATCCAACCAGCCATAGAGAAATAAATGCACGGGGCGTTGACGGTCCCGGATGGATGACCCACTTCATTGCCGTAAGCTCGCCAAAAGTCCAAAATATAAGCCACACCGGAACAAAAATCAGACTACCCCAGTCCCTCTTGGCCAGATGTGGAGCTCTACTTTGTTGACCACTGGCAATCGTTGGACACGAGTTTGAGTCATGTGATGTACGCGCGAGTCGTGGCATCTTACAGCAGGACCAAGCCGCACGTGTCTTGCCCGAACGTGTGGCTCCGGGCGAACAGGCATGCAAAAAGGTGCACGTTCGCAGAGACAGGTCTTGCTTTGCGTTTGCTCGGATAGCATGAGCAAGGTCTCACGGTTGTTCGACGCTAGAGGAGATCACTTTCACCGAGGAGAAGCGGAGTATTGGCCTAGCAGATGCTCGTTATGGACGGGCAAACCTGAAGTAATCCCAAGGTAAGAGTAGCCGACGACTCGCCCAGGGCGCGGTTTGCGAGCCCATCAGGAGACCGCGAAGCCCTTACCTCACATCGGAATTTCGGAAAAGCGCAATTTCAGTCAAATCGAGCGAAGGAACCAGGGGCATACTAGGCCTGTGGCGACAGGAAAGCTTGTATGAACGCTGTCGAGAAGGCGCTCTGGTTTATTGAGAGCCACTTTGCAAGCGAAATTACGCTCGAGGACCTCGCAAAAGCTGGAGGAGTATCGCGTTTTCATATTACGCGAGCATTCGGTACAGCGACGGGCCGTTCGATCATGCGTTACGTGCGTGGCCGCCGATTGACCGAAGCGGCCAAGGCACTATCGAACGGTGCACCGGATATCTTGTCCGTCGCTTTGGATGCGGGGTATGGCTCACATGAGGCATTCACGCGCGCGTTCCGCGATGAGTTCGGCGTGACGCCCGAAACGATTCGCGCACAAGGCCATCTGAAGAAAATCGACCTTGTCGGGCCAACCAAAATGGATGAAACACTGCTAATCCAGCTTGCAGCGCCACGCTTGGTGAGCGGTAAACGGCTGCTCATCGCAGGATTAGGGGAGCGCTACACGTGGGAGACCAGCGCCGGCATTCCATCGCAGTGGCAACGCTTCCTGCCGCACCTGGGCCAGATTCCCGGGCAGCCCGGCGGGACAGCTTACGGAGTGTGTTGCAACAGTGACGACGCGGGGAATTTTGACTATGTGTGTGGTGTAGAAGTGGAGGACTTTTCCAGGCTTCCTGCAGATTGGACCCGGGTGCGCATTCCTGAACAGAGATATGCAATTTTCCTTCAGCGTGAGCATATCTCTGCGATCCGGAGCACGTGGAACACCATTTGGAATAACTGGTTGCCGGAATCAGGGTACGAAGTGGTTGATGCACCGAACTTTGAGCGTTACGGGGACGATTTCGATTCCGCTACTGGAACGGGAGGTTTTGAAATATGGATACCAATCAAGACGTGCAGCAAGCCGCAGTAGGAGGAGGAGCGATGGCGCCGATTCACGCCGAGGCAGTAGAGCAAGAGCTCAAAAGTATCACAACCATTCAGAAGCAGGTTTGCAGGCAGAGAGTGTCGCCCGTAGAACTTGTAAACGCATGTCTCAAGCGGATCGAACAACTTAACCCGGGGCTCAACGCATTCATTACCGTATTGGCTGACCAAGCGCTTGAGCAGGCTAGAGTCGCCGAAGCAGAGATAAAGGCGGCAAAATGGCGTGGCCCGCTGCATGGCATTCCGGTGGGAATCAAAGACTTCTACGATACCGCCGGGATCAAAACGACGGCCGGTTTTGACCGTTTCAAAGACCGTGTACCCGGAAAGGATGCGGTTGGCGTTGCCAAACTCAAAGAGGCGGGGGCAATCATAATCGGAAAAATGAATATGCACCGGCTGGGCATGGGTACGACGGGGATTGATAGCCACTATGGGCCAGTCCGTAACCCTTGGAACGCCGAGTACATTCCTGGTGGCTCATCGGCCGGTTCGGCGGCGGCAGTGGCAACCGGCATGTGCTACGCCACCCTCGATACGGACGCTATTGGATCTTGCCGATTACCCGCTGCGTGCTGTGGGGTAGTGGGTTTCAAAGGCACCTACGGCCTTATCAACCCCAAGGGCATCCTTGAGGGCGAGCAGGATCCTGGTGAGATGATCCGTTGGTTCAGCCACCCCGGCATCATGACGCGCACTGTTGAAGATACGGCGCTGGTACTTGATGTACTCGCCGAAAGAAGCGAACACAAAGCAACCCAATACTTTGACGGGCTGGCCAAAGATGAAAAGGTGCGTATCGGTGTGGGCAATAATTTTGAAGCTGGCCGAGGAGTCTCCGAGGCATTCGAGAGAGCAATCGAAACAGTTCGTTGTCTCGGCTATCCCATGAAGAGCGTGGCTGTTCCCTTTGGCAACCCAGCAGGCGGCCTAGGCAATATCGAAGCTGACCGAAAAAGCATTGCCGGCCAGACTTTCAAAGACATTGACGTTCTCTTGCTGCCGACCACGACGACCACAGTTCCGGCGATTGCAGACGCAGGTGTCAACCCCCAAGCACTCTCGCCCAAAAACACCGTATTCGCCAACTACTATGGTTTGCCGGCCATAAGCGTTCCATGCGGTTTTGCCAGCAATGGTCTCCCTCTGGGACTACAAATGGTGGGCAAGCCCTGGGATGAAGCCACGGTACTTCGCCTAGCATATCGATACGAAACAACGACAAATTGGAAAACCAAACACCCAGCTGTCTAGAGCTGCCGAGTCTTGTGCTGGTTGGTCGGTTGCCGATTGTTGGCTGTTGACGGGCAACCCCGTCACTTGC
>Ga0207684_10000261_pt1 | contig 78441 bp, 68 predicted proteins | sample KBSK5501metaG_FD_184342 | JGI IMG/M metagenome (GOLD analysis project Ga0207684, IMG submission 184342) | Corn, switchgrass and miscanthus rhizosphere microbial communities from Kellogg Biological Station, Michigan, USA - KBS K5-50-1 metaG... | ecosystem: Host-associated > Plants > Roots >...
AACCGCAGGCGCACACCCATGGCAGCCTTCCAGACCCTGCTTGGAATCGGCAGCCGGCTACCGCCAACGACCTACGAGCAAGTCAGGGGCTCAGGCCTGGCCTTCCGGAGCTAACCGGATAGGCAGAGTTGGCTCTTATCGATAGCACGCGGCAACCGTCAAGCCCGCTCGAACGCACATGTAGAGGACGCGCGAGGGCGCAATCCTTGAGAGGCGTGCATGTTAAGGCGGACTCTGCCAGGCGAGCGGACTCTTGCAGGGGTTTACAAACACACGAAGACTGAACCTTGGGCTTCCCGGGCGGTCAACTCGAGCTTGGGATTGCGGCAGCGACCCATGCGCTGCCTTGACCACCGGTCGCCGTGCAAGTTGGCGTACTTGCTTCTGTGGCTGCTTGATCAATCACGGTAGCCGTCGCACAAACATCGCCGCTGCGCGCGGCCATCGGGATCTGGATTGTCGTGTCAATGGATCCCGCCTGGTCGGGCGAAATATTGGCTGCGTATAGGACGGATGTGCCGTTGCGGACGCTCAATGCAAGCAATTTTCCGTCCGGCAAATTTCTCGCACTGACCTTCAAGTCAAGACTGCGGCTAGCGGGATCTGTGCCGGACCAGTTAACTGACAACTGTGGAACAGCGGTCGGCGACGGAAGATCGATGACGAGGCAGCTGCTGGTTACACTTCTGTCGAGATTGCAGTATGGAACTGCTTTTTCCCCTATATCACCTGGCTGCGTAACATCATTGCCGCTTGCGGTCTTTACCCACGCCCTCACCGCGACCTGACCGTATTTGCCTGGTGGTATCGCGCTATCAATCGCGTAATCGATTACTCCTGTCTGGGCGGGACCGACCTCAGCTCGCAAGAGGGCTGGTACGTCTAGGCTGCCATCGGGTCTAATCCCGTACACGCGTACCTGGATATGCTCATCAGCTCGCACCCCGCTCACGTGGACCGTGCCCTTGAACCTGAGGCCACTGTCGGTCGTCAAGGAGCCACTTATGGCAGGCTGTTCCCGGATTCGTGAGATATCGATAATTGCCGCAATTCCGGCTCCAACCGCTGCGATGAAGAAAACGGTCGCTGCTAGGTACACAGTCTGAAGCGTGATCCAACCAAACAGCCTCCCGAGGGTGGGACCAAGCCGCGGCACAGACCTGAAGGCAGTCGGGGCGGCTGCCTGAGCTGGGTGGTGTGTGAGGGCGAGGATGTACAGAGCCGCTGCAAGGGTTGCAAACACGATGGCGGAGCCGGCGAATTTCGGCGAGTCCCTGAGCAGTCGATCGAGCCCGCCCGTTACGATTGCAAATCCACCGAACAGCGCAACCAGCGCAGTAATCAGGCCAAGACCCGCCGTGATTGCTTTGCTGAGCGGATCCCCCGAGTCATTGTTGGACATTGGGGCCTCCTAAATCAATGAGCCGCAATCGCCCGCGTCAGGCAGTTACGTTGCTTGACGCCGCGATTTTAGGTGTGAAGCCGATAACGCGCAATAACGCGTCTCGCCCACCCCGATCAGCGTTGCTGAAAACCGCGCAGACACGCCCCGCATCAGACGCGGCCAAGAATTTAGTCAAGCTGACTTCAAAAACGACGCTGGTGGGCGCGGGTCGGCTCGACCGATTGTCAAGCCCCTCCAGACCGTGGCCCTCGTAGCGGCCAGCCAGCGGTGCATGGTCTGCCAACACACGCCCAACTCACTTGCGACCTCACCCACTGTCCTCCCGCAGCGATGACAGCCAGAACTGCTTTGTACCTTTGCTCAGTCACGCTCATCTCGCTTGTGGCCGGGGAATGTCGCGTAGGTACCGAAGTAGCTGTAGCAAACGTGCCGAAGGTCTGTCGCACGGCAGCCGAAGGCGTTTTGTCGCCTAGCAGCCGAACTTGCACACGGATTTGGCTCCGGGACAGGGACTCGAACCCTGAACCTTGCGGTTAACAGCCGCCTGCTCTACCGATTGAGCTATCCCGGAATAGACCTCGAATTCTAGGTCTAGCCTTCCACACGCCGCCGAATCCGGGCGGGCCGGCAAAAGACCCGCCCGGATGGTGCCTAACGAACTAGGCGGCCGCTTCGACAGGGTCCGGAAGCGCTTCGGCTTGCTGCATCAGCGGCACTTCGCGCAGGAACATGCTCGCGACGACTGCCACCGCCGCCACGACCGCCGCCACGACGAACAGGTCGTGCAGCGTGCCGGCCAGTCCGACCCGGCTCGGCGGGACGGGCAGCCGGTTGACCAGGATCGAGCCGAGCACGGCCGTCCCGATCGTGCCGCCCAGACTGCGCCAGAACGTCAGCTGGCTCGTGCCGACTCCAATCAGACGGTGAGGCAGCCCCGCCTGGATGACGATGAAGGTCAGAGGAAACGTGACTCCGAGTCCCGCGCCGATCACGATGATGTCGCGCGTGACCTCGAGCGGGCTCGAGCCCACGGCAACTCGGGTCAGCAGAACGAGGCCGAGAACCATCACCGCGAGCGCCCCCGCGCCGAGCCACTTGTAGCCCCGCATCTTCGAGACCAGGGCGCCCGTCGCCGTGCTCGTCACGACGACGCCCAGCATCATCGGGGTGAGCAGCTGGCCCGAGTTAGTCGCGCTCACACCGAGCACGCCCTGGTAGAGAAGCGGGACGAAGATCACGGCGCCGAACATCCCGACGCCGCTGAAGAACGAGATCGCCGCCGGCACCGCGAAGACGTTGAGCCGGAACAGGTAGAACGGAACGACGGGGTGCTCCGCGGACCGCTCGACGATGAAGAACGCGACCAGCGCAACCAACGCAACGATCAGCAACCCGAGCACCTGCGCCGAAACCCACGCGTGGTCGCGCGTCATCGAGAGCGCGATGAGCAGCGGCGTGAGCCCGGCGAACAGCAGCCCGGTGCCGATCCAGTCGATGTCGCGCAGCCGCGCGCTCGACCGGACGAACGGCAGCTGCGACGCGACCAACAGAACCGCGAGCACGCCCAGCGGCACGTTGACGTAAAACACCCACCGCCACCCCGGACCATCGGTCAGATACCCGCCGAGCGTCGGTCCGACGACGGACGAAAGCCCGAACACCGCGCCGAACACGCCGCTCATCCGGGCGCGCATCGTCGGTGGGAAAACGTCGGCCAGCACCGCGAACGTCGATGCGAACAGCACGCCGCCGAACACTCCCTGCAAGGCCCGAAACAAAACCAGTTCGAACATGTTCTGCGACATGCCGCACAACGCCGACGCGCCGACGAAGCCCACCATCCCGACCAGCAAGAAGGGCTTGCGTCCGAACATGTCGCCCAGCTTTCCAGCGACAGGCACCAGCGCCGTGGACGTGATCAGGTAGGCGGTCGTCACCCACGCGTAGTAGTTCAGGCCGTGCAGCTCCTGGACGATTCGCGGCATCGCTGTCCCGACCACCGTCTGGTCGAGCGCCGCCAGGAGCAGCGCCATCGCCACCCCCACCGTGGCCAGCGCTACCTGCCTTCTCGACGATCCCTGGGTCATCTCGTCACCTCCGTACCGAGTGGCTTGCAACGAGTCCAAGGCTATGGGGTATTGCGGCAGGAAACGTTCCGCAATAGGATTGAAGATCGAAACAGCATGCTCAACACCTCGGCCCGTCTCCTGCGCCTCCTGACCCTCCTCGAGACGCGCCGCGACTGGAGGGGCGCCGAGCTCGCGACCAGGCTTCAGATCAGCCGCCGGACTGTCCGCAACGACGTCGCCCGGCTGAGAGAGCTCGGCTACCCGGTGCAAGCAACGCCCGGAGTCGCCGGCGGCTACCGCCTGGCGGCCGGCGCCGCGATGCCGCCCCTCCTCCTGGAAGACGACGAGGCGGTCGCCATCGCGGTGGCCCTCAGGTCATCCGCCGGTGGCGGGGTGGCAGGGATCGAAGAGACCGCGGTCCGCGCCCTGGTCAAGCTCGAGCAGGTGATTCCATCCCGACTGAGAAGGCGTGTCAACGCCCTCCAGGCCTACACGGTGGCGGTCGCTTCGGCTGGGCCGACGGTCGACCCGCACATGCTCGCGATGATCGCCGGCGCGTGTCGAGACCTCGAATTGATGAGGATCGACTACAGAAAGCACGACGGGACGGAGAGCACCCGCTCCGTCGAGCCTTACCGCCTCGTCCATCTCGGCCGTCGCTGGTATCTCGTCGCGTGGGACCGCGACCGCCTCGCATGGCGTACGTTTCGCGTCGACCGAATGCAGGTGCACAGACCGACCGGCCCGCACTTCACGCCGCGCGAGCTGCCTGCGGAGGACATCGCCGCCTACGTGACAAGGAGTGTCCGCTCGGCGCCCCTGCGTTATGAAGCGAGAGTGACGGTCAAGGCGCCTGCCCACGTCATCGCGGAGAGAGTTCCAAGAGACATCTCCGTCGAACCCATCGACGACGCCACGTGCACCGTCATCGCACGCTCGAACTCGGTGGAGATGCTCGCCCTCTACCTCGGCATGCTCGATGCGGACTTCGTCGTGACCGATCCGCCGGAGCTCGTCGCTCGCATGAGCACGCTGGCCGGCCGCTATGCCGCCGCCGCCAATGCCGGTTAGCTCGATCCGCACCGAGCGCCTCGAGCTCATCCCATTCGACCCGATCGCGATCCGCAGGCTGATCGAGGGCGATCGCTCGGCGGCGGAGCGCGTGCTGGGTCGCCTCCTCCCCGACGAGTTTCCGAACGCCGACGAGCTCGAAGGCTTCCTGCCCATCCAGCTCCATCGCATGGAGCAATCGCCGAAACGTCGCGCCTGGATGGCGCGCCTCATGGTCGCCGAGCCCGAAGGGGTTGTCGGACACTGCGGCTTCCACGGACCGCCAGAATTGATCGGCCGGGCCGAGATCGGCTACACAGTCTTCACCCCGTTTCGCGGCAAAGGATTCGCCACGGAGGCGGCGCGCGGGCTCGTCCGGTGGGCCTTCGAGCAGGGCGAGAAGACCGTGTTCGCCACCGTCTCACCGGACAACGCACCCTCGCTCGCGATCGTGCGCGGACTCGGGTTCCGGCAGGTCGGCACGCAGGAGGACGAGGTCGACGGGCTCGAGCTCGTCTTCACGATCGAAAGACCGGAAGACTAGCTCGTTCTTCGGCGTAGGAACGCGTCGTGAGCGCGCTCGATCTGAGCCGCGACCGCGACCGCGGTGTCGACGAATGCGGCCGCCGCCGGCTGCCGGTACCGGTCGCGGTGCCACACGACGACCAGGATTCGCGGCGGCAGCGGCTCGACGAGCTGAGCGAGGTGCACCTTCTTGTCGGTCTCATCGACCGCGAGCAGCGGTGAGAGCGCCACCCCCACGCCGGCCGCGACCATCCCCTGGATCGTGCCGTTGTCGCTGGAGCGGAAGACGATGCGCGGTTTGACGCCGCGCGCCAGGAGAAAGTTCTCCGCCAGGTCCTCGTGCTTGCCGTGCGGGAAGCCGACCATCGCCCGGTCGGCGAGGTCGGCTACGCGGGGGCGGCGGCCGAGCGGCGAACCTGCGGCCGACATGACCACGTACGGGTCACGCATGAGCTCGCGAACCTCGAACGGGCCATCGCGGATGGGCTGGATGGCAAACGACAGGTCGACCTCGCCCCGCTCCACCATGTCGACCAGGTCGTCGTCGCGGGCGGCCTCGGTGACGTCGACCTCGACGTCCGGCCAGCCCTGGCGGAACCGCCGCATCACCTCCGGCAGCACCTTGTTGGCGACGCTCTGGTAGATCCCGACCCGCAGGGTGCCCGAGCGCCCGGCGGCATACGCGCGGAAGTCGGCTTCCGCGGCGTGCAGCCGGGACTCGATCGCGTCGGCGTGCCCGAGGAGCACCCGACCCGCCTCGGTCAGCCGCACGGTTCGCCTGCCGCGGGACCGTTCGATCAGGCGCTGCCCGACCAGCGCCTCGAGCGCGGTGACGTGGTCGCTCACGGTGGACTGCGACGCGTTCAGCTGCTCGGAGGCCGCCCAGAACGTGCCCGCCTCCGCGATCGCTCGGAGCGCCCGGAGGTGCTTGAGCTCAACGCTCTGCCAATTATTCGGCATGGCGATATTTTATCAGGAAAATCCATGTTGCTCCGGAGATTCAGAATGGGAACACTAGGACCATGGCAATCATGTTGGGAGCTCTGATCACGGGCCTTTTCGCCCTGGCGATCGGCCTGCTGGCGATGGCCGGGGGCGTCGACTCGCGCCCTGTGGACGCCGACCGGCCCACCCGCTGGTTTCCCGCGACGCCCCGCGACTGACAGCCTGACCGTCACCATCTGGTGACGTGGTCTGGCGATGGTCCTGCTCTTCCGCACAGGTGGCGGCCAAAATTTGCGTTAGAGAGCAGAGATGAGGTGGCTCGCGCTCGGAGCGGCCGGTCTGATGCTGGCTGCCGCGTGCGCGGGCTCCTCGTCGAACCCAGCCTCGACGACGACGACGATCTCGTTCTGGTACCTGACCGACGGCGCCCAGGCGGACCAGGTCTTCCAGGACGCGGCCAAGGGCTTCCACGCCGCGCACCCGGACATCGAGGTCCAGGGCACCAGGCTCTCGAGCGACACCGCCTACGCCAGGATGCTGTCCGCGCTGAAGGGAGGCGGCGGCCCCGACGCGATCGAGGTGAGCAGAGACTGGGTCGGAGCCTTCTCGGCCAGCGGCGGGTTGCATGAGCTTTCCTCGGACGAGGTGCAGCGCCTCGGCGGTGCCACGGCTTTTGTGCCCGGGACATGGACCACCGGCAAAGCAACCACCGTCCCATGGTTCGTCGACGAGAAGGCTCTCTACTACCGGACCGACATCCTGCGCGGCATCGGCCTCGATCCGGCCGCGGCGTTCGCCGGCTGGGATGCTCTGCAGTCGACCCTGAGCGCGATGCAGGGCGCGGGCCAGGCCCACCCCCTGGGCCTCGGCAAAGGCGACGCGAGCCAGGCCGATGACTTCGCGTCGTGGGTCTGGGGGGCCGGCGGCTCCCTGGTCAGCGCCGACGGCACGAAAGCGACGATCAACCAGCCCCTGTCGGTCAACGGCGTCGATGAATATCAGCGCCTCGCCGGCAAGTTCTCCGACCCGGCCGTGCTGCAGCAGAGCGATTCGGCCGTGGAGGCGATGTTCGCGTCGGGCAAGTTCGCGGTCACCTTCGCCGGCCCGCGCCTCGCCACGCAGCTGCACGGCAACTTTGCGGTCGCTCCGTTCCCGCCAGGGCCCGCGGGCCGCATCGTCTACGCAGGCGGCAGCGACCTCGCGATCCTCGCCGCGAGCAAGCACGAGTCCGCCGCGTACGAATGGGCGCGCTGGCTGGCCGGGCAGGACGGGGAGACCAGCTACGTGCCGCGTCTGGGCATGTACCCGGCGCTGGCCGCCGCGAGCGACTCGATGAGCAACGTGCAGTTCTCGGCGTTCAAGGCGCAGGTCGGCGCGGGGAAGTCCTTCCCGGCGATCGCCTCATGGAGCGCGATCGACTCCGTGCTTGCGCGCTACTTCGCCCAGGTCTGGAACCAGGTGGCCGGCGGTGGCCAGCCGGTGCCGAAGGATCAGCTGGCGACCATGCTGGACAAGGCGGCGAGCGAGATGCAGGCGGCCATCCAACAGCCGTCTTGACAGGGCGCCCGGCCACTCCATAACGTCGAACTGCTAAACCGCGTCTAACCCCCGCATAACTCGTGGCGGGGTACGGTCGGGGTGCTCAGGTGCAGGCGGCTGTTCAGCACTAGGGGGTATGGCATGAAACGGCTGATCCGGCTCGTCGCGGTGGCGGCTCTCTCAATCGGATGGCAGGCGGCCGCCGTCCCGGCCCATGCCGGCGTTCAAATGACGAGCAGCTCGAACGCGGCTTCGTCGAGCTGCCAGCTCGGCAACGGCGTCCAGCACGTGATCAACATCGTGTTCGACAACACACACTTCACGCGCGACAACCCGAACGTCCCGTCCGACCTCGAGCAGATGCCCGCGCTTCTCAACTTCTTGAAGGGCAATGGCACGCTGCTCGCCAACGAGCACACGCCGCTTATCGCGCACACCGCGACCGACATCCTCACCAGCCTCACTGGCGTGTACGGCGACCGGATGGGGGTGCCGATCTCCAATTCGTTCCGGTACTACCTGCCCAACAACAAGACAAGCCTCGGCGTGTCGTTCGCCTACTGGACGGCGCCGCTCTTCGACCCGACGTCAGCCGCCGGCACGGACAAGACGTTCAACATGCTGACCGCAGACGGCAAGAACGCGCCCGCGCCATGGGTTCCTTTCACCCGAGCCGGATGCAACGTCGGCGGCGTCTCGACTGCGAACATCGAGCTCGAGAACACGAACATCGACATCCCGACGGTCTTTGGTCCCACCTCCCCGGAAGCGGCTGAGGTTGCCGCGAGCGACCCGAACACCGGCCAACCCGGATTCGGCGACTTCGTCGGCATCGCCATCCACTGCTCGCAGGGCAATGCGACGTGCGCGAGCTCTGCCCACGCACGACCCGACCTCCTGCCCGATGAGCCCGGCGGCTACAACGGATTCCAGGCGCTCTTCGGCCACAAGTACGTGGCGCCCGCGATCGGTGGCGTCACGGCGATGGACGGGACGCCTATCAACGCCTTCCCCGGCTTCGACACGATGCCGGCCAACAACACCCTCGGCTACGTCGCCCAGATGCAGGAGCACGGGGTGCCCGTCACGTACGGCTACATCTCCGATGGGCACGCGGCTCACCCGCCGTTCACCGATGCCAACCCGTGGGCTGCGGGCGAGGCCAACTACGTGAAGCAGCTGAAGACCTACGACGACGCTTTCGCGGCATTCTTCGCACGGCTGGCGAAGGACGGGATCAACCGCTCGAACAGCGTCTTCATCTTCACCTCGGACGAGGGCGACCACATGATCGCCGGGCCGCCCTCGCCCGCCAACTGCGACGGGGAGAACGTGCCCTGCAACTACGCGCTGAAGGGCGAGGTTTCCGGGAACCTGAAGGGTCTCACCAAGACCCAATTCCCCGCCACCACAACCGACTTCACCGCGCACAACGACTCGGCGCCGAACGTCTACATCACCGGCAACCCAGGCCAGACCTCGAGCACGACGCGCGACCTCGAGCGGGCCGCCGGCTCGGTGACAGCGACCAATCCCTACACCAACGTGAGCGAGGTGGTCGACAACTATCTCGCCGACCAGGCTCAGATGAAGCTGCTCCACATGCAGATAGCCGACCCGAAGCGAAATTCGACCTTCACGATGTTCGCCAAGCCCGACTACTTCCTGTTCGCCGGCGCACCGAACTGCAGCCTGCCGTGCATCTCGGTCAACCCCGCGTTCAACTGGAACCACGGCGACATCGCGCCCGACATCAACACCACCTGGCTCGGCATCGTCGGGCCGGACGTTCGCAATCTCGGCGTGACCGCTGACTTGTGGACCGACCACTCAGACATCCGGCCCACGCTCATGGCCCTGACCGGGCTGCAGGACGACTACGCGCATCAAGGCAGGCCGATCGCCGAGATCATGACCGAGGCGGAACAGGGCTCAAACCAGCTGGCCGCGATCTACAAGCAGATCAACGCGCCGGTCGGCCAGCTGTCCCTCGACAGCATCCGGTTCGCCACTCGGGCCATGCTGAGCACCAGCTCAGGCGACCAGACGTACACGAACGCCGACGCGACGATCAGCGGCTGGAGCGAGCGGCGAGACGCGCTGGCCGCCCAGATGATCGCGCTGCTCGACTGGACGGGTCCCGGAATGGGGCCACAGAACGAGAGCGAGAAGGCAAAGCTCATCGCGCAGGGCGAGCAGCTCCTGGCCGAGGTCCACGCCGCAGCCTCCTAGACACCTCGGGGCAGGTACTTCAAAACAGGTACCTGCCCCACCTCGTTTCGGGTGTTTCCCGCCTTTTGACCGACCCGCCCTGATTCCTACTCTGTGGTCACCGGCTCGCACCCGCGGGCCGGAACAAAAGAAACGGAGAGGAAAACAGAGATGGAAGCAAGGGCATCGTTCACTGGGACATCGGTCCCGAAGACGTTCGTCGCCATTGTGCTCGTCGTCGTCGCGATGGGTCTCGCGGCCATGGGCGGTTACATGGCCAGGGGCTTGAGCGGCGGCGCGGCCGAGGCGCAGGGCCAGCCGGTTCACGCAGCTGCAGGCACCGTTTTGCGGCAGGACAACCCTGCTCGCGCGAGCGCCGAGCTGCCGAGCTACATCCCGCAGGCAAAGGCCGCCAAGGGCACCCGGATCCTGCAGGACGACCCGTACTTCATCGCGGAGTACGGCGGCACGACCAGCCAGGCGGTCTCCAACGACGGACTTTCGACTCGGAAGGGCGGCCACCAGGAGCTTCCCTAAAACGTCACATGCGCGCCCACCTATCCCCCGGGTGCGCTCCGCTGAGAGAGGGATTCCCCGATCCCTCTCTCTTCTTTTGCACGCGAGGCGGTCGCTGAAATGCCTGGAGGCTGCGGGAAGATACGCTCATGCCACAGGTGGCCGGCCCAGCCCGGCGCCCCGAAGCTGCCCCGAGCAACCTGCCCCTCCACCTCACCAGCTTTGTGGGGCGCGAGGCCGAGCTGCGGTCGCTCAAGAGCCTGGTCCGAAGCTCGCGGCTGGTCACGCTGGTCGGCACCGGTGGCGCGGGCAAGACCCGGCTCGCCGCGGAGGTTGCGAAGGCCAATCGCGGCGCATGGCCCGACGGAGTCTGGTGGGTCGAGCTCGCCGCCGAAAGCGACGTCGGTGCTGCGGTGGTCGCGACCCTCGAGCTGCCTGGTCGTGGTTCACCTCAGCAAGTCGTCTCGTCGTGGCTGGCGCCGCGCCGTGCCCTGCTCATCCTCGACAACTGCGAGCACATCGTCGCGTCGTGCGCTGCCTTCTGCCACGACCTCCTGGCTCACTGTCCGGATGTCACGGTCCTGGCCACGAGCCGTGAGGCGCTCGGTGTGCCGGGCGAGGTCCGCCTGCCGCTGTCATCGCTCGGCAACCCGGACGCCCTCAGCCTGTTCGAGGCGCGGGCCGGACTCGTTTTGCCCGGATTCAAGGTTGGGCTGCCAAACCGCGAGCCGGTCGCCGCGATATGCGAGCGGCTGGACCGGCTGCCGCTCGCGATCGAGATGGCCGCGGCCCGGCTCGACCTCATGTCGGAGCGCGAGCTGCTCGCCAACCTCAACGATCGCTTCCGCGTTCTCGCGACCGGCGCCCGCACCGTGCCAGGGCGCCAGCAGACGATGGTGGCCGCAATCGATTGGAGCCACAGGCTCTTGACCACCGACGAAACGACCCTGTTCCGGCGTCTTGCCGTCTTCCAGGGCGGATTCACGCGAGAGGCTGCGCAGTCCGTCTGCTCGGACGCCGACGGAGGCGACGTTCTCGGGGTGCTCACGGGGTTGGTCCAGAAGTCGATGGCTGAGGCGGAGAGGCTGGAGGATGGCAGCACCCGGTTCCGGTTGTTGGAGTCGCACCACGACTACGCGCTCGAGAAGCTTCACGAGTCCGGCGAAATCCAGGGTGTTCAGCGCCGTCACTACGACTACTTCGCCGGCCAGGCATGGAGGCCGCGCGAATCGGCCAACTTCTGGGCTGCGGTCAACTGGGCTCGGGACAACCTGGACGACGCTGGGCTCGGCCTGGCCGTAGAGCTGGCAGAGTCCGAGTTCTCGGACCAGGCACGGATGCGCACCCTGCTCATGGACCGGATCGGACGAGCCCCCGGACGGGATGCAGTGCGTGCCCGCGCGCTGAATATCGCGGCACGGCTGGCCTCGAGGCAGGCCGACCATGTCAGCGCGCGAACGTTGGCGGACGAAAGCGTCGCGCTGGCGCGCGAAGTTGGCGATCCCAATCTGATTGCGAACACACTTCGTGGCGCGGGGGCCGTCTACCACGCTGCCGGCCAGATGGACGTATCGAGACGCATGTACGACGAAGCTCTCGCCCTCCTCGAGACATCCACCGACCGCCGGTTGGCGATTGAGGTTCAGAACCAGATCGGCCTGATCGCGAACGAACTAGGCGACTTTGCGGCCGCACTGGAAATTCTTCGCGAGTGCGTCGCATTCAGCCGGTCCCGCGGCGACATGGGCGCGTTGGAGCAGCAGCTGGAGAGCCTGGCCAACGCGCAACTTGGCACTGATGACATCGCTGGTGCGGCGGCGAGCTGGACGGAATCGCTGTCCATCTCACGGGACCTGAACGACCCCTTTGGAATCATCTGGTCCCTCGGTGGCCTGGCCCTCGTCGCGTCAGCACATCATGACGACGAGCGCGCGCTCCGGCTCGCCGCGGTGGTCGAACGGCTTTCTCGCGAATTCTCATTCACCACCTGGTCGTTCCGGGTCAACCAGCTGAACACGGCCGGCGAGCGCAGCCGCAAGAAGCTGGGCCCAAAGCGAAGCGACCAGGTCTGGGACGAGGCGATGAAGATGACCACGCCGATGGCGCTCGAGTATGCCCTTGGGCAGCAGACCCAAGGACCACATGAAGCGCCTGACGCGGGACCGCTGAGCCGCCGGGAACGCGAGGTGGCCGCGATGGTGGCCGCCGGCATGACCAATCGCGAGATCGCGAAAAAGCTCTTCATCGCCGAGCGAACCGCCGAAGGCCACGTAGAACGAATCCGGAACAAGCTGGGGGTCCGGTCGCGCACAGAGGTTGCGACCTGGGCGGTGGCTCACCGGCTTGTGAATCGCCAACCTTGACAAGTCGTCGGTCGTGAGTAAGGTCTGAGCGGGCTCAGACAGCAGTCAGCTCGTTGCTCAGTAGGAGGGGAATCGATGGGTTCTGAATGGAAGCCCGACGACTCGCACCTGGAGAGGGAAGGTGAAGCCGGCACCGATGCCATCGATGACGTTCTCAAGAAGCACAACCTCAGCCTCGACCGCATCTTCACCTCTCGTGACCTCGGAGTCGACATGGCTCGGTACGAGTTGAGGAAGCCGCAACCCCCGGGCTGGCAGTCATGGCAGCTGCCCGTTTATCTGCGGTCCAAGGTGACGTTCTACTTCCTGCAGGTGGCTCAGCCGGGGTCGATCTTGCCCGAGCACGAGCACGACGTCGCCCAGTTCCGGCTCATCCTTTCAGGGCACGTGCTCTACAACGGAATCGAGCTCGGGTCCGGCGACTGGATTTACACGCCGAAAGGCGCCAAATACAGCTTGAGCGTCGCGACGAATCCGGGTCACAACGCCGTCATCGCCTACTGCTACTGACGGGCGACGTGTCTACGCGGAGTACGGCTGCAGAAGCTCCGCGATCGAGCCTTCGAACTTGGCCAGCTGCTTGTGGACCTCGATCACCTCATCCGAGGTGACGGGGTCCATGGGGTCGATGTCGGTGTGGTGTTCGGTCCACTCCGTGCCGCACTCGCACCGGTGGAACAGGAAACGGTCGGTCCGGGAGCGGTACGTGTAGATGGCGGCGTCTTTCAGGCGCCGGCCACACAGGCATTTGCCCTTGTCTGACTCCAGCTTCGACCTTTGCACTGACGTAATCCTCGACCTGTATAACGATCCAGAAAAGGAATTCGTTGCATGGTACATCTGCGGCCTTCAATTTGGAAGGTTCATAAGACTGTAAAGAAGCGACGACAATCAGGCGGCGTTCAGCTCCCGGAGAAGGCCGTCCAGGTCCCTTAGCCGCTCGGTCCGCGCCGCGTGTTCGAGCGTCTGGTACTGGGAAAGGACGTCGACGAAGCCCTCCCCCAGGTCGTAGCCATGCTTCCGCAGGACCTCCCGGCCCCGGTCGCCCAGCCGGTCGACGACCTCGCGCACCTTGCTTTCCGGGCCGAAGGCGTCAGCCACTCGGCGGCGGCTCGACCTTTTTCAATACGACGCGGTGGCCGTACCAGTAGTCCTGGACGCCCGCCGGGTCGTCGCCCTGGTAGCTGAGCTCGATGCACCAGACGCCGTCGACCAGGACGGGCGCGACGCCCAGCTTGCTTTTCGGGTTCTTCGGCTGGAGCGCCTGGAGCAGGGCGACGCCGTAGAGGACGAGGGCGCCCGGGAGGTTGATCGTGTTGATGCGTCCGCCCTCGCTGGAGCCGTCGACGCCGGACGTGTGGGAGCCGAGGGAGTGGACCACGCGCTGGTCAGCTTATCGGCTTGCGGCGCCTGAGCGAGGCGAGGACCGCGTCGATGGTCGCGTCGTAGCCCAGCCGCCCGGTGTCGATGACCAGGTCGTAATGGGCGGGGTGGTTGCGGTCGTGCCCGTAGACCTGCTTGATGTACGAGGTCCAGTTCTCGTCGGTCTGCTTGATCCGCCGCCTCGCCTCCTCCTCGGACGCGATGTTGAAGCGCTGCATGATGACCCTGGTCCGCACCGCCTCGGCCGCGCGCAGGAACACATGCAGCGCGCCCGGGAATTTGCTGAGTATGTACGCCCCGCCTCGCCCGACGATCACGACGTTGCCGGTGCGGGCGGCCTCCTCGATGACGTGCTGTGTGATCTGGAGGACCGCCTTCCGCGCGTCGAACGTCGGCGCCGCGTTGGGTGGAGTCCAGGCAGGGGTCTCGGGCGGGATGAGCGGCTCGCTGCTGGCTGAACCGAGCGCGACGAGCAGCCTTGCGAGGAGGGAGCCGGGCTGCTCGTCCTCGGCCTCCACCTCCTCCTTGGGGAGCTGGAGCCGGCGCGCGACCTCGTCGATGATCTTGGAGTCGAGGAAGTCGGCCTTCAGCTCGGTCGCCAGCATGTGGCCGACCGTCGCCCCGCCCGCCCCGAACTGCCGCCCGATCGTGATGACCGGCACAGCGCTAATTGTCGGGCGAAACGGTCAAGGGTGGATGCGGCCGGCGATTCGGCCCGTTTTGCGCAAAACATGCGTTTCGACGGGCGCGAAAGGTGAGTTTTGCGCAAAACGGGTCTGATGCGAGCCGGTCGGCGCCTACTCCAGGTAGTCGCGGAGCTTCTTCGAGCGCGACGGGTGGCGCAGCTTGCGCAGCGCCTTCGCTTCGATCTGGCGGATGCGCTCGCGCGTCACGCCGAACCGCTTCCCCACCTCTTCCAGCGTGCGCTGGTGGCCGTCGATCAGGCCAAACCGCAGCTGCAGCACGCGCCGCTCGCGCGGCGTGAGAGTGTCCAGGACGTCCTCGACCTCGGAGTGCAGCATCGTCAGCGACGCCGCGTCGGATGGTGAAACCGCCTCCCGGTCCTCGACGAAGTCGCCGAGGTGCGAATCCTCCTCCTCGCCGATCGGGGTCTCGAGGGACACGGGGTCCTGCGAGACCTTCACGATCTCGCGCACCTTCTCGGGCGTGATGCCCATCTCCTCGCCGATCTCATCGTCCGAGGGCTCGCGGCCCAGCTCCTGGAGCAGCCGGCGCGAGACGCGCACCAGCTTGTTGATCGTCTCGACCATGTGGACCGGGATGCGGATCGTCCGCGCCTGGTCGGCGATGGCGCGGGTGATGGCTTGCCGGATCCACCACGTGGCGTACGTCGAGAACTTGTACCCCTTGTGGTAGTCGAACTTCTCGACCGCGCGGATCAGGCCCATGTTGCCTTCCTGGATCAGGTCCAGGAACGACATGCCGCGGCCGATGTACTTCTTCGCGATCGACACGACCAACCGCAGGTTCGCCTCGGTCAGCCGCTGCTTGGCCTCATAAGCCCGCTCGTAGCGCTCGGTCAGCCGGTACCGCGCGATGCGATAGGACTCCACCGCCTCGGCGCGCACCCGCGGCCGCGCTCCATTGGTCAGACGGCGCCGCTCGGCGGCCGCCGCGTCGGTGAGGTTGTCCAGCTTGCCCAGGTCGATGAGGCCGAGCAGCTCCTGCGCGATGTGCGCCTGCTGCCCCTTGCGCTTTACCGTCGCGAGGCGCTCGATGACCTCCGGCAGCAGCTCGTCGACTGAGCGCTGGCGGCCATCGGTCTCTTCGGTCACGTTCAGCGCCTTCATCGCGTCGTGCAGCGGCTTGGCCTCGATGGCCTGCGCCAGCTCGACCTCGTCGTTTGCCGTCAAGAGCGAAACACGCCCGATCTCCTTGAGGTACATGCGCACCGGGTCGTCGAGCGAGACGGAGTCCATCATCTCGATGTCGAGCAGCATCTCGTCGTCGATCTGCTCGACCTCTTCGAAGTCCTTCTCCCCGTCGGTGACCTCGATGCCGATCTCTTTGAACGCGGCGAAGATGCGGAAGATCTGGTCGGGCTCGGCGTCGATCTCCGGGAAGCCCTGTAGGATGTCATCCGGGGTCAGGTAGCCCTGCTCTTTGCCCTTGACGATGAGCTGCTCGGCGACGGCCATCAGCTCGTCTTCGAACTTCGGCTCCGGCTTCTCGGCCCCCGCCTTGGCGGCCTTCACTGTTTTCGGCGTTGCCGCCGGCTTCACTACCCGAGCGATGACTAGCCTCTCCTTTCCATGTCCGTGATGGCGCGGAAGATCTCTCGTGCTTCTGCTTCCAGCTGCGCCACCCTCTCCGAGTCCCGGCCCCTTTCGGCCTCGGATAGTTGGCGGATTATCCCACTGTGCATACCCTTCATGTGCTCCAGCCGGATTCTCTCTGCAAGCTCAACGGCCACCTCGTCATCAACATTCGGCGGCGGCGCCGCCCACGCCCGTCTGATCAGATCCTGTTCTTCGGGGGGATACCCGGCCAGATCGGCCTCGAGCCCAGACGTGCCTGCACGCTCGTAACTACCCAGCATACGGACGAAGACGCCGCGATCGCCTGAATCCAGCTCCTCCGGGGTCAGCCTCGGCGACACCCGGTCGAACGCGGCGGGCCGGACCGCCAGCAACTGTACGAGATATCGACTGGGCGTCATCTTCTGGTGGACGGCCGTGCGGGCGCCCGTGCCGTTGGGTTTGACCGGCGCAGGCGGCGCAGGCTCGGGGTCGCGCAGGAGCAGGTGGCGGGAGATTCCCGTCTGCCGCGCGGCGACCTCCGCGTAAGCCTCGTGCAGGCTGGGCGGAAACTGGCGGATCCACTCGCGCAGCTTCGCCCCCACCGCCTCGACCTGGTTGGGGTTGCTGGGGTTGAGCCCGGCGGAGAACTCCGTCACCCCGGCCTCGAATCCCGACGGCGCCCGCTCCACGATCGCCTGCCACAGCTGCAGCGCCTCCTGGCCTCCCGCGCGCAGGAACTCGTCCGGGTCCTTGGCGCCGGGGATGGTGGCCACGCGGGTGCGCATGCCGTGGTGGGCGGCCAGGGCGGCGGCCCTGCGTGTGGCGTCGCGGCCCGCTCGGTCGGCGTCGAAGACCAGCAGCACCTCATCGGTGAAGCGCTTGAGCAGCCGGAGCTGGTCGTCGGTGAGGGCAGTGCCGGAGCTGGCCACCGCGTTGGCCAGGCCGAACTGGTGGGCGGTGATGACGTCGAACTGGCCCTCCATCAGCACGGCGTGACCGCGCTTGGCGATCTCGTCCCGAGCCAGGTCCAGGCCGAAGATCACGCGTCCTTTTATGTAGGTGGGCGAATCGGGGGAGTTGATGTACTTGCGCTGCTCATCCTGGCGGACGGTCCGGGCGGTGAAGGCCAGGACCTGCCCGCGCTCGTCCCGGATCGGGATCACCAGGCGCTCGGCGAAGAAATCGGTGCCGTCCCGGCGCATCAGGCCCGCTTCCTGGGCATCGGCCAGCGAGCGCTTCTTGGCCCGCAGGTACTCGGCAAAGCCGCGCCCCGCCGGGGCGTAGCCGAGCTGGAAGCGCCGGGCCGTCTCCTCGCCCACGTGGCGCGACTCGAGCAGCTTCCGTCCGGGCTCGCCCGCCGGCATCTTCCACAGGACGTACTCGTAGTACTGGGCGGCCAGCTTCAGCAGGTCGAGGATGCGCTTGCGGAGATCGGCCCGGTCGCGCTGCTCTGGGCTGAGCTTCTTCAGCTCGACGCCCGCCCGCTCGGCGAGCATCTGCAGCGCACCGCGCTTGTCCGTTTTCTCGATCAGCTCGATGAAGGTGAAGACGTCGCCCTTGCGTTCGCAGCCGAAGCAGTACCAGGACTGCCGCTGCGGGTTCACGTGGAAGCTCGGACTGTCCTCCTGGTGAAACGGACACAGGCCCCAGAAGTCCTTGTTCCGCTTCGTCAGGCGCACGTATTCCTGGACGACCTTGACCAGGTCGACCTTGGCCTTGACCTCCGCGAAGGCGTCGTCGGACGTGTGGATGGGCACGTGCCTATTGTGAGGGCGAATGGCGCGCCGATCCATCGTCTGGGTAAAGGCAGATCCACTCGGCGCGGAGTACGCCGAAGTCAAGTTCGAGCGCGACCGCCTGAGAGCCACCGGCATGGCCATCGGGTCGGCGCCGGTCGGCTATCGCCTGGACTACTGGCTCTTCACGGGCGGCGGATACGTCACGACAGGGTTGACCGTCGCTGCTCGGGGCGACGGATGGGGCAGGCGTCTTGACTTGACCCGGCTGCGGTCGGGGCGATGGACGGCCACCGCCAGAACCAGCGGGCGAGTCGATCTCCCCCCACCAGGCGGGGACATGGAGGCGCTCGCCGGCGCGCTCGACTGCGACCTCGCGCTTTCGCCGCTGACCAACACGATGCCGGTGCTCAGGCACGGGCTGCTCGAGGGCGGCGACCGGCACGAGTTCCTGATGGCGTGGGTGTCCGTGCCCGACCTGCACGTCCACCCCAGCCGCCAGCGCTACACCTTCGTCCGCAAGTCGGGCGGTCGCTCGATCGTCCGCTACGAGTCTTCCTCGCGCGATTTCGTCGCCGAGCTAACTTTTGACCAGGACGGGCTCTGCCTCGATTACCCGGGCATCGGGCAGAGCGTCTAGGACCGGCGTCTTCTCCGGCTCGACCCCCAGCTCGCCGATCCCGATCCAGCTGTACAGCCGGCGGAGCGGGCGCGGCGCCCACCAGTTGACGTCGCCGAGCAGCCTCATCACCGCAGGCACGACCAGCGAGCGCACGATCGTCGCGTCGATCGCGACCGCGATCGCAAGGCCGATGCCTATGGCCTTGATGATCACGACCTCGGCCAGGCCGAAGGCCATGAACACCGCGAACATGATCGCCGCCGCGCCGGTGATGAGCCGGCCGGTCCGCTCGAGGCCGTTTGCCACGGCGGACGTGTTGTCGCCCAGACGGATGTACTCCTCGTGCATCCGGCTCACGAGCAGCACCTCGTAGTCCATCGAGAGGCCGAACACGATCGAGAACAGGATCACCGGGATGCTCGGGTCGAGCGACTGCGGCGTGAAGCCGAGGATGTTGGAGAAGTGGCCCTGCTGGAAGATGAAGACCAGGGCGCCAAACGACGCGCCGATGGACAGGAAGTTGAGGATGATCGCCTTCAGCGGGAGGACCACCGAGCCGGTGAGCAGGAACAGCAGCAGATAGGTCAGGAGCACCACCGTGGCGACCGCCCAGGGCACCTGTCCGTAGATGAACTGGATGACGTCGAGGTCGACCGCGGTCTCGCCGCCGACCAGCACCTGGCCGCCGGACACGCCCTGGTCTGCGCGGATCGCCTTGACGATGTCGCGCGCGACATCGGTGCTCGGCCCGGCGGCGCTCGTCGCCTGGATCAGGACGATGTGGTGGCCGACCGTGCTCTTGACGAGTGGCTGCACTGCCGCGGGGATGCTGCCCGGATCGCCTATGTACATCTGCTCGTAGTCGTACAGGCCGAGCTTCGGGTCGAGGTCGTAGATCGAGGTCGTGTGCAGGACGTTCGGGAGCGCCGCGATGCGGCGGTCGAGCGCGTACTGGTCCATGATCCGGCTCTGCGTGAGCGGTGAGCCGGAGGGGTAGTCGACCACGATGTTGAAGGTCGTCTGGTCCCGGCCGGGGAAGTCCGCGACCAGCGTGTCATAGCCCTGGCGCGCCTCGATGTGCGTGGGCAGCATGTCGACGTTCCCGTTTGCGAGGCGCAGCGAGAAGAACGGGGTGGCCGCGATCACGAGGAAGGCCACGGTCGGGACGAGCACGACGATCGGGCGCTTCATCACCCATGTCGCGAGGCCGTGCCAGAAGCCACCGCCGCTGCTGTCCGAGCGGCGCAACGTCGGGATCTTCCAGCGGTTGACGCTGGGCCCGAGCACCGAGAGCAGCGCGGGCAGGAAGGTCAGGCCGTAGAACACGGCGACCGCGACCACGATTGCGCCCGCGGCGCCCATCGACGCCATGAACGTGCCCTGGAAGAAGAGCATCGCGGACAGGCCCACGGCAACGGTGAGCCCGGAGAATGTGATCGCGCGACCGGCCGTGGCGATGGTGGTCGCGATCGCGGCCTCGCGGCTCGCGCCTCTGGCGAGCTCGTCCCGGAAGCGGTTGACGATGAACAGCGAGTAGTCGATCGAGACGCCGAGGCCGATGAGGGTGACGATGTTGATCGCGTACTGCGACACGTCGGTGAAGCGGTTCAGAAAGAACGTGCCGCCGATGCCGCCGACGATGGTCAGCAGGCCGACACCCAGCGGCAGTCCGGCCGCGACGACGCCGGCGAAGATCACGATGAGCAGGATCAGCGTGACCGGCAGCGAGACGTATTCGGCGCGCTGGAGGTCGGTCTCGAGCGTCGCGTTGAACGCCTGGTTGATGGGGACGAAGCCGGTTCCGATGACCGTCAGAGTGCTCGAGTGGATCTCTTTCTTCAGTGCACCGTAGTCGCTCCACGACTGGTGACCCGAAGATTTCAGCTCCACGACGACGAGGGCCTGGTGGCCGTCCTTCGACGTGAACGCCTGGGCGACGCGTGGGCTCGGCGCGTTGTAGGGCGTGGCCAGGCTGAGGATTCGGTCGTCGCCCTGGAGCGGCGCGATCGCGTCGGTGAGGGCCGACTGGTAGGCGGGGTCACTGACCGAGAGCGTGTCGCTGCGGAAGATCAGGTCGAAGCTCGACGTGAACTTCGCGGCGCCCAGCTCCGACGTGACGAGGTTGCCCGCGCGAGCGGACTCGAGGTTGCTGGTCAGCGGGCCGCCGCTCGTGAGCGTGCCACCCATCGCCAGTCCGATGATGGACATGGCGAGTACGACGCCTGACCCCACCAGCGTGGCCCAGCGGTTCCTGTAGACGAATCGACCCCAGCGCTCGAACACTTGCCTTCCTCCTGTTGTCGCTATGCGCCCTGCGCGGGCGAGAAATTTGCCGTCAGTGCCATGACCGCCAGGGCGTCGACCGCCTCGTCGGTGTTGAAGTCCGGGTCGACGAGGCCCTGGATCATGATCCCGAGGATCGCGCCCCACACCACGGCCCCGATGCCGCGGGCGGGCCGGGGGTCGGCCTCGCGCTCGGCCAGGACCTGGCGCGCCTGCTCCTCCACCCCGTCGCGCGAGCCCTGGATGAACTGGCGCACCCCGGGCCCGATCACGGAGTCGTGGAGGCTGACGCCGATCAGCTGGATGTAGAGGGCGTTGGAGTCGCGGCTCTCGCGAAGCATGGTCTTGGTCTGCTCGAAGGCTTCCATGGCGCCCGCCTCGCCCTCGAGGCCGTGCTCGACCTTCTCGCATACGAACTCGAGCACCTCGAGCACGAGCTGCTGCTTCGACTTGTAGTAGTAGTGGATGAGGCCCTGGGCCACGCCGGCCTGCTCGGCGATGTCTTTGGTCGAGGTGTTCTCGTAGCCCTGGCGGCTCAGGACCGTGAAGGCGGCCTGGAGGATCTTTTCCCGGTTGTCGGTGCTCACTGGACCTGGTTTCGGCTCCTTGGTTGAACGATCAATCAGTGTTGTTTGGTTATTCAACCAAATGTGGTGGCGGCTTGTCAAGGCCCGCGTTGATCTCACGAGTGTCCCGTCAGTCGGCTTTCACCACGCTTCGATACCGGGTTTTTCGGACAGTCGTGACGGTCTAGCTGCTTTCGGCGGCGCGGATCAGGTCGCGCAGGGACTGCTCCGGTCCGCGCCGCAGCTCACGACCCAGCAGCAGCGCGACGAGCCGGCCCCGCCACCCGGGCGGGAGATGGAAGTCTCAATTGAGCCGGACCAGCGTGCCGCCTTCCTTCGTCTGGGTCAGCGTCACATGCTCGTGGTTCTTCACTCCCAACGGCAGGTGCACGACCATGTCGATCCAGCGGTGCTGCGGGTCCACGTCGCGCACGTCGATCCGCACCGGCCACTCGCGCCCGAAACCTCGCGCCGCCAGCGAAACGAGCTGACCCGGCGTCATCGGACCGGGCGGTTCGGCGCCAACGAAACGGCCGTCCTGCCACTCGCCGAATCGCTCCGGCGTGGTGAGCACGCTCCAGATCCTCTCGGGCGACGCGGAGCTCGTCGCCGCGGGACAAACGTTGACGACCACGCTTCGAGCCTAGCCGGTGTCGGTACTTCCGCCGACTTTTCCTCACCACGCGTCTCGTTGTTTCATTTGGAACGGCGATGATCGTGAGGCCCCCGATTGCGCTGGAGAGCCGGCTGCGCGAGCTGCAGATGGGACTTGATGCGGCGCGTCAGGCGCTCGACCAGGTGCGCAGCGAATACGCCGAGATGCTTGTCTCCGAGTCCAGACCGGCACTGCGCATCACGCCGCGTCAGGCTCAGATCCTCGAGCTGATCGCGGCCGGGCTCCCGGACAAAGACATCGCCCGGCGCCTCGGCATCTCGCACTGCACGCTCCGCACGCACCTCAACAGGTTCTTTCGCATGAACGGCCTTCACGACCGCGCCGGCGCGGCCGCCACCTGGGTCCGCTCGAACGGGCCCTTCTAGGTGTTCTGAAAATCGAAGGACGGATCAGCCGACGACTGGAGGTGATCGCACACCTTCCGTGCAGCGCCGTCGGCCGAACCGTCGCTGAAGACGTACATCTTGAAGACCTGGTCGGAGCTCCTGCCCGCCGGGTAGCCCACGAGCTGGCATTTCTCGATGCCGCGAATCTCCTGCACGTACTCCGCCTTAACGGATCCCGCGATCGGTTGCAGGGTGCTCTGGGCGACTCCGCATGCGGAAACCGGCCGGCCCGCTTCGTGTATCACCGCAAGGACGTGCACGATTCCAGAGCCGACCGAGACCTGCTCGGCGCAGGCATCAGCACCCGAGGGCGAGAGCAGGGACGACAGGTCGGGCTTGCGCGGATCGGTGCACGCCGCGTGGATCAGGCAGAGAACCAACAGACCGCCAAGGATCGACCTCATCCGTCTCGGTCCGAGTCTATGACCGCTGACCTCGCACCGAAAGTCATCACAAGTGATGACTAGGCCGCGACAGGTCTCTGCCATACGTTGTCAGCGGCTATGACCGGCTCTGTCCTGCGTTTCGCCGTGGGCGGATTGTTCGTCGCGCTCATGGTGGGGTCCACAATTTACGCGCTGGCCAGGCCGACGTCAGGCCAGAGCCCTGACCTTTCCATGGCGAAGCCGATCCATGGCATCCCCTGCGACCAGAGCGGACAGATCGCCGTGCACTATCACGCGCACCTCGACATCTTCACCGGCGGGCGTCGAGTCACGGTCCCGGCAGGCATCGGCATCCCGAGGAACGGCCTGTGCCTGTACTGGATACACACCCACGACACGAGCGGGGCAATCCACATCGAGGCGCCCGCGGGTCAAGCCGGCCGCATCTTCACGCTTGGCGACTTTCTCGCCATCTGGGGCGGCGGGCCGACGACCCACGTGCTCGTGATCGTCAACGGGCGGCCATACCCGGGCGATCCCGACGGCATCGTGCTCGCGGCGCACGAGCTGATCACGCTGGAGACGAGCCCGCCGGAGGTTCCCCAGCCCGGTTTCGAGTTTCCGCAGGGGCTCTAGCGAGGTGTTGCTCGCCCGAGTCGTGGCCTACGCCGGCCTCAGTGCCGGCATCATCGCCGTCGAGCTGGCGCTCGCCTCGCGAACGCGGTCCGGCGGCAGGCGTCCGCTTGCGGTGCTCACCGATCAGCTGATGATCTTCAGCACGGTCGTGAGCCTGGGGTTCGGGCTCGCCGGATCCCTGGTCTTCAGGCCCGCGCTGATCCAGCCGGCCTGGTTGGTCCTGGCGTTCGGCCTGACAGCCGGCGTGGCCGGGTTGGGGCTGCGGGCGATCGCGATCCGAACCCTCGGACGTGAGTACACGCTCACCCCACGCGCCGAGCCTCAGCAGGAGCTGATCTCGACCGGTCTGTATCGCCTGGTCCGGCATCCGGGCTACGCGGGAATCCTGCTGAGCATTCTTGGCCTCCAGGCGATCCTCGGCACGTGGCTCGCGGTGCTGTCGACCCTGCTCGTTGTCCTGGCCGTGCCCGTCCGCATCCGGGTCGAGGAAGACCTGCTGGTCGAGCGCTTCGGCCACGAGTACGACGAGTACCGGAGCCGCACCCGGTATCGCCTGCTGCCAGGGCTGTACTGAAGGCGTCCGCTGTCAACACTCTTGTCGACTTGTTCGATTTCCATCCGCTCCCTACGTTGACCACGGCCCAGCCGATCCTGGCCCGTAAAGGAGGTGGTCATATGGTCTACGCGTACGCGGCCCCGAGGCTCGTGTCTCTGCCCAGTGCGCCCGCGCCAGTCGAGAACGAATGGGCTGTCGCGGCATTCGTTGCAGCCCTGCTTGCCATCGCCGTCGCAATCGTGCTCGCGGTCTGTGCTTTCTGCGGCACGCTCGGAAGCTGGTGGAGTTGCTACTGGACGATGGTCTCGTGGATTCAGGGTTATTGGTGCTGATATCGCCCAATGCCCATCGTCGCCGTTGATCGTTGACGGGCCTATGCGGGGCACTTCTCCGAGCCGGCGCGGCGAAGAGGAGTGCCTCGTCACCCAGAGGAGAGGACCGGATGACTCGAAGCGCACCGGACAGGGCGCTGTGCCTTCTCGATTCGGCGACGCTTTCCCTCGCGCCGGACATCGTGTGGGACGGCGCGCGTCTGCAGGATGCGGCCGCAGGCACGACCTTCCCTATCAATCGGGTGGGCCGCTACGTGATCGAGAGTCTCGGCCCAGACACCTCGATTAGCACGCTGGCGAACAAGCTCGCGCGACGGTTCGAGGTCGAGCCGGCCACAGCAAGGGCCGACCTCCGGGCCTTCGCCTTCGACCTGCACGCCCACCAGCTCGTCTCCATCCGACAGTCCTACATCCGGGAGTTCCTGGCGCGCGTCCGCAACACGTGGTATGCCGCGCGCGACCTCGCGTTGAGCGGCAGCCTCGCCCGCTTCACCTACCCAAACCGCCGGTACCCGGTGGGCGGATGGCGAGTCGTCCTCGGCTCGCTCGAGGCTCACCAGCCCACCGTCTGCTACGGGATTATCGGCGCGCTCGCCGCGGGCTTTGCCGTCGCCCTGCCGGGGGCGCTTCGCGGTCAGGGGCCGCGGATCACGATCTCGCTGTACGCCGGGCTCCTGGTCCTCACGTACGTCGTGGTCCTGATCGCCTCCTCCTGGTTGCATGAGCTCGTCCACATGTGGGCGGCGAAACACCTCGGGCTCAGGCTCAAGAGCGTGTTCGTGAGGATGCATGTGGTCGGCGTGACGCACGAGGGCGGAGACCCGATGAAGAGCGCGTACGTCAGCGCCGCGGGACCGGCGGTCACCGTCCTGGCCCTGGTCCTTCTCGCGCTGGGACTGTCGGACGCGCCCCTGATCCCGGTCAGCGGCCGGCTGGAGGTGGCGGTGCTCCTTCTCGCGGTTGCTCTGCAGCACCTCCCCGGGTTGACGCCGCTCACGGCCGACGGCCGAATTGCGGTCGCCGCGCTGGGACTTCTGGCAAGATCTCGGATGCCCGACCGGTCTTCGCGGTGAATCCAGTGATGGGGGGTCTTGCGCTCAAGTTGGAGAACCTCGGTAAGCAGGCCGCGCCGACGGCAGAGGTCCTGGAGATCTCCGGCATCGAGGTGCGCTACGGAACGTTCACCCTCGGGCCTGTGAGCATGTCGCTGGCCGGCGGGCAGGTCGTGTCGCTGCTCGGCCCCAACGGCTCGGGCAAGTCGACGTTGATCCGCTCTGTGCTGGGCCTGCAGAGGACGGATGCCGGGCGCGCATCATGGGACGGGGTCGACCTTGCCGATCGTCCGCCGCGCACGCTCGCGCGCGTCGGTGCGCTCATGGACTCGCCTGACGACGTGATCCCGGAGCTCACACCTCAGGAGTACTGGGAATTCTGCGCGATGGCATACGCGCGCTACGAGGACGATGTCGACGACGCCGTGGAAGGCATGCTGCGCCGGGCCAAGATCCTCGCCACCAGCCTTGACTTCTCGCCGCCGCGCCGCAGCATCGCCGGCTTCAGCCTCGGCATGCGCCGCAAAACCCAGCTCATCGCTTCGATGATCCATTCCCCCGACCTGCTCGTCCTCGACGAGCCGCTCATCGGTCTCGATTTCATCTCGATCAGAGCGCTCGAGGGCGTGCTCTCGGCGGAGCGCGAGCGCGGAGCGTTGGTGTGGGTATCGAGTCACGACCTCGGAGTCGCCGGACGGCTGGCAGATCGCGCCGTCGTCCTGCACCTGGGCCGCCTCATCCTGGATGTAGCCGTGGCGTCGATCACCGCCGGCGAGACACTCGAGGACCGGGTGGAAGCCGCGATCCAGGCTGCCAGGACGTCTGCGGTGCGAACGTGACTCGCCTCGTCAGCCGGGCGTTTGCGATCTTCGGCGTCCGCTGGGTGCGGAGCTGGGGCTACCGAGGCAGCCACCCGGGAACGGTGATCGCTGCCTGCCTCGTGGCGGCGATCGGGGCCGCGGTGGGCACGGCCGTGTGGGCCAACGACCAGCTCGCCGGGCTGGTGCAGCAGTCGCGCCAGTTCCAGGAGGCGCTCGTGGCGGTCGTCCTGCTAATGCTCTTTTTCGCGGCCGGGCCGGTGCTTCTCCTCACCGAGTCGATCCGCACTTCGGGCTCCAGAATCCAGGCGGTCCTCAGCGCGCTGCCGCTGACCGGCCGCGAGATCACGCTCCTGATGTGGCTGCCGACGTTTGTCGTCTCCGTCGCCCTGCTGGGTCTGCTGTGGATCCCGGGGTTCGCGGCGGTGTCGGGCCTGCACGTGGCCACGTACGAAGCCGCCGCCGGCTCTTTGCTCGCACTGCTTTCCGGATACTGCCTCGCCGCGCTGGTCATCGCGCTCGTCCGCGCGCTCCTGGCGCGAAGCACATGGTCGAGCGTCCAGTACCCGGTCATGGTCCTGGGCTGGATGGGAGTCACGGCGCTCGAGATCTGGCGCGCGGGCACGCCCTTCGCGGCCCCCGTCCTCCAGCCAGGTGACTATGTGCTGCTCGTGCCCTGGCTGCTCCGCGACACCGTGGCCGGCTCGATCCCGCCGGTCCAGGCCGCCGTCATCGTGGCCGGAACGCTCGCCGCCGTCGGCTTTCTCGTGTGGTCGGCAAGCCTTCCCTCAGAAGGCAAGCACGTCAGCGTGCTGTGGCAGTGGTCGCGGAGATGGCGGCCGCCGCTGGTGACGCTCGAGATGACGCGGATCCTGCGGTCGCGTCACCTCGTGGCCAACCTCATCGGGGCCGAGATGATCATCCTCGGCGCGTCGATCGCCTTGTGGAGACTTCCGCTGCCGCTGCGGCCCTTCATCGACAAGCCGCTGCTCGCGTTCATGATGATGACGTCCGCCCTTCCGCTCCTCGGCATCCGGGGACTGACCCGGGCGAGGACACCGGTCCCGCTCCTGCTCGGCTACAGCCCTGTCCGATGGACCGCGTCTCAGCTCATCGCCGGTGCGGGCCTGGCGGTGGCCGCCGTCCTGCCCGGAGCGGTTGCTTTCGGCGCGCTGGGCATGTCATCCGGGACGATCGTGCAGTGGGCTTTGCCGAACATCGTGGCCGCGTGCGGCGTTGCGATCGCGCTCGGATGGTCGGTGCCCGCCAGCGCGGACAATCCGATCGGTCAGATCGTAGGTGCGTTCCTGCTCGTCCTGGTCCTCGGTGTGGTCGTGATCGTCGCCGACCGCGCCTTCACCAGCGGGACCCTGGCGTGGACGGTCTTTCTCGTCGCGGTGGGCACGCTCGGCGTGGCCTGGGCCGTGACCGTCGAGCGCGACAGGTGGCTGCGCGCCACAAGCCTCGGGGTGCGACATGTCCGCTAGCAAGCTGTGGCTCTTGACGATCGTGCTTGCAATCGTCTGCTGGGGCGTCCTTGTCGTCGCATATGTTTCCGTGAGCGGTCAGGTCCACGCCACCTCAGGCGACGTCAGGGCGACGTTCGACCTGTTTGGGATCCCCCTCGTGGACGGCTACCGGGTGACCGGACGCCTCGGGCTCAAGTTCGGGTGGGGCGCCGCCGTGCTGGCGATCGGGCCCTTCGTCATGGGCATGATCCTGTCCATGTGGCAGATCGCCGTCTACACCCGCGCGCACCGAAACGGCACCTTCGAACAGGAGACCTGAGCCCGCCGCCACGTCGACAGTCCTGATGACTTTCCCAAATTCCCGCGTGAGTGTCTCATCGCACCAACACGGGAAGCAGCGTGCTGGACAAGACGAGGATCCCGCCCGGGCTGGTAGTCGATCGCCTATGGGTGCCGCAAAGCGAGTCGGATCCCAGGCGGCCGATCGCGTATGTAACTGAGTCCCGCAGGCGGATCGCCGGCGCGTTCCTGATCGCGCTCGGCGCGATCCTGGGCCTTGCCGTCCTGGTCGCGAGGACTGCGTTCTGGCTCGCGTTCCTCGCGCTCCTCATCGCATGGATGGGCGTCGCATACGCCGGCGGCGGGCGGACAGGGTTTTATGAGGTGGGCGGGGACGGGGGGCTGGGCGAGTACCTCGGGCGCACGCAACCCGACGTGCGTGAGATGGATAGGCGCTGTTAACTGAACGACTTCATAATCAAATCTCGGTGGGGCGGGCCAGCGTCTTCTTGCACCTGCAGCGTCGGCCGTCGCCCAACGGCGGCGGTCACGAGGTGGTCGAACCTGTGCCCGAATCGAGCCGGCCCGAGTTCCTGGGCTGGCTGCGCGAGGCGACCCTGTGGCAGCGCATCGGCCGCCTGGTTCCGCTGTCCTGGATCGTGATCCTGGTCTGGCCGCTGACCCTGCTGCTGACCCGTGGCCTGCCGGCGACGGACCTGGCCGTGTCCCTTTTCGGGCTCGCTACGTTCGCCCTCGTCTGGACGTGGTTCTGGCTCCAGCCCCGGACCGGCACGGACCCGACGATCTCGACCGGGGTCCTGATCGGCATGACCGCGATCGCCACCGTCCTTACGCTGAGCAACCCCCGGATCTGGCACGACGGGCTGCTCGGCTACTGCATGGTGGTGGCGGCCGTCTGGCCGAGCTGGCGCCCCTCGGTCGTCGCCGTCCCAGCCGTGGCGGTGCTGCTCTTCCTGGCCGTGACCGCGACCGGCTCGGGCACGATCAACGCGTTGGGGGTGGCCCTGGTGTGGCTGTTCCTCGGTTTCGGGTTCGTCGCCGTGCAGCACCTGCTGAGGGCGAATCTCAGGCTGCACGAGGCGCGGGTGCTGTCCGCCCGCAAGCCCTCCCCTCCGCCCATGGTCACCATGTCCGCCTCGCCGCGACAGCTCGAGATCATGGGCCTGGTCGCGGCGGGCATGTCCGACAAGGAGATCGCGGCCCGACTGCGGGTCTCTCCATACACGGTGCGGACCCACCTCCAGCGGCTTTACGCCTCGCACGGGCTGCGCAACCGCGCCGAGGCCGCGGCGACGTGGATGATCGGCAGGCAGTCGCCCTCAGAGGACGGCGGGCCGGTCTGAAACCCATGTCGTCGAAAGTGACGACACGGGAAATCGCGAATTGCGGCGGCTCGTGGATCGGCCTTTGATGCGTGTATGGAACCTCGCTTCAGTCCGCGCCAGTCGGAGATCGTGAGGTTGATCGCGTCCGGCTACTCGGACAAGCAGGTCGCGCGCGCCCTGCACGTTTCCCAGCGCACGGTGCGCACGCAGCTGGAGCGGCTCTATGCGGCGAACGGGCTGCACAGCCGCGCCCAGGCGGTGCTGATCTGGGCCCAGGCGGGCTTCATCTGATTCGGAGTTTTTTGCGCGAAACGTGTGTTATTCGCGAAGAATTCGACCCGTTTTGCGCAAAACGGGCGTTATTGACCTAACGCCCTGACGAAATGTCCGGGTGGATAATTCCGTCGCGAAATTGACCACACCGAACAACCTCCCGGCCGAACTCACATCCTTCGTTGGACGAGGGCCGCAGCTGGCTGAGCTGCGACGCCAACTGCACCGGTCGCGCCTGATCACACTGACCGGGCCGGGCGGAGCAGGAAAGACTCGCCTGGCGCTCCGTCTGGCTCGTGAAAGCCTCGACAGATACCGTGACGGCGTGTGGTTGGTGGATCTCGCAGCGGTGGGAGACGAGCAACTCCTCGAGCACACAGTGGCCTCAGCCTGCGGAATCAAGGAAGACTCCAAGCGTCCGATCCTGGAGGCGATCGCAAGCAGTATCGCGGCAAGCCGCGTACTCATCGTTCTCGACGGCTGCGAACACCTGGTGGAATCGTGCGCCGCAATGATGAGCAGGCTGCTGCGATCGTGCCCGAAACTTACCGCTCTGATCACGAGCCGCGAGCCACTCGGCGTGACCGGTGAGGTCATCTGGCGGACGCCCTCGCTCACCCTTCCACATCCAGAAGACGGCGGTCATCCAGAGCTCCTGTTGGAGAGCGAGGCAATACGGCTCTTCCTCGACAGGGCTCGGCTCAGCCGACCACATTTTGAGTTGGACTCGACCAGCGCAGCTCCGGTTACCCAGATCTGCATCCGTCTCGAGGGGATCCCGCTGGCCATCGAGCTGGCCGCCGGACTGAACGGCGTGATGACGGTCGAAGAAATCCTCGAAGGGTTGCGGGACCGATTTCGCCTCCTCACGGGAGGAAGCCGGACGACCCTGCCCAGGCATCAGACGCTGCGCCAGGCGGTCGATTGGAGCTACGGCCTCCTTACGGCGATGGAGCAGGCTTTATTCGCGCGCTTGAGCGTCTTTGCCGGCGGCTTCGACCTTGCCGCGGCTGAAGCGGTCGCGGCACGCGATCCCGTCGAAGGTGCCCAGATGTTGTCGATTCTCTCGCGACTCGTGCACAAGTCGCTCGTCGGGGTGGAACCGGGTCGCGCTCCGACAACGCGCTACCGCATGCTCGATACAATCCGCGAGTTTGCCCTCGAAAAGGTTCCGCAGGGCGAGCACGCAGAGCTTCGTCGCAGACACGCGATCTACTTCGGCGAGTGGTCCACGCGAGCGACCGATGAGCTGGAGTCCGCTGAGCAGTTCAGCTGGCTTCAGCGCCTGGACGAGGAGCAGGCCAACGTACGGCTGGCGATGGAATGGTGGCTCAGCGAGCGTCCTGACGAGGCGCTGCGCCTGATTGGAGCCATGGAATCGTATTGGTGGATGCGACGACATCTGGGCGAGGGCCTTCAGTGGCTTGGACGCGCCCTCGAAGTCTCGACCTCGAATGAAGCACTGCGCGCGCCTGCGCTCGCTGCTCGGGCACGACTCAGACGCAGGCGCGGCGAATATGAGGCCGCGGGCCGCGATGCGGCAGAGTGTGCGGCGATCAGCCGTCGGCTTGGGCTGAGCAACTACCTCATTCGAGCGTTGACGATGCTCGGGATAGTGGCGAGTGAGATGGGCGACATGGCATCTGCATCGACAAATTTCAACGAGGCCCTGGAGCTGGCGCAGCAATTGGGGGCACCCAAACGCATTGCGACGAGCCTAAACAACCTGGCCGTCAACGACTTACTGCTCGGCAACCTCGCGGCAGCACAAACACGGGCTGAAGAGGCGCTAAGAGTCGCCGAAAGCCTCGCCGACCGGTTCGTCAAGGCAAACATCCTGGATACCGTCGCGCGAATCAAGCTCCGCCTTGGCGAAGACGAGGAGGCAGCACGCCGCTACGGCGAAGGCCTGACCATAGCCGCCGAGTTCGAGGACACCATGACAAGCGCCGACTGCATGGATGGGCTCGCCTTGCTGGCCACCCTGCATGGTGATCCCACGCGAACCATCGTGCTGATCGCGGCCGCCCAGGGGCTGCGGTCGTTGAGTGGAGGAGAGCGGACGGCCGTCTGGTCGGTCGATGTGGAGGCTGGGCTGGCCAAAGCGCGGGCTAAGGTCAGTCGCGTCGCAGCCGATGCGGCGTGGAAAAGGGGCGCCGCGTTCACGATGCGGGAGGCAGTGAGGTTCGCCCAGGGCGGGACTGCCGAGTCGGCGCGTGACGGCCAGAACGGCTTGACCGATCGTGAGGTTCAGGTGGCGAGGTTGATCGCCGGCGGCCTCACGAACGGTGAGGTCGCGGCTCGGTTGCGAATCTCGAACCGCACGGTCGACGCCCACGTCGAGCACATCCGCAACAAGGTTGGCTTGCGCACGAGGGCGCAGATGGCGGTGTGGGCTCACGAGCGGCTAGGTAAGGCATAGGTCTCACCTAGGCTGCGACTAGGTCGTTCTGCCGATGGCAGCCGAGAACTTCGGGACTACCGTCCGAACATCTCATGTTTGGGGGTGGATCTATGGTTCGGTTGCTGGCGCGCCTGCTCTACGTCTTTCTCGTTGCTCCAGTCGTCATACCCGCAACGTTGGTGTCTCATCTCGCGGCGGCCGACGCATATACGGGTTGCGCTTATTGGACTGGGAATATCGTGTCCTCAGTATCGGCCACGGCTCCCGGTCTTTACGGGGTCACTTACAGCAGTTACGTTCGCTATACGGAGTGTCTGGATTCGAATTTGAACCCGACGTTGATCAACGTCAACTACTACTCCGAGACCGTGAGTTATACCGGCGGCCAATATCATGCCTCTGTTCAATTCGCGGTGTGCGGCTGGACGTATCTACCTAACCACTCCTGCGGGGCGTCAGTCGGTTACACAAGCAGCACCACAGGTGGATGCTATGGCGCCTGCACCGTGTGGCGTGGGGGATATGTCAACTACACGATTGGCTACGACACTTCGGCCTCTACGTACGAGCGATGGTCCGGATGTCTAACGAGCGACCTAGGCGACAACTATTGCGATTCGTTCAACGAGTTTGTTGTTGGCCAAGGCTACCTGTACAGCGTCGGATACAGCGCCTAGTCCTCGCGGAAGGCCGGCATGCCCGCCGGCCTTCCCTCGTTCTGAAGCATCACTTCTCGGAGACGCCATCTCCGATGGCCGCTTGAGCTGCGGCCAGTCTCGCTACTGGCACGCGGAACGGGCTGCATGACACGTAGTTCAGGCCCAGCTTGTGGCACAGGTGGATCGAGTCGGGGTCTCCCCCATGCTCGCCGCAGATCCCGACCTCGAGGTCCTTCCGCGTCTTGCGCCCTTCTTTCACGGCGATCTCCATCAGCCGTCCGACGCCGGCCACGTCGATCGTCTCGAACGGGTTGCGCGGCAGGATCTTCTGCTCCAGGTAACGCACGATGAACGCGCGCTCCGCGTCGTCGCGCGAGAAGCCGAACGTGGTCTGGGTCAGATCGTTGGTGCCGAAGGAGAAGAACTCCGCCTCCTGCGCGATCTCTCCCGCGGTCAGCGCTGCGCGCGGGATCTCGATCATGGTGCCGAACTTGTACGGCACCTTCACGCCCGTCTCCTTCTGCACCGCCTCGGCCACCGGCTTCAGCTCCGCGTGCACTACCCGCAGCTCGGCCACGGTGCCTGCGAGCGGGATCATGATCTCCGGCCTCGCGTCGATCTTCTTCTTGCGCAGGTTGCACGCCGCCTCGATGATGGCCCGCACCTGCATGCGCGGAATCTCGGGGTAGAGGATCGAGAGCCGCACGCCGCGCAGGCCCAGCATGGGGTTCTGCTCGTGAAGCTCCTCGACGCGGGCCAGCACCTTCTCGCGCTCGGCCAGCAGCGCCGGGTTCTCGCCCGTGTCCTTCAGGTGCGTCGTCTCGCGGATCAGCTCCTCGAGGCTCGGCAGGAACTCGTGGAGCGGCGGGTCGATGAGCCGGATGATCACGGGCAGCCCCGCCATCTCCTTGAAGATGCCCTCGAAGTCGCCGCGCTGGATGGGCAGCAGCCTGGCGAGGTGCTTCTCGCGCTCCTCGGTCGTCGTGGCCATGATCATCGCCTGCACGATCGGGAGCCGCTCCTGCTCCATGAACATGTGCTCCGTGCGGCACAGGCCCACACCCTGCGCGCCGTTCTCGCGCGCCTTCGACGCGTCGCGCGGGTAGTCGGCGTTCGCCCACACCTCGAGCCGGCGGAACTCGTCGGCCCACTTCAGGATCGAGCTGGCGGACGGGTGCTGGTTGAGCGACCGGGCCTCGATCGTCGGCACGTTGCCCACGTACACGTCGCCCGTGGTGCCGTCGATCGTGATCTGGTCGCCTTCCTTGATCGTGGTTCCGTTGGCGGAGAACTGGCGCTGCCGCACGTCGACGTCGATCGCCGAAGCGCCCACCACACACGGCCGGCCCATGCCGCGCGCGACCAGCGCCGCATGCGAGGCAGTGCCGCCCGTCTGGGTCAGGATGCCCTTCGCCTCGACCATGCCGTGCACGTCGTTCGGGTTGGTCTCGACCCGGACCAGGATCACGGCCTTGCCCTGCTTGCCCCACTCGACGGCCGTGTCGGCGTCGAACACCGCGCCGCCTGACGCGGCGCCGGGTGACGCGGGCACACCCCTGGCCAGCGGATGCACCTTCGCCGCGGGGTCGACGCGGGGGAACAGCAGCTGCTCCAGCTGTCGCGGCTCGATCCGCGCCACCGCCTCCTTCTTCGTGATGAGGCGCTCCTTCACCATGTCGACCGCGATGTTCACCGCGGCCTCGCCGGTGCGCTTGGCGGAGCGCGTCTGCAGCATGTACAGCTTGCCGCGCTCGATCGTGAACTCGAGGTCCTGCACGTCCTTGTAGTGCTTCTCGAGCTGGCGCGCGTAGCGCTCGAACTGCGCGTAGACCTTCGGCATGCGGCGGTTCAGCGCCTTGATCGGCTCGGGGTCGCGCACGCCCGCGACGACGTCCTCGCCCTGCGCGTTCGCCAGGTAGTCGCCGTACAGCTCCCTGGCGCCGATGATGGGATCGCGCGTGAAGGCGACGCCCGTGCCGGACGTCTCGCCCATGTTGCCGAACACCATCATCTGCACGTTCACCGCGGTGCCGAGGTCGTCTGGAATGCGCTCCAGACGGCGGTAGGTCTTGGCGCGGTCGGTGTTCCACGACTTGAACACCGCGTCGATCGCCTCGCGCAGCTGCTCGATGGGGTCGGACGGAAACTCGTGCCGCGTCTCTTCCTTATATATGTCGAGGAATCGGGCCACCAGCGGGCGCAGGTGCTCCGGCTTCAGCTCGGGGTCGGTCTTGACCCCCGCCTTCTTCTTGGCCTCCTGCAGTGCGTGCTCGAACTTGTCGCCGTCGATTCCCTTGACCGTCTTGCCGAACATCTGGACGAAGCGGCGCCGCGCGTCGAGCGCGAACCGCTCGTCCTTCGTCAGCGCGGCGAGGCCTTTCGTGGTCTCTTCGTTCAGGCCGAGGTTGAGGACCGTGTCCATCATCCCGGGCATGGAGAACTTGGCGCCTGAGCGCACGCTGACCAGCAGCGGGTCCTTCGCGTCGCCGAACTTCTTCTTCGCCTTGCGCTCGAGCACTTTGAGGTTGGCGAGCGCCTGCTCCCAGAGGCCCTTCGGGAACTTGCCGCCGGCTGCGTAGTACGCGCGGCAGGCCTCGGTCGTGATGGTGAATCCTGGAGGCACGGGCATGCCCGCCCGCGTCATCTCCGCGGCGCCCGCGCCCTTACCTCCGAGGAGGTCGCGCATCTTGGCCGAACCTTCGGAGAACTGATAGACCCACTTACGGGCTTGAGGCATGGAGGTGTTATTTTCCCATGGATCGATGGATGACCTCGGAACCGCGACCGAAGACCAGGTCATCCTGGCCTGGCTGCAGGCCGAGATCGAGTCGCCCGACTTCCAGGCTTATGTCATCGGCAACCCTCCCAACCCCGCCAACCTGTCGCTCGCGTTGAAGGCCGCGCGCACGCCCGACCTCCACGACCGGACGCAGAACGAGCTCCGCCGGCAGATCATCACCGAGACGTACGGGTTCGGCACCGGCGCCGGCAGCTTCCAGGGCCTGGGCGGCGACCTCAAGTGGAGGCGGGTTCGACTCACCACCGACGAGGTCGGCGAGCTGCTCTATGCGAGGCAGGGCGCGGCGTGGCCGATCCTGTCACCGGCCACGCGCAAGGTGGCCGAGGGCGCCACGAACATCGGCCATGTCTTCACCGGCGACCAGACCAACATGGTCGTGCTGTCGCTTGCGTCGGGGATCTGCCACTCGGACAGGAAGATCCCGGAGATCATCGCTTTGCGTAGGCCGGATGGACGCCTGGTCATCCTCGAAGGACACGCGCGCGCGACCGCGATCGTGCTGGAGGCGCACCGGTTTCCGAAAGGCGTCGACGTGTACGTCGGGGACGGGCCGAGCGTCGCGAACTGGCCCTATCTGTGAGTCAGATTACGGAATAGACTCTCGCCATGAGCAGCTCCGGCGACGCGTTCGCCTGGGCGTTCCGCGACCCAGCCTGGCCAGGCAAGGTGCTGGTGCAGGGCCTGATCGTGATCATCCCGATCGTGGGCTGGATCGCAATGACCGGCTGGATGATGATGGCGTTCGAGAACGCGCGGGCGGGCAAGAACGAGCTTCCGCCGGCCGGATTCCACCTCGAGCGCGGCATCGGAATCTTCCTGGTCTTCTTCATCTACGGGCTCGTGCTGGGCATCCCCGGCTTCATTCTCGGCATCGTTGGCCAGATCACGACCTATCACACGAGCAGCACCTTCAACCCCGGAACTCCCCTCGTCGGACTTGCCTATCTGTCGTTCTTCGTCGCGGGTCTGTTCCTCCGCTTCCTGGAACCCTCACTGATCGTCAACACATACCACGGGGGATTCGCGGGCGGGATGGACGTGCAGAAGGTTTGGCGGCTGGCGACCGCCCACGTGAACGCGAGCGTCGTCGCCGGAATCCTCATCTTCGTGTCCAGCGTGATCGGCACGCTCGGCTTTTTCTGCTGCATCGGGTTCATTTTCACGATCCCGTACGAGAACACGATCACGGCCGGCGCGGCGGCGTGGTTTGACCGGCAATCACAGGCGCCCGCGCCGGGAGCTCCCCCCGCGGCGTAGTACCTGAGATTCGGCCCCGCTGTATCCAGCGGTGCGTGTCGAACGCTCGGATTCAATCCCGTTGGCGTCACCGAGGCGGAATCGGCAGACGGGCGATAATCCGCGCCAATGGCCCAGCCGCGAAAGATCCGCCGCTACGGCTGGATCCCCGACCAGCCCGACCAGCGCGACCACCTGTACGCCGCGCCGCCGCAGTTCCTCGCCGCCCTCCCGCCGAAGGTCGACCTGAGACGCCGCTGCCCGCCCGTGTACAACCAGGGCCAGCTTGGCAGCTGTACGGCCAACGCGATCGCGGGAGCGATCGAGTTCGACCAGATGAGGCAGAAGCTCTCCGTCTTCGTGCCCTCGCGCCTTTTCATCTACTACAACGAGCGCGTCATCGAACGCACCGTCCGGATGGACAGCGGGGCGCAGCTGCGCGACGGGATCAAGTCGGTGGCGAGCGACGGCGCGTGCCCCGAGCCCGAGTGGCCGTACGTGATCGCGAAGTTCGCGACCAGGCCATCGGTCCGTGCGTATAAGGACGCGAGGCTCGACCGCGCGATCTCGTACCAGAGCCTGGTCCAGGACCTGAACCAGATGAAGGGATGCCTGGCGTCGGGCTATCCCTTTGTCTTCGGCTTCACCGTCTACCAGAGCTTCGAGTCGAGGACTGTCGCGAAATCGGGCCACGCGCCCATGCCGATGTGGGGCGAGCGACCCATCGGCGGGCACGCGGTCATGGCGGTGGGCTACGACGACTCCAACGAGTGGTTCATCGTGCGCAACTCGTGGGGCAGGAACTGGGGGCTGAACGGCTACTTCACCATGCCCTATGCCTACTTGATTCAGCCGGGGCTGTCGTCGGACTTCTGGACGATTCGGTTGGTCGGGAACTGAATCAGCCCCTCCGTCGGCTTCGCCGACACCTCCCCACAAGTGGGGAGGAGCCATCTCCCATGAATGGGGAGGAGCGACTACAACTGGTGCCCCGGAGCCCGGCGAGCTTATTGGGAGGGGGCTCGCCGGGTCGGTTGGAGCATTGGCCCTCAGAGTAGAGGTGGAGGAGAAGGCCCGCTCCGGGGCAAAAGGCGAACTTACGAACTGATCTAACGGGCGCCTCGCACGAACCTTGCGTTTGAATTGACGCGTGCCCAGGAACCGGCTCGAGGCTTTCGCGGACGGCATCTTCGCGTTCGCGGCCACCCTGCTGATCCTCAACCTGGCGGTGGTCGAGGGCAAACCTCTCGCCGGGCAGCTGACAGGAATCTGGACGAGCTACGTGGCGTACGGGGTGAGCTTCGTCACGATCGGGATCATCTGGGTCAACCACCACACCCTGATGCACCAGGTAGGGCACGTCGACCGGACCTTCCTGATGATCAACATCCTCTTTCTGATGTTCATCGCGTTCATCCCGTTTCCGACGCGGTTGCTCGCCCTCCACGTGACGACAGACCAGGCGGAGCCGGCGGCTCTCGCGTACGGGATCACCCTCACGATGACGGCCGTGCTGTTCAACATCCTGTGGCGATACGCGGCCACCGGCCGCCGGCTGCTGCGTCAAGACGCCGACCAGAAGGTGGTCGACGGGATCGGCCGGAGCTACCTGGCCGGACCAGTGATCTACCTGGCGGCGACGCTGGTCGCTCTGAAGAACCCGCTGGCCAGCGCCGCCCTTTACGCGCTCATCGCGCTGTTCTACGTGCTCGAGAGCTCGATCTTCGGCCGCCGGCCCTGAGGTAACCCCGCCCGGTATCGAAACCCGAAGCCGGCTCCGGGGTTCTGGGAGGTTTGAGATGACGCATTGGCGGAGATTCGCGGTAGGCGCAATCGGTGCCTTGAGTTTGCTCGGCGCCGGGACGGTAAGCGTCGGAGCCGACGGAGGCGGCGACCAGCTGATCGCGTTCGACGCGATGACTCCTGTCGGCCACCCGCCGACGACTGAGCGCGGCATCGCCGGCGGCAGCTTCGCGTGGAGCATCACCTCGGCCACCGGCTCGGTGGACCGTCAGGGCGATGTCTCGGTGACGGTGAAAGGCCTGATCGTGACGGTGCTGGGCTTCAACCCGATCACGCGGTTTCAGGCGGTCGTCAGCTGCGTGACCCCTGACGGCGTCTTCAACGTAGAGACCGGCAACTTCGCGGCGACGGCGGGCGGCGATTCGACCATCAACGCGACGGTCGACCTGCCACACCCCTGCAAGGATCCAGTGGTGTTCGTCGGCGGCTCGCCAGGCGGTACGTTCATCTGGTTTGCGAAGTCGAACGGCGAAGACTAGGCCAAGACGAGGCGCAGCGCCGGCTCAGCCGGCGCTGTAGCTGTCCAGGGTGAGCGTCCCGCTGCCGTCGGTGGTGCCGACGCCGTTCTCGAAGAAGCACCCGCCGCCGAACGACAGCCCGATCATCGTCACGTTCGAGGCTGCGTCCATGAAGCCGGGCACCTGCGTCGCGCCCGGCTGGCCATTCCAGTCCGACCACTCCCCTGGCTCGACGGTCGCGGTCAGCGTGAAGTGGCCGTTGGCCAGGAACTGGCTCTCCGGGTTCGACCACCAGAAATGCGTGAAGGCAAAGCCGCCGCCGTTGTCGGTCTGGAAGTAGAGCCGCGTGTTGGCGGGCGTGCCGCACGTGTTGCCACCGCTCGTGTCGTAGAAGAAGGCAGTCGCCCCTGAGACGTCGAACGTCGCGGTGATCGTCTTGCCCGTGAGGTTGCCGAGCAATGGCGACGAGCCGTGTGTGGTCACCAGCAGCGACGTCTCGGGCTGGTTTGTGAACTGGAACTGGGCGAGGCCGCCGTCAGGCAGATCCGCCGAGGCGAGAGACAGCGTCTTGTCGGACCCGCTGATGGAGCCGACCTTCCATTCCGAGCCTCCGGCGGCGGCCGGCCCGGCCGACCACGCGAGGGCGGTAAGCACCGTCAGCGAGGCGAAGACCAGGCGGCGGAATGCGCTCATCTCGGACACCTCCACGACACCCCTGAAAGAGACTCGGGCCGGTTGCCCGGCCCGAGTTACCCCTAGACGCTCAATACTGCCAGCGGCAGTTCCTTAAGTCCAGCCCCTCACGTGTCGAATGGCGACCTGGCGTTGAAAACGTTCGAGAAGTCGTTCACCGCGGCGTCTCGCTTTCCCAACGGAGCGAGGCCAAAGCGCTTCTCGATGGTGGCCAGGATCGAGGTCGTGTCGTACTGGGTGTGGTCGACGACGAAGTCACCGCGCAGGCGCGGGGCGATGATCAAGCCCGGGATCCGGGTGCCGGGTCCCCACACGTCGTGCGGCCCGGCGGCGCCGCCCTGGCCTGGAGGCCTGACGTGGTCCCACTGGCCGCCGAACTCGTCGTACGTCACGATGACCATGGTGTCCTTGCGGCACGCGCTGCCGTTGATCGCGATGAGCAGCTTGACCAGGTGGTCGCTGCCGCGGCTCTCGCTGGTGTAGCCGGGGTGCTCGTTCTCCAGTCCGACCGGCTTGACGAAGCTGACCGAGTTCAGGTTGCAGGTCTTGTCTGACGAGCCGGCCAGGCTGATGAATGCCTGCTCGTCCTGCAGGTGGGCGCGGCCCGGAGCTCCAGGTCCGTAGTTGGCGAAGTAGTTGAAGGGCTGGTGGTGGAACTGGAACACCTTGTTCGGGCAGTTCGGATACGTGGGGTTGGGGCTCGAGTTGGGGTCGCCGCACGTCGGTCCGTTTCCGTTCGTCCAGCCCGGCGCGCCGACATCACCATCGGCGTTGGACCATCCGCCCGAGTACCACGCCCAGCTGAGGTTGGCCGCGGTCAGCTCGTCGCCGATCGTCATGCCGGTCTGAGCGGGAAGCTGAATCGAGCCCTTGAACGGCTGGAATGCGGGCTGGATGGTGTTGACCGCGAAGTCGCCGCACGCAAGTCCCGCGACGGTGGTCGAGAGCCCGCACGCCTGCGTCAGGCGCTGATCGGACACCGTTGTCGCCGGGTGGTACAGCGGGTAACCCGCGTTCGGGAAACCGTTGGCGTCGAGGATCGAGTGCTGGCCGGCCGGTGCTCCGGTCCAGACGGGTGAGGCGGCCGCGATCAGCCACTGGTGGTTGAGGAACGAGCCGCCGAACGCACCCTGGAACAGGTCATCCGTGATGGCGTAGTGAGGGGCGCCGTCGCTGTGCAGGAACTTGTAGATCGGAAGCTGCGTGGTGTCGTAGAAGCCCATCGTCAGCCCGACCGCGTCGCTGCCGGTGACGTAGCGGTTCTGCGCTCCGTGGTTGAGCTGGTACTGCTCCTGGTAGAAGCGGTGGACGATGTCCGCGGTGCAGCCGCCGGGCAGGTTGCTCGAGCTGGGGAGCGAGCCATGAAGGAAGAATCCGCCAGGCTGCGGGCAGGTCTTCGCGCTCGCCGGGATGTACTGCTCGATGCTGAACGGCTGGTTGGCGAAGTGGCTGTTCGCGCTGCACGCGGGTGTCAGCGGAGGCACCGTGAGGTTCACGTCGTTCTGCAGCAGACAGCTGTAGGCCGAGCCGTCCTGCGCGAGCTGCGACGAGTTGGTCGCGTTGGCCCGGCCGTTGACGCCCTCCCATCCGCCGTAGAGGTTGTCGAAGCTGTGGTTCTCCTCATAGATGACCACGATGTGGTTGATGTCGCCGAAGGCCATCTGCTGGTTGGCGGCCTGGACCGAGGTGAGGGCGGGTCCGGTGGCCATGACGGTGAGCGAACCGATGGCGAACGTGAGCATCCGTCGCAGGGATCGAGACATGAAGAGCCTCCTCCAAAAACCCCGGTGTGCCTAGATCGTGAATGCGGCTGCGAAGAGTCTATTCGGGCCTGGGTGAAAGGCAAGCGATGCCCAGGTTATGGCTCCGCGAGGTGCTGCTTGAACCAGCCGACGATGCGCTCGATCCGGTCCACGCGGCGGTCGGGCCGGCCGATGGCCAGCATGAGGTGCGACTCCTGCGGGTAGCGGATCATCTCGACCTCGCGGCCGAGCGTGCGCAGGATGTTGAAGATCATCTCGGTGTTGCCCGGCGGGCACCGCATGTCGTTCTCGGCCTGCAGCAGGAGCAGCGGCGCGTGGTTCTGGTGCATCCGCGTGGACGGCGAGCGGGCGAGCCACGCCTCGATGTCGTCCCAGGGGTTCTGAACGTTCGTCGCGCGGCGGCCCAACACCCACCCGAAGTCTGAGGTGGCCCACTCGACGAGCAGGTCGGCCACCGGGTTCTCGCTGACCCCCGCCCTGAACACGCCCGGGTGGTGGGCGAGCATCCAGTTGGTCAGGAAGCCGCCATAGGAGAGGCCCATGATGCCGATCTGCTTCGGGTCGGCGATTCCTTCTGTCACCGCCCAGTCGACGATCGTCAGGAGGTCACTTCCGTCGGGATCGCCCCAGCGGCCCTCTAGCGCCTTCGCATAGTCCTCGCCGTAGCTGGTCGAGCCGCGCGGGTTGGGCCAGATGACGTGGAAGCCCGCGTCGGCGAGCGCGACCATCTCGAGCCAGGGCGTGGGACCGAAGGAGGAGTTGGGCCCGCCGTGGACATCGATCACCAGCTGCGCTTTCTCGCGCCTGTCGTTCGCGGTGAGCAGCCATGCATCGATGTCGTGGCCTTCGGGATGCTTGATGCTGAGCCGCTCCGCGGTGCGTTCGAACGGACCATACCAACTGCTGCCGCTTTCGGTGAGCTTTCTCAGCTCGCCTTGTTCGACCGCGTAGACCTCTGCCGGTTTGTCGGTCGACGCGACCACCGCGACTCGACCGCCACCGGCTGCGATGGCGATGCAGATTGCCTCTGGCTCCGCCAGCGCCTCGATCGTGCCGTCGATTCCGAATCGAAACGGGTGGCTGTGGCCGCGATGCCCGACCAGCGCGAGCACATTCTCTTCGTCCTGCCACAACACCGGCGGCGGGCCGGTGTTCTCCGCGTCCTGGAAGTCGCCGTAGCTGGTGATCGAGATGTTGAGGTGGCGGTCGGCGGCGAGCCGTCTTGTTTGCTCGCCGTCGCTGACGTGGAGCTCGACGTCGGCCCATCCCGGGTGTCCGGGCTTGTCGACGCAGAGGAACGCGATCTGCCGGGACGGAGTCCATGCCAGGTTGTAGACGCCGCTCTTCGGCGAATAGACGTGGCGAGGTTCGGACTTGCCGTCGGCTCGCAGCGTCCACACGCTGCTGACCTCCGTCAGTCCCGCATCCTTGCCCATGTCGGCGGCCAAGGCGACGTGCTTGCCGTCGGGCGACCACGCCGCGGCCTCGACGTTGTACGTCGGAGCGGTGAGGCGCCAGGGCTTGCCGGCCGCCAGGTCGACGATGCAGACGCTTGTGTGCTCGTCCCTGTAACCCGCGCCGTCGATGCGCCAGGTGTAGTCGCGGATGCGCCGCGCGGTCGGGTCGTCCTCGTCGCCGACGATGAAGCGCTTCTCTCCTGAGCCCGTGAGCAGGAGGAGCTGCGTGCCGTCGGGCGACCACTCGGCGGCGGCGACTCCTGCGGCGAGGTCGGTCACCTGGCGGGGCTCGCCGCCGGCCAGGGAGATGATCCAGGCCTGGGGCTTGCCGGTGCGGTCGGAGATGAAAAGGAGCTCGCCGGCGTCGGGCGAGAAGCGGGGGCGGAAATCGCTTGCTTTGGCGCTGGTGAGCTGATCCGGTTCGCCGCCCTCGAAGGTCGTGCGCCAGAGACGCCGCGCGTACTTGCCATCTTCGACAGTGCGCTGGACGTAGACGATGGACGCGCCGTCGGGCGCGACAGCCAGGGTCGAGATGACGACCTGCTCGAGAACGTCGCTGGGCTGGAAGGCCTGCACGGGCCTAGCATGATCCGACCCTTGGACGAGCTTCAGGACCTGATCGGCGAGCTGGTGGCCATCCCGTCAGTGAACCCGGACCTGGTGCCGACGGGGTCGGGCGAAGGCGCGATCGCATCGTTTGTCGCGTCGTGGCTGGGCGCCGCCGGCCTCGAGGTGACGGTGGTGGAGCCGGTGCCGGGCCGGCCTTCGGTGGTCGGGGTGCTGCGCGGGAGCGGCGGCGGCCGGTCGCTGATGCTGAACGCGCACATGGACACGGTCGGCGCGGGCGGGATGGCCTCGCCGTTCTCGCCGGTCGTCCGCAATGGGCGCATCTACGGCCGCGGGGCGTACGACATGAAGGCGTCGCTGGCGGCGATCATGGTCGCAGCGCGCTCCGCCCGCTCGCTGGGGTTGAAGGGCGATGTGATCGTGACTGCTGTCGCGGACGAAGAAGTCGCTTCATTCGGCACCTCCGCGGTGCTCGAACGTTTTCGCGCCGACTACGGCATCGTCACCGAGCCGACCGAGCTGCGCCTCTGCCTGGCACACAAAGGATTCGTCTGGTTGGAAGTGGAGACAACGGGCGTAGCGGCGCACGGCTCGCGGTCAGACCTGGGCGTGGACGCGATCGCGCACATGGGTCCGATTCTCTTCAGCGTCCTCGACCTGAACCAACGCCTTCAGGCGGGCCCGCGCCACGGGCTGCTGGGCACTGGCTCGATCCACGCCTCATTGATAGAAGGTGGCCAGGAGATGTCGACCTACCCCGCCCGCTGCGTGGCGAAGCTGGAGCGCCGCACCGTCCCGGGCGAGGACGGCGCGGGCGTGCTGCACGAGATCGAATCGCTGTTCGGCTCCGAGAAGGCCACCGCGCGAGTCACGCTGGAGCGACCGCCGTCGGAAGTGGCGCCAGACCATCCGCTAACGCTGGCCGTCGCCCAGGCCGCCGGGCACCCGGTGATGATCGGTGTGGCGTACTGGATGGACATGGCACTGATGAACGCGGCCGGCATCCCGTCGGTCGCGTACGGCCCCGAAGGCGGAGGCGAGCACGCGGACGTGGAGTGGGTCGACGTGGCGTCCGTCGAGAGGTGCGTGGAGGTGTATCTGCGCGCGGCGGAGCTGCTGTGCGGCTGAGCTCCGCAAGAGGGCTTGGATCGCGCCGTTGACACCGTAAAGCGATCCCCTGTTGACAATCCGCGTGATGACCCTATGGTGGGGTCCCCCGGGCGGCCATGGCCGCGCCGAGGGGTGGGAGCGTGCTGGTGACATCGCCAGGTGTGCGTTTCGTGCGGGTATGGCGAAAGCCCGCTGCCGGGGGCCTGGCCGCTCTCACGTTCGCGATCCTCGGCGCTTCGACCGCCGCGGCGATGACCTCGCCGGCGCCGATGGCCAGCGGCCCGGGGTCAGCCCAGGCCGTCCCGGCCGCCGGCACGTTGAAGGCGACGCTTCTCACGGCTTCGTCGAAGCATCCGCCCGCGGGAAAGCACGCGATAACGCTGCGCAGCATGCACCCGGATGCTTTGCGGGAGGCCAAGCGCAAGGCTGACGCCGCCGCGGCGCTGGCCTCGACCACCCCCCAGCCCAGCGCTCCGGCCGTTTCGCCTGCCGCCGCCCTCTACAACGGGTTGGACCAGCCGGGGCTGTCCGCCGCGGATGAGGGATACGGCGCGACACCGCCGGACACCACGGGCGCGATCGGTCCCACCCGATACGTGGAGATGGTCAACCAGCTGGTCGGCGTCTATGACCGCAACACCCTCGCCCTGATCAGCAGCCAGGACCTGGCCAGTTTTGTCGGCGCACCGGCCGGCGTCAGCACCAGCGATCCCCAGGTCCAGTGGGACGCCGCGGCCAATCGCTGGCTGTACGCGGAGATCGGCTTTGCCACGGGCAACAACATGCTCGTGTTCGGATGGTCGAAGACGTCGGATCCGAGCGACCTGGCCAACGGCTGGTGCCACTACGGCGTCGGCACGGGCAGCAACCTGCAGGACTACCCGAAGCTGGGCCATGACGCGCATTTCCTGGTCGTCGGCAGCAACGTCTACGACGACCGATCGCCGTCGTTTCCGTTCGTCACCGCCAACGTCTGGGCGATTCCCAAACCGGCGGCGAACGACTCCACGTGCAACTCGCCAGTCACGGCCACCTTCTTCGCCGACGCGACGCACCTCTTGAAGAACACCGATGGCACGCTCGCTTTCACGCCGGTCCCCGCCAATGCCGCGGACAGCGTGGCCAACGATCCCATCTTCGGGGCGCACGACGCGACCCTCACCCCGCAGAACAAGGTGATGGAGTGGCACATGGAGTCCCACCCCAACCCCGTCCTGGTGGCGGACGGCGACATCACGGTGGGCACCTTCGCGATTCCACCCAGCGTCCCCCAACCCGGGACCACTTACCTGATCGACAGCCTCGACGGCCGGCTGACCCAGTCCGTCGCGCACTTCGATCCCACGGCGGGGGCCGAAGCCGTCTGGACGCAGCAGACCATCGCGGGATCGGGTCGTTCGGTCGTGCGCTGGTACGAGTTCCTGCCGGCGACCGGGTCGGTGTACCAGTCGGGGGTCCTGCAGAATTCGACGGACTTCTACTTCAACGCCGCCATCTCGCCGACCTCGGCGGGCAACGAGGCGGCCATCTTCTACAACCGTGGGAGCTCGACGCTGCTGTCGATGATCGGCGCGCAAACGCGCACGAGCTCGACTGCGCTCGGGCAGATGGACGCGGGTGAGCTGTCGCTCGGCTCGAGCTCCGCGCCGAACCAGGAGAGCGCGTTCTCGACCAACTGCACGAAGAACCCGTGCCGCTGGGGCGATTACTCGGGCGCCTCGCCCGACCCGGCCAGCCCGCACGTCGCGTGGGGCAGCAACCAGATCGACGGCCCTGCGTTTCTCGGCTACGCGCAATGGACGACCCAGAACTTCGCGGTCAGCACCGTGCCGCCGGTCCCGGACTTCAACCTGGCGGTGTCACCGTCGAGCCAGTCTGTTGCGCAGGGCAGTGGCACCAGCTACACGGTGAACATCGCGGCGCTCAACGGGTTCAGCGGCTCGGTGAGCTTCAGCGTGACCGGCCTGCCGGCCGGTGCGACGGGAACCTTCAGCCCCAATCCGGCGCCTGGCACGTCGTCGACGCTGACCGTTTCGAGCGCCGCGAGCACGCCGACCGGCTCTTATCCGCTGACGATCACGGGCACGAGCGGAAGCCTCACGCACACGGCCACCGCGACACTCGTCGTGAAGATCCCCACGCCTGACTTTTCGCTCAGCGTCTCGCCGGCGAGCCAGTCGGTGATCCAGGGGAGCGGCACCACCTACGCCGTGACGATCACGCAAGTGGCCGGTTTCACCGGTGCCGTCAGCCTGAGCGTCAGCGGCCTGCCCGCGGGGTCGACCAGCGGTTTCAATCCCAACCCTGCGTCGACATCATCGACCCTGAGCGTGACGACCGCCGCCGGCGCCACGCCCGGTTCCTACTCGCTCACCCTCACGGGGACGAGCGGCAGCCTCACGCACACCGCCGGCGCGACGCTGGCGGTGACGGCACCACCCCCGTGCGCAAGCGTCAGCCTGTCGCCGGCGAGCCCGACGCAGCCGGCGGGGTCGACCGTCAGCTTCAGCGCCAGCGCGAGTGGCTGTCCCAACCCGCAGTACGAGTACTGGGTGCAGTACCTGGACAAGAGCTGGAACATGCTGCGCGCGTTCAGTTCCGACCCGACCTGGAGCTTCAACTCCGCCGGCCGGGCGCCGGGCGTGTACAGCGTCCAGGTCTGGGCCAACCAGGCGGGAGACCCGACCACGACCTGGGAGGCCAGCGGCTCGAGCACGGTGACCCTCACCGGCTGCACCTCGGCGGCGCTGGCCGCCAGCCCGGGGTCGCCTCAGCCGCCGGGCGCCAAGGTCACCTTCACGGCCAGCTCGAGCGGATGCCCGAACCCGGTCTATGAGTTCTGGCTCCAGAACCCAACCGGAGCCTGGACCATGACACAGGCATTCGGCGCCGCGACCTGGAGCTGGGACACCACCGGGCTGGCGACCGGCGCCTACACGATCAGCGTCTGGGCCGACCAGCAGGGCGCCGACCTCAGCACCTGGGAGGCCTCCGGGCAGCTCAGCTACTCGCTCGCGGCCAGCACGCCACCACCGTGCTCGAGCGCCAGCCTGTCGCCGGCGAGCGCGACCCAGCCGGCGGGGTCGATGGTCAGCTTCACGGCCAGTGCGAGCGGCTGTCCGAATCCGCTGTACGAGTACTGGGTCCAGTACCTGGACGGGAGCTGGAACATGCTGCGTGCGTTCAGCTCCGACCCCACGTGGACCTGGAACTCCAGCGGCCGTGCGCCGGGGGTCTACAAGGTAGTCGTCTGGGCCAACCAGGCGGGAGACCCGACGACGACCTCGGAGGCCAACGCCTCGAGCACGGTGACGCTGAGCGGTGGGTGCACCTCGGCGGCGCTGACCGCCAACCTGGGGTCGCCGCAGGCGCCCGGCACGAAGATCACCTTCACGGCCAGCTCGAGCGGATGTCCAAACCCGGTCTACGAGTTCTGGCTCCAGGACACCACCGGAGCCTGGACCATGAAGCAGGCTTTCGGCGCCGGGACCTGGACCTGGGACACCACCGGGCTGCCGACCGGCGCTTACACGATTGAAGTGTGGGCCAACCAGCAGGGCTCGGACCCGAGCACGTGGCAGGCCTTTGGGACGCTCAAGTTTTCGCTCGCGTCGAGCGCGCCGCCCCCATGCGCGAGCGTGAGCCTGTCGCCGGCCACTGCGACGCAGCTCGTGGCGTCGACGGTCAGCTTCAGCGCCAGCGCGAGCGGCTGTCCCAACCCGCAGTACGAGTACTGGGTCCAGTACCTCGACGGCAGCTGGAACATGTTGCGCGCGTTCAGCACCGACCCGACCTGGACATGGAACTCGTCCGGCCGGGCGCCGGGGGTCTACACGGTAGTTGTCTGGGCCAATCAGACGGGAGACCCGACGACGACATCGGAGGCCAACGCCACGAGCAAAGTGACGCTGACCGGCTGCACCTCGGCGACGCTCTCCCCATCGAGCGGCTCGGTGGCGGCCGGCGCCGCGGTCACCTTCACTGCCAGCTCGAGTGGATGCCCGAACCCGATCTATGAGTTCTGGCTGCAGGACACGCTCGGAAACTGGAAGGTCGTGCAAGCGTTTTCCACCGCGACCATGTGGGTTTGGAACACGGCGGGCCTGGCGAAGGGCACCTATAACATCTACGTGTGGGCGAACCAGCAGGGCGCCGACACGAGCGCCTCGGAAGCCTACGGGACTTCGACGTTCACCGTCAACTGACCGCGCTCGGCAACTCTTAGTTTTCTGCTCGGATGGAACTGAGCGGACCGTGGACCCGCGACGAGGCGAGCGCCTCGGGCCAGGTGTTCGAGTTCCGTCTGTGGGCTCTGCTGACCGAGCAGTCACGCGGTTCCTTGCACGTGTTTCTTCCGCTGGCGGATCGTGGAATCGATGCGCTGGTCCACCGACTCTCGGACGACGTCTACATCCCAGTTCAGGCAAAGGGCCGCTCGTCACTGACTGATGGCGAAGTTCACCTGGTCGTGTGGGCCGCGAGCTTGAATGACGACAACGCTCTGATCGTCAGCGGGTTGGTGACCGAAGGTGGACTGGGTCCGACGATGCTGGCGGTGCGAGAGGGAGACTTCAAACGGCTCGCCGACCTCACATCTGGTGACGGTCGCCCGGTCTACTCGACGGAGTTCGGAATGAATCCTCGCTCGGATAGCCGCTGGCTTCCGTACCTGGTGCCGACCGATCAGCTCGTCGCGCGATTCGGAGTAAGTCCGGCGGAAGCAGTTGCACCAGTTGTTGCACCGAGCCCAGTGTGGCGAAGCGACCTGGGCTTCCTGGGCGAATCCGAGGTGGTTCGATTGCTGGCTGAGGATGGCGACCTGAACCTGTTCCGCGCATTTCCAGACGCCGAAACGGCCGAGTTGGTCGTGCTGCACTTGACCAGCCGCCGCGTCCTGGGCATCCAGATCAAGACAGTGGGCGTTGACGCTGCCCACCCGGCCGCCTCCGTAACCGTCCTGGCATCGAGCTTCCGCCCATCACCGACGACCTATTTCGTCGTCCTAGGTTGGCTCCGCGAAGAGAACCGCTTCCATGAGGAGTGCCTGTTGATTCCGTCGGTAGAGTTAGAGGGCGTGTGCGAGCCGTCCTCGCGCGACGGCCATATGAGCTTCGACTGGCACCCCGGCTCACGAGCCCAATCTGACCTGGACCCCTACCGCAGTCAGGGAACCAGGCTCCGAATCCAACTCACGGCTCGCCTGACGAGGTAGCAACGGTTGCCGAAACCGTTGCGGCCTGCTGTCCCGACGGCCCCGTGAGATACATAGAAACCGGAGGCACGACCTCGGACACTCAACCCCGGTTAGCCGTGGCGAGCAACATTGCTTGGTGATGAGAGCAGCTCTTAAAGCTCTAGCCGCCGAAATGTCCACGATCAACCCTGACCTCGAGTATTACGCGATCACGCTCACTGCGGAGGCTGAAGGCCGCGTCACCCGATCAGTCCAGACACACTTCGTCGGGTTCACTAAAGACCGCCCACGTCGAGAGCTGCGCATAGGCTCCCTGGTCATCGCCGACAACATGGCGCATATATGGAAAGCACTCGGGCAAGGCTACTTAGTCGTGTCCAATCTCACCCAGCTGGCCATTTTCATCCGACTGGGGGGCAACGCTCTGGTTGAGCGCCGTATTGCGGAGGAATTCTTTCGTGATCTGGTCAGAGAAAACGAAGTTGGTGGTGCCGGCCCGCTCGGCAGTCAAATCGTCTCCAGGGACTTGCCTACGCCCGAACTCAATCGGGCTCCAAGCCGCACTCAACGGATGCGCATCATTCGGCGCGACGGCTATCGGTGTCGCATCTGTGGCCGGCGCCCAACCGAGAACGTTGACATCCAGCTCGACGTACATCACATAGCCGCCTGGGGCCGTGGCGGACTTACCGTCGATAGCAACCTCATTACTGTTTGCGACACGTGCCACGACGGTCTCGATGACTTCCATCGGCTCGAAGTCTTTTCCCTCCTGGACCCAACGTGGGGACTTGGAAGGGGACCGGCAGACTTCAAACGCCGCGTCACGAACTACAGGCAGAAGATACGAGCGATTGAATCGAAGTTAGAAGGTCAGACGCCCCGACCGTCAAGGCGGCGGAAATAGCCACATAAACTATTACGCTGTACCAGGCGGCATTCTTGGAGCGACGCGGGTACCAGGTAGATGACAGCGCCGCTCTGCGGGTTGACCCGGAACTGGAAGGAGAGGCGGTTGCGCTTAGACCGGTGGGCAGTCCTTTGGGCCGTAACTGGGTTCAACCTCCAGTTTCTCGGACGCTGGGCGGCATCAGTGGCAACGGTAAAGGTCATCCGCAAACCGAGATCATTCATGGGTAGCCGCACGATCGAGTTTGCCGGGCCGTGATTGCTCGATCAGCGATGCCTAGCTATCGGTAACGAGCACCTCACATCGGACGCTGATCTTGAATTCTCGTCCGTCGGCCCACGCGGTCGCCAGGGCAAACCGATGAGAGCGCGCATCGAACGTGACGATATGGGTCGGGTTGCAGTCAACGGTGATAATCAGCTGTTGCCCAACGCGTTTGATCACTATGCCGATCTCTTGATTTGCGTAATCGCGACAAAGAAGAGCTCCGCGGCCACGCCCAAGCTCATCGTAGTGTGTGAAGGCGAGGTCGTCGGAATTCTGCTCTTTCTGCAAGTGCCACAGGGGATAGCCGGATGAGTATCGCCCCTTCGAGAATTCGTCGCCCCTGGAGAACTTCAGACCGAACCTCCATTGAGTCCCCTGCAGGACCTTAACCGCGAGACGCACTTCAGCCTGCTTGTCAAAGTCAATCTTCGGGCCAATTTCATCCTCGATCGTGAAATCATGCTGCCACTCATACGGGTGTTCATGCAGAATTGTGATCGTCCAGGGCGTACCGGCCTTAATGTTGTCAACCGTGAAGTAGCAGTCGCCTGGTATGTCCGGAGGAGGAGCGTACTTCGCTGGAAAGTACGGATTCATATTGTTGTCGAATGTCCACGTGTGGGGGATCCCGTTAAGCCTTGCGTGTAGACCGCCGATGACGATACCCGCGTTTGGCGTCCACTTGAAACCGAACTCATTCGTGACTGTGAACGTCTCTGTCTTGCCGACTCCGACTCCTGAGAACTCGGCACCGTGCCCAGCCACCATCGCGTTAATGGGGGCTCTCACGTCGCCTGGCTTCTCCTTGGCTGACTCCCGCATCGCGGGCGGGGGCAGTGGAGGGGTTGGTCGATCTCTCGCTGCAAACTCGCAGTCCTCCAGGAAAATCGACTCGATATAGCCCTGGACGTGGTGGAACGATCCCATGACTCGAATGGGGATTCCCTTGCGCAGGGAGGACGCGCGGACTTTGTCATTTTTGAAGTTGGCGACTACGCGATGCTCCCGCTCACGGATGTACACATAGACAGTCGGATCGTTGGCCTTACCCTGGACGTCATCGACGGCCCCATCAACCGTGAGCCACTGGCCGATATATGGCTCCAATAGTCGGTCGCGCTCGTTGCGTGTCAAGTTGTCCATGTGGTCGATCGCTAGCAGGTCTTCAGGTTTGACATCGCCCCACACCCGCTCGTTCTTCGCTGTGGATGACTCAACCGGCGCAGTCTTATGTCGGTCTGCCTCCATTCGAGGGGCTCGCACGAGGCCATTCATCTCGGGGTGTGAGCCTCTCTCGCGTACGGCCCTGGAGAGGACAACACCCACTCCGGCGAGCGCGAGCCCGCCGAAGAAATAGACGATGAGGCGGATAAGGTCGGGCCCGGCAAACAGCGCTTGGGCGAGCGCAACAGCTAGGCCTACGACGAGCGGGATGACAACTTCTCTCGGCTTCAACTCTGCGCGACGATCGTATCCGGGTCATTAGTCCTCCGCCAGCCAGTGTCGGCAGCTCGCTCGCTCGGAAGACTGATCCTGCATCTCCAGCAATTCATCGCTCTCGGCTCCGATCCTGCCGTAGTGCCGCGGACAGCAGGCTGGGGCATGCGGGGTACTAAAGCACCGCCACTGCGCAGTTCCAAGCGGCTTGTCGGCTCGTTTGGGTCATCAGCTTGATGCGAGGCGGCCCTTGTCAAGTGGATACCATCGGCGGAACTCGGCAAAGAGCACTTGATCGAAGGCCAGAAATCGGTTAGGGGCGAAAACAAACGCGTCGACGTCGGCCACGCGCCCAGCCCACCAGTCTTCCAACGCCTCAACTACGGGCCCGGGTAAAGCATTTTCGCTTACGAATACGAGCCCGATGGCGGTCGGCGCTAGCGTGTCGCCGGCGACCTCAGCGAATACGTCAGTCACTCGTGCGACAAATGCACTGAAAACGCCCGGATCTTCGACACGCAATTCTTGAAGGCGGTGATTCAGTGGCGTGAGTATTTGGTCATAGGCCGATGTGGCCAGTGCTCGCCGACTCCGATACGCACCGCAGTGATCTGAAAACCGGTCAAACTGTGCTTGTTCAGAGAACGCCGGCTGAGGTGCCTGTTGTACAAGCCAGCTTTTCTCGACAGGAACCTCGATGCGGAGATCCGCCACCCAATGATCGCCGAGCGCCGGTACGGGAGCGAAGTAGTGGATTGCCCATTTACGCGCAGCACCTATGCGCCGATCGTCGGCCGGCAACTCGTAGACAGGCGCAACTTGAACCCACGGTTTGCGATTCGCCCCCTCCTCGTCAACGTCGCAGCTCTGGGTAGTGATGATTCCAAACGGGGGCCGGTCCTCGTCAGAGAGCGCTATAACAGCATCATTGTTCTGCTCTTCCGAGAGTCGCGTAGCCTCCCAGACCGCACGTTGTGTGTCGGCTTGGTACAGAAACGGTGGGCGAGGTACCAAGCTGCCTTGTCTAAACGAAGGAAGTGCGGCGGTTACCTCCTCTGGCCACCCCTCATCGTTTCCTGCATCAATCACGTCGTCGCAGCTTAGTACGCGCTGCAACCTTCACCGGCTTGCGTGTTCGCGGCGTGCGAGCGCCGCCCGAGGGCGCCTGTTCATCCCCAGGCCATTCTGCAATCTGACTGCTCCAGGGCGGCGTGCTGGGTTTCGGAGAGGTAAAGAGGAAGGTACGCAAGAGATCCTCTGCCTGGTCGTACGCCCCGCGCATTAGAAGGTCATATGTTGACTGCCCCCATCCATCTGGACGGGCGCGTAGAGCAGCGTTGAACCCGACTGTCGTAGTTACGTTTCGGAGGGCACGAAGCAGAGCATGGACCCTCGCAAGGTTGCGCGCGACCTTAGGTCGCGGCGTTGCGTCTTCGCGGCGCCAGTACAACACCGCACTTCTGCTAGCCCCAACCAAGTGGGCCACCTCGTCGACGTTCAAGTTGAGCCACCGTTGCAGGTCGCGGCTCTGGCTTACCGCTGAAGGCGCCCAAATCTCGGCCCAAGACCCTCTCGCCGGAGCCCCTATGGACATCTCTACTTGGGTCTTCGCTGCGGAAGTTGGCCACTCGCCAAATGGAGACAATGCGGACCGTTTGACGACAACAAGGTATTGCTGCAGGGGCGTCCGGTCCGTGCTGCGAAGCCACCATCTCTGAGCCCCCAAGTGAAGCCAGCTACTTGTTTCAAATCGATCATTGACGAACAATTTGGGCGCGCCAGCTGATCCGAACGGAATCTGCTCGAGCAGACTACGAAACACATCGAAAACGGGTTGCGTGTATGGATAGACGGACTGCAGCTGAACGCCCTCATCGCCCGCAGCAGTATGGCGCTCGGGTTGGTGCGATGGGAATTCGGTTTGTGGCCTGAATATCCAGCCAAGCTCAGATATCGGCCAATCCAAGACTACCCCAGCTGGCGTGCCGCCTGATTCAGGAGGAGTTGACGTCTCGCCGTAGGTACTCATAGAGCTCTGGAGTAATCATGCTCTGAAACAACTGAAGGACTTGTCGATGTAGATTCTCAACTGCCGTGCGGACCGCTTGAGCATCGAACGGTCTGGCACCTTCACGGTAGGTGTCAAAGTCCATCAGATAGGCCCAGCGCCCACTTGCCTGGTCGCGAAGGAACCCATGTTGAATAGTTGCCCTGCTCCCATCGTCCAGTCGGACGTCCAACTGCTCCTGAGCGGCGAGAATGCCATCGCTTATTTGGTGCAGTAGGAGCCCAAGAACTCGGGAATCGATCCATCGACGCCAATCAGTCGGCGTTGTCACAGCAGGGTCTTCCAACCTATTGATGTATCTCAACCCCAGTCGCAACTCCGCCGCGGGATGTGTGACCTCTGCACAGAGGCGAATCAGAGCATCAATTGCTTGGCGGAACACTGGCCACCCCGGATAAGAAGTCGCCTCGAGTCCAACGCTGTCAGCGGAGATCGCGACGGTCGCAGTGCTGTCTTCCGCAGTGAGACGCCATCCGGTTGGCTGAACTTGTATCGACTGGGAGAGGCCGGGTTGTCCTAGCCCGCCCCTGACGCTTAGTGTCTGACTCTGAATTGGCTCCAAGCGCCAAATTGCCTGGCCACCAAGCCGCTGTTGGGCAGCTAACCCAACAGACAGCTCTTGAACGGTCTCAGTTGGTGTGTGCCGCAATTGAAAGCCCACCAGCCTCAGAGGCGAGCGTGGCAGGAGTTCGTCCTTCGGCTCGGGAAGGGCGACCGGCACGAGTGCAACCATAGTTGAACCATTCCCAGAAGTCTAGGAGCCTAGTCAGATTCCGTCCCTAGCAAGCGCGGAGATGCGCTTGTTTGCCACATTCTGCAGAGCGCTCGCCGGCACTCGCAACTCGGTGAATAGGCGGTAGAGATCGGCGTTTACAAATTTTGCGTTCGGCCCGAGCACCGCTTTGTAAGTCAATTCTTGACGAGACGGAATTCACGGCCCTGTCGTTTAGCGTGTCGAGGGTCGACCGTGATACAGAACGGGTGCCGATCTCATCCCGCCGGCGCTATGTCAGTGGACGGTCAGCTTCGTCGTAGCCGTTGCGGTGGCGCCGCCGTTGTCGTGCACGGTCACCGTCACCGTGTAGGTCCCGTTCGACCTGTACGTGTGGCTGCCCGAGATCGTGAATGGGCTGGCGGAGCCGCTCACCGTTCCCATCGAGCTGGTAGTGCCGTCGCCCCAGTTGATCGTGGCCGTGTAATCGGACGACGTCGCGGTCGGGTCTGAGTCGAACAGCGAAGCCACCGTACCGCTGAACGTCTTGTGGCTGCTGATCGTGAGGCCGGTCGCTGACAGGGCGTAGTCGGCGATCGTCGCGGTCCCCGAGACCGTCACTGTGGAGCCCCCGCTGTCCGTGATCGTGATCGACGTGGCGTACGTGCCCGCCTCGGCGTACGCGTGAGCGCCCGTCACCGTAAAGGTTCCGCTGCCGCTCACCGTGCCGGCTGATGTGGTGCCGTCGCCCCACGTGATCGAAGCCGAGAAATCAGTGGCCTGGGCGAGAGGGTTGGCATCAGTAAAGGTGGCGACATTGCTGCTGGCAGCTGTGCCCTCCGTCCCGGTGATGGCGTTGCCCACACCGCTCAAAGCCGCGTCGCCGATCGTGAACAGGATCACCGTGTAGTTCGAGGCTCCACCCGCGTCCGTGAACTGAACGAGCACGCCATGGTGTCCCGCGGTCCGATACGTGTGCGATCCGCTGACCGTGAACGGACCCGTGCCGCTGATCGTCCCCGCGACCACAGGGCTTCCATCGCCCCAGTCGATCGTCGCCACGTAGTCACCCACGACGCCGCCTGGGTCGGTGTCGGTGAACGCCTCCAGCGCGCCCGACCATGCAACGCCCTCGGTCGCCGTCTGGTTGGTGGGGAGAGCCGCGTTGATGCCCGCGTCGGCGACCGCGGCGCTGTCCGTGACCGACACGCTCTGGCCCGTCGCGTCGGTCACGGTCACCTTCACCACGTCAGGCGAGCCGGACGGCGTCTCTTCGACCCACGTGTGCGCGCCGCCGACGACGTTTCCGTTCGTCGTTCCAGCCGAGGTGGTGCCATCGCCCCAGTTGATCGACACGGTGTACGGGGCTGCTCCTCCGGACATCGACGCGACCTGGAGGCTGAAGTTGAAGCCTTCCGACAGGTTGGTCAGGGTCGATGGGGACAGGGTGAGGGGACCTGGCAAGGCCATGGAGAAGATTCCGCCGATGCCGTAGTTCGCGCCCAGGTCGGCGGTGCCGTAGAGGTTGCCGTCCTGTGCGATCGTCAGACCGCCCCTCGGCTGTTGGCCCAGCGAAGGACTCTGCGCGTGCAGCTGGACGAAAGTTCCGTTGGATGTGAACTCGAAGATGCTGCCGTCCTGGTTGAATGCGTTGCCGGGATTCGTGAACGCGGTCTCGCCGTAGAAGTTCCCCCTGGTGTCCTGAATGAGCCCCGACAGGGGGGCAGAGCCATCCCCTGGAGTGAGGCTGTACAGCGTGGTGAAGGCGCCCGCGGGCGTGATCCTGAAGATCGTGCCGCGTCCGGTCGCACCTGCGGACGAGGTTCCGTAGAAGTTGCCGTCCGATCCGAGGAGCACGCCGGACTGCGGCAGCGCGCCATCGCTTGAGTCGTTGAACGAGTAGAGCGTCGTGAGCGCGCCCCCCGTCGTGATCCGGAACACCGTTCCCTGGTTGTGCGCGCCTCCCAGCAAAGTCACGCCGTAGAGATTGCCGTCGGGGCCAAACGTGAGAGCGCCCTGAGGGCCGTTGCCATCGGACCCACACGTGAACGAGAAGAGCGTCGTCAACGTCCCCGTCTGGCTTAGCGAGTAAGCAGTGCCGCAGTTGAGCGAACCGCCGCCCACCGTCAGGCCGTACAGATTTCCAGCCGCATCCTGAACCAGGCCGCCTGCCGGGTCGCGCCCGTCGTTTCCATTGAACGTGTGCAGCACGCTGAATGCACCCTGCGTTGTGATTCGCCAGACCGTGCCAGTGTTGGCCGAGGAAGTCTGGCTGGTTCCGTACAGCGCCCCGTCAGCCCCAATCAACAGCTTCGAGCGACTGACGCCCCCATCCGCCGGCGCGAAAATGTGCAGCGTCGTCACGCCGCCACTCCGCGTGAAGCGGAAGACCGTGCCATAAGTGTTGGAGCCCTGCAGATCCGTCACGCCGTAGAGGGCGCCATCCGCGGCCTGAGTCAAACCGGACTGCGCCGCTCCGCTGTCTGCCCCTCCCGTGAAGCTGTACGCGAGCGAATAGGTCGGCCCGCCGACCGTGATCGAGACAGTGTTCGACGCGCTGGCTGCGTTGGCCGTATCTCCCGAGTAGGTGGCGGTGATGTTGTGAGATCCGACGGCCAGGCCGCTGATCGTCAGGCCGGCGCTTCCGCCCGACACCGTGCTTACACCGATGGTCAACAGATTGCTGTCGGTGAAGGTGACGGTGCCGGTTGGACTGCTGCCAGTGATCGTCGCGGTCAGCGTGATCGGGTTGCCGGCGTAGACCGCCGGGGCCGAGGACTGCAGCGAAGTGGCCGTGGACGGCAGGTTCACGGTCTGACTGACGATGGCCGAAGAGCTGCCGCTGTACGTCGTGTCGCCGGAGTAGACGGCGACCAGCGATCGGGTCCCGCCTAGCAGTCCGACGTTGACCGTCGCCTGGCCGTTGCTGACGGCCGCCGAGGTCAGCACCGTGTTGCCGTCCTGGAAGGTGACCGTGCCGGTCGGCGCTGCGCCGCTTCCGGTGACTGTCGCAGTCAGAGTCACCGGACCGCCCGTGCTCGGATTCGGCGTGCTGGTGAGGGCCGTCGAGCTGGCGGCGAGCGAACAGCTGGGATAGCGGAACGAGCCCACTCGCGTGTGCCAGTTGAAGCTCCCATTCGCCGTCAGGTACTGGTTCGTGTACCAGAAGGTGCAGTCGTCGACCGGATCGACCGCCATCGACGTGTAGTCACCCCAGCGGTCGAGATAGGTCTGCACGCCGGTGCCCTGGATGACTGTGGTCTCGCCTTGCGGCAACGTGCCCAGCGGATCGCCGGCCAATCGCCCGGTCATGGCAATGCTCGGCGCCATGCTCGGGCTCGAGACGCTGTAGCCGACGGCGATGTCTCCGCGCGCATCCATCGCGACCGAACCCATCCACCGGAAGCTGGTGTCGGGCGCGAATGTCCCCTGCTGATAGAGCGCAGGCGAGCCGCCCGGATCGCGGAGCTCGTACCAGCGGACGCCGCCCGAGATGTTGCCGCCGGCGCCCGGGTCGACGCTGTGGCTCGCGACCAGCGACTCGTGGTCGCCGAACTTGCGATAGGCGACGCGGTACATGAGGCGGTCCGCCAGGGCTGCCAGGCTGCCGCCGGGCGCGGCTTGCGGAACGCACGAGTTGAAGCCGTTGCACAGCTCTCGGAACGGGGCGACGCCGATCGTGAGCGGCCCGGTCACAGTCGAGTTGCCCGGGGTGACGAAGTCGGCGTGCAGCCGGAACAGCGCGAGGCCGTTCGATCCACTCAGCGCGAGCGCGTATCCAGGCGCGCCGGCCGGCGGAGGAGTCGGGCCGTCTGCACCGGCGGGCAGCGGGCTCTGGTAGTAGAGGGTGAACGCGATCATCGTCGCCGGGCCGCCGGCAAGCATCGCGCTGCGGTCGAGGGCCGCGAACGTGGCGCCGGTCCACGTGTTGCCGTTCTGGAAGTCGTTGTCGGTCATGTAATAGGCGTCCGGCCAGACCGAGAACTTGGCGTAGTCGGGGAGCTCGGAGCGGGGGAAGGCGTAGCGGAAGTACGCGCCGGTGGGGTCGTTGGTCGTCGAGATCGCGATGCAGTTGAGGTAAGGAATGCTGGTGCCGTTTGCTCCGGCATAGGCGAGCTGCGAGAGCAGCCAGCGGTCCGCGGAGCGGTCGTAGAGGACAACCGGGTCGCCGCCGTTGGTCGTCTCGCAGAGTCCGCCGAAGCCCGTCCAGACGGTGCTGATGGGTTCGGGGCCGAGCAGGATGGTCCCTGTCCTCGAAAAGACGGCGACCGAGGCGTTGGCGATCTGCACGTAGTGATTCGGGCCGATCGCTCCGTTCACGTCGGAGGGCGCGAGGGTCACGCCGTATCCGGGAATCCCCGCGCCGATGCCTTCGAACGACCCGGCGAGCGCGGGACCTGATGCCGCCGGCGGGGCCGTCTGGAGGACGGGGTCGCCGCTCACGACGCTCGATGGGGGCGGGGCGGCCGTCGTTTTCGAGTGGCCGGGGACCTTGGCCTGGCTATGGCCGCTTGCGGGGATTCCGTGCATGGCGCTGAGCGGCGCCGATCGATCGTGCTGGATGGCCTTGATGACTTCGGGCTTCGAGGGCGATTGCGCCGCCGCCGCGGCAGGTGCGATGGCGACGAAAGCGGTCCACGCCAGGACAGAGGCGCACGCCACAGCGCCCAGCCAGCTACTGGGATGTTTGACCCGCTGCCTTCCCAACGCGCGCGGAATATAACAGCGGCTGACGGTTCTGGCTACTGATTACTTATCGGCGCCGCCGCACCGATCAGTTCAGCTGACGAGGACGCCGATCCGGGCGCTCAGGCTCTCCAAGGGAACCCGTTCCTGCTGGGTCGAGTCGCGCTGGCGGATGGTCACCGCCTTGTCGTTCATCGTGTCGAAGTCGACGGTGACGCAGAACGGGGTGCCGATCTCGTCCTGGCGGCGGTAGCGGCGCCCGATGTTGCCGCCCGTCTGGTCGTACTCCACGCGGAACTGGCCACGCAGGCCCTTGACCACGTCCTGGGCCACGTTGATGAGCTCTTCCTTCTTGGACAGCGGGACCACAGCCACCTGGACCGGCGCCACGTTCGGGTGGAGGTGCAACACCACCCGCGGCTCGTTGTTCACCACGTCCTCGTCGTAGGCGTCAACCAAGAGCGTGATGAAGATCCGCTCCATGCTCACCGCGGGCTCGATCACCCATGGCAGGTAGCGTTCGTTCGTCTCCGGGTCGAGGTAGGTGAGGTCCTGCTTCGACTTTTCCTGGTGGACCGCCAGGTCGTAGTCGGTCCGGTCCGCGATTCCCTCCAGCTCCCCCCAGCCGAATGGGAACTCGTATTCGATGTCGGTCGTCTGCTTCGAGTAGTGCGACAGCGACTCCTTCGGGTGGTCGTACATCCGCAGCCGCTCGCGGTTGACGCCCAGCACGTCCGTGTACCAGCGCAGGCGCTCCTTGCGCCAGTAATCGAATGATTCGTCGTCCTGGTTCGGGCGGACGAAGTACTCCATCTCCATCAGCTCGAACTCGCGCACGCGGAAGACGAAGTTGCCCGGGGTGATCTCGTTACGGAACGCCTTGCCCTGCTGCGCGATGCCGAACGGCACCCGCACGCGCGTCGAGCTGATCACGTTCTTGAAGTCGACGAACATGCCCTGCGCCGTTTCGGGCCGCAGGTATACCTCCGACGCGCGGTCTTCCAATGGGCCCACGTACGTTTTGAACATCAGGTTGAACAGGCGCGCGTCGTCCAGTGGCCCGCCGCACTCGGGGCACTTCTCGCCCAGCACGTGGTCGGCGCGCCAGCGCTTCTTGCACCGGCCAAGGCACTGGCGCAGCGGGTCGACGAAGTTCTCCAGGTGGCCTGATGCCTCCCACACCGCCCTCGGCATGATCAGCGTCGACTCCAGGCCGACCACGTCGTCGCGCAGCTCCACCATGTGGCGCCACCACAGGTCGCGGATGGCTCGCTTCAGCGCGACGCCGTACGGGCCGTAGTCGTAGAAGCCGGATAGGCCGCCGTAGATCTCGCTCGACGGGTAGATGAAGCCTCGCCGCTTGGCGAGGGCCACGACCTTTTCCATCAGTTGTTCGCGGGCTACGGGCATGGGTTGGTCCACCTCCCCACCCGGCCCTGCGGGCCGACCTCCCCGGCAAGCGGGGAGGTGAAGAGCTCTCCCATCCTCCCCACCCGGCCCTGCGGGCCGACCTCCCCGGCGAGCGGGGAGGTGAAGACCTCTCCCATCAATCCCTCAATCACGACCTCCCCACCCGGCCCTGCGGGCCGACCTCCCCGGCAAGCGGGGAGGTGAAGACCTCACCCACACCTTCAATCCAAAACTCCTTCCCTTTTCCAATCACCTCCCCATCACCTTTCCATCGAGTTCAGGAACGCTAGGGATTTCAGGCGGCGGTCCATGTGGTATTCGAGCTGCGCCTGGAGCACGCCCTCGAGCGAGGCCATCAGCGGGTCGTCGAGCTTCAACCTTCTATATGTCGCCAGGTCTCCCGAGGCCATCAGCCGCAGCACCTTGATCGTCGCCAGGGGGACAAGGTCCATTGCCGGCAGCGCGCACGAGTCGCACAAAAAGCCCCCCGCCTCGGCGCTGAACGCGGCCGGCTTCGCCGCCAGCGGCTTCTCGCACGAGGCGCACGACATCAGCTGCGGCGCATAACCGAGCAGGTCGAGGGCGGACAGCAGAAACCACGCCGACGCCCGGCGCGGGTCCGACTCGCGGGCCAGCTCCTCCATCGCCATCACCGCCAGCTCATACACCCCGTCGACCGGGTGGCGGTCCTCGCACACCCGCTCCGCCAGCTCGGCGATCAGCGCCGCGTGGGCCATCCGCTCCACGTCGCCCTGGATCCGGTATCCAGGCACCCGCTCCACCTGGGCCACCACGTCCAGCTCGCCGCGCCCGCGCGCCAATAAAACATCGACGTGGCCGTACAGCTCGAGCGACGGGCCAAGCTTCGACTGCGGCCGGCGCACGCCCTTCGCGATCGCCCCCACCTTGCCGTGGGTGCTCGTCAGCAGAGTGAAGATCCGGTCGGCCTCCCCGTAGTCGAGCTTGCGCAGGACGACGGCGCGGTCACGATAGGTGGCCAGTTGCGTCCTCCAGCTCAGGGTTCGGGCGCGAGCCGTCGCGGCCCATCGCCTCCGTCGGCCACGGCTCCTCCGAGATGAGCTTCACCGTCTCGATGCGCCGGCCTCTCACCTTCTCGACGATCCAGCGCGCGCGGCCGGACTGAAACGAATCACCCTGCTCCGCGATCTTGCCCAGCATGGCGTGAACATAGCCGCCCACCGAGTCGTAGTCGCCCGACTCCTCGATGCCCAGGTGCAGTCGCTCGTTGAGCTCTTCGAGCGGGAAGCCCGCATCGACACGCGCCTCGTGGTCGTTGAGGATCTGCAGCTGCTCCTGCTCCGCGGTGTCGTACTCGTCGCGGATCTCGCCGACGATCTCCTCGAGCAGGTCCTCGAGCGTCACCAGCCCGGCCGTCCCGCCGTACTCGTCCACCACGATCATCATGTGGACCTTCTTGGTCCGCATCTCGTTGAGCAGCTCGTCGACCTTCTTCTGCTCCGGCGTGAACTCGATGGGCCGCAGCACCTTGTCCATGTCGAACTTCTCGGAGCTGGACAGCGTGTAGAAGAGCAGCAGGTCCTTGGTGTGAATTAGTCCGATGACGTGGTCGATGTCCTTCTCGTAGACCGGCATCCGCGTGTGGCGGTACTGCTTGAAGAGCTTGACGATGTCGCGCAGGCTCGCGTCGTGCGCCACGGCGATGATGTCGGTGCGCGGGATCATGATCTCGCGCACGGTCTTGTCGCCGATCTCGATGATGCCGTGGATCATCTGGTGCTCCTGCTCCTCGATCACGCCCTGCTCCTCGGAGACGTGGAGGACGGTGAGCAGCTCTTCCTCAGTCAGGTACGGCGCACGCGCCGCACGGCCACCCGTGATGCCACGGGAGACGATCGTGACCGCCCACAGGATCGGGCTCAAGAAGCTGGCGACACGGTCGACCGGCCCCGCGGCCGCCAACGCCCAGCGCTCGGCCTGGGAGATGGCGAGAGTCTTGGGGGTCACCTCGGCCACGATCAACAGGACGACCGACAGGACGAGCGATACAACCAGCGTCAGCACGAGCCGCCACGGCGATGGGACGTCCAGGCGCGTGAGAATCGAGTCAGTCATCAGCGTGGTGGCGGTCGAGGCGACGATGAGCGCCAGCGTGTTGTGAAGAGGACCGTGGACAGGAACCCGGTTGGGGTCGGCGCGCAGCCGCTGCAGGATCGCCGCCGACTGGCTTCCCTGCTCCGCCAGGTGTCGCACGCGCAGCCGGCCGACCGAGGTGAGCGCCGTCTCCGTGCCGCTCGCGAGCGCGGCCACGAAGAAGCACACGACCAGGACGATCAGCTCGACCAACTCTTGACCGGTCATGGCGACGAGCTCGCTACTTGAAGAGCTCGCTGACGCTCCGGTTCTCGTGCACCCGGATGATCGCCTCAGCGAGGAGGGGTGCCACCGACAGCACCTTGAGCGGCGGGCCCATCTTGTCGGGCGAGATGGGCACTGTGTCGGTCACGATCACCTCTTCCACGTCAGCTTTCCGCAGTTTGTCCATGGCGTCGCCGCTCAGCACCGGGTGCGTCGCCGCGATGAGCACGCGGTTCGCGCCCTGGTTGCGCAGCGCGAACGCGAGCTTGGAGACTGTGCCGCCGGTCGTGATTATGTCCTCGACCACGACGCAGTCGCGCCCCTTCACGTCGCCCGAGATCGCGATCACCTCGACCGACTCCTCGTCCGGCCGCCGCTTGTAGCCGAACGCGATCGGCGCGCCCAGGTCGTTGGCCACGGCCTCGGCCCGCCGGCCGCCGCCCGCGTCGGGGGCGACGATCGTGATGTGCTTCAGGTTCAGCGTCTTCAGGTACTCGGCGAAGATGCGATGAGGCGACAGGTGGTCGGTCGGGACGTCGAAGAAGCCCTCGATGGCTTCGGCGTGGAGGTCGAAGAGCAGCAGCCGGTCGGCGCCCGCGAGCGTGATGAAGTTGGCGACCAGCTTGGCCGAGATGGGCTCTCGCGGCTGGGTCTTGCGCTCCTTGCGCGCGTAGCCGTAGTAGGGGATGACCGCCGTGACGCGCCCGGCCGAAGCACGGCGCAGCGCGTCGAGGATGATGAACAGCTCCATCAGGTGCTCGTTCACGGGCGGGCTCGTGGGCTGGATCACGAAGACGTCGTGGCCGCGCATCGAGTCCTCGATCTTGACGTTGATCTCGCCGTCGGGGAAAAGGCGCAGCCTCGGGTCGGTGAGCTGGACGTCGAGGATCTCGGCGATCCGGCGTGCAAGCTGCATGTTGGCGCTGCCGGAGATGAGCTTCAGCTCGCCCCACGGCGAGGAGTCCGTCCCGGTGTACTCGACCGCCGTCTGCAGCCTCCCGATCATTTTCTCCGTACCACCCTAGCGGGAACTCCCACGGCTGTCGCGCCGTCCGGCACGTCCTTCGTCACCACGGATCCGGCCCCGGTGCGCGCGCCCTTGCCAAGTTTGACGGGAGCGACCAGCATCGTGTCCACGCCGACGAAGGCGCCGTCGCCGATCTCGGTCCGGTTCTTGTTCTCGCCGTCGAAGTTGGCGGTGATCGTGCCGGCACCGATGTTGGCGTCCTCGCCCAGGTCGGTGTCGCCCAGGTAGGACACGTGCGGCACCTTGCTGCGGTTGCCGACCTTCGTGCGGACCAGCTCGGCAAAGCTGCCGACATGCACGTCGTCTCCGATCTCGGTCCCCGGCCGCAGCTTGGCGAACGGGCCGCAGTCGGAGCGGTCGCCCACCCTCGCGTCCTCTATATAGACGTGCGGGCCGATGCGACATTCGGAACCGATGTTCGTCTTCCCCTTCAGGATCGTGAACGGCTCGATGACCGTGTCCTGGCCAATCGCGACCGCGGCGTCGATGAACGTGCTGTCGGGGTCGACGATCGTGACCCCGCTCAACATGCAAAGCTCGAGGAGGCGGCGGCGGATGACGTCGGTCGCCCGGGCGAGCCGGACGCGGTCCTTCACGCCCATCGCCTCGTTGGGGTCGTCGAGCTTCACGATCGTCGTCGGCTTCAGGAACTTCAAGACGTCGGTCAGGTAGAACTCGCCCGCCTTGTTGTCGTCCTTGACCTTGTCCAGCTCCTCGACCAGGCGGCTGCCGTCGAACACGTAGACGCCGACGTTGAACTCGTGGATCGTGTCGCGCTCTTTCTGCGTGGCGTCCTTGCGCTCGACGATGCGGTCGAGCGTGCCGTCTTGATTCCGGATCACGCGGCCGTCGTTTCGAGTGGGGTCGTCCACGGTCGCGATGGTCGCCGGCGCTTTCGTCTCCTGGTGCGCGTGGACGACCTTGAGCATGCTCGCCGCGGTGAGCACCGGCGAGTCGCCATGGACGACCAGGACCTGGCGGCCGCGGAGCTCGCCGGCCGGGATCTGCTGCAGCGCGTGGGCGGTGCCTTTGGCGTCTCGCTGGTAGACGATCTCGGCCCGACCATCCAGGTGCGCGGCCACGTCCGCGTGGTGCGGGTTGGCGATCACCGTAACGTGCTTCGCGCCGGCCTCGTTGACCGCCTGGAGGACCCAATCGATCATGGGACGGCCGCAGATGGGATGGAGAACTTTGGGAATTCGCGACCGCATGCGCGTGCCTTGGCCGGCGGCGAGTATGACCGCGCTCAGGGTTGGGCTCAGATCAAGCCGATTATGCCTGATCATCGCCGTGCTCCTGGCCGCGAGCGCCTGCGCGCCTCGCGGCCCGCTGGTCGCCGCCGCCTCGCCCAGCCCGCCGGCCGTGCCGACACCGGCTGCGTCGCCCAGCCCAAGCCCGCCTTTGCCGACCGCGTCGCCGACCGCTCCGCCGCCGCCACCTCAGCCCGCGAAGGTGAGTTGCGTCGGGCAGGGCGGCGCCACGATGGTTCGAGTAGGCCGCGCGATCTACGACGTCACCGACCCCGTCCACCCCAAGCTCGTTTGCTCCTTCGCGAACACGGTCGCGCACCTGTTCACCGGCGACACGTTCGAGTACCTGCGGGAGACCGGCGACGCGAACGGCCGCGGGACGGAGGTCGTCCTGCGCTCGATCGGCAGCGGCAACGAGAGGGTCGTCGCCGGCTGGCCGCTGGCTTTACTCGAGGGACCCTTTGGCATGACGGACGCGTGGACGGCGGACGGCAATGCCGCGGCCAGCGCCGTGGCCTGGACGGATCCGGCAGGCAAGCAGTGGATCGAGATCTGGCTATTTGCCCAGCCGAACAAGATGTTCCTGTACTCGTTCGCGCAGCCGCTCACGGACTGCGTCTGCCGCTTTGGAATCCCACCCCCGACGCTGGCGTTCTCACCCGACAGCCAGTACCTCGTGGCCGGCTGGCCGGTGGGCAAGAATCCGACCCCGCTCAAGGTGTTCAGCCTGGCGGACCATGTCCAGGTTGGCGCGCTGGACCCGGGCGATACCACGGCTTTGTGGGACCGCACCGGACACGTTCTCTACGCGAGCGGCGCGTCGGCACCTCTGGGCTACTGGACGCCCGAGGGTGGTTTGCGGCCCATGCTCCACGGGCCGGCCCTGCAGTACATGGCGGGACTCTCGCCGAACGGCCAGGAGATCGCCTACACCGGCTACGCCTCCCCCGGCGACCAGTTGAACGTCCGGGTGTTCGCCTACGGCATCCCGATGGCCTACACGCGGATGCTCGACGACCAGGCCCGTTCCGATGTGACTTTCGTGAAGGACAGCTGGGTCTGGTACTTCGGGGAGGTCCCGTGCGCCGACTGCGCCGGCGGGAGCGCGGCGAACGGTCCTCTGTACGCGATGGACGTGACCCATCTGATCAAGCAGCAGGTTGTGTTCGCGGCAGGCGAGAGCCCAGCCGATCTCCAGTCCGGCTGGTCGCCGGGGGAGTTCTGGCCGAACAGCTAGGTCGGTCTATTCTCTCGGCGGAATGGCAGAGGAGCGTTTCGACGTCGTGGTGGTCGGCGGTGGGCAGGCCGGGCTGGCCGCGGGCTATCACCTGAAGAGGTGGGGCGGGCGCTTCGTCATCCTCGACGGTGGGAGTCGCGTTGGCGACACGTGGCGCCGGCGGTGGGACTCGCTGCGCCTGTTCACCCCTGCGCGCATCAACGGCCTGCCCGGCGCGCCATTCCCGGCTTCGCCGGGCGCGATCGTGACCAAAGACGAGGTGGCCGACTACCTCGAGGACTATGCGAAGCGTTTCGAGCTGCCGGTTCGTCTCGGGGTGAAGGTCACATCGCTATCACGGGACGGACAAGGCTTCGTCCTCGATGGTGACGGGCGGCGCATTCGCGCGGACCATGTGATCGTTGCATCCGGGTCCTATCCAACTCCACGCCGGCCGGAGTTTGCGGGGCAGCTCGACAGCTCGACCGTGCAACTCCATTCCACCGAGTACCGCAACGGGTCTCAACTTCGCGGAGACGTCCTGGTCGTCGGCGCGGGCAACTCCGGTGCGGAGATCGCGCTCGACGCCTCGTCGGCTCATCGAACTTTTCTGTCGGGACGCAAGACCGGCCAGGTGCCCTACCCGGCGGTCTTCTGGCCGCCCCTTTACTGGCTGGTCAGGCGCGTCACGTCGTCCGACAACCCGATCGGCAGGCGGATCGCCTCCCAGGTAATGGGTCGCGGGCAAGCCCTGGTCCGGATCAAACCAGGCGACCTGGCCGCGGCCGGCATCGAGCGGGTGCCAAGGGTCGCCGGCGTGAGCGAGGGCAAGCCGCGGCTCGACGACGGCCGCGTCATGGACGTCGGGACGGTCGTGTGGTGTACCGGCTTCGAGCACTCATACCCGTGGATCAAGCTGCCCATCGCCGACGAAACGGGACGGCTGCGGCACAAACGCGGAGTCGTCACGTCACAGCCTGGGTTGTACTTCGTGGGCGTGCCGTTTCAGCACACGATGGTTTCGTCGCTGATCGGCGGAGTCGGGGAGGACGCCGGATACGTCGTGAAGAAGATCGCCACACGTAACGGGTGGGGCGGGGGAGCAAATTCGTAGCCGCCCCTCCGGCGCTGCGCGCCACCTCCCCATGAATGGGGAGGACACACCTCCCCCAGGGCGTAGCATCACTTTCTTGTGAGCGAGGTCCCCGCGGTGAACCTGGAAGGTGCCGTGCCATCTCACCTGCCGGTGCTGCCGTTGAAGTCGACGGTGGTGTTTCCGCGCATCTTCATCCCGCTGTCGGTCGGCCGCAAGAAGTCGCTCCAGCTGTTGGAAGACCTGAGCGGCGTGGAGCGGCACATCGCTGTGGCGACGCAGCTCGACGAGTCGGCGGAAGAGGTGGACTTCCGCGACATCCACCACGTGGGGACGATGGTTCGCGTCCAGCACCTGCTCAAGCTGCCCGACGGAACGGTGCAGATGGCGGTCCTCGGGCTGCGGCGCATCAAGCTGACCAAGGTGCAATCCGAGGAGCCGTACCTCACCTGCGCGGTAGAGATGCACCCAGAGTTCTCCGAGGACATCCTCACCATCGAGCGCGAGGCGCTGATGCGGCGCGCGATCGCGTCGTTCCAGCAGCTCGTAGCGCTCGCTCCGCATCTTCCCGCCGAGCTCGCCGGCGCCGCGGGCGCGATCGACGACCCCCTGCACCTCGCGTACTACATCGCGAACCACATCCGGCTCACGACCGAGCAGCGGCAGGAGATCCTGGAGCTCGACTCGGCGAAGGCGAAGCTCGAAAAGCTGCTCGGCCACATGTCCCACGAGCTCGAGGTGCTGGAGCTCGGACGCAAGATCCAGAGCCAGGCCGAAGAGCAGATGGGCAAGGCGCAGCGCGAGTACTTCCTGCGCGAGCAGCTGAAGGCGATCCAGCGCGAGCTGGGCGAGCTCGACACCGAGCACGCGGAGTTGTCCGAGCTGCGCGAGCGCATCGAAAAGGCCGGCCTGCCGGCCGAGGCCAAGCGCGAGGCGGACCGCGAGATCGCGCGCCTGGAGCGCATCCCGTCGGCGTCGCCCGAGTCGTCGGTCATCCGCACGTATCTCGAGCTCATCGTGTCTCTGCCCTGGAACGTTTCCACCGGCGGCGAGGTGAACGTGAAGAAGTCGCGTGAGATCCTCGACGCCGACCACTACGACCTCGACAAGGTGAAGCAGCGCATCGTCGAGCACCTCGCGGTGCGCCGCCTGAAGCAGGAGCGCGGCTCGACCGACCGCGGCCGCGAGCCGATCCTCTGCTTCGTTGGGCCTCCGGGCGTCGGCAAGACGTCGCTGGGCCAATCGATCGCGCGCGCCATGGGCCGCAAGTTCGCGCGCGCCTCGCTGGGCGGCGTGCACGACGAGGCCGAGATTCGGGGCCACCGGCGCACCTACATCGGCGCGATGCCGGGACGTGTGCTGCAGGCGATCCGCCGTGCCGAGTCGAACGACCCGGTGTTCATGCTCGACGAGGTCGACAAGATCGGCGCCGACTGGCGGGGCGACCCCTCGTCTGCTTTGCTGGAGGTGCTCGACCCGGAGCAGAACAAGGACTTCCGGGACAACTACCTCGACGTCCCCTTCGACCTTTCGAAGGTGATGTTCATCACCACGGCCAACTCGCTGGAGACGATCCCACCCGCGCTGCGCGACCGGATGGAGGTGCTGTACCTCTCCGGTTACACCGAAGAGGAGAAGGTGCAGATCGCCGAGCGCTTCCTGGTGCCGAAGCAGGTCAACGCGCACGGCCTGCGGCCGGACGAGATCGCGATGTCGGAGGACGCGCTGCGCCTGATCATCCGCGAGTACACGCGCGAAGCCGGCGTGCGCAACCTGGAGCGCGAGATCGCGTCGGTGATCCGGCGCGACGTGGCGGAGATCGCTTCAGGCAAGCGACTGAAGAAGGTCGACGACACAAAGAAGGTGCGCGCGGCGCTGGGCAAGCGTCGCTTCTACGACGACGTGGCGGAGCGCATCGACCGCCCCGGCATCGCCACGGGCCTGGTGTGGACGCCGACCGGCGGCGAGATCATCTTCGTCGAGGCCGCGCTCACGCCCGGCAAGGGCGAGCTGAAGCTGACCGGACAGCTTGGCGAGGTGATGCGCGAGTCGGCGGCGGCGGCGCTGTCTTATCTGAAATCGCGCGCCGGCGACATCGGCATCGACCCCACGCTGTTCGACAAGAACGACATCCACGTCCACGTGCCGGCTGGCGCGCAGCCGAAGGAGGGGCCGTCGGCCGGCATCACGGTGCTGATCGCGATGGCGTCGATCCTCACCGGGCGGCCGGTGCGCGACGACGTTGCGATGACGGGCGAGATCACGCTGCGCGGTCGCGTGCTGCCGATCGGCGGCATCAAGGAGAAGGTGCTGGGCGCGCACCGCGCGGGCCTGCGGCGGATCCTGATCCCGAACCGCAACGAGGCCGACCTGGACGACATCCCCGCCGACCTGCGCAAGGAGATCCAGTTCGTGATGGTCGAGTCAATCGACCAGGTGCTGCGCGAGGCGCTGACGCCGCGGCGGTCCGCGGCGCTGAACGGGAACGGGGCGCGGCCTACCGCCGCTGCGCGCGCTGCAGGATCCACCCGTGCGCGGCCAGCTCAGCCGAGTCATCGAGGGGGGAAAGGGCGCCGCCGCCCCGTCTCGTGAGGGCCTTGCCGATCAGGTAGTCGGCGAGCTGTGGGTTCTTCGGCAGCAGCGACCCGTGCAGGTACGTGCCGGTGATGTTGCCCTGGATCGCGCCTTCGGTCTTGTCCGCTCCGTTGTTGCCGTTTCCGACCAGAACCCTGCCGAGCGGTTTCGCCTGCGGCCCGAGGAAGGTTCTTCCGCTGTGGTTCTCGAAACCGACCAGGCTCATCGGTGTGAGGCCTTCGATGTCGGTCCTGACGACGACGTCGCCGATGAATCGCTTCTTGCCGGCCTGCGTCGTGACGTCGATCATCCCGATGCCGTCGAAGCGCCGGCCGTCCGCCGTCTGGTAGTAGTGGCCGAGGAGCTGGTAGCCGCCGCACACGGCGAGGACCTGGGCGCCGTCTTTTTCGACCGCCCTCTGCAGTGACTCCTGCTTGTTCTGCTTCAGGTCGTCGTAGATGAGAGCTTGCTCGCGGTCCTGGCCGCCGCCGAAGAAGAAGAGGTCGACATCTTCCATCTGGTCGTTGGCTGGACCGCGCCCGATCTCTCTCAGCTGTGTTTCGAGGCCGCGCCACTCCGCGCGCTTGAGCAGCGTGAGGATGTTGCCGCGGTCGCCGTAGATGTTCATCAGGTCCGGATACAGCCAGCCGACTGTGAACTTCATGTTTCCCAGTATGGCGACGCCCAGCCACGCCTCACGAGCTCGGCCCTGAGGTCGAGCATCGCGGTGTACGTGCAGAGAAGGAAGGCGACGTCGCCCTCGGTGGTGTGCTTGATGAGAAGGTCGAGCGCCTTCGCGGGGTCGGTCTGCGGTGCCTCGGCTTTCACGCCGGCGTACTTGAGCCGCACCGCGAGGTCGTAAGCCCGGACGCCCGCGGGGATCACGAGCTCCGCCCTGTCCTTCAGCTGCTCGAAGTCCACATCCCAGATCCACGACACGTCCGTGCCGTCGGCCTTACGGTCGTTGAGGCCGACGATGAAATTCTTACCGTGCGCCTGGTCGACCGCACTCCGGACCGTTTCGTTGAAGCCCGCGGGGTTCTTGCTGAGCACGAGGATCAGGTGGCGGCCGCGAAACTCGACGCGTTCCTGGCGGCCGAACGCGGCCTTGAATGTCCTCAGTCGCTCCGCGATGTAGGTCGGTTCGAGGCCGAGGCTGCACGCCGTCGCGTACGCGGCGAGCACGTTGTAGCAGTTGTAGAGACCGCCGAGCGGCATCTCGATGCGCGTGCCCTTGATGGTGAGGGCGAGGCTGTCGAAGCCGTCGAGCTCGATGTCGGTGGCGGTGAGCTCGGGCTGTGGCCTTTCGAAGTCTTTGTTGGGACACCGATACACGCCGTCGTGGCCGACGTAGACCGCGTCGAAGATGAGGCTCGCGCCGCACTTCGGACACGTCCGCGCGTCGGCGGCGTGAGGGAGAGTCTTGCTTGCCACCGATGGATCGTCGAGGCCGTACCAGAGCGGCCTGTCGGGCAGACTGAGCCCGATCTCGGCGACGCGCGGGTCGTCGGCGTTGAGGACCGCGCGCGCTGTTTCAGGCAATGTCGCGAGAGCTCGTTCGAGCTTTTTCGCGATGGACTCGAGCTCACCGTAGCGGTCGAGCTGGTCGCGGAAGAGGTTCAGGACCACGGTCGCTTTGGGCTGGATCTCTTCGACCGCTTTCGGGAGGCTCGCCTCGTCGATCTCGAAGACGCCCCAGTCGGCTCTCAGCTTGCCGTCGGGCCCCGCCTTGTTGAGCGCGGCCGCCGTGGCGCCGAAGATGAGGTTGGCGCCGGCGCGGTTCGCGACGACTTTGTAGCCCGCGCCCTCGAGCAGCCAGCTGACCAGGCGCGCCGTGGTCGTCTTGCCGTTGGTGCCGGTGATGACGATCGAGCCGCGCGCCAGGTCGTGGGTGAGCCTGGTCAGGATTTTGGGGTCGATGGCGCGCGCGACGTCGCCGGGCAGAGTGGTGCCGCCGCCGCGCCCCGTGAGGCGGCTGAGGGTGCCGGTCGTCTTGCCTGCCAGGACGGCGGCGGTCTTTCTCAGGCCCAAGGCGCGACCGAGCGCGTCACCGCGGTCCAGCAGTCGAGCGTTCTTGTTGCGCGTTCGGCGCTCTGCTTCGTTGCGGTGCGCCGGAAGAAGGCGGAGCCACTGCCGGTCATCTGCCAGCCGGGGCCGAGCCTGTTCGCGAATTCTTCGATGCGCGGGTCGACGTGTTCGGCGGCTCTTCGCAGGTGGTTCGGTCCCTCGCCGTCTGTCTCGTCCCACTTCCTGTACACGTCGCCGGTGGCGAGCTCGATGCCTGGCCACGCGATGGCGAACCACGCCGGCGCGTCGTCGAGCGGTGTGAGCTGCTCGCCCCTTCCCTGTGCATTCGCGCGCCCACCTCTCAAGAAGAAAGGAACGTCCGAGCCGAGCTTTTCGGCAATGGGTCTCAGGTCGACGTCCAGCGCGAACAGTGTTTTCAAGGCCCTCAGTGTCGTGGCTGCGTCGGAGCTTGCGCCCCCCATACCGGAGCCTGGAGGGATGCGCTTGTGGAGGTGGATGCGCGCGGGCAGCTTGCGCCGCGCGTGCTCTTCGAGTGCTTGCTGAGCGTTAAGTGTTGAGTTTTGGTGCTTGCTGATGGTGAGCCCCGACGTGGTGAATGTCGTTTCTGCTGCTGCTTCGATTTGTAGCAGGTCGTGCAGGTCGATCGCCTGGAAGGTGGTGCGCAGCTCGTGGAACCCGTCTTCGGTGCGGCCGAGGACCTCGAGGTCGAGGTTCAGCTTCGCGCGCGCGGGGAGCGCGACTGTCAATCCGCGATCGGCTTCAGACCGGAGCGGTAGCGCACCACGCGATCTCTGTAGTGCTGCGCCGCGGTGCGGACCCAATCTTGCGAGGAGCCGTCGAGCGCTTTCTTGACGGTGGCCGGAACGCCCGCGGCCAGGTGGCCCGGCGGTACGTGCGCGCCCTCCGGCAGCACGGCGCCCGCGGCGAGCATCGATCCCATGCCGAGGCGGCTTCGCTGCAGCATCGTCGCGCCCATCCCGACCAGCGCGCCCTGCTCGACCACGCAGCCCTCGAGCTGGGCGGAGTGGCCGACGCTCGCGTCTTTCTCGATCGTCGTGGGCAGATTTTCCGCACAGTGGACGACGACGTTGTCCTGGATGTTCGCGCCCTCGCCGACGGTGATCTTCGACTCGTCGCCTCTGAGGACCGCGCCGAACCACACGCTTGCGCCTTGCTCGACCACGACGTCGCCGATGAGGACCGCGGTTGGTGCGATGTAGGCGTCGGGGTGCACCTTCGGGCGCCGGCCGCCAAGCTCGAACTCCACTGGCCCGTATAATCCCATCTTCGTGTTGGTTGTCTCTGAGCCGGTGATTGCGAGTGGCTAAGCGAACCGCTTCGGCGAAGAAGCAGGCGCGCGCAGGTGCGCGGCGGTCGGTGCGGAATCGGGCGGCGAAGTCCGAGGTGAAGACACTGATCGTCAAGGCGCGTCGTTCGCTTGCCGCGGGTTCTGCCGAGTCGGCGCTGGAAGCGGTGCGCGCCCTCGACCGCGCGGCCTCGAAGGGAGTCCTGCACCGCAACAACGCGGCGCGGCGCAAGGGGCGGCTCGCGAGGCAGCTGGCAAAGGTGGTTTCGGCGGCGCCGGCGGCTGCAGCAGCTCCGGCGAAGGGCAAGAAGGCCGCCGCGGCGCCTCCGAAGACGCCCGCTCCGAAGAAGAAGTAGCGCTTCTCTTAGAGCCGCGTCAGGAGCACGTCCAGGCCGAGGTCCGCGTCGACCTGGCCTGACTTGACCTCCCACTCGTAGTCGCGGATCTGCTTCAGCGCCTGCTCGAGCCTCTCTTCGTTCGCCTGCTGCGCTGTATCGAAGGCCTTCTGGAGCACGAAGTTGTGCTCGGGCATTGCGTCCTGGACCTGCTGCAGTGACTCGCCGCGCTCCTGTCTTGCTTTGACCTCGAGGACGAGCGCGATGTGTCGCGCCATGCGGTAGGCGACGCTCGTCGGCTGAAGTCCTGATCGGGTGAGGTTTCTCGCAATCTCGAGCGCTGTTGCCGTCGGCTTCGGGAGGAGGTTGTCGGTGAGCTTGAAGATCTCGTCCTCGCGGCCGCCGGCGATTAGCTCGGTGATCGCTTCGCTGGTGAGCTTCGCGCCGCTTGCCTTGTAGGCGGCGAGCTTGGTCAGCTCGGAGTCGATGATGCTGAGGTCGGGCGGAGCTGCCCGCACCACCTGGGTGGCGATCGCCGGCGTGAGGCCGTGCTTCTCGACCGCTCGCCTGGCCGCCCAGTCGTTGAGCGCGCGGCGGTTCAGATGCTGCGTTTCCTCGACAGTCCCGCCCGCGCCGGTGATTGCCTTGGCGAGCTTGTTGGTGGCGGCGATTCGCCCGGCGATGGTGATGAGGAGTCTGGTCGTCGGTGGGATCTGGGCGACGGCCGGCGCCAGGCCCTCGGCGCGGTTGGCGGGGAGCAAGCGGACGAAGACCACGCGGTAGGGATCGAGGAAGGGGGCCTGGAGGACGGCGTCCTGGAGTCGCGCGGCTTGGAGGCCGCTCCCCTCGAGGGTCTCGAGGCCGAAATCCGAGACGAGCTCTTGCCGCCAGGCGTCGAGGGTGGCGCGCGCCTTCTCGTCGACGAGGAAGCGCTCCTCGCCGTGGAGGAGAAGCGCTGTGGCGCCTACCCGGCTCGAAGTCCTCGGCATGATGCGATCGTAGTTACAACGGCAAGGTGATCGTTCCCTCCTGGTCGGTCCGCAGGACGTTGGGTGGAAAGCCGGACGCCAGCCTGCCAGGACCACGCGAGGCGATGAGCTGAGTCGTTGACGTTACGGCGACACGCTCGAGGTCGGGCGAGAGGCGGCTCCGTCCACCGACTGGAAGAAGAAGGTCGTCGCACGGCCCGCGCAATCGTGCCGCCGCGACGGTCTGGGCGTCGAGGTCGAGGTCGCTGAGGTCGCAGAAGGAGCGGCCGTCGGGCGACACGATTCGGACAGCTAGGTCGGCCGCGCCGGCCTGGTCGCCGGGGGCGCCTGGCTCGGGCGCGATCACCTGAAGCTCGAAGCCGGCGACGTGAAGTGTTCGGCCGGCCCGCACGGCGTCGACCGATGCGCCGCGCGCCACCTCCTCGAGGGCGACGGTGCGCCAGGCGGAGCCGGTGAAGTCAGCTTTGGGGAGGATGACCGTGGTCGCCGGCCGGTCGAAACCCGCTAGCCCGCCGATGTGGCCGAGGCCGGGCGCGGTGATGACCAGCGCGTCGAGGCTGCGCTGCCACGGCGGAAGCTGGCTGCCCAGATCGTCGCTGAGCCGGGCTGAACTCGGGCCGCCGTCGATCAGGATCGCGCCGTTCGGCCCGCGGATCAGTACCGCCTGGCCGTCGCCGACGTTCATGACGATCGCCTGAGGCGGGGAGTGCGCCCAGGTGGTGAGGGCGATGGCGGAGATGAGGGTGGGCGCGACGAATGTCGCGACGAACGCGACCCGGCGGCCGCGTCCGCGGACGTTCGCGCCGGCGATGGCCGGGGCGAGCGCCGAGTAGTAGGCGACGCCCATCCAGGTCGGGAACTTCGGGATCGGGATCGCCGCAACCGGAAAGCGCGCCAGCAGATAGGCGACCTGTTCGATGTAGGCGAGGAGCCCGGTAATCGGGATCGCAGCCGCGCGAGCGAGGTCGGGGACGAATGAGAGCGCGCCGAGGAGGAGGCCTGCGGCGACGAGCACCGGGAGGATGGGCAGCGTCAGGGCGTTCGCGATGGGCGCGACCGGCGACAGGAGGTGGAAGTCGGTCGCCATCATAGGCAGGGTTCCGACCTGGGCCGCGCACGTGACGGCGAACGGCTCGCGGACGACGGCCGGAAGAAAGGCGAGGCGCCGCGCGATGGCCGGCGTCAGCAGGATGATCGCGGCGGTGCCGGCGAACGAGAGCTGGAACCCAACGTCCCAAGCGAGCTCAGGACGCCAACCCAGCATCGCGGCGGCGGTGATCGCGAGCGACGTCCATACATGCGATGGACGGCCGAGGTGCGTGGCGGCGATGGCGAGGCCTCCCATCGCCGATGCGCGCACCGCGGCGGGGGTTGCGCCACCGACCATCGCGTAGAGGGCGATGAGGCCGACGGCAGGCCACGTGGCGTACCGTCCCAGCAGCGGGTCGAGCGCGCCCTGCACCATGCGCGCGAAGACCGCGACCTTGAGGCCGCTCAGCACGAGCAGGTGGATGAGGCCGGTCGCAATCAGCGCGTTCTGCAGCTGGGCGGGAATGCCCTGGTGAATGCCCAGCACGACGCCAAGGAGCACCGCCGCGTGGGGCGCGGGCAGCGCGGCGATGACGGTTTCGGTGTAGCGCGAGCGAAGCCATCCGGGAAGCCGTGCCACGCCGGCCTGGTCTGCCGTGACCTCGAAGCTGGTGGCCTGGAGCTCGAGGTAGACGTGGTGCTGCGCGAGATACGCGCGGCGGTCGAAGGCGGGCAGGTCGCGAGGGAACGTGAGCTTGCCGGCGGCGAGGACCGTGTCGCCATACGTTGCCTGCGCGGGCCCGCGCCAGCGCACCATGAGGTTGCCGATCCCAGTGATCGTTGATGTGGGCGCCCGGATCCCGATCGGCTCGACCAGCACCTCAGCGCCGCCGCCGACCCGCCGGCTGTCGTCGGCGACGCGCCCGGTCATGACGATCGTGCTGCCGGCGAGCGAGGCCGCGCGGACGGGCGTGATGGGATCGACGGGGGGAAGCTCTGCCCGGCCGATGCCGAGCAGCGCCGCGGCGAGCGCGAACGCGATGAGCGCCGGCCGGACGAACAGCGCTAGGGCGATGCACGCCAAGGCGATCGCGATCGCCACGACGCCAACGACTGGCTGAGAAGGCGCCAGCACGACGGCCGCGGCCATCGCCGCCGACCACGCGACCGCGATCACCAGCGCGGGATAGCGAGTCACAGCGTGAGGTAATGGCGCGCGATGAGATAGTCGGCCTCGCTCATGCCCATGATGTCGACGAGCTCCCGGGTGTTCTGGAACCCGCCGTAGTTGGTGCGGTAGTCGATGCACTCCTTCGCGAAGGCCATGCTGAAGCCGGGCACGGTCGCGAGCTCCTCGAGCGTCGCCGTGTTGAGGTTCGTGCGCACGATCGTCGTGCCGGAGGTGGTCCTGGCGAACGCGACCTTGACCTGCTCGCCGTCCTTCAGCCGGCCCGCCAGGTTGGGCAGCCTCGACATGTCCGCGTCCGGGCTGAAGCCGCCCGCAGCGGCGATGGCGTCGAACACGCGGTCACCGCGCGGGAGCCGGTAGAGGCCGGGATTCTCGACCGCGCCGGTCACGTCGACCAGCAAGCCCGGCTGCGCCGGCACGGAAAGCGCCGGGTCGGGGACCGGCGGAGGCTGGGCGGCGACCGCGCCGGCCGAGGACCTGTAAGCGAAAGCCCCGGCCAGAGCCACGCCTCCGATGGCGAGCGGCGCGGCCAGCAGGACGATTCGTCTTCCGCCCGGAACGAAGCGAACTGGGATGCGCATGCGCCTGAGGCTAGGTGCGAGTCGGCGCCATGAGAATCCTGCCTGTTAATTTCGCCTTCCCGGTCGGGTGCCTACAGCTATGAAAATTGGTTTAGTGGGAGCGGCCCGACTTCCTTTGGTGCCCGGGAGCTCGGTGTTAATTTGGGCTGGCCGGTCGTCAGGCACCTTTA